>Ga0265338_10000233_pt1 | contig 103593 bp, 87 predicted proteins | sample 42126metaG_FD_193579 | JGI IMG/M metagenome (GOLD analysis project Ga0265338, IMG submission 193579) | Rhizosphere microbial communities from Carex aquatilis grown in University of Washington, Seatle, WA, United States - 4-21-26 metaG | ecosystem: Host-associated > Plants > Roots > Rhizosphere...
CTCCTGGTCGTTCAGCTCCTCCTGGTCGTTCAGCTCCTCCTGGTCCTCCCGGTCCTCCTGGGCCTCGGCGCCGCCCCGGGCCTCGTTGACCAGGGCCGCCGCCCTGGCGACCGCGGCGTACTTCCGGCCAGCCGGGGTCAGCGGCCAGTCCGCCTCGTCGACCTCAGCGAGCAGCGGGTTGTCCGCGTCCTCGGCCGGCTGGTCCGCCCATCGCGCCACGGTGCCGGCGCCGGCCTCACACGCGGCGCGAACCTCGGCCAGGAACACCGACGGGCCGAGTGGCGCGGTCGCCTCTCCCCACCAGTATCCGGAGCACCCGAGCCAGAACGCGGCCCGCGTCGCCGCGACGTAGGCGAGCCGACGCTCCTCCGCAAGGTCGCGGGCCGTGCAGGCCTCGTTGAACTCCGCGACGGAGTCCGCGTCGAGCGCGGTCAGCGCGGGCAGGTCGGCGGCGTCGCCGCGCAGCGGGAACGGGATGAGCCGCGGGTTGCGGGTCCACCGGGTCGGTGCCTTGGGCCGGGCGGGGAAGACGCGCGACTTCTCCCCCGCGGCGAGCCCCGGTACGAACACCGCCGGCCACTGCAGGCCCTTGGCGGCGTGCACGGTGAGCAGCTTCACCGTGTCCGACTCACCGACCCGGCCGGTCTCCAGGCCGAACTCCTCCTGCTGCGCCGCCGCCAGGTAAGCGAGGAATGCGCCGAGCGTCGGCTCCGGCTGGTCGCCCGCGAACGTGACGGCGACGTCGGTGAAGGCGTCAAGGTCGGCCCGCGCGGCGGCCAGGTCGCCACCGGGCCGCGCGGCGACCTCGATGTCGAGGCTGAGCGCGCGCTCCACCTCGGCCACGAGGTCGGCCAGCGGCCGGGTCACGTGCTCGCGCAGACGGCGGGTCTCCGCGGCGAGCGCCGAGAGCCTGGCGTACCCAGCCTCCGAGTACTCCGCCTGGTCACCGAGGTCGTCAAGCGCCTCCACCAGCGACGCGGCGTTGTCCGGGGTGGTCAGGTCGGTGACCGCGCCGGACAGCGGGTCGTCCGGTGGGCCGGGAGTCTCGGCCTGCTCCTGCGGTGTCTCCTCCCGGGCCGGGGCCGCCAGGTTACGCGCGCGCCGGCCAAGGGCCACCAGGTCGCGGGGGCCGATCCGCCACCGCGGCCCGGTGAGCAGCCGGGCGAGCGCGTCCGAGGAGGAGGCGTCGTGCAGCACGCGCAGCGTCGCCACCACGTCCTGCACTTCGGGGACGGACAGCAGCCCGCCGAGCCCCACCACCTCACACGGGATGCCGCGGGTCTCGAGCGCCCGGCGCAGCGGCACGAACTGGGACCGCTTCCTGCACAGCACCGCGATGTCCGACGGGCGCACCCCGGCGGCCCGGCCGTCCGGCCACGGCTGCCCGTCCGGCGCCGTCCCCGCAGGCAGCGCGAGCAGGGCGGCCGCCTGGGTGGCCACCCAGTCCGCCTCCCCGGTCACCGTCGGCAGCAGCGCGGCGCACACGCCGCCGCGACCGACGCGATCGGGCGCCGGCTGCAGTAGCGGAACGTCCGGCGCCTGCGCCCGCAGCTCCGCCTGGAGCACGGCGGCGGTCTCGAGTACCCGCCCGGCGTTCCGGAAGCTGGTGGAGAGCTGGCGGACCGGGGCCGGCTCGCCAAGCCGGTCGCGGAAGTCCTGGGCGAACCTGCGCAGGTTGCCAGCGCTCGCACCGCGCCAGCCGTAGATGGACTGGCACGGGTCGCCCACTGCGGTGACCGGGTGGCCGCCACCGAACAGGGAGCGCAGCAGCACGAGCTGCGCATGGCTGGTGTCCTGGTACTCATCGAGCAGGACCGCCTGGTAGCGGGTCCGTTCGGCCGCGCCCACCTCGGGGTGCCGGTCCGCGATCCGCGCGGCGATCGCGACCTGGTCCCCATGGTCGAGCACCTCGCGCGCCCGCTTCGCGGCGGCGTAGCGGTCGACAAGCGGCAGCAGCTGCTCCCTGGTCCGCTGCGTCTCGATGGCCTCGCGCACCTGGGCGAGGACCCGGCCCGGCCACCTGGCCGCCTCGGTGTCCAGCCACTTCCCCACGCCGCGCACGTCCGCGGGCGACCTGAGGTGCTCCGACAAGTCGCCGGCCAGGTCGAGCACCGCCGCGGTGACCGTCTGCGGCGTCCACTGCACCTCGTCCATCGGCCCGTCGTACGCGGCCACGATCGAAGAGGCGAGCTGCCAGGACAGGGCGGCCGTGATCAGCCGCATCGACGGCTCGAGCCCCTCCCGCAGCGCGTGGTCGCTGACCAGGCGGCCCGCATAGGCGTGATAGGTGCTGATCACCGGGTCACCCGCCCAGGGGCCAAGGTCCTCGTCGGCGGGACCGCCCGCAAGCCTGGCCCGGCGCAGCGCGTCCAGCCGGGTGCGCACCCGCTCGGCCAGCTCCGCCGCCGCCTTCCTTGTGAAGGTCAGGCCGAGCACCCGGTCCGGGCGGACCATGCCGTTGGCGACCAGCCAGACCAGCCGCGCGGCCATGGTCTCGCTCTTGCCTGACCCCGCCCCGGCGACGATGGCGAGCGGCCCGAGCGGCGCGCCGATGACCGCCGCCTGCTCCGCCGTCGGCTCGGGCAGCCGCAGCAGCCGCGCCAGCTGCCCCGGCGTGTAGCTCTCCACGTCTCCATTCCAGCAGACCGCACCGACATTGCGGGCCAGCCGGCGTAAGGCGGTAACGAACGATGGGTGGTCAACCCGGACAGCGCGCCCGATACGATGGCGGAGCCATCGGGCGCGCAGCGGGGGGTACGGGGGGTCGTCCCCCCGGGAGCCTACTGCGGCGGCCCGTAGTGGTCGATGCCGTCGGGGGTCGTCTCCCTCGACAGCTGGCCGCGGATGACGAGGACCTCCAGGTGGGCCGCGGTCTCACCGGTGGCGAGCAGCTGGTTCATCGGGTCGAGCTCGGTGAGCTTGCGCCGCCTGCGGGTCCACGGCAGCGCGCCGGCCGCCTGGAAGGCCGTGACGGGACCGTCGCTCGCGGCCTCCAGCGTCTGCGCGAGCCGGGTCTCGTGGTGCTCAAGCAGCTGGTGCACCCGCGCGTGGGTGGACGGCTGGACCGGGCCGTGGGCGGGCAGCAGCCGTGTGTCGGGAAGCGCGAGCATGAGCCACAGCGAGCCCAGGTACTGGTCGAGCGCCAGCCGGGTGATGACCGGCTGGAAGCCGATCGACGGCGTGATGTGCGGTAGCACGTGGTCGCCCGCGAACAGGACGGCCGCCGCCGCGTCGTGGAACACGACATGGCCGGTGGTGTGGCCGGGCGTGTGGATGGCGCACAGCGTCCGGCCCGGCAGGTCGAGCAGCGCGCCGTCGGGGAGCCAGCGGTCCGGGTCGGACCACTCGAGCTTAGGCTGCGGGTCGACGAGCCGGGGATCCAGGATTCCGTGCACCTTCGCGGCCAGCTCCGCGGCGCCCATCCGCGGGAGCATCTCGATGAACCCGACCTCGGCCCGGCCGGCCGCGACGTCCCTGATCGCGTTCATGTTGGCGCGCTCGGCCTCGCCGAGGGTGATCTGGCCGCGCAGCGTGGTCCGCAGCTCAACCGCGAGCGTGTAGTGATCCTGGTGAATGTGGGTGATGAAGAAGTTTCTGATGTCAGGCAAGGCGTAGCCGAGCTGGCCGAGGGCCTCCGTCAGCCGCTCGCGGGCTTGCGCGAGCGCCATGCCCGCGTCGATCAGGTCCACACCGTGGTCGCCGGTGATGGCGTAAACGTTGACCGCCGTCAGCGCGTCCCCCGGCAGCGGCAGCGGTATCCGGTACAGCCCCCCGCCGAGGTCCTCCACCCCTGGCTCCGCCCAGGCCCGCCGGTCATCTCGCGACGCCGGCCCCCGGCTTGTCACATAGTCCACGGATGTACCTCCTGCCGGTCCAATGTACCGGCCGGGTAAAGATCCCGTTAGGGCGCGCTTTACCTGGTGACTTCCCCGCCGTCCGGGTGAACCGGGCAGCACGACGCCACCGGGCAGGTGCGGCAGCCGGCGTTCACCCGGGCCCGGTACACCGGGCCCGCCATGCCCTCGGCGACCGCGTCAACCAGCTTGCCCGCCCAGCCGGGGTCCTGGTCGTCGGACAGCGGGTGCTGGCGCTGCACCCGCGCCTTGGCGGTCAGGCCGGCCTTGCCGACCTGGACGAGCTCGGCGCCGCCCGGCTCGGTGACGCCGAACTGCTCGAACGCGCCAAGCAGGACGGCCAGCTGGTAGACGCCGAGCTGCGGGTACCGGCCGAGCTCTTCATCGCGTGGCGCGGACCCGCCCGTCTTGAGGTCCACGATGACGCCGCGGCCCGTGTCGTCCCGCTCGAGCCGGTCCACCCGGCCGGTTATCTCTACCCGGCCCACTTGCACCTTGAGTGACTGCTCGGCCGCGAGCAGCTCCCGCGGGTTGGCCGTATGCCAGTCGAGGAACTTGCGGACCATCCGCTCCGCGAGCTCCCGCTGCCGGTGCCCGTACCAGACGCTGCCGAAGTCCAGGTGGTGCCAGATGTCATCGATGCGGCCCGCCACCTGCTGTTCCGTCGCGCCGCTCGCGATGAGCTGCGCGGCCGCGTGGATCACCGTGCCCAGGTGCCGCAGCACGTCCGTACGTCCGGCGCCGACCGCGGACTCGAGCAGCCAGCGCAGGCCGCACCGGGTGAACGTCTCCACGTGCGACGGCGATAGCTTGACCCGCTCGCCGTCGCCGACGATCGGGGCGGCGTCGGACAGCTCGGTCAGCGCGTACCAGTCGCGCGGGTCGGCGCCGCGCACCCCGGCGTCCGCCAGCCGGGCGAGCTGGCGGGCCGCCGCCGCCCGCAGCGCCGACGGGCGTGCCGGGTCCGCCGCGGTCCTGCGCAAGTCCGCGACAAGGGCGGGCAGGGACAGCCACCGGGTCGCGGCGCCGGCCCGCTCGATCTCGATGTCCTCGCCCGCGAGCTCGGCGAGGAACCGTGATGGCCGCTGGTCCTGCTCATCGCCGCCCGAGGCGGTCACCATCAGCAGCTTCCTCGCCCTGGTGGCCGCGACGTAGAACAGCCGTCGCTCCTCGGCGAGCAGCCGGGCCGCCAGGGCCGCGGCGGCGACGTCGCGCGGCGCGCCCGGCCCGGTGGCCGCGGCTAGCCTCGCGGCGGGGCCGGTCGCCTCGGCCACCTCGTCCGCGCCGAGCAAAGAGCCGCGCAGCCGCAGGTCGGGCCAGACTTCCTCCTGCACCCCGGCCACGACCACCACGTCCCACTCGAGCCCCTTGGCGCGGTGCGCGGTCAGCAGGCGGACGCAGTCCTCGCGGACCGCGTGCTCGGCCAGGGTGTCGCCGGGAATCTCCTGGCCGGCCAGGCTGTCGATGAACAGCTGCGGGCTACCGGGCGGCAGGTCGTCGGTGAACCGCGCCGCGGCCTCGAACAGCGCGAGGATCGCGTCCAGGTCCTGGTCGGCGGCGGCGTCATGCTCGGCCTGCTCCTCCCACCGGTCGGCCAGCCCCGACTGGTCCCAGACCGCCCAGAGCACGTCCTCGGCGCTGGCCCCGTCTTTGATCTGCCTGGCCGCCACGTCGAGCAGCGCCGCGACCCGGCGGGCCGGCGCGGCGACGCGGTCCCGGACGGCGTGCAGGGCGCGCGGGTCGGTGAGCGCCTCGCGTAGCGGGGTGCCGTCGAGCGCCCGCCTGAGCTTGCGCAGGCCGAGGCTGTCGGTCTGGCCGAGCGGGCCGGTCAGCAGCTCGGCGGCGGCATCCTCGTCGAGCCGCTCCGGGCGGACGGCGCAGCGGAGCAGCGTGAGCAGCGGCCGGACGCCCGGCTCGTCGGGCAGCGGCAGCTCGTCGCCGGCGATGGTCACCGGCACGCCCGCGGCGCTCAGCGCCCGGCGCAGCGCGGGCACCTGCCACCGCGCCGAGCGGACAAGCACCGCCATCCGCCCCCAGGGCACCCCGTCCGCCAGGTGGGCCCGGCGCAGCGTGTCGGCGACCACGGCCGCCTCCTGCGCCTTGGTGTCCGCGACGCAGATCCTGACCTGCCCGGCCGGGCTGCCGGGCGCCGGGCGCAGCTGCCGGTGCAGCGCGGTACCGCCGCCCGGCGCGGCGGGCAGCCGCCTGGCCACCCGGCGCGACGCGGCGAGCAGCACCGGGCCGCTGCGACGGCAGGTGCGCAGCGCGACGACCGGGGCGGGGGCGCCGTCCGGGCCGCGGAACTTATCGGGAAAGCCCGTCAGCACCCGCACGTCAGCGCCGCGGAAGGCGTAGATCGACTGGTCGGGGTCGCCCACGGCCACCAGGTCCCGGCCGTCGCCGGCCAGCGCGAGCAGCAGCGCCTCCTGCGCCGGGTCGCAGTCCTGGTACTCATCGACGAGCACCGCGTCGTACGCGTCCCGCTCCCGCTGCCTGGTGGACTGCCTGGTGAGCAGCCGCGCCGCGATCCTGACGATCTCGGCGTAGTCGTAAGCGGGCACCGGGGCCAGGTCGAAGCGCGCGGAGTAGCGGTCGAGGAACCCGCCCGCCGCCTCCCAGTCGTCGCGCCCGGTGCGGCGGCCGAGCTGGCGCAGCGCCTTGCCGTCGAGCCCGCGTTCCGCGGCGCGCATCAGCACGTCGCGCAGCTCCTCGGCGAACCCCCTGGTGGCGAGCGCGGGCCGGAGCCGGTCCGGCCAGTTCGCCGCGCCGTCGGTCACCTCGCCGCGCAGCATCCGGCGGATCTCGAGCAGTTGCTCAGGCGCGGAGAGCAGCCGCGGCGGCTCGTCTCCCGCCAGCACGAACTCCCGGCGGACGAGCGCGTAGGCGTAGCTGTGGAAGGTGAGCGCGAGCGGCTCGGAGGTGGTCCGGCCGAGCCTGGCGGTGATGCGGTCGCGCAGCTCGCCCGCCGCCTTCCTGCTGAACGTGAGCACCAGGACGCGGCCGGGATCCATGCCGCGGCGCTCGATCCGCTCCGCGACGGCCGCCACGATCGTCGTGGTCTTGCCGGTGCCTGGCCCGGCGAGCACAAGCAGCGGGCCGCCCTTGTGGTCGACCACCCGCTGCTGCGCCTCGTCTAGCGCCACCCGGGCGTTACCGCCCGCGGCCGGCGGCTGGCGGACAAGCCGGTAACCGTTCATCAAGTCGATTCCACCACGGGGCACCGACATTGGGGCGCTGATTTACCTCCCGCCGCCCGCCCTATCCCCGCCGCCCTCGCCGCCGTCCCCGCGCCAGCGGGCCCGGCGCATGTCGACCCGGACCGGCGGCTGCGCCGAGCGCAGCGGCGTCCCTTCGGCCAGGTAGTGCGGCAGCGCTGCCGCGTCGTGCCCTGGCGCCGGTGTGCCGTCCGCGTGAATTACCCGCCACCAGGGCGCGGCGCCGCCGTAGCGGGACATTACCTGGCCGACCTGGCGCGGGCCGCCCGCGCCCACGTACTCGGCGACATCCCCGTAGGACATCACCTGCCCGGACGGGATCGCGTCCACCACGTCGAGCACGCGGGCGGTGTAGTCGTCGATTGTCGTCACGGGCGCTTTCCACGGGCCCTGATGACACCAGTAACCCCGGCCGCCCCGGCCGCGAGCGATAGCAGCGCGAGGACGAGGAACGCCACCAGCGGGCCGTCGCTGCGCGGGGTTACCGGCGCGGCAGGCTCCGCTGCCGCACCACCGCCGAAGTGCGCGTCCAGCGGTACCTGCGACCCCTGGTGCCGCTCCTTCATCAGCTGTCCCGCCTTGGCGAGCGCCGCGCTCGCGTCGACGATGCCGAACCCGGTGAGCACGTTATAACCGCCCGGCGGGTTCTGCAGCGCGGTGCTCGTCATCGCCTGCGTCACGAGTGCCGGGGAGATCCCTGGGTACCTGGACTCGATCAGCGCCGCCACGCCCGCCACGAGCGCACATGCCGGGCTGGTGCCGTCGACGGTGTAGTACAGCCCGTTCGCGCCCTGGGCGGGGACCCCCTTGCCCGGCGCGGCTACCTGGACGGACAGGTTGCCGCTGGAAAAGCTGGCCGGCTGCCCGCCGGAGGTGACCGCGCCCACGCCGAGGACGCCCGGGTACTCCGCGGGGAACGACACCGGTGCCATGCGGGAGCTCTGGGCCGCGTGCTGCGTGTCGTTATCACCCGAGTTGCCCGACGACGCCACGAGGACGGCGCCGTGCTGGTAGGCGTAGTTGATCGCGGCCCGCACCGCCCCGCTGGGGGCCGAGTAGCCGATCGACATGCTGATCACCCGGGCGTGGTCCTTGACCGCCGTCAGGATTCCCTGGGCCAGTTCCTGCTGGATTTGCTGCTCGGGCTCTTTGTTGTAGGCCTGGTAACCGGGATCTTCCTTGTCCGGGATGACGCGGATCGAGAGGATCTTCGCCTCCGGCGCGACGCCGACGATCCCGTCGGGCTCGATACTGCCCGCGCCGCCGTCATTGCCGTGCCCGGCGATCATGGACGCCATCCAAGTCCCGTGCAGCCCCCAGTTCGGGTTGTTAGCCTTGGTGTGCACCCCGGTGTAATCGCGGCCGGTGACCACCGAGCCGGTTAGGTCGGACACGTCAGGGTTCACGCCGCTGTCGATCACCGCGACGATGACCCCCGAGCCGTAGGTGACGTTCCACGCGTCGCGGACGTGCATCATGTCCAGCACCCAGAGCTGCTGGTCGCGGACCGAGTCGACGGGCGCCGCGCTCGCGGGCAGCGCGGGGAGTACGCCGAGCAGGATCGCGGCCGCGCCGGCCGCGAGCACCCGGAGCCCAGGCGTCCCGCGCCCCGACGAGCCCAGCCCCGATGACCTCAGCATCCCGTCGTCCCCGGGCAGCGGGGCGACGGTACCGGCGCGGCGAGCACGGACAGCACCGCGCGCGCCGTCCCGGCCCCGGCGCCCATCATCTGATCGTGCGCGTAACTGTCCCCCGCGACTGGCTCCCTGGGCCTGCTGTCTGCGTAGCCGATCGTGTACAGGACGACGTACGTGCCCGCGGAGAACACGCCGGACAGCTGCCGCCGCCCGTTGGTGAAGCCGGCCGCCGACGTGCCGGCGAACCGCACGGTGTGCACGGTGGGCCCGAGCCCGTTGGATGCGCCATCGGCGGTGATCGCCTTGGCCGCGGCGGCCGCTGAGGCCGAGCCTGGCAGCACGGCGGCGCCCACTGTCACCACGTAGCTCCCTGTCTCGTCCACGTACGTGGCCCGCAGCATGGCGATGCAGCCGTCGCGGTCGAGCACGGCCGCCGCGGTGGGGTCGGCGGCCGCGGCGCAGCTGGCCTGGCCGGCGATGCCGACCCGCTGCACCGACAGCGTCAGCGAGGAGCCGTCTTCTACCGATACGGGCGGCTGGTAGCTGACCGAGGCGGGGAAGATCACGCTGGCCGGGAGCCCGCGCCACCGCTTGCCCATCTCCCAGTCGGTGATCTGCCGCTGCTGGCTTGCGGTGAACCTTCGCGGCATCGCCTGGCTCGCCAGCCCGGCCACGGAGCCAAGGAAGCCGACCACGCCGAGCACGAGGAAGGTGACCGCGAGGTACCGGGCCCCGCGCCCCCGCCCCACGGCCCTGGCGCCAGCACCACCGGCGCCTGCCCCGGGGCCACCCGGCGACCGATCCCAGCCCGGCGGCCCGTAGCCCGGCGGCCCGTAGCCCAGCTGGCCTGGGAGCCGCTGGCCAGGGTACGGCTGGCCCGGGTACGCCTCGCCGGGGCGCTGCTGACCTGGATACCGCTGGTCCGGGTACACCTCGCCGGGGCGCTCCGGCCAGGGATACGGCTGGCCGGGAGGCGGGGGCTGGGCACTGTGCCACGGCTGCCCGCCGCGCCCCCCGCCGTAGTCCCTCGCCACAGGAAAATGGTAGGGGCTGTAGTGAGCGCTCGGTCCGGCTCTGATGCGTATTAGTTATTACCTGAACCTGACGTTAACCGTCTGGCCACCGTCGGCCCGGCCTAGGCGGCCGGCTGGCGGCCGGCCCGCCAGCACCATGAGCGCATCGGCATCTCGATCACCGGCCCAGTGCCGCCCGCCGCGCTGACGGCCCGGCCGAGCAGCGCCTCCCGGCACCGGGCCAGGCCGGCCTCCCGGTCGGCGGCGGACGCGGTGATGACGTTGCTGCTCGTCGCCAGCCAGTCGATGACGTCGGCCAGCGGCATCGTCCGGCTGAACCGGAATGACGCGGTTTCCGCACGCCCGAACGCCGCGCCGTCCGGCAGGGTCACCGTGTGGTGCCGCTCAAGGTAGGCCCGGACCGTGTCCGGCGTCCCCCGCTGGTCGCCGTCCTGCCTGAGCAGGTCAAGCTCCGCCACCCAGTCCTCGTCCCGGTTCCTGCTCGTCCAGATGACTCCCAGCCGCCCGCCCGGCCGCAGCACCCGGGCAATCTCGGGGACCGCCCGGTGCGGGTCGAGCCAGTGCCACGCGGTCGAGACGAACACGGCGTCCGCGCCGCCGTCAGGCAGCGGCATGGCCTCGCCCAGGCCGTCCCGCACGTCGAGCCCGGGCGAGCGCCGTGCGAGCACCTCCCGCATCCGCGGGTCCGGTTCCACGGCCGTCACCCGCGGCACGCGGCCGAGCAGTGCCCGGGTGAACAGCCCGGTCCCCGCCGCCAGGTCCACGGCGACCCGGCAGCCGGCGGGCACCAGCCAGTCAAGCGCCGCGGCGGGCGGGCCGGGCCGCACCCGGTCGTAGCGGCCGGCCACCCGGCCGAATGAGGTGGCGCCTTCTTCATTAACAGTCACAATTCAAAATTAATCAGAACGGGTGCTTGTTTCACCCGCCCCGCCAGGTTCACCGCCAGCTTGTTTCACCCGCGCCGGGTTCCCGGCCAGCGCGTTTCACCTGCTCTGCCGGGTTTCCGGCCAGTTCGTTTCACCCGCTTGGTTCCCGGCCAGCGTGGCCCGCACTACCGGGAGTACTGTGTCGGGCTGACGCCGTCCCTTGGCGGCGGAATCCCGGAAGCGAGGAACCGACACCATGAGGCTGACCAAGTACGAGCACGCCTGCGTCGTCCTGGAGAAGGACGGGACGTCCATCGTCGTCGACCCCGGCTCGTTCTCGCCGGGGGCCGCGGAGATCATCGCGGGCGCGGAGGCCATCCTGCTCACCCACGAGCACTTCGACCATGTCAACGAGGCGGCGATCAGCGAGGCGCTCGCCGCGCGGCCCGACCTGCGGGTGTACGGGCCGGCCGCGCTCGGCGGCGCGTTCGCCGCGCACGCGGGCCAGTTCACCGCCGTCGCGCCCGGCGACACGCTGACCGTGGCGTCCTTCGGCGTCACGGTGCACGGCGGCGAGCACGCGGTGATCCACCCCGACATCCCGGTCATCGCCAATGTCGGTTACCTGTTCGACGGGAGCCTCTACCACCCGGGTGACGCCTACTTCGTGCCCGAGGCTCCCGTCTCCGTCCTGCTGCTGCCGACGAGCGGCCCGTGGATGAAGTTCGCCGAGGCCGCCGACTTCGTGCGCGCGGTGCGGCCGCAGCAGCTCATCCAGATCCACGAGATGCTGCTCAGCGACATCGGCCTGCACCTGGCCGACATGATCCTCGGCGAGCAGGGGCTCACCGGGCTGCCGCTCACCTCGGTGCAGGCCGGCGGGTCACTCAGCGTCTGACGCGGCGACCGGTTCCGCGAGCGGGCCGCCCGACCTCGCGGCCCGGACTACGTCGCGGACGGCGGTGATGACTAGCTCCGGGTCGCCGAAGTTCAGGTAGTGATCCGGGCTCGCCGAGACGACGTGCCGGCTGTTTGACGACAGCCCGGCCAGCTCCCTGTGCAGGGCGTACCAGGCCCGGTACACCGGCTCAGGTACGGCGGTATTGCCCTGCGCGCAGGTCAGCACGGCAAGGGGCCGGGCGCCGAGACCGCCGGGCGGCAGCACGGGCCGCCCGGCGGTGGCCCGCCTGAAGGTGCGCCACTCGCGGATGATCGAGCGCCGGTCACCGCCGCGCCGCGATTCCAGCGTCTCCCTGATGATCTCCGGTATCGTCAGCGCCCCTCGCAGCCGGACCCCGCGGGGCCGCAGCCGGTCGAGGACCGGGCGCTGGCCCTCGTGGCTCGACTCGACGAGGACCATGCCCGCGACCCGGTCCAGGTGCTCCGCGGCGTAGGCACGGCCGTAGAGGCCGCCCGCCGAATGCCCGACGATGACCACCGGCCCGGTGACCTGGAGCTCCCGCAGCAGCCGGTCGAGGTCCGTGGCGATGTCGTGCGGCGTCCGCTTGTCCCGTGCGGCGCTGCTCGCTCCGTAGGGTGCCCGGTCATAGGTGACGACCGTGGTGTCTTCGGCTAGCACGGCGGCGATCTCTTGCCAGTCTGCCGCGCAGCCGCCGAATGAGGGCTCGATGACCACCGCGGGCGATCCCGCACCGATAACCGTCGCCGCGAGCTTGTGCCGTCCCACCGGGACCATGACCGTGCCGTCTGCCATGCGTACCTGCCCAGGATAATTAGCCGCTCGATTACCGGACCTTTTCCGCCCCGGTCTGCCGGCGCATTCCGGCCTCATCGGCAAGTACAGGGGGAAAGGGCTAACACCACGCATTACGCTAACCGTTCAGCTTTGCACTGGCTAGGCGCGCATAGGTAAATAGCCGGCAATTAGTCTGCACATTTAGAATGCGCGGTTCACCTGCACGTGCAGCTGCATTTTCACTATTCGCAAATTCCGCTCGCTATTCGCGGCCGCATCCCGCCACGAAGAGGGACGCGGGCCCGGACGCGGTCACCGTCTCCTCGGCCGCCGACAGGTAGCACGATTCGCCCCTGGCCAGCCTGAGCGTGACCGCACCCGCGCGCAGCAGGCCGGCCCCGGCGGTGCACAGCACGATCCGCGGCCCGCCGCCGCCCGGCAGTGTCACGTCCGCCGGGCCTGGCTCGGCCCGGTACAACCTGAACTCCGGCGCCGGCGAGTCGTAGGCCAGCACGCCAGCGCCGTCCGGCCGTGGCTCGATGACCGGGACGGCCGCCGCCGGGTCGACGAGCCGCAGCAGCTCGGGCACGTCGATGTGCTTGGGGGTGAGCCCGGCGCGCACCACGTTGTCTGAGTTGGCGAGCAGCTCGATGCCGGTGCCGTGCAGGTAGGAGTGCGGGCCGCCGGCCGGCAGGAAGACCGCCTCACCCGGCCGCAGGACCAGGTGCCGCAGCAGTAGCGACGCGACGATGCCGAGGTCACCCGGGTGGTCGCCCGCGATGCGCACGGTCGCCGCGGCGGCGGCGGAGTACTCGCCGCCGGCCGCGGCGATCCGCTCGCAGCCAGCCGTGACCGCGGCGACGAGGGCTGCGCGGCCCTCGGCGGGCCAGGTCAGGATGGCGCCGAGCGCCCCGGTGAGCGCTGCATCTTCCCCTCCCCGCCCTCCCCGCCCGGCCCGCCCAGCCGCGGCCGCCAGGTCCGCGACGAGCGGGTCAAGCTCCCGCACCCGCAGGGCGCCGAGCGCCGCGGCGGCGTCTGCCGTGGTCCGCAGGCCGGCCAGTACCTCGAACCGGGTAAGCGCGCAGAGGATCTCCGGCTTGGGCCAGTCGTCGACGTAGTTGCGCGACTTGTCGCCCGGCGCCAGCCCGCGCGCGGTTTCCGCCCGGTACCCGGCCTCGGCCTGCTCCCGCGACGGGTGCACCTGAATGGACAGTGCCGCCTCAGCGGCGAGGACCTTCAGCAGGAACGGCAGCCGGCCGCCGAACCGCGCGGCGCACGCGGCACCGAGCTCGCGCGGCGGGTCCGCGGCGATCACCTGGTCGAGCGTGGTCCGGCCGCCCGGGCGCCGCACGCCTGACGGCGCCGACGGGTGCGCGCCCATCCACAGTTCGGCCTCGGGCGCCGCGGTCGGCGCTGGGCGCCCCTGCAGCTCGGCGATAGCCGTGTGCGATCCCCACGCGTACGGCTGGACAACCGGTTCGAGTAGGTCCACCCGGGCATGGTAGTGCACCGTGGCCCGCCGGACCGCGGCAGGCGCTACCCGACGGCGGAGGTGTCCGCGGGGTGCTCGACGAGCGCGATGACCCGGCTGGCCATGAACCTGGCGGTCCGCACCAGCGTGCCCGTCCTGGTGACCTCGTTCACCTCGACCACGCCCCGCACGGTGCTCACCTCGATCCGGCGCCCGGCGCGGGTGGCGATGACCTCATAGGTCTTCGCGCCGTCTCCGGTGTCGACCACGATCTCGACGCGGTCACCTCTCACGGCGCCCTCCACGGCTGGAACGTACGTTCTATGACATACCACCTCAGGCACCGCCGAAACTTCCGTCCCTCACGGCCGCCGGCCGTGATGCGGCCGGCGCGGAAGCGGCTGGCGGGCGCACTCTTCCCGAGGCGGAAACGGCGGTGGCCGGCCGCCGCGGGAAAACCGCGACCGCCGGCCACCAGTGCGCTGGGTCCTAGTACGTCGGGAGGGACGGGTCGACCTGGCTGACCCAGGCGAGGACGCCGCCGCCGACGTGCACCGCGTCGGCGAAGCCCGCGTTCTTCAGCACGGCGAGGACCTCCGCGCTGCGCGCGCCACTCTTGCAGTGCAGCACGATCTGCTTGTCCTGTGGCATCTTCTCCAGCGCCGAGCCGTTCAGGAACTCGCCCTTGGGGATCAGCGTGGCGCCGGGGATGCTGACGATCTCGTACTCGTTCGGCTCGCGGACGTCGACGAGGAAGATGTTGTCGCCGCGGTCCTGCATGGCCGCCAGGTCCTTGGCGCTGATCGTCGAGCCGACCACGGCGGCCTCGGCCTCTTCGGAGACCGCGCCGCAGAACGCCTCGTAGTCAATCAGCTCGGTGACCGTCGGGTTCTTACCGCACACCGCGCAGTCCGGGTCCTTGTTGACCTTGACGGTGCGGTAGCTCATCTCCAGGGCGTCGTAGATCATCAGGCGCCCGGCGAGCGGGTCGCCGATGCCGGTGATCAGCTTGATCGCCTCGTTCACCTGGATCGAGCCGATCGACGCGCACAGGACGCCGAGGACGCCGCCCTCGGCGCAGGACGGGACCATGCCCGGGGGCGGGGGCTCCGGGTAGAGGCAGCGGTAGCAGGGCCCGTAGTCCGCCCAGAACACGCTGGCCTGGCCGTCGAAGCGGTAGATCGAGCCCCATACGTACGGCTTGTGCAGCAGCACGGCGGCGTCGTTCACCAGGTAGCGGGTGGCGAAGTTGTCCGTGCCGTCGATGATCAGGTCGTACGGCTCGAAGATCTCCATCACGTTGTCGGACTCGAGCCGCGTCTTGTGCAAGATCACCTTCACGTACGGGTTGACCTCGGCGATCGAGTCGCGCGCCGACTCCGCCTTGGACTTGCCAACGTCGGACACGCCGTGGATGATCTGACGCTGCAGGTTCGACTCGTCGACCGTGTCGAAGTCGACGATGCCAAGCGTGCCGACGCCCGCCGCGGCGAGGTAGAGCAGCGCCGGCGAGCCGAGGCCGCCCGCGCCCACGACAAGCACCTTCGCGTTCTTGAGGCGCTTCTGCCCGGCCATGCCGACGTCGGGAATGATCAGGTGACGCGAGTAGCGCTTCACCTCATCGACCGACAGGTCTGCGGCCGGCTCAACAAGCGGTGGCAGCGACACTGGCAAACTCCACTCAGGTTGACGTGACTTCATCAGGCATCAACTGGGTCGCGGCGGCCGGAATTCCCGCATCGTCAGCCTGGAACCTGGCTCGCCTCCGAGCTCGCGGCGCCCCGCGCGCGCGTCTCGTCAACCATCGCACGGAACAGGGCCGCGACGAGACCCGGGCACTCCATCTGCGCGAGATGGCCCGTCTCCGGCAGCACCTCCACGCGGGCATCGCGGAAGGTGCCTGCCGCCCGCGCGGCCAGCCTCGGATCCACCAAGCGGTCATGGCGGCCGAACAGGACGAGCGACGGCGCCGTCACCCGCCTGGCCGCCCGCCACAGCGAGAAGGGGCCCGGCTGGAACGTCTCAAGGACCAGCGTCCGCGCGGCGCGGGCGAGCGACGTCGCCTCGTAGCTCAGCTCGTCACGGCGGCGCAGCGCCTCGACCTCGAGCGCGAACCGGTCCGGGTGCAGGCGGGCCGAGTCGTAGAAGCAGGTCGCGTAGACGCCTGCCACCCGGTTCTCCACCGGGAAGCGCGCGGAGTAACGGCGAACCAGCCACTCGCCCGCGAACGGGAGCGCGAGCACAGGGAAATGCGCCACCGAGCCGCGGACCTGGCGGTCCGGCAGCGCCGGCGAGATCAGGGTGAGCGTCTTCACCAGGTCCGGGCGGCGGGCCGCGACCCGGACCGACACCGCGCCACCCATCGAGTTGCCGACCAGGTGAACGGGGCCTCCCCCCAGGGTCTCGATCAGCCGGATCACCGTGCCCGCAAGAGCGCTTACCCGGTACCCGGCACCCGTACTCGGCGGCGCGGAGAAGCCGGAACCAGGCAGGTCAACTGCCGCGCAGTCGAAGTCGGGCGCGAGCTCGGCCATCAGGTCGGTCCAGTTGGTGGCCGACCCGGACATCCCGTGCACGCAGAGCACGAGGTCCTTAGCGGATGCACCGAAGTGCGGCGTCTCGGCTAGCCATACCTTGTCGCCGCCCATGAGGGTGCGCATCCGGCCTGGCCAGTGCGGGATCGGGGTCGTCACGCGGACGCCTTCCTCCGGCCACCCGCAGGCTTGCGTTTGGCGGGCGCGGGCTCCGCCTCCCCGGCCCGGTTCGCCTTGGCCGCCTCGACGCTCGCGCGAAGCGTTTCCGTGAGGTCGGCGGGCCCGCCCGCCGAGCCGGCCGGCGCCGCGGTGCCTGCCGGACGGACGACCTCGTTGCCCTCGATCTTGGCCTGGACGAGCGCCTCAAGGGCCTCCCGGTAGGCGTCCTTGTACAGCGACGGGTCGAAGTCCTCGGTCATCGTGTCGATGAGGGACGCCGCCATCTTGAGCTCCTGGGTGCGGACGTCCACGTCCTCGTCGAGGAACTTGAAGTCGGGAGCGCGCACCTCGTCCGGCCACAGCAGGGTCTCGAGCACGAGGACGCCGTCGCGCACCCGCAGCGCGCCGAGCGCCTCGCGCTGCCTGATCGCCACCTTGGCCACCGCCACCCGGCCCGACCGCTCAAGGGCGTCGCGGAACAGCACGTAGGCGCGCACCCCGGCGGGCTCGGGCTCCAGGTAGTAGGCCTTGTTCGCGAGGATCGGGTCGAGCTGGCCCGCCGGGCTGAAATGCAGCACGTCGATCCGTTTCGCGCTGGCGAGCGGCAGGTCCTTAAGGTCATCGTCGGTCAGCACCACGACGTCGCCGGTGGCCAGCTCGTATCCCTTGGCCACGTCGGAATAGGGCACCTCCTCGCCGTCGAGCGAGCAGAACCGGCGGAACTGGACCCGGCCGCCGTCCTCGCGGTGCACCTGGCGGAACGCAACGTCTCGTTGCTCGGTCGCTGCGTAGAGCTTCACCGGGATGACTACCATGCCGAACGAGATCGCTCCGGCCCAGATGCTCCGCATGAACTATCCCTACCCAGAACCGCACCAAAATAGACGGCCCCCCGCAGCACACAGGGGATACGGGGGTCGTCCCCCCGGATGATAGCTGCGACAATGGGTGGGCTGGGAAGGCAGGCTAATGGTTCGCGGAGGTGGGGCAGTGAGCGAGCTGAGCATGGAAACACCGGACGAGGACGCCGCCGAGCAGGCCAGAGAGGTCCCGGAAGGCGGGGACGCGGAACTGGCCGAGGTGCCTTTCGAGGCCGACGAGGCCGACGCCGCGGAACAGATCAGGGACGCAGGCTATGACGACGAGGACTATCGTTAATCACCATCGTCCCAAACCGGAGAACTACGGTGACCGCCACTTCTGCCACTCGACCAAGGGGAACACGCCTCCCACGGCTTGCCCGCCGCCGCCAGTTGCTCGACGCGGCGATGGAGGTGTTCGTCGCCCGTGGCTACCACGCCGCGGCGATGGACGAGATCGCGGAACGAGCAGGTGTCAGCAAGCCGGTCCTCTACCAGCACTTCCCCGGTAAGCAGGAGCTCTACCTGGCGCTACTCGACGAGAGCGTGGGCAGGCTCGTCGAGGCCGTGGCCGGCGCGGTCCGGTCGACGTCCGACAACCGGCAGCGGGTCAACGCCACCTTCGCCGCGTACTTCGGGTACGTGGCCGAGCACAGCGGCACCTTCAAGCTCGTCTTCGAGTCGGACTTCTCAAGCGAGCCCGCCGTCCGCGCCAGGCTCGACGCCGCGGACCGGGAATGCGCGGACCTGATCAGCCAGGTGATCAGGGAGGACGCCGGCCTGGCGGACGACGAGGCGTACCTGCTGTCCATCGGGATGATCGGCATGGCCCAGGTCAGCGCGCGGTACTGGCTGAGCACGCTCGGGTCTATCCCCAGGGAAGCGGCCGAGCAGCTCGTCGCGCGGCTTGCCTGGCGTGGCATCAGCGGCTGGCCGCGCACCGCCGACCAGGGAGAATCCCACTAAAGGGGAGTTATGGAAGTCAAGATCGGCATCCAGTCCATCCCGCGTGAGCTTGTCGTGGACACCGACGCGACCGCGGCGGAAGTCGAGGGCGAGCTGGCCGCGGCGCTCACCGCGGAGGACGGCAAGGGGATCTTCGCGCTCACCACCCAGAAGGGCGGCCGGATCCTGGTCCCCGCCAACAAGATCGCGTTCGTTGAGTTCAGCACCGATCAGGCGCGCCGCGTCGGTTTCGGCAACATCGTTTGATACCGGAACATCGCTGGACCCCCTGGTACCGTGGGTGGCGATGACACAACCGGAATGTCATATGACCAGTTAGCGTTTGTATAGATGCGGCACCCCGTGGGTCGCGTGCCTGAGCACCAGGCGCGGACGCGGGTGATGCGCGCACGGAGGAACCCCTGACAACTCAGCTTATTCAGTCCGAGGCCAGTGACGAGGCACCAGCCATTCCCCCGGCACCCGGGCGTCCGCTTGCTGTGCCGTTCCGCGACCTCGGCGTCGACGAAGTAATCTGCACCGCGCTTGACGACGCGGGCATCCACGCCACGTTTCCCATTCAGGCGCTGACGCTGCCGCTGGCCATCGACGGCCAGGACATCATCGGGCAGGCGCGTACCGGGACCGGCAAGACCCTCGCGTTCGGCGTCCCGATCCTGCACCGGCTGGCTTCCACGCTCGCCGCCGCGCGGGCGCCCAAGCAGCCGCGTGCCCTCGTCGTGGTCCCCACCAGGGAACTGGCCATCCAGGTCGCCGAAGACCTGCAGCGGGCCGGCGCCCGGCTCGGCGCGCGCGTGCTCACCATCTACGGCGGGCGCGCCTACGAGCCGCAGATCGAGGCCCTGCTTGCGGGCATCGACATCGTTGTCGGCACGCCCGGGCGACTGCTCGACCTCGCCAACCGCAGGAACCTCGACCTGAGCCAGGTCCGCGCGCTCGTACTCGACGAGGCGGACAAGATGCTGGACCTCGGCTTCCTGCCTGATGTCGAGCGGCTGCTGCGGCTGACCCCGGCCGACCGGCAGACCATGCTGTTCTCCGCGACCATGCCCGGCGAGGTCGTCACGCTGGCCCGGCGCCACATGCGCCGGCCGACCAACATCCGCGCCGAGGAGCCGGACGAGTCCGCGCCGCCGCCGCTGACCACGCAGTACGTCTACCGGACGCACCACCTGGACAAGGTGGAGGTACTCGCCCGCGTGCTGCAGGCCAAGGACCGTGGCCTCGCCATGGTCTTCTGTCAGACCAAGCGGGCCGCCGACCAGGTGTCCACCGCGCTCGCCGACCGCGGCTTCGCCGCGGCGACCGTGCACGGCGACCTGGGCCAGTCGCAGCGTGAGCGGGCGCTGCGCGCGTTCCGCGGCGGCAAGGTCGACGTGCTCGTCGCCACCGAGGTGGCCGCCCGCGGCATCGACGTCGACGACGTGACGCACGTGATCAACTACGAGTGCCCGGACGACGACAAGACTTACCTGCACCGCATCGGCCGGACCGGCCGGGCCGGCCGGGCCGGCGTGGCGGTGACGTTCGTCGACTGGCGGGACATGCACCGCTGGAAGCTCATCAACGACGCGCTCGGCATCGGCCAGCCCGAGCCCGCGGAGACCTACTCGACGTCCGAGCACCTGTTCACCGACCTGTCCATCCCGCCGGGCGCCACCGGCACGCTCCCCAGGGAGCTGCGCGGCGTCCGGGCCGGGCTAGCGGCGGAGGCGGAAGAGGACCTCGGCGAGACGGGTCAAATCCGCTCCGGCCGGCCGGCCGGCGGGCGGTCACGTTCTCGGTCACGGCGGGCCGGCGACGGCACCGGCGGCCGCGGCGGAGAGGCCGCGTCCCGGGCCGACGGCGGCGCGACCGCGCAGGACGCCGCGCCCCGCGCGGCCCGCAGCAGGCGCCGCACCCGCGGCGGCCGTGACGTGGCCCGCGAAGCGGGCACCGAGCCCGCATAAGAAAATGTCCACGCCGACCTCGCTCGAATTGCCCGAGGGGACGCGGCGGGCCACTGTGGAAACAGCGCGCGGCGCGTTCGCCGTGCTTGACGCGCTGCCCGCGGCGGGCCCCTGTGAGCTGGGCACGGTTCTGCTCGTGCCCGGCTACACCGGGAGCAAGGAAGACTTCATCGCGATCCTCGGCCAGCTCACCGCGGCAGGCCGCCGGGTCGTCGCGATGGACCAGCGCGGCCAGTACCAGACCGACGGCCCCGATGCCCCGGACGCCTACGACCCGCGTGAGCTCGGCGCCGATGTCACGGCCATGGCCGCCGCGGTGCAGGCCGCTCACCTGCTCGGGCACTCCTTCGGGGGCCTGGTCGTCCGCGAGGCCGTACTCGGCGGCTGCGCGCCCGCGTCGGTCACCCTGCTGAGCTCAGGGCCGGCCGCGCTGCCCGGCCCGCGCGCCGAGGAACTGCACCTCATGCTCGGCTACCTGGACGGCACCCCGGTGGCCGGACTGCGGGCCAAGGTCGCGGAGATATGGCACGGCGTGCTCAAGCCGGAGGCGGCGACGGCCAGCCTCGACGGCCAGGTGCTCGCTTTCCTCGAAGAACGCATGCTCGCCAACAACCCGACCGGACTGGCTGTCATGGCCAGCCACCTGCTTAAGGCCGAGGACAAGACGGCCGAGCTCGCCGCCCGCGGCATCCCCGCCTTCGTGCTGTACGGCGAGGATGACAACGCCTGGCCAACCGAGCAGCAGCGGGACATGGCGGCCAGGCTCGGCGCGGAGCGAACCTGCATTCCCGGCGCCGCGCACAGCCCCAACGTGGAGGCCCCGGCCACCACGGCGCACGCGCTCACCAAGTTCTGGAACTCGGTCGAGCCCTAGGTGCCCGCTGAATTAGACCGTTTCTGGGACCAGAGCTAGCAGGTTTTGCCTGATCACAGACGAACTGCTACGCCTAGGCGTGGCTAATTCAGCAAGCTCCTAGGCGAGCGGGGCCAGGGCGTCCCACGGCTGGTGCGCCGCCGCTGCGGCCTGCCCTTCCCGGCAGCTGCGCCGGTAGTCGCACCAGCCGCAGCCGGGGCCCGGCTGCGGCGGGAAGACCTCGTCGTACTTTTCCCTGGGCAGCGGGGCGCGCATCCGCTCGTCTGCCTCGGCGCATTCCGCGGCGATGTCCTCGGCCCGCCGCAGGTGCCGTTGCAGCGACTCCGCGGTGTGCTCCCAGGCAAGCACCTGCCCGGACGGGAGGTGGTGCAGCTCAACGCGGCGGCAGTCGCGGTGCAGTGACCGGGCGGCGGCGAGCGCGTAGATCGCCAGCGCGAGCGAGCTGCGCGCGTCGTCCACTGACAGCAGGTGGCGGCCGGTTTTGTAGTCGACGACGACAAGCTCGGTGCCGTCCGCGCCATCGGCCCGCGGCCTTGTGTCGAGGCGGTCGATGCGCCCGGATACCGCGATCGCGTCGGTCCGCGTCGCCACCGTGCGCTCGACGCCGACCGGCTCGTCGGCCGGGTCGAGCTCACTGACGTACGACTCCACCAGGGTCCTGGCCCAGTCGCGATAGCGGGCCGACTGCGACTCGCCGGAGAATCCCTCGGTGATCCAGCCCTGCGTCACGAGTTCGCCCGCGGCCTGCACCGTGCGGCGCGGCAGCGGCAGCCGCCACCAGCCCGCAAGCGCGTTGTGCACCGACGCGCCCAGGCTGTTGTGCGCCCACGGCGGTCCCTTGGGCGGGACCGGCCGGTCCAGGTAGCTCATCCGGTAGCGGCGCGGGCAGTCAAGCCAGGTCGCGAGCCGGGTCGGCGTGCACGAGTACAGCCGCCGCGGCATTCCCTCGAAACCGAGCTGTTCCATGGGGGTGGACCCTTTCTTTTGCCCTGGCTCGGGAAGTCTCAGGCCCAGCTACCTCGAAAGAAAGGAGTTCATAAGCTGAACTCGCCCGGGCCGGCCGACACCCAGCCGTCGAAACGCTTGGCGGCGTCGCCGATGGTGAACTCCTCGCCGTGGCCGGGCAAAACCCTGGTGCGCGGCGGCAGGTCGAGCAGGCGCTCGCCGATCGCGGTGAGCTGGCGGGCGAAGTCGGGGAACACCCCGTCATGCGGCACGGGGCCGCCGGCGGCCAGCGCGTCTCCGCTGAACACGACCTCAAGCTCCGCACAGTAGAGGCTGACCGAGCCGGGCGTGTGGCCCGGGGTGTGCACCACCTCGAGCTGCACGTCAGCGACGTCGAACCGCCCGCCGTCGGCCATCTCGATCTCAACCTCCGCCCCGTCGTGGGCCATCCGCCACAGCAGTCTGTCCGAGCGGTGCAGCGCGACCGACGCCTCGTCCCGTGCGGCGACATCGACGGCGGCGGCGATATGGCCGGCATGCCCGTGCGTGCAGATCACCGCGAGGACCTCGCGGTCACCGACCTGGTCAAGGACGGCTTCCGCGTCCGCGCCCGGGTCGATCACGATCACTTCTTCGTCGTCGCCGATGAGCCACGCGCTGCCCGCACCTGCCGGACTACCTGGCTCGTCTTCGCCGAGGCCCGCCAGCGGCGTCAGCACCCGCTCGACCCGAGCTTCCACGATTCGCACCTCCGCCTGAATGCGCCCGTCCCAGGCGCCGACCCATAGAGTGCCCCCGCCACTTTAGCGTGGCCGGCCCGCCGCCGGGTCAGGGTGCCTGCGCGGCGAAGGCCAGCGCGGACTGCGCCACCAGCTGGACCGCGATCGCGGCGAGCAGCAGGCCCGCGATCCGCGTCAGCAGCTCCACCCCGTTGTCGGTCAGCACCCGGAGGATGACGGCAGCGAAGCGCATCACCGCCCAGGCGCAGACCGCGACGGCGAGGATGGCGAGGGCCAGCGCAACGCCTTCAAGAGGAGTATTCACGCGCTGGACGAACAGCATCGTCGCCACGATCGCGCCGGGCCCGGCGAGCAGCGGCGTGCCGAGCGGCACGAAGGCAACGTTGGTCTTGGCGCGCTGGACGGATGTCGGCTCGTCCGTCTTCCCGGTCAGCAACTGCAGCGAGACCAGCAGGAGCAGCAGCCCGCCCGCTCCCTCAAGCGCGGCGAGCTGGACCTGCGTGTACGTCAGGATCGCCCGTCCGAACAGTGCGAACGCGACGATGACCGCGAATGCCACGACAGCGGCCTGCCAGGCCAGGCGCCGCCTCGTGGGGGTCGACCGCCCCCTGGTCAGGCCGAGGAACACCGGCACGATGCCCGGCGGGTCGATGATGACGAACAGCGTGACGAACGCCTGGAAGAAGAATGTCACGGCCGCGTCCCGGCCAGCTGGAGCAGCCGCTCGTACTCTTCCCGCGGCGTCGTCTCCGCACCGAGGCCGTGGCCGGCCGGGGATCGCGCGACCTGCCCGCTCGGGATGAACGTACCGTGATCGTCGCTGCCGCCGGTGCTGATCAGGCCCAGCGACCTGGCCAGCGCGGTCAGCCGGTCCCGTTCGGCGGCGTCGTGGTCCGGGTGGAAGACCTCGAGGCCGGCCAGGCCCGCCCCGGCCAGCTCCGCGATGACCGCGTCGGGGATCTCGTAGCCGGGCGAACGGGGGTGGGCGAGCACCGGGACGCCGCCCGCGGCGCGGACCAGGCCCACCGCGCGGGCCAGGCCAGGGGCGTACCGGTCGACGAAGGCACGGCCGCCGTCCCCGATCCACTCCGCGGTGAACGCGTCGGCCGGGTCGGGAATAGCGCCGGACGCGGCCAGGGCACGGGCGAGGTGCGGGCGGCCGACCACCGCGTCGCCGGCGATCGCGGTGACCTGCTCCCAGCTGACGTCGGCGCCGAGTTCCCGCAGGCGCTGCGTCATCGCCCTGGCGCGGTAGACGCGGTCGTCGCGCACCTGCGCCGTCTCGGTGCGCAGGGCCGGATCGTCCGGGTCGAACAGATAGCACAGCAGGTGCACGCTGCGGCCGTCGAGCTGGCAGGACAGCTCCATGCCAGGCACCAGGGTCAGGCCGGGCGGCAGCGCGGCGCGGGCCTCGGCGACGCCTGCCTGGGTGTCATGGTCGGTCAGCGCCACCGCGTCGAGCCCGGCGCGCGCCGCCCGCAGCATCACGTCGGCAGGTGAGTCGGTTCCGTCCGATGCGTTGCTGTGAGCGTGCAGGTCAATACGCACGGCGGCCATAGTAGTCCCCCGATCGGGATACGCGCGCCCGATACGATGGCGGAGCCATCGGGCGCGCACCGGGGGGTCGAGTACTCCAATCTTGGCCTGCCGACATGGATCAAACTGTTGGAGAACGGCAAGATTGGAGCACTCGTCCGGGGGGTCGTCCCCCCGGGGGATAACGGCAGGCGCGGGGAAAGCGCGCCGAACGGCACGTCGAGTTCCTGCGTGGGGTCACGCAGGTCGCGCAGCGGCAACGGCTCGAGGAGCAGCGTCCCCGCGGTGTCCGGCCACAGCACCAGCCACACCCAGTTCGCCGACACCTCGCCAACGAAGACCGCCTTGCCGTCCGATTCCACCAGCCAGAGCGGTGCGTCGTGATTGTCGACCTCGACGGCGGCGTTCGGCTGGCTCGATGCGAAGCCGTCGCCGGGATCGGGTCCCGGCAGGCCGGCCAGCCCCGCGCCGAGGCCGATTCCCGGCTCCTCGGCGATGATCAGCAGGTCGGCCGGGCCGCCGAGCGGGTTGGGCCCGGACAGCGACACGGCGGAGGCCCTGGTGCCCGTGCGCTCGTCGCCGGCCCCGGTAAAGCCGCTGACCAGCCAGCCGGGCGGCAGCGGCCACGGCAGCAGCACGGGAACCCGCGCCTGCCGGACCAGGGCGTGCAAGCCGTCCGTGCTGGGCAGCCTGGCCGGGGCCAGCGGGTAGATCTCGCCGTGCAGGTCACAGCGCCACGCGCTCGACCACGCCGTCGGGGCGCGTGCTGGCCTCTGGCAACGCGGGCATACCGCTCTCATCACCACGATGGCGAAGTATGTACCCATGCCCGTCATCGCCACACATGGCGTCACGGACAGTGCTCGCCGGGGGGTCATCCCCCCGGGCGATAACGAGCGACGATGGCAAGTGCCAGCTTGCGGGACGCCTCGTCGATCATCTCGCCGTCAAGCATGACCGCGCCGCGCCGGTCCACCGACGTGGCCCGCTGGTAGGCGTCAAGGACGCGGACCGCCCGCGCGTAGTCGTCTGGCGACGGCGTGAACGCCGCATTGACGATGTCCACCTGACCTGGGTGCAGCACCCACTTGCCGTCGTAACCGAGCGCGGCGGCGCCGCCCGCGACGGCACGCAGCCCGTCCGTGTCGTGGATCCGCGCGAACGGGCCGTCGATCGCCTGCAGGCCGTGCGCCTTCGCCGCGACCAGTATCCGCATCAGCGTGTAGTGGTGCGCGTCGAATGCGTAGCCCTCCGGCTGGCCGCCCACGGTGAGCGAGCGCATCCCGATCGAGGCCATGAAGTCGGCCGGGCCGAACACCAGGGACACCAGCCGGGGCGACGCCGCGGCGATTGCCTCGACGGCCGCCAGCCCCGCGGCATCCTCGATCTGCGCCTCGATGCCGATGCGTCCCGGTTCAAGGCCAGCGGAGCGCTCGACCTGGCCGAGCAGCACGTCGAGCCAGACAACGGCGGCCGGGCTGCTCACCTTGGGCAGGATCAGCGAGTCGACCGCGCTCCCCGCGCCCTCCGCCACCGCGATGACGTCCCGGTAGGCCCATGGGGTGTCGGCACCGTTGACCCGCACCGCCACGAGCTTGCCGTCCCAGCCGCCCGCGCGCAGCGCCGCCACCGCGAGCTCGCGCGCGGCGGGCTTCTCGCCGGGCGCGACCGAGTCCTCGAGGTCGAGCATCACCTCGTCGACGGGCAGGCCGCGCGCCTTGGCGAGGAACCGCTCGCTGCTCGCGGGCACCGACATGCAGGTCCGGCGGGACCGGTACTCATTGACTGTGCCGGCGATGTCCATAAGGGCGGAGCCTAGCGAATCGGGCGACGCCACCTAACGTTCGGAGTCCCTTAATCGCGCTGTACAGCGCTGGCCCGCAGCTAGCCGCCGGTTCCCGCTGTTATGGTCAATTTTGACTCGTTGCAATCATTCGTTCACCAACGCGGCACCTGACATCGCAATCGTCAGCTTCGGACCTGCTTCACATTTCCTGGAGGAACTATGCGAATGTCCTGGCGGAGAGCTTCCGTGCTCGCCGCGACGGCTGCACTTGTGGCAGGCGGTGCGGCCACAGCGGCGGCAACCGGGGCGACGGCGTCGCCGAAGCCCGACACCTCGACTCCGATCAAGCACCTGGTGGTTATCTTCCAGGAGAACGTGTCGTTCGACCACTACTTCGGCACCTACCCGAACGCCACCGGCCAGGGGGGCTCCGCGTTCACCGCGAAGCGGGGCACTCCGTCGGTCACCGGGCTGACGACCGCGCTGCTCACCAGCAACCCCAACGGCGTGAACCCGCAGCGGCTGAGCCCGAGCAACGTCAACGACGTGCTCACCTGCGACCAGGATCACAACTACACCGATGAGCAGACCGCCTTCGACAACGGGGCGATGGACAAGTTCATCACCAGCCTCGGCAACGGCACGAGCAAGACCCCGGAGGGCGCGGCTTGCGCCAAGAGCACGGTGATGAACTACTACGACGGCAACACCGTCACCGCGCTGTGGAACTACGCGCAGCACTTCGCCATGTCGGACAACTCCTACGGGACCACGTTCGGCCCGTCCGCGCCCGGCGCGATCAACCTGGTCTCCGGCGACACCGGCGGCGTGGACATGACCCACACCGCGAACAGCCCGTCGCAGACCGGGGCCAACGCCGACCTGACCGCGGACGGCACCGGCGGGTTCTCGCTGACCTCCGACGCCCAGCCGTACTACGACGACTGCTCCACGCGCGACGCGGTGGCGATGTCCGGCCAGAACGTCGGCGACCTGCTCAACGCCAAGGGCCTGTCCTGGGGCTGGTTCCAGGGCGGCTTCCGTCCGTCGACGCCGTACAGCACGGCGCTGACGGACATCAGCGTCACCCAGCCCACCTCGACGTTCGTCCCGGACCAGTTCAAGACCCTGGGTACCACCCTGATCACGGGCACGCACGCCTCCAACCAGGGCATCTGCGACACGGTTACCCCGGTCGGCACTGAGCTGCCGGCGTCGCTCGGCACCGGGACCGGTCAGTACGGGTACAAGGACGACTACATCCCGCACCACGAGCCGTTCCAGTACTACGCCTCGACCGCCAACCCGCACCACCTGACCATCCCGACCAACGCGTCGGGTCAGGACACGCTCGCCGGGCTGAAGACGATCGGCACCGACACCGAGTCCTACGTTGGCGGCGTGCCGCAGTTCAACACGCCGAACCACCAGTACGACTCGAGCGACTTCGACCAGCTGGTCGCCGCGATCGGCAAGGGCAAACTGCCGGCGTCGGCACTGCCCGCGGTGTCGTTCCTCAAGGCGCCGGGCTGGGCGGACGGGCACGCTGGCTACTCCGACCCGCTCGACGAGCAGTACTGGGTCACCGACGAGATCAACGCGCTGGAGAAGACCCCGGACTGGAAGAACACCGCGGTCGTCATCTCCTATGACGACTCCGACGGCTGGTACGACCACGCGTTCTCCGGTGTGACCAACCCGTCAAGCAGCGTTGGTGACACCCTCACCGGGGCTGGCGTGTGCGGCACCGGCACCCCGCTGGCGGGCGAGAACGGCCGCTGCGGCCTCGGCCCGCGGCTGCCGCTGCTTGTCATCTCGCCCTGGGCGAAGTCCAACTTCGTCGACAACACGAAGACCAACCAGGCCTCGATCACCAAGTTCATCGAGGACAACTGGGGGCTGCCGTCCATTTCCGGCAGCATCGACTCGACCTCGGGCAGCCTGAACCACCTGTTCAACTTCCACAAGGATGACGGCGGGGAAGACGGCCAGGGCAGGCTCTTCCTCAACCCGGTGACCGGGGAACCGGTCTGGTAGCAGCCAGTCACCAGATCGCCTGAAATCGAGTGGGGCACCGTGAAGCACGGTGCCCCACTCGGCCTTTTCTCAGCCGGGCGACCGCGGAGCCGTCCGCGTAAGCGCTGGCGTCCCCGGCACGTACCATGAGGGGCATGAGTTCCCCGCTGCCCACCCGCGAGCAGGTGCTGACCGCTCTGGCCGGCGTCAACGACCCGGAAATCGGCCGTCCGATCACCGAGCTTGGCATGGTCAAGTCCGTCGAGATCGGCGCCGACGGGCTGGTCGCCGTCGGCGTCTACCTCACGGTGTCCGGCTGCCCGATGCGCGACACGATCACCAGCCGGGTCACCGGCGCGGTGGCGCCGCTGCCCGGCGTGACCGGCGTGCGGGTCGAGCTCGACGTCATGAGCGAGGAGCAGCGCAAGGACCTGCAGGTCAAGGTACGCGGCGGGGCGCCGGAACGGGTGATACCGTTCGCCCAGCCGTCCTCGCTCACCAAGGTGTACGCGATCGTCAGCGGCAAGGGCGGCGTCGGCAAGTCGTCGGTCACCGTGAACCTGGCGGCCGCGCTCGCCGCGGCGGGGCACAAGGTGGCGCTCATCGACGCGGACATCTACGGGCACTCCGTGCCGCGGATGCTCGGCGTCACCGGGGTACCCACCAAGGTCCAGGACATGATCATGCCGCCCGCCGCCAAGGGCGTGAAGGTCATCTCCGCCGGGATGCTCAAGCCGCCCGGCCAGGACGCGCTCCCCATCCGCGGCCCGATCCTGCACCGGCTCCTCGAGCAGTTCCTGGCCGACTTCTACTGGGGCGACCTGGACTACCTGCTCATCGACATGCCGCCGGGAACCGGCGACATCGCGCTGTCGCTCGCCCGCCTGGTGCCCGGGGCCGAGCTTGTGATCGTCACCACACCGCAGGTCGCCGCCGCGGAGGTCGCCAAGCGCGCGGGAACGCTGGTCACCCAGACCCACCAGCGCGTCGTCGGGGTCATCGAGAACATGTCGTACCTGCTCTGCCCGCACTGCGGCGAGGCCATGGACGTCTTCGGGTCTGGCGGCGGCGAGGCGGTCGCCACGGCGCTCACCCAGCTCACCGGGGTGGAGGTGCCGCTGCTCGGCCAGGTGCCGCTGGACGTCAGGCTCCGTGAGGGCGGCGACAGCGGCACCCCGCTGGTGCTCGCCGACCCGTCGGCGCCGGCCTCGGTGCAGCTGCTCAAGGTGGCCGAGTCGCTCGCCAGCAAGGGCCGCGGCCTGGCCGGCCGGATGCTGACCCTCAGCCCGCGGTAACGCTTTATCGCCCGGGGGGACGCCCCCCCGCTGTCAGGTTGCCTCGAGGTCGAAGGGCGGGTCCTCGCCGTCGAGCACGGTGGTGCGCGCGCCGCTGGCCGTTTCCGCCGCCCCGCTGCTGGCCAGCATGGCATCCGGCAGGGCGCTGACCCCCTCGTATGACTGCCGAGTCTGCTCGGGCACGCTGTCCATGTCGTCGAGCAGGTGCTTCTGGACGAACCTGCGCGGGTTCAGGTCCTCGAAATCGAAGTCCTGGAACTCCGGCCCGAGCCCTTCCCGCAGGTCCGCCTTCGCGCCCTCCGCGATGCGGCGCAGGTCGCGCAGCGCGCGGCCTGCCTGCTGGGCGATCCTCGGCAGCTCGTGCGGGCCGAAGACGACGAGCGCGATCACCGCGAGGACCAGCAGCTTGGTCAGCGAAAGGTCAAACACTCAGCACTCCGTCACCGGTAGATCGGCACCACTACCACTCTAAACGGTCTGGCCCACGTTCGGGACTGCTCAGGGCTGCGGACTGCTCAGGGCTGCGGACTGCTCAGGACGGTGAACCGCCCAGGCGGGGATAACCCGGCGCGTCAGCCAAACGGGTTAAGCAGGCCGGCCAGCCGGCCGAATCCACGGAGCAGGCGGCCAAATGGCCCCGGCGAGTGGCCCGGGGTCAGTGTCCCGACGACTTCGCTGACCGTCTGCGACGGCGCGTCAGCGATCATGGTGTAGACGATGCCGCCGGCCGCCCAGGTGACGGAGTGCCCGGAGACATAGGCCTGCTGGCCCGCCATCCGCACCGGCTGCCAACCGGGCATGTCCGCGGCCAGGGTGCCCCGCTGGACGAACAGCGAGACGACATAGAGCCCGTCGGAGTACTCGAGGTCGGCCACCTCGCCGTCGGCGATCTTGGTCGAGGCGGCCGCGTACAGCGGCAGTCCACCGGGCAGGCTGGCCGGCAGCGGCCAGCCCTGGCCCGACAGTGACGCGAGGAACCGGGCCGGGGAGGCCGCGGCGACCCAGGCCGGCTGGGCCGGCGACTGTGACAACCGCTGTGCGGTGCCGGTGAACCGTGGCACGGCGAACGCGCCGAACTGCACCCGGGTGAACGAGTCCTCGCTGATCACGTTCGCTGAGGTGTCGAACAGCTCACGGCGCAGCGGTACCGTCGTCTTCCTGTCCAGCCAGTACAGCGCGGCCACAGAGCCGTCGAAACGGTAAAGCTCCACCACCGTCGCCGGCCGGCCGCCGGCCGCGCCCGCACCGCGGTCCACGGCAACGTAGTGCTTGCCGAGCAGTGCCACCAGGGACTTGGTGATGCCGAACACTCCCACGGGAGAACTGCTCACCGCGGCCGAGGAGACGGCGGGCGACGACGCGCCGTCCGAGGTCTGGACAAGCGTCGGGCCGCCGCCCGTGTGCCATACCTGGGAGACCATCTCGACGCGGCCGTCCGCCCCAGACTGCGAGATCAGCTCGGTACCCTGATAGGACGTCGTCAGGTCGGCATCGGCCGCCCTGACGAGCAGGCTCATCCCCATGACTTGCTCGCCGACGGTCACCCGGCTGAGCACCGTGACTGGCGCGCCGGCCGCGTGCTGCAGTGCCGCCAGGTTGTCGCGCAGCGGGGCCCGAGCGGAGGCCGGCGCGATAGGGAACGGCCCGGACGGTGCGTCGTCGAACACCGCCGACACCACGGCGCCCGCGCCGGCGGCGACGTGATCGTGCGCGACGACGCCGGCCATGGCGAGCAGGCCGGGCACGCTTACCGTTGCCACGGCGGTTATCAGCAGGCCGTGGCGCATCACGGCCGCGCCGCTCCAACCGGCACGCGCGCGGAAAGCTCCGCCGGGTCCGCGAACGGGACGTCACCCGAGGTAACCGCGTGCTGCGCGTCGAACACCTCGAGCTGCGGTGTGACCTTAGGGCCGGGGCTGCCACCGCCCATGCCGAACGCCGTGCCGATCCCGACGACGATGAGGGAGAGCGTGGTCCACAGCACGTAGCGGCCCCGCCGTCGGCGAAAGGCGCCCCGCCTGACCCGTGCTGTGACCGTGTAGGGCCCCGTTCCTGGACGACGGCCCGTCGCACGCGACCTGCGCCCGCCGGGATCTCCGGGGATACCGGGGTCGCCGCCCTTGCGCGGCCGCGGTACCTGGGCGTCCGGGCCGGCCTTGGCGGCCATCGCCAGCAGGCGGCCGGTGATCTGATCGGCGTCGGTCACCCCGGCAGGCTCGGCGAGCGAACGCAGATCGTGCTTAAGCCGTCGCAGTGCGTGCGCCTCCACCCGGCACGCGCCGCACGCCGCCAGATGGGCATTGGCCCGGTCAAGCTCCGCGCCGCTGAGCTCGCCGTCTACGAGCGCGGACAACAGGTCTCCGAGATGACTCATGATTCCCGCACCCGCCGATCCCTGTCCCGGTGCGCGAGGGAAGCGCGCAGTTGGGCCCGGCCCCGGTGAATGCGGCTGCGCACGGTGCCGAGCTTTACCCCCATGGTGGCCGCGATCTCCTCGTAAGAGAAGCCCTCGATGTCGCAAAGCACCACGGCCGCCCGGTAGTCCGGCGCCAGCGACTGCAGCGCCGCCTGGATGTCCCCGTCGAAATGGCTGTCGTCCCAGGCCTGCGCCGGCGAGCGGTCGTTGCTCGGGATCCGCTGGGCTACCTCGTCCCCGAGGCCCTCGAACCGCAAGCGCTGCCGCCGCCTGGCCCCGTCAAGGAACAGATTGGTGGTGATCCGGTGCAGCCAGCCTTCGAAGGTGCCCGGGGTGTAGTTGGCCAGGGAGCGGAAGACACGGACGAAAACCTCCTGCGTCAGGTCCTCCGCGTCGTGCTGGTTACCGGTGAGCCGGTAGGCGAGGCGGTATACCCGGGCCGAGTGAGCGCGCACGATCTCGTCCCAGCTGGGCGCCACCCACTGGGCCTCGGTATCCGGACGATCCTGTCCGGAATTGGCCGGCTCTGTCACCAGGTACAGGCTCTCGCTCATCGACTAGCTAACGGTCCCCATCAGCATAAGGTTCCACGGACCAGCGAAATTGGCTAGGCTCACGCGTGAATAGCGCAGTCAGAAACAGGCAGCGTGAAACAGGCAGCGTGAAACCAGGCAGCGTTAACCCAGCAGGGCGCAAGGGGGCAGTCATCGACTACGACGAGGCGGCGTACGCGGTTGAGGATGAACCGCTGCTCACCGCCCGGGCCAACGCCGAGGACCTCGGCGGGACGGTGCCCGTGGCGCCCTCCGCGGGTGCCGCGCTGCGGTTCCTGGCGAGCGCGATAGCGGCGCGCGCGGTCGTGGAGATCGGTACCGGCTGCGGCAGCTCGGGCATCTGGCTGCTGCGCGGCATGCGCCCGGGCGGCGTGCTCACCAGCGTGGACACCGAGCCGGAGTATCACCGGCTGGCGCGCAAGTCCTTCGCGCAGGCCGGCTTCGCCGCCAACCAGGCGCGGCTGATACTCGGCCGCGCGCTCGACGTGCTGCCGCGCCTGTCCGACGGCGCCTATGACCTGGTGTTCTGCGACGGCGACCAGTCCGCCTACCCCGAGTACCTGACGGCTGGGACGCGGCTGCTCCGGGCGGGCGGCATCGTCGTATTCAACGACGTGCTGCCGCCTGGCGCGGGGCCGGCCACCGATGGCGCGCGGGAACTATCCGACATGGTCGGCAACGATGACAGGCTGGTCCCGCTGCTGCTTCCGATCGCGGGCGGCATGCTCGCCGCCATCAAGAAATAAGGACGAAGTACCAGTACTCAACAGGTGCGCGTACTTACCCGGAGTGGGCGACGCGTCTGGCCTCCCGCCGAACGTGCCGCCTGGGCCTTACCCGACGGCCGCCTGGAGTGCGTCACCCAGCTTCGCGGCCTCATCAGCGGACAACTCAACGACGAGCCTGCCGCCACCTTCCAGTGGGACGCGCATCACAATGCCACGGCCCTCCTTGGTCACCTCGAGCGGGCCATCGCCCGTCCGCGGCTTCATCGCCGCCATGCTGCATCCCCTTCCTCAACGCACACCTCACGCGCACCGGGTCCGGCCAGGTCCCCGCCCACGGCACGCCGGTCAGCAACAACCGTGTCGATCCGTCGCCCTATTATCCCGTGTTCGGACGCAGAATGGTAATGATCAGCTACGCGCGCCGCCCGACAGACGTTCGCAATCGTCGTGGTAGCCGGGCTTGCGGGCTCCTTCCTAGCTCCAGGCAATGACTCCGCGCGGCGCTGTTGCGGGGCGGAGGGGTGCGTCCGCGCGTAAGCCGGCGCCCGGTGTCGCAGGGCCAACTCATACCCCTCACCAGCCGCTCTACCCTCATTCGCCGCCGGGACGCCGGAAAACCATTCGCGTTCTAGGCTGGCCGGGGACGACAATGCGTGGCATGCGCCGGCCGGGTGCCGGCCGCGCCGAACTGTGAGGAGTCTCCAGATGCGAGGGACGACCGCTTCCATCGAAAAGTGGCTGTTGGGCTATTCGGAGGATGTGGCACGTGCCTCAGGGAATACTCAATCTGGGAATCCTCGCCCATGTTGACGCCGGCAAGACAACGCTGACCGAGCGCCTGCTCTACTGCGCGGGGGTTATCGACCAGCCGGGAAGCGTCGACGACGGGACTACGCAGACGGACTCGCTGGCGCTTGAGCGGCAGCGCGGGATCACGATCAAGTCGGCGGTGGCGTCGTTCACGGTGGACGGGACCTGCGTCAACCTGATCGACACGCCGGGCCACCCTGATTTCGTGGCCGAGGTGGAGCGGGCGCTGAGCGTGCTCGACGGGGTCGTGCTCGTGGTGTCGGCGGTCGAGGGGGTGCAGCCGCAGACGCGCATCTTGTGGCGCGCCCTGCAGCGGCTGCGGATACCGACGCTGTTCTTCGTCAACAAGATCGACCGGCGCGGGGCCGGCTACGAGCGGCTGCTCGCCGACATCGGTGAGCGGCTGACACCCGCGATCCTCCCGATGGGCGCGGTGCGCGGGCTTGGTACCCCCGAGGCGGTCTTCATTCCTGACAACGCTGCCAACCCGGCCGCCATGTCGCGGCTCGCCGAGGTGCTCGCCGAGCACGACGACGCCGTCCTCGCTGCCTACCTGGATGACCGGACGGAGCCAGCCGGCGGCTGGCTCCGTCGCAAGCTGGCCGGACAGGTCAGGGACGTGCTGGTGCATCCGGTGTTCTTCGGGTCGGCCATCACGGGCGCGGGCGTGGATACCCTGCTGCACGGGCTCGCCCGCCTGCTCCCCGGGGCGGACGGTGAGGCCAGCGGGCCGGTATCTGGCCGGGTATTCAAGGTTGACCGCGGGCCCGCCGGCGACAAGGTTGCCTATGCCCGGGTGTTCTCCGGCAGCGTCAGGGTCCGTGACCGCGTGCCGTTCCGGCACGGTGACGGCGGTGATGCCGGCGACGGCAAGGTGACCGCGATCAGCGTATTCGCCGACGGCACCGCGGTACGCCGCGACTCGGTAACCGCCGGGCAGATCGCCAGGCTCTCCGGCCTGGCCGGCGTCCAGGTAGGCGACATGATCGGCACGGCCGCCGGCGCCGCGGGCCAGCATCACTTCGCGCCGCCGACGCTGGAGACGGCCATCGTGGCGCGCGACCCGCGCGACAAGATGCGGCTGCACGCCGCGATGAGCGAGCTCGCCGAGCAGGACCCGCTCATCAACGTCCGCCAGGACGACATCCGTCAGGAAATCTACGTCTCGCTCTACGGCGAGGTGCAGAAGCAGGTGATCGAGGCCACCCTGGCCGCCGAGTACGGGTTGCTGGCCGAGTTCCGCGGAACCACCCCGATCTGCGTGGAACGGCCGCTCCGGGCCGGCACGGCGGAGGAAGTCCTGTACGGGCCAGGTAACCCGTTTTTCGCCACGATCGGCCTTCGCGTCGACCCGGCCGCCGCGGGCTCAGGTACGGCCTTCCGGCTCGCGGTCGGCCACGAGGACGTGCCGCTCTACGTCTACAAGAACATGGAGGGCTTCGCCGCCGCCATGCGGCAGTACGTCACGGACACGCTGCGCCAGGGCCTGTACGGCTGGCCGGTCACTGACTGCACGGTCACGCTGAACCGGTCGGGGTACAGCATCGCCGACGGCCCGCCGTCGACCAGGGGACCGCTCAGCAGCCCGCAGGACTTCCGTAAGCTCACCCCGCTCGTGGTCATGGCGGCGCTCAAGAAGGCAGGCACGGTGGTCTGCGAGCCGGTCCACCGCTTCCGCCTGGATACCCCGGCCGACACGCTCACCGTGCTGCTGCCCGCCCTGGCCAGGCTGCACGCAGTCCCCGAGGTAACGGCGACCGGCGGCTCCTGGTGCACCCTGGGGGGCGACGTCACGGCCACGCGCGTCCACGAGCTGCGACAGCAGATACCGCACCTCACCCGGGGCGAGGGCGTCATGGAGTCGTCCTTCGCCCGCTACGACCCGGTGCGCGGCCCGGCCCCGGCCCGCCCGCGGACCGGCGACAACCCGCTCAACCGCGAGGACTACCTGCGCCGCGTCACCCGCCGCGGCATCAGGGAGGGCGACAACCTCCAGCCCGCCGAGTGAAGGGCACCGAGCTGACACCCACCGTGGCGGTAAAACAAGAACGCGCCGAGCGGCTAAGCCGTCGGCGCGTTCTACAACAGGAACCCCCAACATTGTTCAGTTTTCGAAAAATCTGAACAACCTTGGAGATGTCGGGATTCGAACCCGAGTCCTCCGGGACCTTTTCAAGTCTTCTCCGAGCGCAGCCCGCTGTGTTTTTCTCAGCCCCGGCGATCACGCAGGCAAGACGCCGACGGGCTCAGTCACTGTTTGATTTCCTAGCCTGCCCCGTGACCGGGCCGGCTAGTTGAGCCTTCTAGCGACGCCAGATTCCGGGCCGAAGGCGCTCCCGGGCTGACGGTCAAACCCTCAGATTCGCTTAGGCAGCGAGCATGAGAGAGGTCGCGGGGACCTTGACAGTGCTCTTTGAGTTGGCACTTGTGTTTTGCGGTCGCATTTTTACGAGGTTACGTCCGCCACCCTCGGCTCGCTTCTCTTGAAGCAACCACCGAAGTCGAAACCAGTCATCCCCCTGTTGAGTTGTAGACGACCACGCGTGGCGTGCCCGCCACCCATGATCTTACTTGGCTCAACACTCGGCTGCCAACGGGGATTCCCCTGGACGACCGAGACCCGCTCAGGGGCGGGGTCACGGCGCTGCTGAGGCGGGTTGCGGTCCGGAAATGGAGATGGCCCCCGCAGGCGCTGGCGGTGGCCGAAACGCGCCCGCGGGGGCCGACCGGCAGGGTCGGAGCCGGTCTTAGAAGTCCGGGCCTCCCCCGAGATGAGACCCGGCTCTCACGACTGGGCCGCAACCCCCCAAGCGAGCCTCAGTCATAGGTAAGGACGCCGGAGAGTGGCCTGATGGTTGCTTATCGTGATCGGAAATTTGGTAACGGTTAGGTAACGGAGCCCGACAGGCTCAGAAACCCCTTTCCCATCGGCACTCTCACCTGCCCGGATCTCCCGCGACCGGCGTCGGGGCCTCGCGCGGCGCCCGTCCGCCATCACTGACGATCGTCACGGAGAGTAAGCAGCGGAGGGGGCGGGGAGATCTCGGCGAGGGCGCCTAAGCGACCTTGTAGACCCAGCCGAAGGGGTCGGGCTGGTGCCCGTACTGGATGCCGATGAGCTCTGACTTGAGTCGCCTGGTGACCTCTCCCGGGGTCCCGTCGCCGATGACCCAGCCGCCAGAGGCCCCGTCCACCGCCCCGACCGGGGTGATCACGGCGGCGGTGCCGCAGGCGAACACCTCATTCAGCGCGCCGGAGGCGCAGTCATCGCGCCAGGCAGCCACCGAGATGCGCCCCTCCTCGGCGGGAATGCCGAGCGTCGGGGCGAGCCGCAGCAGGGAGTCGCGGGTGATCCCGGGCAGCAGCGAGCCGGTGAGCGTAGGTGTCACCAGGCGGGCCGACGAGCCGGACCCGTACACGAAGTACAGGTTCATCCCGCCCATCTCCTCCACCCACTCGTGCTGGGCGGCGTCAAGCCAGACGACCTGATCGCAGCCCTTGTCCACGGCCTGCTGCTGCGCGGCGAACGCCGCCGCGTAGTTGCCGCCGCACTTGACCGCGCCGGTACCGCCTGGCGCCGCGCGGGTGTAGTCCTCCGACAGCCACACCTTGACGGTCGCGCTCGCGCCGAAGTAGGCGGCGGCCGGCGAGGCGATCACGCAGAACAGGTACTCCGCCGACGGGTGGTTCACCCCGAGCCCGCGCTGCGTGGCGATCATGAACGGCCGCAGGTACAGGCTCTTGCCCTCGCCGGAGGGTATCCAGTCCCTGTCCTGAGTGACGAGCAGTTCAAGCGCCTGCACGAACGCCTCTTCTGGCAGCTCCGGCATGGCCATACGGCGGCAGCCGGAGTTGAAGCGCGCCGCGTTGGCCCGCGGGCGGAACATCGCGATTGACCCGGAGTTCTGCCGGTAGGCCTTGAGCCCCTCGAAGAGCTCCTGGCCGTAGTGGAACACCGCTGTGGCCGGGTCGAGCGAGAACGGGCCGTACGGCTCCAGCTTGCCGTCGTGCCAGCCGCGCGCGGCCGTCCAGCGCAGCGTGATCATGTGATCGGTGAAGACCTGACCGAACCCCGGCGCTTCCAGTATCCGTGCGCGCTCGTCGGCGGGCACCCGCGTCTGGGAGGGGTGGATCTCGAAACGGATCTCGGTGTCGGGGCTTGCGGTCATCGCAGGTCAGGTCCTTTCTTAGGCGATTGGCGGTCGGTATTGAGTTGCCAGCTGAGCTTCGGAGCCCGGGCCGCCGCCCGCCAGGCGGGCGGCGGCCCGTGGGGCAGCTCCTACCCGGCTACTCGCTTGGCGACGTCATCGCCGATCTCGGTGGTGGACCGCGCCGCAGACCCGCCCCGGCGCTCGAGCACGTCGTCCGCGACCGCCTGCTCGATCTTCGCCGCCGCCGCGGACAGGCCAAGGTGGGAGCACAGCATCGCCGCGGACAGGATCGCCGCGGTGGGGTCCGCCTTGGACTGTCCCGCGATGTCCGGGGCGCTGCCGTGCACCGGCTCGAACATCGACGGCGCCGTGCCTTCAGGATTGATGTTCCCGCTCGCGGCCAGGCCGATGCCGCCCGCGATCGCGGCGCCCAGGTCGGTGAGGATGTCACCGAACAGGTTGTCGGTCACGATGACATCGAACCGCTCCGGCTGCGAGACGAAGAACATCGAGGCGGCGTCCACGTGCTGGTACTCGACCGAGACGGCGGGGAACTCCCGCGCCACCGCGTTGACCGTGCGCTGCCACAGGTCGCCGGCGAAGGTCAGCACGTTGGTCTTGTGCACCAGCGTGAGCTTGCGCCGCGGTCGCTGCTGGGCGAGCGAGAACGCGTACCGCGCCACCCGCTCCACGCCGAACGCCGTGTTGAAGGACTCCTGGGTGGCCAGCTCCTGCGGGGTGCCGCGGCGCATCACGCCGCCCGCCCCGGTGTACGGGCCCTCGGTGCCCTCGCGGACCACGATCATGTCGATCGTCTCCGGCGACCCATTCACCAGCGGGGACACAGTGCCCGGGTAGAGCCGGACCGGTCGCAGGTTGACGTAGTGGTCAAGCTCGAACCGCAGCCGCAGCAGCAGCCCGCGCTCCAGCACGCCGCTCGGTACCGACGGATCGCCGATCGCGCCGAGCTGGATCGCGTCGTGTGCCCTGATCTCCTCGAGGACCGAGTCCGGTAGGGTCTCGCCGCTCTTGTGGTAACGGCGCGCGCCCAGGTCGTAGTCGGTCGTTTCCCAGGTGACGTCGGGGGTCGCCGCCCGGAGCACCTTGAGCGCCTCGCCGGTGACCTCGGGCCCGATGCCGTCGCCGCCGATGACGGCGAGCTTGTAGCTGTTCGCCATGAGGAAAGCCTAATCCTCCGACTCGGAGAGCCAGCTCATCAGCGGGCGGAGCTTGGCGCCGACCTGCTCGATCTGCTCGGCCTGTTCCGCCGCGCGGCGCTTGGCGAAGTTAGGCTGGCCCGCGTCGAACTCTTCGATGAGCTCGCGGGTGAACGTGCCGTCCTGGATCTCGCCGAGGATCTTGCGCATCTCGGCGCGGGTCTGGTCGTTGATCAGCCGCGGGCCGCGGGTGTAGCCGCCGAACTCGGCCGTGTCGGAGACCGACCACCACATCTTCGAGAGGCCGCCCTCGTACATGAGGTCGACGATGAGCTTCATCTCGTGCAGGCACTCGAAGTAGGCCGCCTCGGGCTGGTACCCGGCCGCGACCAGCGTGTCGAAGCCGGCCTTGATCAGCTCGGAGACGCCGCCGCAGAGCACCGCCTGCTCGCCGAACAGGTCGGTCTCCGTCTCCTCGGTGAACGTGGTCTTGAGCACGCCGGCCCGGGTGGCGCCGATGCCCTTGGCGTAGGAGAGGCCGAGCGCGAGCGCGTTGCCTGTCGCGTCCTGCTCGACGGCGACCAGGGCGGGCACGCCGCGGCCCTCGTTGAACTGGCGGCGCACGAGGTGGCCCGGGCCCTTGGGCGCGACCATCACGACGTCCACGTCGGCGGGCGGCTTGATGAGCCCGTAGCGGATGTTCAGGCCGTGCGCGAAGAACAGCGCGTCACCTTCGACGAGCGACGGCGCGATTGCCTCCGCGTACACCTGGCGCTGCAGGTGGTCCGGTATCAGCACCATCACGAGGTCGGCTTCCTCGCACGCCTCGGCGGGGGTGAGCACGCGCAGGCCGTCGCTCTCTGCCTTCTCGCGGCTCTTCGAGCCAGGCTGCAGGCCAACCCGGACGTCCACGCCGGAGTCGCGCAGCGAAAGCGCGTGCGCGTGCCCCTGGCTGCCGAATCCGAGGACGGCGACGTGCCGCTGCTGGATGAGCGAGAGGTCGGCGTCGTGGTCGTAGAAGATCTCTGCCACTGGAAATGGCCCTTTCATCGTTGGTTAAGAGCGAAAACGAAGAGCGTGCGCCGCGCGCGGAGCACGCGCTCGTTCTGGCTACTGCCTGTTCTGTTATGCGGAGCGCTCGAGCGGGCGCAGCGTGCGGTCCGTGATGGACCGGCCGCCGCGGCCGACCGCGATCGTGCCCGACTTGACCAGTTCCTTGATGCCGAACGGCTCAAGGACCCGGACGAGTGCCTCTAGCTTGTCATGGCGGCCGGTGGCCTCGACCGTCACCGCGTCGAGGGCGACGTCCACCACGTGCGCGCGGAACAGCTCGACGGTCTCGAGCACCTTGGACCGGCTGTCGTTGTCGGCGCGGACCTTGATCAGCATCAGTTCGCGCTGCACCGCCTGCGCCGGCTCAAGCTCAACGATCTTGATGACATTGATGAGCTTGTTGAGCTGCTTGGTGACCTGCTCGAGCGGGTGCTCCTCGCAGTTCACCACGATCGTCATCCGCGAGATCTCCTCGTGCTCGGTCGGCCCGACCGCGAGGGACTCGATGTTGAAGCCGCGCCTTGAGAACAGGCCGGCGATACGGACCAGGACGCCCGGCTTGTTCTCGACCAGGACCGAGAGGGTGTGCTGCTCGCTCACCAGTACTCCTTTCTTGGCGTCTGTGATTTGAGGAATTTGTGGGATAGGGCAAGAAAGGAGTACTGGTTCATTCCTCCGTCGTGTCCCACTCGGGCGCGATGCCGCGGGCGAACTTGATGTCGCTGTTGCTTGTCCCAGCCGCGACCATCGGCCAGACCATCGCGTCCTTGTGCACGATGAAGTCGATCACGACCGGCTGGTCGTTGATCGCCATGGCCTGCTCGATGACCTTGTCCACGTCTTCCTTGCGCTCGCAGCGCAAGCCGATGCACCCGTAGGCGTCGGCCAGCTTCACGAAGTCGGGGACGCGGGTCCCCCGCAGCTCGTCCTTCCGGTCACCCAGGTTGGTATTGGAGTAGCGCTCGTTGTAAAAGAGGGTCTGCCACTGGCGGACCATGCCGAGGGCGCCGTTGTTGATGATCGCGATCTTGACCGGGATGCCCTCGATCGCGCAGGTGGCCAGCTCCTGGTTGGTCATCTGGAAGCAGCCGTCGCCGTCGATGGCCCAGACGGTCGCCTCTGGCCTGCCGACCTTGGCACCCATGGCGGCCGGGACCGCGAAGCCCATGGTGCCGGCGCCGCCGGAGTTGATCCAGGTCCGCGGGTTCTCGTAGCCGATGAACTGGGCCGCCCACATCTGGTGCTGTCCGACGCCCGCCAGGTAGATGGCGTCGGGGCCGGCCAGCTTGCCGATCCGCTCGATCACGTACTGCGGCGCCAGGCTGCCGTCGTCGGGCTCGTCGTAGCCGAGCGGGTACTTGCTGCGCCATTGCTCCAGCTGGGCCCACCATTCGGCATAGTCGCCCTTGACGCCGTGCTCATGGTCGGTTCGCACCGCGGTGATCAGGTCCGCGATGACCTCCTTGCAGTCGCCGACGATCGGGACGTCGGCCCGGCGGTTCTTGGAGATCTCCGCCGGGTCGATGTCGGCGTGCACGATCAGCGCGTCCGGCGCGAAGGAGTCGAGCTTGCCGGTGACCCGGTCATCGAACCGGGCGCCAAGGGTAACGAGGAGGTCCGACTTCTGCAGCGCGCCGACCGCGGCGACCGTGCCGTGCATCCCTGGCATGCCCAGGTGCAGCGGGTGGCTGTCCGGGAAGGCGCCGCGGGCCATCAGCGTGGTGACAACCGGGGCGCCGGTCAGCTCCGCCAGGTCCTTGAGCTCCCGCGCCGCATCGGCCTTGATCACGCCGCCGCCGACGTAGAGCACCGGGCGCTTCGCCTCCGCGATCATCCGCGCCGCCTCGCGGACCTGCCGTGAGTGCGGCCGGGTGACCGGGTGGTAGCCGGGCAGGTCGAACGGGACCGGCCAGGTGAAGTCGGTGGTCGCCTGCATCGCGTCCTTGGCGATGTCGACCAGGACCGGGCCTGGGCGGCCGGTGGAGGCCAGGTGGAAGGCCTCGCCGATGGTGCGGGCGATGTCCTCGGGCTTGGTCACGAGGAAGTTGTGCTTGGTGATCGGGTAGGTGATCCCGGAGATGTCCGCCTCCTGGAACCCGTCGGTGCCGATCAGGTTGGTGGCGACCTGTCCGGTGATGGCGACCACGGGAACGGAGTCCATGTAGGCGTCCGCGAGCGGGGTGACCAGGTTGGTGGCACCGGGGCCGCTGGTGGCCATGCACACGCCGGTGCGGCCGGTCGCTTGCGCGTAGCCGGTGGCCGCGTGCCCCGCGCCCTGCTCGTGGCGGGCCAGGATGTGGCGGATCTGGCTGGAGTCGAGCAGCGGGTCGTAGGCGGGGAGCACGGCACCGCCCGGAATGCCGAAGACCACGTCGACCCCCACCCGCTCAAGGGCCATCACGAGGGCCTGCGCTCCGGTAACCCGGACCGGGACCGGGTTCGCGTGGTTTGGCCGTGGCGCGGCCGCGGGCTGCTGCGGGCCCGCCGGCTGCGCGGGCGCTGCGGGCCCGGCGCTGGACTGCACAGGGGGCTGCGCGCCGGCGGCCGGCCGGGGCGACGCCGGCTTGGCGGCGGCTGTCCTCGCCGGGATATCCAGCGGGGACGGACCGTGCGCCTTGGTGGGGACTGGGCTGCTCTGCTCGGTCATCGGGTGGCTTCCTTTTCAGGATGTGCGCGGCTGCTATCTTGCGGGGGCGGCCCCCGTCCCCCGAAGGGGCATTAAAAAACCCCTCGTGCCGGGTGGCAGTCGAGGGGCGCGCGCAGGAACTGGGCTGGTCAGCTCTCTGCGCGCCAGCCAAGTACGAGAATGTGGTTCCGCTTCACGGGTACCACCCTCACCCACAAGCCGGCCTTTCGTCAAATTATCACGGTCACGGTCTCAGCATCCGAGACGCGCCGGGCTTCAGGCGGCCGGGACGCCCGGCTTCGCCGTGCCGTTGATGTCCGGGGCCGCGGCGCCCACGCCTGGCGCGGAACCGGTGTCGCCCGCCCCGGCCCTGATGAGGGCTTCCACGCTCTGCGCGGCCATCGGCCTGGCCACCAGGTAGCCCTGACCGTAGCCGCAGCCCATCTCGCGCAGCTCGGCGAGCTGCCGCGGCTCCTCGATGCCCTCGGCCACTACCTGCATGCCGAGGTCGCGGCTCACCTGCACGATGGTCTTGGTAAGCATGGTCAGCACCGGGTCCTGGCCGAGGCCGGCGACGAAGGACGGGTCGATCTTGATGATGTCCGCGGGCAGCTCGCGCAGGTGGGCGAGCGACGCGTAGCCGGTGCCGAAGTCATCGATGGCCAGCTTGACCCCGAGGTCACCCAGCTCCGCGAGCCGGTCCGCGATCAGCCCGGCGTCCTCGACGAGCATCCGCTCGCTCAGCTCGATGGTGAGCGAGCTCGGCGGCAGCCCGCTCTCCGCGAGCGCCGCCGCCACCTGGGCGGGGAAGTGGGGCGCGTTGAGCTGCCGCAGCGCGATGTTCACCGACACGCCGACGTCCCATGAGGCGGCGCGCCAGGCGGCGCCCTGCGCGCACACCTTGCGCAGCACCCACTCACCGAGCGCGACGATCAGCCCAGAGTCCTCCGCCACCGCGAGGAACGCGCGCGGCGCGACCGTCTCGCCACCGCGCCACCAGCGGATAAGCGCCTCGGCGCCGGTGACCCTGGAGGTGGCCAGCTCCACGATCGGCTGGTACTGCAGCTCGAGTTCTTCCCTGGCGATGGCCCGCTGCAGGTCGCTGGCCATGTCAAGGCGGCGTACCACGTCGGCGTGCATGTGCGCGGCGTAGACCTCGACCCGGCTGCCACCGCTGTCCTTGGCCCGCGCCATGGCTACGTCAGCGTTGCGGAGCACCACGCCGGGCGTGCTGCCGTCGGCGAGCGCGATGCCGACGCTGGCGGTCAGCCCGATGTCCCGGTCGGCGACCCGGAACGGCTCGCCGGCCACGACGCCCGCAAGCCGCTCGGCAAGCTCGATGATCTCCTGGGCGCCCGTCGCGTTCTCGAGCAGCACCGCGAACTCATCCCCGCCCCACCGGGCGACCGTGTCCTGGGCCGGCACGACGGCGCGCAGCCGCCTGGCCGCCTGGGCCAGCACCAGGTCGCCGGCGCCGTGCCCGATCAGGTCGTTGGCCGCGGTGAAGCCGTCGAGGTCGAGGAAGATGACGCCGGCCAGCCGCTCGGCCGCCGGCTCGAGTGCCTCGCGCGCGCGCTCCTCGACGTACGCGCGGTTCGGCAGGCCGGTAAGCCCGTCGTGGAAGGTGAGGTGCGCTACCTGCTGGCGCAGTGCCACCTGCTCGGACACGTCCCTGACGCTCAGCAGCATGCGCGCCGGCTCGCCGGGCAGCCGGTAGAGCAGCACCGCGCACTCGACGTGCCGCCACGTGCCGTCGGCGGCCCGCACCCGGCAGGCGAACCGGCCCGCGGCGTCCTCGCCCGCGGCCGCCAGGGCCTCGTCCATCGTCGTGCCGAGCGCCGCGGCCGCATCCTCCGGCAGTCCGATGACCAGGGAGATCGCGGCCTCCGCCGCGCCGATGTCCTCCGGGTGCACGAAGTCGCTCAGCGGCTTGCCGATCAGCGCTTCCGCCGGGTAGCTGAAACCGGAGACAAGCGGGCTGGCGTAGCTGATGGTCCCGTCCAGGTCGCAGATGAGCACCATGTCGCCGGTCCGGTTGGCGAGGTCGCGCAGGCTGTCGCTCGCCTCCCGCCACATCCGCGTCGCTACGCCGTTCTCGCGTACCAGCATCAGGATGCGCACCGCGACGACAAGGACGGCCGCGCCGCCTGCGATGACGAGCGCGAGCCCCGACGCCGGGGCACTGGCGAGGCCGTTGATGATCACCACGAGAGCGGCGATGACCACGGAGAGCGCCGCGATGATCGTGGCCACGCCCGTGCTCGTGACCGGCGACCGGCGGACGTCGAGCAGGTTCGCCAGTCCGCCGTCCACGGAGCGCTGTGAACGCTGGGCCGCCCAGCGCCAGGGAACCAGGTCGTAACGCTCGGCGATCGATCCGACGAAGGGCGCCACGCCGAACAGGCAGGCGGCGGCGATCACGGCGAGCTGCTCGAGTATGCCCTGGTGACCGCTGACCCTGGCCCCGACGCCGAGCGAGTCGGCGAAGGTGATCGCCATCAGCCCGATGTAGGGGACGAGCACGCGGCGCCAGGCGACGGTGAGCACAGGAAGCAGCGCACCGAGCACCGCCAGGTCCGCGAGCGGGTGCAGCAGGTCAAGGAGGAACGCCTGCGGCCGCTCGCCGGAGCGGTGGAACTCCGCGCCGAAGGCGACCACCCAGTCGATGACGAGCAGCGCGACAGCCATCACATAGCCGTCGGCGAGACCGGGCAAGACCGGCCCCGTGTCGTTCCGCTGGTCCTCAGCGAGCACCATGACGCCGGCTGCCGCGGTCGCCAGGCCGAGCAGCGGCGGCACGTCGGCGAGGGAGAGCGTCCCCGCCGTGGAGCCGATCGGCCCGGCGAGCACCGTGATGATCAGCCCGGCGAACCAGAACGCCGCGGCCATGGCCAGCCAGCGATACCCGCGGGCCACCGCGCCCGAATGCCCCCTCGCCCCCACGAGCAGCCCGGCGGCAGCGCCTGCCGTGGCGAGCATGGTGAGGATGCTCACGGGGCTCCTTACGTGTTCGTCGGTCGCTGTCAGTGGGTAGCGTGCGGGTCGCGGGTGTCATACGGCTGAGGATTAGGCAACGGATGGACAACGATCCGCCGGGGCAGGCTAATCCGCCCATGTCCTCCGTCGATGGCTCAGGCCTGCCGTCGTCCGCAGACCGGCTGCGGCGCCGGTTGTAGCGTTCACTCTACGTACCCGAGATCACGCTTCGGTTGAGGATGGGCTTCCACCGGGAGACAAGTCTGTTCACCGTTGCCCGGTGAAGCCGCGAGCATGAGTGGCCTTGTGCGCACATCCTAGGATAAGGGCGGTTTACGGGCGCCGCTGATCACATTCCGGAGCGACTCGCCACGCTCGCCGACCCCGGCCCGTGCCCGGACCAGCGCATGTCTCGCCGTGCTGATCTAGACTCCGGACTGTTAGCCTCCCTGGACGGTAACCCGTACCCGGATAGCGCGCCCGATACGATGGCGGAGCCATCGGGTGCGCACCGGGGGGTACGGGGGGTCGTCCCCCGGGGGATACTGCACGCAGTCTGTTGAGGCGAGAATCGAATTGCGGAAAGTCCTGATCGCGAACCGCGGCGAGATCGCCGTCCGGGTGGCTCGTGCCTGCCGTGACGCCGGCCTGGCCAGCGTCGCCGTCTACTCGGACCAGGATCTCGACGCGCAGCACGTCAGGGCCGCGGACGAGGCGTACGCGCTGCACGGGGCGACGCCGGCCCAGACCTACCTCGATATCGAGAAGATCATCGCGATTGCGGCCCGGTCCGGCGCCGACGCGGTCCATCCCGGCTACGGGTTCCTCGCCGAGAACGCGGCCTTCGCCCGGGCCGTAGCCGGCGCGGGCCTCACCTGGATCGGGCCGCCGCCCGAGGCGATCGAGGCGCTCGGCGACAAGGTCCGGGCGCGGGAGATCGCCAGGCGCGTCGGCGCGCCGCTCGCACCGGGTACCGACGGGCCGGTCAGCGGACCGGACGAGATCGTGGCCTTCGCCCGTGAGCACGGCCTGCCGGTAGCGATCAAGGCGGCCTTCGGCGGCGGCGGCCGCGGGCTCAAGGTGGCCAGGACCCTCGACGAGATCGCCGGCCAGTACGAGTCGGCCGTGCGCGAGGCCACGGCGGCGTTCGGCAACGGCGAGTGCTTCGCCGAGCGGTACCTGGACCGCCCGCGTCACGTGGAGACCCAGTGCCTGGCCGACGCCCACGGCAACGTCATCGTCGTCTCGACCCGCGACTGCTCGCTGCAGCGGCGGCACCAGAAGCTGGTTGAGGAGGCACCGGCGCCGTTCCTGTCCGACGCGCAGGTCAAGCAGCTCTATGCCGCGTCGAAGTCGATCCTGCGCGCGGCTGGCTACGTCGGCGCGGGCACCTGCGAGTTCCTCATCGCCACCGACGGCACCATCAGCTTCCTCGAGGTGAACACCAGGCTCCAGGTCGAGCACCCGGTCTCCGAGGAGGTCAGCGGCATCGACCTGGTCCGGGAGATGTTCCGCGTCGCCGACGGCGAGCAGCTCGGCTACGACGACCCTGAGCTGCGCGGGCACTCCATCGAGTTCCGTATCAACGCCGAGGACCCGGCGCGGAACTTCCTGCCCGCGCCGGGCACGATCACCGAGTGGCTGCCCCCGTCCGGGCCAGGCGTCCGGCTGGACGCCGGGTACGGCGCGGGCCAGACGGTGCCGCAGGCGTTCGACTCGCTGATCGGCAAGCTGATCGTGACCGGGGCAAGCCGGGCGCAGGCCCTGGAGCGCGCCCGGCGCGCGCTCGCCGAGTTCACCGTCGGCGGCATGCCCACCGTCCTGCCGTTCCACCGGGCCGTGGTGAACGACCCCGCGTTCGCCGGCGACCACCTCGAAGTGCACACCCGCTGGATCGAGACGGAAATGGCGGCGACGTTCGAGCCGCAGCAGTCCGGGCCGGCCGCCGAGGAGGCGGCGCGCGAGGCGATTACCGTGGAGGTCGGCGGGAAAAGGCTCGAGGTGGTGGTGCCGGCGGTGCTGTCGGTGGCCGCCGGGCCGGCCAGCACTGCCGGGAGGCCAGCGCCAGCAGAACGAGGGCGTGCTTCGCGCGGCTCCGCTCGCGGGGAGGGCGGGCGGGGTAAGGGGGGCGGGCCGCGCGGCGCGGCGGGCGGTGACTCGCTGGTCACCCCGATGCAGGGCACGATCGTGAAACTCGTCGCGGGGGAAGGCAGCCGGGTGGCGGCGGGCGACACCGTGGTGATCCTGGAGGCGATGAAGATGGAGCAGCCGCTCACCGCGCACAAGGCCGGCACCGTGACCGGCCTGGCGGTCGAGGTGGGCCAGACCGTCGCGGCGGACACCGAGATCTGCCAGCTCAAGGATTAGGCCGACCCGGTGCGCCGGCTGGCCGGAGATCCGAGCATCGCGGGCTGGCTGCTGTTCGCGATCGGCTTCCGGCTCCCTCCGGAGAACCGGGAATGGGTCAGGCACGAGCTGACCGACGCGGGCTGGCGCGGTCGCACCATCAGGCGTCTCATGGTGCTCATGGTGCCGGTCTGTGTCGCGCTCGCCTTCTTGCCCGGCCCGGACTGGCTCCGGGTGGCCGTCCCGGCGTTCGCGCTCATCGCGAGTGCCGGGACGGTGCTGATCAGCGCGGACGACGTGCGCGCGGCCCGGCTCAAGCAGCACGGCCTCGATGTGCCCGACGACCCCGACCTCGGCCGCCCCACCCATTGACGCTGGCCGAGCGGCTGGCGGGGCATCACCGGCCACAGCCTGCGCGCCTAGCTGATCGTGTCGGAGTCGAACTCCATGACGGTACGGGCGGCCTCGGTGACCGAGCCCGACAGGGACGGGTAGACGGAGAAAGTGTGGGCGATCTCGTCGACCGACAGGTTCTGCTCGACCGCGATCGACAGCGGCAGGATCAGCTCGCTCGCCCGGGGCGCGACGACCACGCCGCCGAGCACCAGGCCGGTGCCCGGGCGCGCGAAGATCTTGACGAACCCGTCGCGAATGCCGCCCATCTTGGCCCTCGGGTTGGTCGCCAGGGGCAGCCTGGCCACGCGGGCCTGGACCTCGCCGCGGTCCACGGCGGCCTGCGAGACGCCGACCGATGCGATCTCCGGGTCGGTGAAGATGGTGGACGCCACGTGGCTGAGCCTGATCGGCTGCACCGCCTGGCCGAGCGCGTGCCACATCGCGATGCGGCCCTGCATCGCCGCCACTGAGGCGAGCATGAGGACGCCCGTGCAGTCGCCGGCCGCGTAGATGCCCTGGGCCGAGGTCCGGGAGACGCGGTCCACCTCGATGAACCCGCGCGCGTCCAGGTTCACCCCGGTCTCGGCCAGGCCGATCCCTCGGGTTGACGGCACCATGCCCACGGTGAGCAGGCAGTGCGAGCCGGTCACCGGCCGGCCGTCATGAAGCGTCACGACCACGCCGTCGCCCTTGCGGTGCACCGTCTCGGCGCGGGACTGGGCGAGCACGTTCATGCCGCGCCGCCGGAAGACGCCCTCGATCACCACGGCAGCGTCCTGGTCCTCGTGCGGCAGCACCCGCTCCCTGGACGACACGAGCGTGACCTGCGAGCCGAGCGCCTGGTAGGCGCTCGCGAACTCGGCGCCGGTCACGCCGGAGCCGACCACGATCAGCTCGTCCGGCAGCTCGGCCAGGTCGTACAGCTGGCGGCAGGTCAGGATGCGCTCACCGTCGGGCACGCCGTCCGGCAGCGCCCGCGGCGTCGCGCCCGTCGCGATCAGCAGCACGTCGGCGTGCACGGTCTCCCCCGCCGCCTCGATCGTGCGCAGGCCGGTCAGCTGCCCCCTGGCCCGGATGATCCGGATGCCCTCGGCGGTGACGTGCTCGGTGATGTCGTTCGACTGCGCGGCGGCGAGGGCCTTGATCCGCGCGTTAAGCGCGGGCGCGTCCACCTCCACCACCGGGTTGGCGCCGTCGGCGAGTTGCAGGCCGAGCGAGGCGGAGCGGCCGAGCGAGGCCATGGTGGACGATGACTCGATCAGCGTCTTGCTCGGAACGCAATCGGTCAGGACGCAGGCGCCGCCGAGGCCGTCCTCGTCGATGACGGTCACCTCGGCTCCCAGCTGCGCGGCGACCAGCGCGGCCTCGTAGCCGCCCGGGCCGCCGCCAAGGATCGCGACACGTGGACGTGGAAGAGTCACGTTAGGCAATTATCCTGCACGTTCGGCCGCCCCGTGCACGCAGCCGCCGGTTTACGCCGCGAGCAGGCCTTCCCGCCCGCGGCGCGCGCGGCCCGTGTGCGCACCGCGAGCGCGCAACGACAAAAACCGTCATCGTTTCTGACGGCACAACGGTTTCCCCGTACAGTTAGGCAGCGTGGCACTTTACGCCGCCTACGGCAGCAACATGGATCCGGCGCAGATGCTTCTGCGCTGCCCGCACTCCCCGCAGCGGGGGACCGGGTGGCTTGAGGGCTGGCGCCTGACTTTCGGTGGCGAGGAACTCGGCTGGGACGGGGCTCTCACGACGCTGGTCGAAGACGCGGCACAACGGGTATTCGTCGCGCTCTACGACGTTCCTGAGGTAGACGAGAAGGAACTCGACAGCTGGGACGGCGTGAACCTCGGCTTCTACAGCAAGATCAAGGTCCGGGTGCAGGCCCTGGACGGAGACGTGCTCGCCTGGCTGTACGTGCTCGACGCCTATGAGGGCGGGCTGCCCTCCGACCGGCGGCTGTCCATCCTGGTTGACTCGGCGATCAAGGCAGGCGCGCCGGCCGACTACATCGACTGGCTCCGCGCCCGCCCCTCCAACCCCGCCTAGCTGATTTTCAGGCGAGGGCGGCGATCAGCAGGGCTAGTCCCGGTATGACCACCGCCGCGATGGCCGGCCAGTTCCAGGTTGAGGCCGGCGCCGTGGCCAGCGCGCCTGGCGCCTCCAGCCGCGCAAGCCCCGTGCGGGCCGTGATGGTGGCGACGACCCGGCCGGTGTCCACGCCCAGCGTGGCGGGCTCTGGCGGCTGGCTGGGCGGCGCGCCGTAGCCGCCGGCGCCGCTGAGGCCGCTCCCGCCGAAGCCGCGGACAGCGCGGTGCGACTGGCGCTGCGCGCGCATCTCGGCGGCGACTTGCCGGCGCCGCGAGGAGTGCACCGCCCACGCGTAGATGGCCCGCTGTCCTGTCCGGTCGCCGTCCGGCCATTCGCATCGCAACCGGAGGAGCTCGGTGGCGTCGGCCCCCACTACCGCCGGCCAGCCGACCCGGTGATCACCGACCGGGTTGACGACCGTCACCCCGCCGGCATCGACGATCACCCGGGGGCGCTGTGCCGTCACGTACACCACGCCGGTGACGAACAGCAGGATGAACGCGGCCACGAGCGAAAGGTGATCACGGCCCTGCACGGCCAGGTCGACGAGGTTGCCGACCGCGAAAAGGACCCACAGCCACCAGATCGCGACGGCGGCCGGCGACCGGAACACCTCCCGGTCGGCTCCGTTGCCGCCCCTTTCCTTGCTCACTGCTGCATCACTCACCTGCGGTTGCTGCCGTCTCCCCGGAGGCCACCGCGGCGAGCACGCGCACTCCGGCGCCGATCGCCCGCTCATCGATGTCAAAGGTCGGCTGGTGCAGGTCGCCGGCGACCTGCGCGCCCGGCGTGCGGCTGCCTAGCCTGGCCATGGCGCCAGGAACCTGGTGCAGGTACCAGGCGAAGTCCTCGCCGCCGAGGCTCTGCGGCGTATCCTGCACCGCGTCCTTGCCGAGCACCGCGGCGGCGGCTCCGGCGAGCATGGCGGCGCTGGCCGGCTCGTTCACGGTCGGCGGCACGGCGGTCAGGTGCTCCACCTTCGCGGTCACTCCGTAGGCCTGCGCCACCGACTGGACCAGGTCCTCGATGAGGGCGGCCGCGGAGCGCCACGCCTCGGTGTCAAGGCACCGCACGGTACCCTCGACGACCCCCTCGTCAGGGATGGCGTTCGCGGCCGCGCCCGCGCTCACGTAGCCCCAGACCAGGCTCAGGCCGGCCCGCGGGTCCACCCGGCGGGTCAGTGCCGCCGGGACCTCGGTCACGATCTTGCCGAGCGCGTAGACCACGTCGGCGGTGAGGTGCGGGCGGGCGGTGTGCCCGCCGGGCCCGGCCACGGTGACCTTCACCTTGTCGCAGGCCGCGGTAATCGCGCCCGCGCGGATGCCCACCATGCCCGCATCCAGCCGTGGGTCGCAGTGCACCGCGAAGATCCGGCCAACGGTGTCGAGCCCGCCGGCGGCGATGACGTCCCTGGCGCCGCTCGCGGTCTCCTCCGCGGGCTGGAAGATCAGCCGGACGCCGCCGGGCAGGAGCCCGCGGGCCGCCTGGCCGGCCAGGAACTCCCCGGCGCCGACCAGCATGGCCGTGTGCGCGTCGTGCCCGCAGGCATGGCACAGCCCAGGGGTTGCGGACCGGTACGGCACGGCCTTCTCATCGTCCATCGGCAGCGCGTCCATGTCGGCGCGCAGCGCGATCCTCGGCTCACCCTCGCCGATGTCCGCGTAGAGCCCGGTGGTCTGCGGCAGCAGCACCGGGCGCAGCCCCGCCCTGGTCAGCCGGTCCGCGACAAGCCGCGTCGTCCGGCGCTCGGCGTAGGCCGGCTCCGGGTGCGCGTGCAGGTCACGGCGGAACTCGATCAGTTCCGTCTCATGCCGGGCCAGGAACGCGTCCAGAACCGCGGCGAGGTCATCCCCCATGCCCACCATCCCCGCGGAGGACGAATTTGTCCTCCGCGAACTCGGTGACGAGCGCGTCCACCACGCTGGTCAGGTCGCCTTCGCCGCTGTGCACGGCCCGCTGCCGCTCGTAGGGGGCACCGTACTCGAGCACCTCGGAGACGAGCGCCAGTTCTTCTGCACAGCCGAGCCGCCATGCTACCGGCTGCAGGTCACGGATAAGCTCATATATCTCATCGCGGAGCGGCGCGATCTCTCCGGTCTCGCTCGTGACAATGGACGCGTCGAGCCCGTGCCGGGTTGCGCGCCACTTGTTGTCGGCGATGATCCACGGCGAGCGCGACGGCAGCTGGTACCCACGGTCCAGCTGCGTGTCGAACAGGTGGACCAGGCATTGCACGAGCGCGGCGAGCATGCCCACTTCCCTGATGGTGGGGACGGCGTCCGCGATCCTGACCTCGATCGTGCCGAAGTCCGGGTGCGGGCGGACGTCCCACCAGACCTCCTTGATCGTGCGGATGGTTCCCGCCCGCAGCTGGCCTGCCATGAAGTTCTCGAAGGACTTCCAGTCCGGGAGGTCGGCCGGCGGGCCCGTGTGGGGCAGCGAACCGAAGACGACGGACCGGCATGAGGCAAGGCCGGTGTCCTCGCCGCACCAGAAGGGACTCGACGCGGAGAGGCCGAGAAGATGCGGCAGGTAGACGGCCAGGGCGTGAATGATCGGCATCGCCCTGTGCTCGTCTCGTAGCCCTACGTGCACGTGAACGGCCATGGTCTGCAGCCTACGGCACGGCCACTGGATCTCCTGGACCAGTTCCGCGTACCGCTGGCTTGGCGCCATCTTCCCGTCACGCCAGTGGCTGATCGGGTGCGCGCCGGAGCTGGCGATCACGATGCCGTGCGGCTCCGCGGCGCGCTGCAGGTCCTTGAGCGACAGCGCCAGGTCCGCCTTGGCCTCGGCGACCGTTCCGCAGATGCCGGTCACCACCTCGACCGTGGACTGCATAAGCTCATGACGCATCTTGGGGTGCTCACCGCTCTCCAGCAGCCCGGGAAGCCCGGCTAGCACCTCGTCGGCGTCCTGCCGCAGCATGCGGGTCTGGGCGTCGACAAGCTGCACCTCCCATTCGACGCCAAGGGTCGGGCCCGCGGAAGGGTTCCAGTCGATCGTCATGTCAGGCCTCCAGGGCCGCGGGGTGCCCGCGGCGCGTCGCGCAAATGGGTGCCTCTCTAGCGTTTCCAACCCTGGAATATTGAATCGTCCTTGAAAGACGTGTTTGACTAGTAGCGTCCTGTTACTGGAGTTGCGCCCCATTGGGTCAAGGATTGCCAAAGTAAAGGTCAAAACCAAATCTCAAAATCAACGGCCGTAATGGGCGGGCCACCAAGCCGGACGGGACGCCCGGAGAGTCACGCCGGCGGGCGGAGGCAGCCGCTCACGTGTTGCGGCGCAGCGTTACACGTAGACCGAGGGAAAGCCGCAGCGGTCCCGGACCTGCGCCATCGTCTCGCGGGCGATCGCGTGCGCCCGGCGAGCGCCCGTGTCAAGCAGTGCGTCGAGGGCGTCGGAGTCGGCCAGGTACTTGGCGGTGCGCTCCCGGATCGGCCCGAACGTGTCCGCCACCAGGTCGCCCAGGTCCTTCTTGAAGCCGCCGTAGCCGCCGTCGCCGTAGCGGGCCGCGATGTCGTCGATCTTCTCGCCGGACAGCGCCGCGTAGATGCGCAGCAGGTTAGTCACGCCCGGCTTGGCCTCGTCGTCCGCCCGGACCACCGACTCGGCGTCGGTCACCGCGCGGTTGACCTTCTTGCGTATCGCCGTCGGCTCGTCGAGCAGGTCAATGATGCCCTGCGGCGAAGAGGAGGACTTGCTCATCTTGCTTGTCGGGTCCTGCAGGTCGGTGATCTTGGAAACCGCGGGCAGGATGTACGGCGCGGGCACGGTGAACGTTTCGCCGAAGCGGTGATTGAACCGCTGGGCGAGGTTCCTTGACAGTTCAAGGTGCTGCCGCTGGTCCTCGCCGACCGGCACCTCATCCGTCTGGTAGAGCAGGATGTCCGCGGCCATCAGCATCGGGTAGGTGAACAGGCCGACGCTCGCCGAGTCGGCGCCGCCCTTCGCCGACTTGTCCTTGAACTGGGTCATCCGGCTCGCTTCGCCGAAACCCGTCAGGCACGACAGCACCCAGGCGAGCTCGGCGTGCTCCTGTACCTGGCTCTGCACGAACAAGATGCACCGCTCCGGGTCGAGCCCGGCCGCGAACAGCTGCGCCGCCGCGATCCTCGTCCGGCGGCGCAGGGTCTCCGGCTCGTAGGGCACGGTAATCGCGTGCAGGTCGACCACGCAGTAGATGGCGTCGTGGGTCTCCTGCATGTCCACCCACTGCTTGACCGCGCCCAGGTAGTTACCCAGGTGAAAGGAGTCAGCGGTCGGCTGGATGCCGGAGAAGACGCGACGGGTGCCCATGGCGATGAAGTCTAACGGGATCGTGGATTAGTGCGGCCTCGGCGCGGGCGGGGTGACCACCACTTCCACCCGCTGGAACTCCTTGAGCTCGGTGTACCCGGCGGTCGCCATCGTCCGCTTAAGCGCTCCCATGAGGTTCATCGAGCCGTCAGGAACGGTCGACGGGCCGAAAAGGACCTGCTCAAGCGTCCCGATCTCGCTGACCTTGACCCGGGCGCCGCGCGGCAGCTCGGGGTGGTTGGCCTCGCTGCCCCAGTGGTAGCCGCGGCCTGGCGCCTCGGTACTGCGCGCGAACGGCGACCCGACCATCACCGCGTCCGAGCCGAGGGCGAGCGCCTTGGCGATGTCGCCGCTGCGGGTCATCGAGCCGTCGGCGATGACATGGACGTACCGGCCGCCCGACTCGTCAAGGTAATCCCTGCGGGCCGCCGCGACGTCCGCGATGGCGGTCGCCATCGGCACCGCGACGCCGAGCACCGCCGCGGTGGTGTGGCCGCTCCCGCCGCCGAAGCCCACAAGGACGCCTGCCGCACCGGTGCGCATCAGGTGCAGCGCCGCGGTGTACGTCGCGCAGCCGCCGACGATGACCGGGATGTCAAGCTCGTAGATGAACTGCTTGAGGTTGAGCGGCTCGGCGCGGCCGGAAACATGCTCCGCCGACACCGTGGTACCCCGGATCACGAAGATGTCCGCGCCCGCGTCAAGCACCGCCTTGTAGTACCGCGCGGTGCGCTGCGGCGACAGGGCGGCCGCGGTGATCACGCCGGCCCGGGAGATCTCCTCGATGCGGCGGCCGATCAGCTCCTCCTTGATCGGCTCCGCATAGATCTCCTGCAGCCGCCGGGTGGCCGCCTCCTCGCCAAGCTCGGTCACCTCGGCGAGGACCGGCTCGGGGGACTCGAACCGGGTCCACAGGCCCTCAAGGTCGAGCACGCCGAGGCCGCCGAGCTTGCCAAGGGCGATCGCGGTCTGCGGCGAGACGACGGAGTCCATCGGGCAGGCGATCAGCGGCATCTGGAAGCGGTACGCGTCGATCTGCCAGGCGATGCTCACCTCCTCCGGGTCACGGGTGCGCCGCGCGGGCACGATGCCGATCTCGTCGAGTGAGTACGCCCGGCGCCCGGTCTTGCCGCGGCCGATCTCTATGTCAGTCACTGTGCCCGTGCTTTCTTACTTGCGAGTGCCGTAGTTCGGGGCCTCAACCACCATCTGCACGTCGTGCGGGTGGCTCTCCTTGAGCCCCGCCGCCGTGATCTGGATGAAGCTTGCTTCCTTGAGCTCCTCGATGGTGCGGGTACCGCAGTACCCCATGCTGGCGCGCAGGCCGCCGATCAGCTGGTCGGCCACCGCGGCGAGCGGGCCGCGGTAGGGCACCTGGCCCTCGATGCCCTCGGGGACGAGCTTGTCCTCGCGGAGCACGTCGTCTTGGAAGTAGCGGTCCTTGGAGTACGACTTGCCGCGCTCCCGGTTGCGCATCGCGCCGAGCGAGCCCATCCCCCGGTACAGCTTGTACTGCTTGCCGTTGATGAAGACCATCTCGCCCGGGCTCTCCTCGCAGCCCGCGAGCAGGGAGCCGAGCATTACGGTGTCGGCGCCGGCCGCGATCGCCTTCGCGATGTCGCCCGAGTACTGCAGTCCGCCGTCGCCGATCAGCGGGATGCCGGCCGGACGCGCGGCCTTACTCGCCTCGTAGATCGCGGTCACCTGCGGGACGCCGACGCCGGCCACCACCCGGGTGGTGCAGATGGAGCCCGGGCCCACGCCCACCTTGACACCGTCCACGCCCGCATCGATCAGCGCCTGGGCGCCGGCCCGCGTCGCCACGTTCCCGCCGATGACCTCGATGTCGGTGTTGGCCTTGACCTGCCTGATCATGTCGAGCACCGACTGCGCGTGGCCGTGCGCGGTGTCGACGACGAGGAAGTCCACGCTCGCGTCGATGAGCGCCTGGGCGCGCCGCTTGGCGTCCTCGCCGACGCCCACCGCCGCGCCGACCACCAGGCGGCCGCCCTCGTCCTTGGTGGCGTGCGGGAACTTCTCGCTCTTAGTGAAGTCCTTAACGGTGATGAGCCCGCGCAGGCGGCCGCCCGCGTCGATCAGCGGCAGCTTCTCGACCTTGTGCTCCCGCAGGAGCTTGAGCGCCCCGTCGGGCTCCACCCCCACCGGGGCGGTGATCAGCGGCATGGGCGTCATCACGTCCGCGACCCGGCGGGACAGGTCGTTCTCGAACCGGATGTCGCGGTTGGTGACGATGCCGAGCAGGATGCCGTCGTCGCTGGTGACCGGGACGCCGGAGATCCGGTAATGCGCGCAGAGCCGCTCCACGTCCGCGAGCGTGGCGTCCGGGCCGCAGGTAACCGGGTCGGTGATCATCCCCGCCTCCGACCGCTTGACGAGGTCAACCTGCTGCGCCTGCTCCTCGATGGACAGGTTCCTGTGCAGCACCCCGACCCCGCCGTGTCGGGCCATCGCGATCGCCATCCGCGCCTCGGTCACGGTGTCCATCGCGCTTGACACGAGCGGGACGCGCAGCCGGTACTTGCGGGTGATCCTGGTGCTTGTGTCCGCCTCGCTCGGCATCAGCTCCGAGTGGGCCGGCAAGAGCAGCACGTCATCAAAGGTCAGGCCTACCGGGGAAAACTTCGAAGTCTCCGTCATGATGTGATGCCCTCACGGCTCGTCGCTGCCCGGTGTTGTCATGCACTGCGTCCTCGTCGTGCACCGCGTAGCAGCAGGTAACGGTGGGATGAGTTCCATCCTAGCCAACACGCTCAGGCCGCCCGGCCTTCCGGCCGCCATGCCACCTCGCAGCCAATGATTGGGGGTACTTAGCGCCCAAAGGCTCCATGAAAGTCTCATTCACCTCAAGAGCCTCATTCGCCTACCCCTGGTGCATCTACGGCCTCACAGGTCACAGCACCGAGAGATTGGGGGTACTTAGCACCCAAAAACGGGCGCTAAGTACCCCCAATACCCAAGCGGGACGGCACCGCCGGATAACCAGACGGCACGGCACCGCCGGTTAGTCTTCGACTCATGGCCTTGCGACCCGATGAGTTCTACGACCACGCGCTCGCCGCCGCCGACAGCGAGCGCCGGCTCCCGCTGGCGCGGATGACGGGATGGGAGATAAGCCCGTTCGAGCAAGCCGGGCTTCGCGTCGCGCCGCTGCGCCCGCCGGTCCTGCCCGAGCCCGCGCGCCACGGTGAGGACCCGTCGGACTGCAACTCATGCCGCAGCCGGGACAACGGGATCTGGTTCAACGAACGCTGGCGGCTAACCCGGATCGGCGGGGTCGGCGTCCCGCTCGTTCTCATGCTGCACCCGCGCGACCACTACGACATGACGGACCTGCCCGACGAGCTCGCGGCCGAACTGGGCGTGCTCACCGCGCACATCGTCCGTCACGTCGAGGCGCTCGAGCACGTCGCCCGGGCGCACGTCTACCGCATCGGCGATGGCGGCGCGCACCTGCACGTCTGGTTCTTCTCCAGGCCCGAGGGGCAGGCCCAATTGCGCGGGTCGTGGCTGGTCGTCTGGGACGATCTGCTGCCCGAGTACCCGGCCGACGTGGCCGACACGGACGCGACGGTCGTCGCGGACTCGCTGGTGACATCTTTCGGCGGCAGCCGCTCCGCCGTGTTAGCGAAACCTCAAACACTCCGGGTCTGTTATGTCCGCGGGCCGGAGGGCATCATCGTGGCACTGGCCGAACTGGGCCTGGTGAGAAAGCAGAAGCGGGGGCAACGGATGATCCGTTGCCCCCGCGCCTGGGCGATGCGGTGGAACTAGTGCGAGTGGCCGTGGCCGTGGCCGTCGGCGGGCGGCGCCTCTTCCGCCGGCTTCTCGACGACCAGGGTCTCGGTCGTCAGGAGCAGGCCGGCGATGGAAGCGGCGTTCAGCACCGCAGAGCGGGTGACCTTGACCGGGTCGATGACGCCCTGCGCGATCAGGTCGCCGTACTCGCCGGTCGCGGCGTTGTAGCCGTGTCCCACGGGCAGTTCGGCGGTCTTGGCGACCACGACCGAGCCCTCCTGGCCCGCGTTGAGCGCGATCCAGCGGGCCGGCTCGGAGAGCGCCTTCTTGACGACGGTGACGCCCGTCGCCTCGTCGCCGGTCTTGCCGAGGTCGTCAAGCTCGGCCGCGATGTGCACGAGCGCGGCGCCGCCGCCGACGATGATGCCCTCCTCGATCGCGGCGCGCGTCGCGGAGATGGCGTCCTCAAGGCGGTGCTTCTTCTCCTTGAGCTCGACCTCGGTGGCCGCGCCGGCGCGCAGCACGCACACGCCGCCGGACAGCTTGGCGAGGCGCTCCTGGAGCTTCTCGCGGTCCCAGTCGGAGTCGGTCGCCTCGATCTCGGTCTTGATCTGGTTGATCCGCTCCTGGATCGCGACCGAGTCGCCGGCGCCGTCGACGATCGTGGTGTTGTCCTTCGTCACCACGATGCGGCGGGCGGTGCCGAGCTCGTCAAGGCCGACGGACTCCAGCTTGATGCCGAGGTCCTCGGTGACGAGCGTCGCGCCGGTGAGCGTCGCGATGTCGGCGAGCATGGCCTTGCGGCGGTCGCCGAAGCCGGGAGCCTTCACCGCGGCGATGTTGAGCAGGCCGCGGATCTTGTTGACGACGATGGTCGCCAGGGCCTCGCCCTCGACGTCCTCGGCGATCACGAGCAGCGGCTTCTTGGTCTGCGCGACCTTCTCGAGCAGCGGCAGGAAGTCCGCCATCGAGGAGATCTTGGCCTGGTTCACGAGAACGTAGGCGTCCTCGAGCACGGCCTCAAGCCGCTCCTGGTCGGTGATGAAGTACTGGGAGATGTAGCCCTTGTCGAACTGGAGGCCCTCAGTGAACTCCAGCTCGAGGCCCATCGTCGGCGACTCCTCGACGGTGACCACGCCGTCCTTGCCGACCTTGTCGAACGCCTCGGCGATCAGCTCGCCGATCTTGGCGTCCTGCGCTGAGATCGTCGCGACGTGCGCGATCTCCTGCTGCTCGGTCACCTCGCGGGCGGACTTGAGCAGCCGCTCAGAGACCTCGGCCGCGGCCGCGTCGATGCCGCGCTTGAGGTCCATCGGGTTGGCGCCCGCGGCGACCGAACGGAGGCCGAGGTGCACCATCGCCTGGGCGAGCACGGTCGCGGTGGTGGTGCCGTCGCCGGCGATGTCGTTCGTCTTGGTGGCGACTTCCTTGGCGAGCTGCGCGCCGAGGTTCTCGTACGGGTTCTCCAGCTCGATCTCCTTGGCGACGGTCACGCCGTCGTTGGTGATCGTGGGAGCGCCCCACTTCTTGTCGATGACGACGTTGCGGCCGCGCGGGCCGAGCGTCACCTTCACGGTGTCGGCGAGCTTGTCCACGCCACGCTCAAGGTGGCGTCGGGCATCCTCGTCGAACTCCAGGATCTTGGGCATTGACTTACCTCAACCTACGGTTGGATGTCGGACAGCGAGGGGCCCCTTCGGCCGCACGCGGCTGGTGAAGGGGCCCACGCGGCTGCGAGCCCTCTCTTTCGACTGGACCCGCGGGCGTTGCGCCGTTGGGACAGCAGCGAAAGAAAGGGGTTCGGTAACTACTTCTCGATGACCGCGAGCACGTCGCGGGCTGAGAGCACCAGGTACTCCTGACCCGAGTACTTGACCTCCGTGCCGCCGTACTTGCTGTACAGCACCACGTCGCCGACCTTGACGTCGACGGGTACGCGGGAGCCCTTGTCGTCGAAACGACCCGGGCCGACCGCGACGACCTTGCCCTCCTGGGGCTTCTCCTTCGCGGTGTCCGGGATCACGAGCCCGGACGCGGTAACCTGCTCGGCCTCGAGCGGCTCGACGACGATGCGGTCCTCGAGCGGCTTGAGAACTACCTTGGTGGCGGTCGACACTATCTGACCTCCCCCTTCGGAAATGTCTGATGGGTGAGTTGCACATGCGAGGCGACCAGGGTCGGCCTGCCGTCGCGGGTGCCAGACCTGCCTCGTCGCGTTAGCACTCTACACCAGCGAGTGCTAATGCCGAACCTAGTGGCCGGCGCCAGCAACGTCAACACGGACGGCGCCGACCCGCGGGCGGCGTGGTCCGGGCGTCCGCGCCCGCCGTCCCGCCTGGTGATTTAGCTGGTTGTACACGCACCGACACGATGAGCTACTAGAGTGATCGCACTCCATTGCCGGATAGCCAGATAGCCAGATAGCCAGATAGCCGGACAGCCGGAGCGCAGGAAGGACCAAGATGGACCAGCCGGGCAACAACCACCTGTTGCTGCGCGCCAGCCAGTCGCCATCGCCCGCGTACAACGGGCAGCACGCCGCCGCCGACCGGATGCGGGAACTGCTCGCGCGCACGGTGCATGATCACCTCCTTGAGGAGAGATCGGTCACCAGCGCGCTGCAGGAGATCCGGTTGCGGCTCGAGGCCATCGGCGAGGCGAACGCGACGGGGATCATGGCGACCGTCGACGGCCTGGCCGCCAGCCTTGACGGCCTGGCCGCCACCCTCGGCGCGCTCGACAGCAAGCTCACCGCCCGGCTGGAGCGGCTCGATGAGCGCCTCGACGACCAGTACGACCGGGTACGGGCGATGGACGGCAAGCTTGAGGGCCAGCCGACGAGCACGGAAGAGACGGTGGCGCGGGCCGTCGAGGCCGCCACCGCCGGCATCACCGCGCGCATCGCCTCCCTGGAGGACACCGTGCTCACGCTGGCCGAGGCACTGCTCCGCCCCGCGCACGCCGCGGCCCCGTCACGCGCCGGCAGTTTCCAGGCATAGCCCCCGGTTCAGCGCTAGCGAAGGCTCGCGGTGAACCACGCCACCGTTACTCCCATTCGATGGTGCCCGGCGGCTTGCTCGTCACGTCGAGGACCACGCGGTTGACGTCGGGGACTTCGTTGGTGATCCGGGTGGAGATCCGCGCGAGCACGTCGTACGGGAGCCGGGCCCAGTCGGCGGTCATCGCGTCCTCGCTGGTCACCGGCCTGATCACCACCGGATGGCCGTAGGTCCTTCCGTCGCCCTGCACGCCGACGGAGCGCACGTCGGCGAGCAGCACCACCGGGCACTGCCAGACGTCCTGGTCGAGCCCCGCGGCGGTGAGCTCGGCGCGGGCGATCGCGTCGGCCTCGCGCAAGATGGCGAGCCGCGCCGCGGTGACCTCGCCGATGATCCTGATCCCGAGGCCGGGTCCGGGGAACGGCTGGCGCCATACGATCTCGGCAGGCAGCCCGAGCTCCTCGCCGACCCGCCGCACCTCGTCCTTGAACAGCGAGCGCAGCGGCTCGACCAGCTGGAACTTGAGGTCGTCGGGCAGGCCGCCCACATTGTGGTGCGACTTGATGTTCGCGGTCCCCGTGCCGCCGCCCGACTCGACGACATCCGGGTAGAGCGTGCCCTGCACCAGGAATCCCGTCGCCTCGCCGTGCGCGCCCGCGTCAGCGGTGATCTCCCGTGCGGCCCGCTCGAACGCGCGGATGAACTCCCGGCCGATGACCTTGCGCTTCTGCTCCGGGTCGGAGACCCCCTCCAGGGCGGCGAGGAACTCCTTCGACGCGTCCACCACGTGCAGGTTGACCCCGGTCGCCGCGACGAAGTCCTCCTCGACCTGCTCGGCCTCGCCCTTGCGCAGCAGCCCGTGGTCGACGAACACGCAGGTCAGCCGGTCACCGATGGCGCGCTGCACCAGGGCGGCCGCCACCGCGGAGTCGACGCCACCGGACAGCCCGCAGACGGCGCGGCCGTCGCCCACCTGCTCCCTGATCCTCATCGTCTGCTCCTCGACGATGTTCAGCATGGTCCACGTCGGCCGGCAGCCGGCCGCGGTGAGGAACCGGCGCAGGATCCTGGTGCCCTGTTCGGTGTGCATCACCTCCGGGTGGAACTGCACGCCGTACAGGCCGCGTTCCTGATCCTCGACCGCGGCCGCGGGGGTGGCCGCGGTGTGCGCGGTTACCGTGAACCCCGGCGGGGCGACGGTGGAGGTGTCACCGTGCGACATCCACACGCTGAGCTCCGGGCCGAGCCCGGCGAGGAGCCGGCCGGGCTCCGGCGCGACGCGCAGGGGCGTGCCGCCGTACTCGGCCGCGCCGGTCCTCATCACCGTGCCGCCGAGCTCGCGCACCAGCACCTGGTGCCCGTAGCAGATGCCGAAGACCGGAACGCCCGCCTCGAACAGGCCCTCCGGCGCGGCGGGCGCGCCCTCGGCGTAGACCGAGGCGGGCCCGCCCGACAAGATGATGGCCTTGGGCCGCTTCGCCAGCATCTCGCTGACCGGCATCGTGGACGGCACGATCTCGGAGTACACGTGGCATTCACGTACCCGGCGGGCAATGAGCTGGGCGTACTGCGCACCGAAGTCAACGACAAGAACGGTGTCAAACCCACCAGGTCCGGACACGCCTTCCCCTTCCGCCAGGGTGCTTCCCTGTGTAACGGCCCAGTGTAGTTGCCCGGCCGGCAACGGCCCGCGGGCTGGCAGCGGGCAGACGGCGGCCAGCGAGCGGAACGGGAGCAGGCGGTGCCGTTAGCTGGCCTCCCGCGCGGGGGCGGCCGGCGCGCCCGGGGCCGGCGGCTCGGACTCCGGGCTTGGCTCCGGCCGCGGAGTGACCCGGAGGCGGGCGATGCGGCGGCCGTCCATGCCCGTGACGGTGATCGTGTAGCCGGGTATCTCGACCGCGTCACCGGGCGCCGGGAGCTCGCCGAGTGCGGCGAGCACATAGCCGGCGACGGTCTCGTAGGGGCCCTCGGGCAGCCGTATCGTGGTCTGCTCGGCGAACTCGTCCAGGTTGAGCAGCCCGTCCACCTCGACCTCGCCCTGCGGCAGCTTGGTGGCCCGCGCCTCGCCCGAGTCGTACTCGTCCCTGATGTCGCCGATCAGCTCCTCGACCAGGTCCTCGAGCGTCACGATGCCCGCGGTCCCGCCGTACTCGTCGGCCACGATCGCCAGGTGCGCGCGCTCACGGCGCATCTCCGACAAGGCGGAGAGCACCGGCTTGCTGATCGGCAGGAACTTGATCGGCCGCACCACCTGGTCGACAAGCTCGGACCGGTCGGGCGCGGCCGGGCCGAGCAGGTCCCTGATGTGCACGAAGCCGACGATGTTGTCGTAGGAGCCCTGGTAGACCGGCAGCCGCGAGTACGGCACGCTCGACGCGATCCGCGCGGCCTCCCCCACGGTGGTGCCCGCGGCGAGGAACTCGACCTCGGTGCGCGGCAGCAGCACCTCGCGGATCTGCCGCTTCCCGGCGTCGAAGACCTCGCCGACGATGCGCCGCTCGTCCACGCTCAGCGTCTGCGTGCCGGTGACCAGCTCACGCACCTCCTGCTCGGTCATCGCCTGGCGGCCCTGGTTCGGGTCGGCGCCGAGCAGCCGCACCACCACGTTGACCGAGACGGACAGCAGCCAGACCACCGGCTTGGCGAGACGGGAGATCACGTCGAGCGTAGGGGCGGCGAACAGCGCGATGGAGATGGTGCGCTGCAGGGCCAGGCGCTTGGGCGCGAGCTCGCTGAACACCAGGCTGAGGAAGGTGATGCCCGCGGTCACGATCGCGAACGCCAGCGGGTCCGCCGCGTCGTGTGACATGCCCTTGCCGATCAGCCAGCCGCTCAGCACCGCGGCCAGCGTGGTGGCGCCGTAAGCACCCGACACCAGCATCGCGAGCGTGGTGCCGATCTGCACGGAAGCCAGGAACCGGTTGGGGTCGGAGGCGAGCTTGGCCGCCTTCGCCCCGCGCCTGCCGCGCCGCGCGAGCGACCGCACCTGGCCCTCGCGCAGCGAGATGAGGGCCATCTCCGCGGAGGCGAAGAACCCGCCGATGGACACGATGACAAGGACGATGACTACGTCCAGGACGACCTTCATGCGGCGATCGCCGACTTCCTCCGCTGGTGTTAGGGTCCCAGTTCAATTACTTGCGTCAGTGTAGACCGGATACGGTAGCGGTCCCGTGGGGTCTGCGCGCATGCCCGGAGGCGACATGAAGACGGCGGCTGAAGTCTGGTTCGCGCCCGGGCGAGCCAACCTGATGGGCGAGCACACCGACTACAACGAGGGCCTGGTGCTGCCGTTCGCCCTCGCGAGGGGCGTGACCGCGGCGGCCGCGCCGCGCGACGACGGACTGCTCGTGCTGCGGTCCAAGCAGGTGCCCCGCGAGGCGGTGACCGTCTCGCTCGACTCACTCGAGCCAGGCTCCGTGCGCGGCTGGGCCGCCTACCCGGCGGGCGTCGCCTGGTCGCTGCGCGCGGCCGGGTACCCGGTCCGCGGCGCGTCGGTCGACATCGACTCCGACCTCCCGGTCGGCGCGGGCGTGTCGTCGTCCGCGGCACTGGAGTGCTCCGTCGCCCTGGCGCTCTGCTCGCTGTCCGGGCTCACGGTGCCGCGGGCCGAGCTAGCCGGGATCGCCAAGCGGGCCGAGAACGAGTTCGTCGGCGCGCCCACCGGCATCATCGACCAGTCCGCGGCGCTGCTCTGCGAGCAGGGGCACGCCATGCTGCTCGACTGCGGGATGCTCGCGGCGACGCAGGTGCCGTTCCGGCCCGCCGCGGCGGGTGCCGCCGCGCTGATCATCGATACCCGGGTGGCGCACGCCCTGGTTTCCGGTGAGTACGCGGCGCGGCGCGCCGAGTGCGAGGAGGCCGCGCGGCTGCTGCGGGTCCGTGCGCTCGGGTCGGTCACCGGCCTTGGCGGGCTCGGCGAGATCGGCGATCCGGTGCTGCGCCGCCGGGCCCGGCACGTGATCACCGACTGCGCCAGGGCCCGGGCGATGGCGGCGGCGCTGCTCGCGGACGACTACGCCGACCGGGCGGGCAGTGCCGACAGTGACGACGGGGCCCACGAGGCCGGCGGGCGGACCACGGAGCGCGACGCCGACACGTACCGTTATCTCGGGAAATCGCTCGTCGAGGGCCACGTCTCGCTGCGGGACGACTTCGAGGTCTCCTGGCCGGAGGCCGACGTGGCGGTGGAGGTCGCGATAGCGGCGGGTGCCTACGGCGCGAAGATGATCGGCGGCGGCTTCGGCGGCTCGGTCCTCGCGCTCGTTCCGGTGGACCGGGACCGCGAGGTCCGCTCCGCGCTGACCGAGGCCTACGCGGAGCGCGGCTGGATCCCGCCGGAGTTCATCGGCGCCGTCCCGTCGCCCGCCGCCCGCCGGCTCCGCTGAGATTTATTGGCTGGGGGATCGCGCGCGCCCGGGTCTACCCTCGTGTCGTGACCGCAGACGAACGCGGGGTGACGCCGCAGGGCGAAGACTTCTCCGCCTGGTACAACGAACTGGTACTCAAGGCGGAGCTGGTGGACCGCGGCCCGGTCAGGGGCACGATGGTCATCCGCCCGTACGGGTACCGGCTCTGGGAGCTGCTGCAGTCCGACCTGGACCGGCGGATCAAGGAGACCGGGCACCAGAACGCGTACTTCCCGCTGCTCATCCCGCAGAGCTACTTGCAGCGGGAGGCGGAGCACGTGGAGGGGTTCGCGCCAGAGCTCGCGGTGGTGACCCACGCGGGCGGCAAGCTCCTCGAGGAGCCGCTGGTCGTCCGGCCGACCTCGGAGACGGTCATCGGCGAGTACATGGCCAAGTGGATCAGCTCGCACCGGGACCTGCCCATGCTGCTCAACCAGTGGGCGAACGTGGTCCGGTGGGAGCTGCGGCCGCGGATGTTCCTGCGGACCACCGAGTTCCTCTGGCAGGAGGGCCACACCGCGCACGCGGACGAGGCGGACGCGATGCGGGAGACCACGCTCGCACTCGATGAGATCTACGTGCGCACCGCCCGCGAGCTGGCCGCCATGCCGGTCGTCCAGGGGGAGAAGACGCCGGGCGAGCGGTTCGCCGGCGCGGTCCGGACGCTGACCATCGAGGCGATGATGCGTGACGGCCGGGCGCTGCAGGCCGGCACGTCGCATTACATGGGGACGAACTTCGCGCGGGCGTTCGGCATCCAGTACACGGGCGTGGACGGCGAGCGCAGCTACGCGCACACCACCTCGTGGGGCATGAGCACCCGCATCATCGGCGGCGTGATCATGACGCACGGCGACGACAAGGGCCTGGTACTGCCGCCCAGGCTCGCGCCATACCAGGTGGTCATCGTGCCGGTCGGGCGGGACGGCGGTGGCGCTGAGGTCATCACGGCCGCCGTGGCCCTGGCCAGGCGGCTGGCGGACGCGGGCATCCGGGCGCACGTGGACAGCCGGCCGCAGCTTTCGCCCGGCTTCAAGTTCAACGACTGGGAACTGCGCGGCGTGCCCCTGCGGCTGGAACTCGGCCCGCGCGACCTGGCCGCGGGCACCGCGGTCCTCGCCTGCCGGCTCGGCGGGGCCAAGGAGCCGGTACTGCGAGACGGCGCGCCCGCGCGGCTGGCCGACGAGCTGACGGCGTTCCAGGACCTGCTGCTCGCGCGGGCCACCGCGTTCCGTGACTCGCACACCGTCACCACCGATGAGTGGGACGACTTCACCGCCGCGGTGGCCGTCGGCTGGGCGCGCGCGCTGCACTGCGGCACGCAGGACTGCGAGCACGAGATCAAGGCGGCGACCGGCGCCACCGCCCGGTGCATCCCGCGGGAGGCGGATCAGGAATCAGGCACCTGCATCAGGTGCGGCCTGCCCGCCGCCTACGGCAAGCGGGTGATCTTCGGCCGCGCCTACTAGGCTGGGCTACTCGTCCTCGTCGTCCTCGTCGTCCTCGATGACGTGCACCGCCGCTTCCTCCGCGGTCGCCGCGCCGCCGTCAATTCCCGTGTCACGGGCGACTGCCTCGTCGTCCCAGTCGAGGAGCGTGTCGCCGATGTCGTCGGTGTCCTCATCGCGAGCCACCAGGCGGCCGGCCCGGGGGTCGGGGTCGAAGTCCGGCGAGCGCCGGCCGACCTCAGCGTCGGTCGCGTTCTCGTCCCAGTCATCCGCGTCGGGATCGTCGGTGTCGTCCGGCTCTTCCTCGGCGAGCAAGTCATCGAGGGACTCGGAGTCCTCCTCGCCGCGCAGCGCGTAGCGCAGGCCGGCGGACCAGTGGTCCGGCGCGGCGACTCCCCGGTCGAGCGGGTCGTCACCAGGGTTGCCGTCCAGGGTGTCACTCCCGTCGAGGACCTCGTAGTCGCCAAGGTCCTGTGACTCGTGCTTCCCGGGGTCGGGCATGACCTTATCTCCTCATCCTCGGCACCGCCCGCGCGGCGGCGGGCCACGCGGCGCGTGGCCTCACCGGGGAACCCTTTCCGGTGGGCGCAAAACCAACCCTAGAGTGACGCGGCCGCGGGGTTCGAACTGTTGCCGCAATAGTGATCAGCGGTGAGTGGTACCGCCTCGGGGTGAACACGGGGCGGCCGGCCTTCGCGGAGTCGGGGAAGAGAGTTTCTGTCCGGGCTGGAAGGCTGGCCTGGTAGCGGTGGAATGTCGTACCTGCCCGTCATGATGACGGCGTGGTGGACAGCTCAGGTGCGTGCACGGGGTTCGCGTCCCCGTGCCTGTCGGCGCTACTACCGAGTGAAGTTGCTGGATCCGGAGGGCCTGATGGCTAGGCTTGAGGTTCCGGACGGGTGGACAGTGCAAGCGTTCGCGTTCGCGCTGGACTGCACGCCAGAGCAGGCGGAGTGCGTGCGGCGCCAGTTCGGCGGCCGCCGGTATGCCCGCAACTGGGCCGTGCGGACCTTGAAGGACGACCTCGCCCGGTACCGGGAGGCCGGCGAGGAGACGGAGAAGCCGTCGCTGGCCTCGATGCGGATGCGGTGGAACCGGGCCAAGGGCGCCGAGTGCACCGATGCTAAGACCGGCGAGGCATGGTGGCCGGAGATCAGCAAGGAAGCGTTCGCGGACGGCATCAAGGGCGCGGTGGACGCCTACTGGAACTGGCAGCAGTCCCGCGCGGGGAACCGGGCCGGGAAGCGGACCGGGTTCCCGAGGTTCGCAAAGAAGGGCCGCGACCGGGACCGGGTGACTTTCAGCACCGGTGCCATCCGGGTCGAGCCCGGCCGCCGCCATGTGACCCTGCCTAGGATCGGGACCGTCCGGGTGCACGAGAACACCCGGCGGCTCGAGCGGCTCCTGGCGAGAGGGCGGGCGCGGATTCTCGCGGTCACGGTGTCACGGAAGGGCACCCGGCTGGTGGCGGCGTTCCGGGTCCTGGTCCAGCGCCCCCAGCAGGCGGGCGTGGCCGCCCCGGACTCGAGGGTTGGGGTCGACGTGGGAGTGCGAGTGCTCGCCACCGTCGCCGGTAGCGGAGGCCAGGTGATTGAGCGGGTGCCGAACCCGCGTCCGCTGGAAGCCGCGCTGAAGCAATTGCGGCACTTGTGCCGCGAGCGGTCGCGGCGCACCCGGGGCTCGCGCCGCTACGCAGAAACCAGCCGGAAGATCTCCCGGCTGCAGCGCCGGGTCGCCGACATCCGGGGCTGCCACGTCCACCGCCTGACTACCAGGCTCGCCAAGACCCACGGCGAGATCGTGGTCGAAGGACTGGACGCGGCCGGGATGCTGCGGCAGAAGGGCCTGCCAGGAGCCCGCGCAAGACGGCGCGGCCTGTCAGACTCCGCCCTCGGCGAGACCCGCCGTCAGCTGGCCTACAAGACCGGCTGGTACGGTTCCCGGCTCGTGATCGCCGACCGGTTCTACCCGTCGTCGAAGACCTGCCACATATGCGGGCACGTCCAAGACATCGGGTGGGCCGGGCACTGGACCTGCACCGGGTGCGGGACCGCCCATCAGCGCGACGACAACGCCGCTGTCAACCTCGCGCGCTACGAGCCGCCCGCCGCGGGTGATAGCGCCCCGTCGGCCCAGTCGGGGCCGCCGTCAAGCGCCGAGCCGACCGTAAGACCGGGCCGCGCCCGGCAGGTGGCAATGAAGCGCGGAAGGGACGCAGCCGCACGGCTGCCGAACAACCCCGAGACGGGGTGCCGGCGTGATGAGCACTATCGCTCACTCAACGGCAACGGATGTGAGGGACCGTACACAACCCGCTTGCCTGGCAGACTGTAGCCTTCGTGTCATGACTACTCCCGTGACCGTGACTGTGACGGGCGCCGCCGGGCAGATCGGCTACGCCCTGTTGTTCCGTATCGCTTCGGGGGCGCTTCTCGGGCCTGACGTGCCGGTCCGGCTGCGGCTACTGGAGATCACCCCGGCGCTGCAGGCGGCCGAGGGCACCGCCATGGAACTTGATGACTGCGCGTTCCCGCTGCTGGCAGGCATCGACATCACCGATGACCTGAAGACCGCCTTCGACGGCACCAACGTCGCCCTGCTCGTCGGCGCCCGCCCGCGTACCGCTGGCATGGAGCGCGGAGACCTGCTGCAGGCCAACGGGGGGATCTTCGGCCCGCAGGGCAAGGCGATCAACGACCACGCGGCAAGCGACATCAAGGTGCTCGTGGTCGGCAACCCGGCCAACACCAACGCGCTGATCGCCCAGCAGCACGCGCCCGACGTGCCGGCCAGCCGGTTCACCGCCATGACCCGGCTCGACCACAACCGCGCGGTCGGCAAGCTCGGCGCGAAGTTGTCCGTCCCGGTCACCGCGATCGAGCACCTGACCATCTGGGGCAACCACTCCGCCACGCAGTACCCGGACCTCTACAACGCCCTGGTCAACGGGCGCAGCGCCGCCGAGCAGGTGGACACGGAGTGGCTCACCAGCACATTCATCCCCGAGGTCGCCCAGCGGGGCGCGGCGATCATCAAGGCCCGCGGCGCGTCTTCGGCCGCCTCCGCGGCCAACGCCGCCATCGACCACGTCTACGACTGGGTCAACGGCACCAGCTGGACGTCGGCGGGTGTCGCTTCCGACGGCTCGTACGGCGTGCCCGAGGGGCTCATCAGCTCGTTCCCTGTCCGTTCCGCGAACGGCGAGTGGGAGATCATCCAGGGGCTGCCGGTCAACGACTTCTCCCGCGGCAGGATCGACGCCTCCGTGGCCGAGCTCGCCGCCGAGCGGGACGCCGTCAAGGAACTCGGTCTTATCTAGCCCCCGCAAGAGCGACCGTGAGAACAGTCCTCCTGAACGTGTTTCAGTAGGACTGTTCTCACTCTTCGCGAACCTCTACAACTCGGCGAGTGCCTCGTTGAAGGTCCGCGACGGGCGCATCACGGCCACGGCCTTCTCAGCGTCTGGCAGGTAGTAGCCGCCGATGTCGGCGGGCTTGCCCTGGACCGCGAGCAGTTCCTCGACGATGACGGACTCGTTCGCGGCCAGCGACTCCGCGAGCCCCTTGAACGCCGCGGCGATCTCCGCGTCGTCGGTCTGCCTTGCTAGCTCCTGGGCCCAGTAAAGCGCCAGGTAGAAGTGCGAGCCGCGGTTGTCGAGGGTGCCGAGCCTGCGGCCCGGGCTGCGGTCCTCGTCGAGGAACGTGGCGGTCGCCCGGTCGAGCGTGTCGGCAAGCACCTTGGCCCCCTGAACGCCGGTGAAGCCCGCGTACTGCTCGAAGGAGGGCACGAGCGCGAAGAACTCGCCGAGCGAGTCCCAGCGCAGGTAATCCTCCTGGACGAGCTGCTGCACGTGCTTGGGGGCGGAGCCGCCCGCGCCGGTCTCGAACAGGCCGCCGCCCGCGATCAGCGGCACGACGGAGAGCATCTTGGCCGACGTGCCGACCTCGAGGATCGGGAACAGGTCGGTGTTGTAGTCCCGCAGCACGTTGCCGGTCACGGAGATCGTGTCGAGCCCCTGCCGCATGCGCTCTAGCGAGTACGCGGTGGCCAGCTCCGGCGCGAGGATCAGGATTTCCAGGCCGGCCGTGTCGTGCTCGGGCAGGTAGGCGTTGACCTTCTTGATGATCTCGGCGTCGTGGGCGCGGGTCTCATCGAGCCAGAAGATCGCCGGGGCCTGGGCGGCGCGCGCCCGGGTGACGGCGAGCTTCACCCAGTCGCGGACCGGGATGTCCTTGGTCTGGCAGGCGCGCCAGATGTCGCCGGCCTCGACGTCGTGGGCGAGCAGCACCTCGCCGGCCTGGTTGGTGACGGTGACGGTGCCGTCGGCGGGGATCTCGAAGGTCTTGTTGTGCGAGCCGTACTCCTCCGCCGCCTGGGCCATGAGGCCCACGTTGGGTACGGTCCCGATCGTCGCCGGGTCAAGCGGGCCGTTCCGCTTCACGTCCGCGATGACGGTCGCGTACACCCCCGCGTAGGAGGAGTCGGGGATAACCGCGAGGGTGTCGTCCTCGGCGCCGTCAGCCCCCCACAACTTGCCGCCGTTGCGGATCAGGGCCGGCAGGGAGGCGTCCACGATGACGTCGCTCGGCACGTGCAGGTTGGAGATCCCTTTGTCGGAGTTGACGTAGGACAGCCGCGGGCCCGATGCGAGCGCCGCCTCGAAGGCCGCCCGGATCTCCGCACCGTTCGACAGCGACGACAGGCCGGCCAGGATCGCGCCGAGGCCGTCGTTGGCCGAGAGCCCGGCGGCCGCGAGGTCGTCGCCGTACTTCTCGAAGACGTCCGCGAAGTACGCCTTCACCACATGGCCGAAGATGATCGGGTCGGAGACCTTCATCATGGTCGCCTTGAGGTGCACCGAGAAAAGGACGTTCTCGGCCTTGGCCCGCGCCAGCATGTTGACCAGGAAGGCCCGGAGGTTGGCGGCCTGCATGACCGTGGCGTCGACGACCTCTCCCGCCAGCACAGGAAGCGACTGGAGCAGCACCTTCCGCTCCCCCGCGGTGCTCTCGAAGACGACCTTGAGCGTGTCGTCGGCCGGCAGCGTGACCGACTTCTCGTTGGCACGGAAGTCGTGACCGCCCATCGTGCCCACCATGGTCTTCGAGTCCTTGCCGAAGGGCTTGTTGACGTGCGGGTGCTTGCGCGCGTAGGTCTTCACGGACAGCGGGGCGCGCCGGTCGGAGTTGCCCTGGCGCAGCACCGGGTTGACCACCGAGCCGACGGCCTTGCCGTACTTCGCCCGGAGCTCGGCCTCGGCCAGCGTGGCCGGGGTATCCGGGTAGTCCGGCAGGGCGTACCCCTTGGCTTGCAGTTCCTTGATCGCGGCCTTGAGCTGCGGGATCGAGGCGGAGATGTTGGGCAGCTTGATGATGTTGGCCTCGGGCCTCATCGCCAGCTCGCCGAGCTCAGTCAGCGCGTCGTCGGCCAAGCCGAACTGAGCCAGGATGCGCGCGGCCAGCGAGATGTCACGGGTCTCGATCTCGACGCCCGCCTTGTGGGCATACGCGGAGACGACTGGGAGGAATGAGTACGTCGCGAGTAGCGGCGCCTCGTCGGTTTGGGTGTAGATGATCGTGGCCATCTCGTTGCCAGCTCCTGCTCTCAATAATTCTTCTCGACATCAAGATACCTGCCGTCCCGCCGAAGGGGAACGGCGACCCCGGCTGGCCTTAACGGACAAACCACGCCGGCCGCGGACGGCATGGCACCCAGTGGGCCATCCGGCGGCCCTAGCGCGGCAGGACCAGCCCCACGACCAGCAGGCCGATGCCGAAGGCGGCGAGCGTGCACACGTCCGTCGACCGTTTCCGCACGGCGAGCAGCCCGGAGAGCCCGGCCGGGAGCAGCAGCCTGACGGCCGCCGCGGCCAGCAGCGCGCAGCCCGCGATCGCACCGCCCTCGCGCCCGCCCGCGGTGGCCTGGGACCACGCGATGTACACGCCGCCGGCGACGACGACAAGCACGGCAAGCAGCGGGACAACCCCGACGATACTCGCATCTTCCTGGACGCGCCGCGCGTGTGCTGCGTCCCCTCGCGGCGCTGCCTGCCCGCCGCCCGGCGGGGAGCCGGCGTCACCCGGCCGGGAGGCAGTCCACTCCGCTCCCTCGCGGCGAGAGGCGTGCGCCGGGTGCGCCGAACCGGCCCGCGGCCCGGTCCGCGCCGCTTCCGCTGCCACGGGCACAGAACGTACGGCGGCCCCCGCGTCCCGTCGCTTGCCCTGCGGGCGGCGGTGGCCAGCCCGCGCCTGCTGCGTGTCGGGTGTCATGATCGTCTCCCGCGATCGGCCGCGTGCGGACGGCCAGCCTTTTGGCTGCTCATTAGGCAGTTTACCGGCGATTACCTGGGACCGGCGTGCACGGTCCCGCGGCCCCGCCAAGCCGGGGGGTCATCCGGTATGCACCACCCTACGCCTTCTATCGGAAACCTTTTCCCGCCTCAGCCGCATGCCGGGAAAGTAACGCTACAGTGAGATAAGCGTCACGTATCAGATAGACGGGAGGATCTGCGTGGACAGTCCCTACATTCGCGTGGAGGACACAGGGGAAGTAATTCCGCTGCGCGGCGAGGTCGTTACGATCGGGCGTGGCCTCGGGGTAGATGTCCGGCTAGACGACCCGAGCGTTTCCCGGCTGCACGCGGAAATCGTGCGTCGCGGCCCGTACTATTACGTGTCTGATCTGGGATTATCACGTAATGGCACGCGGGTAAACGGGCGGCCAGTCGCCCGTCGGGTACTTGACGACGGTGACGTGCTTTCTTTCGGGTCCGCGCGCTGCCGGGTCGGGGGACTGCCGCAGGAGGAACTGGCGGCCGAGGCCGAGTTGCGGCGCGCCGCAGCTCCGGAGCTGACGAGGCGCGAGCTCGACGTGCTCGTCTCGCTGTGCCGTCCCGCGCTTTCCGATGACGCGTTCGTAACGCCCGCCACGGCGAGGGAGATCGCGGTCGACCTTGTGGTGACCGAGGCGGCGGTCAAGCAGCACCTGCTGAGGCTCTACGTCAAGTTCCGGATACCGGAGGGCACGAACCGGCGCACCCGCCTCGCCAACGAGGTGATCGCGCTCGGCATGGTCCGGCCGCTTGCCGAGCACGGGTCAGGGCAGGTGCAGCATGCCCACGGTGTTGTCCAGCAGCCACCGCTGGATGGAGTGCAGCGAGCCGCCCAGGGAGGGCAGGCCGGGCATCAGGTGCGGGAGCGTTGAGGCAGTCGCCGGCCAGATGAGCGGCGGCTGCGACAGCGTGGAGGAGACCACCGCCAGGGCGAGCGCCCAGCACGAGATGAAGGCCACGACCAGGGCGGCCCGGGTGCGGATGACCGACGCGCTCATCCGCCGCAGTTGCTGCCGCGGCGCGCGCGAGCCCGGCCCGACGCAGTAGACGGCGATCGCGGCGCCCGCCGCCCAGCTGCCCGCGCCGGGGAGTGTCCCGGTCCTGGTGACGACGACCGACGCCGTGGCCGCAAGCACCGCGGCGATGATGGCGAGCGGCGAGAGCAGGATCGTCGTCAGCGCCGCGCGGACCACGGTCCACGGGGCGGTTACGATCACGATCGCGATGTCGCTTGGCCGGGCGCCGTACCGGCTGCGCCGCTCGGTGAGGGCGTGCTGCGCCCGGTCGGCCGCGCGCAGCAGGGTGACCACCGCCAGCGACAGCGCCGTTCCCGCGACGGGCAGCAGCACGCTGAGCGCCACCGCGGCGACGCCGGCGGCCAGGGTGAGCAGGCCGAGACCTGGCGGCTGCCAGTCCTGCGCCCAGGGCTCACCTCGTCCGGTGGCGGCCTGCGCTGGTGCCTGCGGCCGCGGTGCGGCCACCGGGGGCGCGACGGGCGGCAGCAGGTCGGCCACGTCCCGTGCCGCCTGCGCGGGCGAGCGGTACGCGATCCGGGCCGGCTGCGGTGCCGGCCGCTGCACTGGCTGCCGCATTGGCTGCGGCGCTGGCAGGGGAGGCGGGGAGGTCAGCGAGCGGGTTGACGGCAGGTTCTCCACGCGGGTCGCCGCAACCTCGGGCGTTGGCCGCCACCCGTCGCCAGGCAGGCCGAGTTGTCCGGCCAGCCAGCGCGCGGTCGGCCGTGACCGCGGGTCGGTGGACAGCGCCGCGGTGACGAACGGCAGCAGGTACGGCGGCACCCCGTCGAGCTCCGCCTTGCCCTCGAGCACGCGGAAGAAGATCGTCTGGTAGGTGCCGCTGCCGAACGGCTGCCTGCCGGTAGCCGCGTAGGCGATCGTGGCGCCCCACGAGTGCACGTCCGACGCGCCGCTCGACGCGCCGCCCTCGATGACCTCCGGCGCGAGGTACCCGGGGGTTCCCATCACCAGGCCGGTCTTCGTCAGCCTGGTCGAGTCCGGCACGTGCGCGATGCCGAAGTCGATGATCACCGGGTGCTCGCCGTCCAGCATGACGTTGCCCGGCTTAAGGTCGCGGTGGATCACCCCGGCCGCGTGGATGGCGGCGAGCGCCTCGGCGAGCCCCTCGGCGAGGTTGTCGAGCGCCACGCCGCCCACCGGCCCGCCCTGGCGCACCGTGTCCTCGAGTGTGCGGCCGGGAACGTACCTGGTGACGATGTACGGCGAGGGGCCATCCACGTCGGCGTCGAGCACCTCGGCGACGAACCGGTTCCTGACCCGCCGCATGGTCTCCACCTCGCGGGCGAGGCGCTGCCTGGCGTTCGGGTCGCTTGCCACGGCGGCGCCGAGTACCTTGACCGCGACCCGGCGCCCCTCTGTGTCGGCGCCGAGGTAGACAACGCCCATGCCACCCTCGCCGATCTTCTCGATCAGGCGGTACGGGCCGATCTTGCGCGGGATCGAATCCAGTGCTTGCATCGTCCTCTCAGGGTACGGCCCGTTTCCCAGATTTAGGTACCGTTCACAGGCGGCCACCCCCGTAACGCTGCGGGGGCACGGGTCGCGCTACGAGCCGATAACCAGGCGGCGGAGGGCCTCCGCGGCCTGGGCGTTGGACTCGGCGTGGCTCATCAGGGCGCTGGCCAGGGCGCCGGCCCACTCCTGCACGGGGACCGTCTTGCGGGTGAGCACCACGCCGCGGACCTCCCGGCAGATCTCGGCGGCAGGCCGGCCGTTGTTCACGGCCAGCGTCATGACCTGGTCGCCGAGCCGCACCGCGACCTTGGAGATCTCCCCCGGCCGGCCGCGCATCCGGTCGGACATGGACCGCTCGCGCTCCACCGTGACGTAGTCGGGCGGCAGCGCCTCACTGAGCGAGTTGGCCAGGACGCTCGCGTAGATCGCCGCGTCGGCGCTGTCCAGCCGGAGCGCGGCGGTAACCATCTCAAGCGAGAGCGCGTCGTCAGCAGGATCCGTCACGTCTTCGAGTATTCCACCCGCAGGCAACATCTTGACACGGTCATCGGCCCTCGAAGACTGCCTTTCCCGGGCCATTCTCCATAAAGCTGCGCATGCCGGCCTTCTGGTCCGCCGTGGCGAACAGGCCAGCGAAGTGCAGGCGCTCGATCTCAAGCCCGGTGGCCAGGTCGACCTCAAGGCCCATGTTCACCGCCTGCTTAGCGGCGCGCAGGGCGAGCGCCGGGCCGGACGCGTACTGGGCGACCAGGTCCCGCGCGGCCTGGTAGACGTCGGCGTCGGGCACGACCCGGTCGGCGAGCCCGGTGGCCAGCGCCTCGGCGGCGGTCACCTGCCTGCCGGTGAAGATCAGGTCCTTCGCCCGCGCCGGGCCGATGAGCCTCGGCAGCCGCTGGGTGCCGCCAGCGCCCGGAATGACGCCGAGCAGGATCTCCGGCTGCCCCACCTTGGCGGTTTCCCCGAGCACGCGGAAGTCGGCGCACAGCGCGAGCTCGAGCCCGCCACCCAGCGCGTACCCGGTGACGGCCGCGACGACCGGCTTGGGTATGTCGGCGACCTCGTTGAACGCGGCCTGGAGCGCGGCCGCCCGCTCGGCCATGTCGGCGTACCCGAGCGGCGCCATCTCCTTGATGTCAGCGCCGGCGGCGAAGACCCGCTCGCCGCCGTACAGGATGACCGCGCGGATGGCGTCGTCGGCCGACACCTGCCGCGCCGCCGCCGCGATCTCCGCCTGGACCTGCGCGTTCAGCGCGTTCATCTTCGGCCGGTCCAGCCGGATCGTCGCGATCTGGCCCGCCACCTCAACCCGCACGAACTCGCCCACCCGGTCCACCCTTCACGCTCCACGCCGGAACCCACCGGAACCCACCCCCAAGCTACAGCGCCGCCCTTTCACGGCAGCAAGCGGCCGGTGGCCACCCGGTAGGTCCCTGGCGGAGGTCCTTCTGAGCCGGGCGGCGTTCCGTGAGGGGAGACCGGGACTGGCGGGGTTTGCGAGCCGCCCGATATCTGTCTTATCCGCGCTGATAAGCAGCTTTCATGAAGGTTTGTAGGGTTATGAAGGATTTATAGCGTAATAGCACTATAAATCCTTCATGATCATGGGAGCGGGCCGTGGCGCTGGAGCCTTTGATGCTGGTGGTGCTGAAGGTGTTCGGTCCGAATCGCGCCTGAGCTACACCCGGGCACCGGATGGGCCGCCGAGGCGCTGGCGCAGCGCGACCGCGTCGTCGGCGAGCGCCGTCACCAGGACCCCGGGCCCGGCGAGCGGCATGACCGCCCGCTCCGGCGTAGCACCACTGGCGTTGCCCTCAACTTCGCCGCCATACGCCGCTGCGCCGCCTGCCAGCAGCAGCGACCCGACCGCCCGGTGCCCGGAAAGCACCGCCGGCCCGAGCGCTACCGGGTCGCTCCCCGACACCGCGACCGACTGACGCAGCAGCGGCCGTCCCGCGTAGTCCACGCGCAGCACCGTCCGCGCCGCGCCGCCGGCCTCACCGTGCCGTCCGAGCAGCAGTTCGTCGCGGAGCACCAGCGACGCCCCCGCGGCGAGCGTCACGGACACCAGGGTCGCGTGCCGCGCCCCTTTGCTCATTACCACCGGCTCCGGCAGGTACTCAAGCCGGCCGCCGGCCGCGACGGAGGCCGTCACCCGCAGTACCGACTCGGCGCCGTCAAGCCCGGGCAACGCGATCGACGCCGCGGCGGTCCGCATCCGCAGGAACGCCCCCGGCCCCACCACGATCCGAAGGGACAGCTCATCGCCGCCGATCGGCCCCGCCGCCCCGCCGACCAGGTACACCGCGGACGGCGTGCGCCGCAGCACCAGCGGCACCTGCGAGGAAAGAACCGGTAGCCGAGTGGTCCCGTCGGGCCCGGCGACCGCCTCGATCCGCGCCGTGGCGGTCACCCGGTTCCGCGGCGCTGGCGGAGGCGTCGGCGCGGACGCCGGCGGAAGCGCCGGCCCGGGCGCGGTCGCCGGGACTGTCATCACGCACCCGTTTCTCTCAGCGGACGGCCGGCTTGCCGACGGCCGCCCGTACCCAGGCGGCGACCTCGGCGGCAAGCGGGTCTTCGCGCAGCGACGTGAACATCACCGGCCGCCCGCCGCGCACCGCGCGCGCGTCCTGGTCCATGACGGCGAGCGACGCGCCGACGAACGGCGCGAGGTCAGTCTTGTTGATCACCAGCAAGTCGGAGAAAGTGACTCCGGGACCGCCCTTGCGCGGCACCTTGTCGCCGCCTGACACGTCAAGAACGAAGATCTGCAGGTCGGCGAGCCCTTGCGAGAACGTGGCGGTCAGGTTGTCCCCGCCGCTCTCCACGAGCACCAGGTCGAGCGGGCCGAAGCGTGCCTCGAGATCCTCCACCGCGTCCAGGTTCGCCGCGATGTCGTCGCGGATCGCGGTGTGCGGGCAGCAGCCGGTCCGCACCGCCGCGATCCGCTCCAGGTCGAGCACGCCGGCCCGCCGCAGGAAGTCAGCGTCCTCGGTGGTGTAAATGTCGTTGGTCACCACGGCAAGCGCGATGTCGTGGCGCAGCGCACGGCACAGCGCCGCGACAAGCGCGGTCTTGCCGGAACCGACGGGACCGCCGATCCCGACCCGAAGCGCCCGCCCATCGCGCGGCGGCGCATGGTGGACGTCGACGCTGTGGTCGTGCGAGCCGTAGCCGTGCCCGTGGTCAGGAGTCCCGTGGCCGGCCGCCCCGTGGTCATGACTCAAAGAGACGCACCTCCGCTGCGATATGCGTTTCCGCCAGCAGGTCAAGGGCCGGCGCCGACGGGCCGGGCAGGTCGTCAAGCGGCCGGCCGGCGTAGCTGGCGCCGTCGTCCGCGACCTGGTCGATCTCGCTGGCCAGCCGGGCCAGCACCCCGGTGGCCCGCATCGGGTCAAGCGCAAGCAGCCGCACCGCCGCGCTGGCCGGCCCGGCCACGGCCTGGTAGGCGGCGATCCGGGCCGCGTCGACCGGCGTGCACCCGGCCGCCGCGGCGGCCGCGCCGAGCACCACCGCGTGGTGCGGCCCGTTCCGGTACTCCCGTCGGCCTGCCCGCCCTGGGCTCCCGCTGCTCTCCCCGGCCCCGCCAGTCACGTGCGCGCTCCGTACGGCCGTGGCGACCTCCGCCAGCCCCCGTGCCTCGGGCCACACCACCCGGGCCGCCCGCAGCAGCGCCCGTCCCTGCCGCCGCGACGCCTCCCGCTGTGCGGGCGAGGGCATCCGCGCGTCGGCCTCAGCGTCCAGCGGGTCCCAGAAATCATCATGCAGAACGGAGGCAGCCGACTCATCCCCCGTCCCGCACGCCCGGGAGCACGCAGCGGCGGCCAGGGCGGCCGCGACAAGCCCCGCCGTGCGCAGCCGTCCGCGCAAGAACACCTCAAGCGTGCCCAAGTCATCTACAGTCCCAGCCGTCACCGCAGGCTCCACGCCCCCCGAGTGCGCGTGCCCGCCGGCCGGGAATCGCGAATCCCCGAGGACCAGCGAGGCGACGCTCACCACCCGCTCCCACGGCCAGCGAGGGATAGTGGATATGTCTGTACACCCCGATGTGCAGAACTATCCGCCATCTTCCTGAAGCCTGGACGGGGAGGCGTCCGCGCGAGACACAGGCGAGGTCCGGCCATCATCAGAACAGGAAGTAGCGCTGCGCCATCGGCAGCTCGGTCGCCGGCGCGGACTCGACCACGTCCCCGTCGATGCGGACGGTGAACGTGTCGGGATCGACCCGGATATCAGGCAGCGCGTCGTTGTTGACCAGGTCGGCCTTCCCGCGAGCGGACACGTCGGCCACGGGGACCAGGTCACGCGTCAGGTTCAGCCGCTCGGCCAGCCCGGCATCGAGCGCGGCGGGGGAGACGAACGACAGCGAGGTCTTCGCCGGCACCCGGCCGTAGGCGCCCCACATGGGCCGCGGCAGCACCGGCTGCGGCGTCGGGATCGACGCGTTCGCGTCGCCCATCGCGGCCCAGGCGACGAAGCCGCCCTTGATGACCGCGTGCGGCCGGACCCCGAAGAAGGCCGGCTGCCACAGCACCAGGTCCGCTAGCTTTCCCGGCTCCACCGAGCCGATCTGGCTGTCGAGGCCGTGCGCGATCGCCGGGCAGATCGTGTACTTGGCGATGTACCGCCTGGCGCGGGCGTTGTCAGCGCCGCGCGGACCCCCGTCGTCGGAGGCGACGCTGCCGTAACCGGAGAGCGCGCCGCGCCGCAGCTTCATCACGTGCGCCGTTTGCCAGGTGCGCAGCACAACCTCGCCGATCCGCCCCATCGCCTGGGAGTCCGAGCCGATCATCGAGATCGCGCCCATGTCGTGCAGTATGTCCTCGGCCGCGATCGTGGACGGCCTGATCCGCGACTCGGCGAACGCCAGGTCCTCGGGGACGGCCGGGTTGAGGTGATGGCAGACCATGAGCATGTCGAGGTGCTCGTCGACGGTGTTCACCGTGTGCGGGCGGGTCGGGTTCGTCGACGACGGCAGCACGTTCGGTACGGCGGCCACGGTGATGATGTCGGGCGCGTGCCCGCCGCCCGCGCCCTCGGTGTGGTAGGCGTGGATCGGCCGCCCGCCGATGGCGCGCAGCGTGTCCTCGACGAACCCGGCCTCGTTGAGCGTGTCGGTGTGAATGGCGGTCTGCACCCCGGCGGCCGTCGACACGCGCAGGCAGGCGTCGATGGCCGCCGGCGTGGTGCCCCAGTCCTCGTGCAGCTTGAACCCGGCCGCTCCGGCCCGCAGTTGCTCCCACAGCGCTTCCTCCGACACCGTGTTTCCCTTGCCGAGGAGCACGATGTTCACCGGCCAGGCATCGGTGGCCTCGAGCATCCTGGCCAGGTTCCACGCGCCGGGGGTGACCGTGGTCGCCTTGGTGCCCTCGGCCGGGCCGGTGCCGCCGCCGATCAGCGTGGTGATGCCACTGCCGAGCGCCTCGGGAAGCTGTGTCGGCGAGATCATGTGCACGTGACAGTCGATCCCGCCGGCCGTCAGGATCAGCCCGTTGCCGGCCATGATCTCGGTCGACGGCCCGATCACCAGGCCGGGGTGCACCCCGTCCATGATGTCGGGATTGCCGGCCTTGCCGATCGCGGCGATCCGCCCGTCGCGAATCCCGACGTCGGCCTTGACGATGCCCCAGTGGTCGAGGATGACCGCACCGGTGATGACCAGGTCCGGCGCGCCCTCGGCCCGCGTGACCAGGGACTGGCCCATCGACTCGCGGATCACTTTGCCGCCGCCGAACACCGCCTCGTCGCCGCCCGCGCACAAGTCCTGTTCGACCTCGATGAGCAGCGCCGTGTCGGCCAGCCTGACCCGGTCGCCCGCCGTGGGGCCGTACAGCAGCGCGTACCGCTCGCGGCTCAGCTCGCTCATTGGCCCTCCTCGCCGCCCTGGCCACCGGAGTCCTCGCCCGGGCCCGCGAAGCGCCAGCCCCCGGCCTGCAGCCCTGGCACCTCGCGGCGCCCGGCGAGCGGGATGAGCGACACCTCGCGCTCGACCCCGGGCTCGAACCGCACCGCGGTGCCGGCCGGGACATTCAGCCGGTGACCAGAGGCGCGCTCCCTGTCGAACCGCAGCGCCGCGTTGGCCTGCGCGAAGTGGAAGTGCGACCCGACCTGAACCGGCCGGTCGCCGGTGTTGGCGACCACGAGCGTGAGCACCGGACGCCCCGCGTTCAGCGTTACGGCGCCGTCGCCCGGCAGGATCTCACCGGGGATCAAGGGATCGGCTCATGCACGGTGACGAGCTTGGTCCCGTCAGGGAACGTGGCCTCGACCTGGACCTCCGTCAACATCTCCGGTACCCCGTCCATCACGTCGTCCCTGGTGAGCACCGTCCGCCCGCTACTCATCAGCTCCGCGACGGTTCGCCCGTCGCGCGCGCCCTCAAGCAGGAACGACGTGATGAGCGCGACCGCCTCCGGGTAGTTGAGCCGCAGCCCGCGCGCTCGCCGCTCCCGCGCCAGCCCGGCCGCGACGTGGATGAGCAGCCGCTCCTGCTCATGCGGGGAGATCAGCATGCCAGCACAATAACCCCGCCGGCCACTCCGTGCGTTACAGCCACATGACGAATTGTCACGTCGTGTTTCGGGACCGTCTCCGGGTTTCAGCCGCAGCGCGGCGGCCCGATATGATGGCGGTCTTTGCCATCGGGCCGCCGCGCGAGGACATCGGGGGGTCGAGTGCTCTAGTTTTGCGCCCACCGAGGAAGTTACTTTCCAGCTAGGCAAAACTAGAGCACTCGTCCGGGGGGTCGTCCCCCCGGGAGTTAGGGGTTATCTGAAATCGCCGGTGGACATGCCGGCCGGCGCGTCCGGGTACGTCACCAGGCCCAGTTCGGCGCGGCTGGCGAGCTGCGGGTGGGACGGCAGGACCCGGACCGTGTAGCCGAACGGGCCGGGCTGGCCGAGCTCCACCGGGCCGGAGAACCTGGTGTGCGGCGGCTGCGCCGAGTCGTCCGCGGTAAGGGTCACCTGCGACGGCTCGACGAACTCGTCGTCGTCGCCGATGCGGCCGTAGACCACCTCGACGCGCACGTCCTCGGGGGTCAGGCCGCCGAGCGCGGTGGTCACCCGGACGTCGAGCACCGCGCCGAGCGACGGCTCGGCGCCGTCGGCCTCGACGTGCTCGATCCGTACCTCGGGCCACGCCTGACGGACGCGGGCCTTCCACGCGGCGAGGGCACGGGCGGTGGCGTTGCCGTCGCACGCCAGCGCCCGCGAGGCGTGCGCGGCCGGCGCGTACAGCTGGGTCACGTAGTCGCCGACCATGCGGTCGGCCTGCACGAGCGGACCGAGGCTGCGCAGCCCGTGCCCGACCATGCCCAGCCAGCCCTGCGGGACGCCGTCGGTGCCGGCGTCGTAGAACAGCGGGGCGACCGACTTGGCGATCAGCTCGTACAGCGCGGACGCCTCAAGCTCATCCCGGCGAGACGGGTCCTCGACGCCGTCCGCGGTGGGGATCTCCCAGCCGTTGCCGCCGTCGTACCACTCGTCCCACCAGCCGTCCCGCACCGACAGGTTGAGGCCGCCGTTGAGCGCCACCTTCATGCCCGAGGTGCCGCAGGCCTCAAGCGGGCGCAGCGGGTTGTTCAGCCAGACGTCGCAGCCCTGGACGAGGAACCTGGCCATCGCCATGTCGTAGTCAGGCAGGAAGACGATCCTGCGCCGCACGGTCTCGGAGTCCGCGAACCTGACCATCTGCTGTATAAGCCGCTTGCCGCCCTCGTCCGCGGGGTGCGCCTTGCCCGCGATCACGATCTGGATCGGCCGCTCCGGGTCGAGCAGCAGGCTGGTAAGCCGCTGCGGGTCGTTGAGCATCAGCGTCAGCCGCTTGTACGAGGGCACCCGGCGGGCGAACCCGATCGTCAGCACGGCCTCATCGAGGACGTCGTCGATCCAGGTCAGCTCCGCGCCTGACGCGCCCCGCTGCCGCCACGAGTCGCGGAGCCGGCGCCGGGTCTCCGTCACCAGCCGGGCGCGCAGCTGCCGCCTGATCGCCCACAGCCGCGCCGGGTCGGCCGACGCCGCGGCCTGCGCGTCGCCGAGCTCGGACACCTCGCGGGCCACCCAGGTCGGCGCGTGCACGCCGTTGGTGATCGAGCCGATCGGCACCTCGGCGGTGTCGAACCCCGGCCACAGTCCGGCGAACATCTCACGGCTGACCTCGCCGTGCAGCACGGAGACGCCGTTCACCCGCTGCGCGAGCCGCATCCCCATCACCGCCATGTTGAAGACGTGCGGGTCGCCGCCCGGGTAGGTCTCCGCGCCGAGCGCGAGCACCCGGTCAAGCGGCAGTGCGCCGTTGGCGCCGTCCGCGGCGAAGTACCGCTCGATCAGCTCGCGCGGGAAGCGGTCGATGCCGGCCGGCACCGGCGTGTGAGTGGTGAAGACGGTACCTGCCCGCGACCGCTCAAGCGCCTCGTCGAAGGACAGCCCGGCGCCCTGGTACTCCCTGATCCGCTCGAGGCCAAGGAAGCCGGCGTGCCCCTCGTTGGTGTGGAACACCTCGGGCTCCAGGTGCCCGGTGATCTCGCAGAAGGCGCGGACAGCCCGCACGCCGCCAATGCCGAGCAGCAGTTCCTGGCGCAGCCGGTGCTCGGTACCGCCGCCGTACAGCCGGTCGGTCACCTCGTGCAGTGCGGGCTCGTTCTCCTCCACGTAGGAGTCGAGCATCAGCAGCGGCACCCGGCCCACCTGGGCCCGCCATACCTGGGCGGTGAGCAGCTTGCCCTCGGCGAGCATCACGCTCACCTGCACCGGGTCGCCCGACGGGGAGCGCAACAGGGTCAGCGGCAGGCCGTTGGGGTCGTCGGCCGGGTAACGCTCGGCCTGCCAGCCGTCCGCGGACAGCGACTGGGTGAAGTACCCGTGCCGGTAAAGCAGGCCAACACCGATGATCGGCACGCCGAGGTCGCTCGCGGACTTGAGGTGATCGCCCGCCAGGATGCCGAGGCCACCGGAGTACTGCGGCAGTACCTGGGTGATGCCGTACTCCGGCGAGAAGTAAGCGATCGCCTTGGGCAGCGCGGCGACGTCGCCGGCCCCGCCCGACTCGTACCAGCGCGGCTCGCCGGTGTAGCGGCGCAGGTCGGCGACGGCCGCGTCGAGGCGGCGCAGGAAGTCCTCGTTGGCGGCGAGCGCGGCGAGCTGGCCCGGGCGCATCTGGCTGAGCATGGCTACCGGGTCTCCGCCTGAGGCGGCCCACCCGGCCCGGTCGATCGACTCGAAGAGCTCGACCGCCGGCGGGTGCCAGGACCAGCGCAGGTTCAGCATCAGGTCATGCAGCGGCTCCAGCGGCTGCGGCAGCGTCACACGGACGGTAAAACGTCGGATCGCTCTCACGTGGAGTCATGATACGGGGCGGCCGCGGTCACCCGGAGCGAGACTGCCCCCCGGGGTTCATGACTGGATCGTGACTGGGTAGCGTGGCGACGTGATCGGACGCATCCCCATCATCGATGTCCAGCCCGTGGTGGAATGCGGGCGCCGCCCAGTCAAGGCGGTCGTCGGCGAGACCTTCCAGGTCACCGCGACCATCCTGATCGAGGGGCACGGCGTTCTCGGCGCCTGCGCGGTACTGCGAGATCCGGCGGGCAGGCAAGGACCCATGGTCCGGATGCGGCCGCTGGGGCCAGGCACGGACCAGTACGGGGCGCAGGTGACCGTCACCAGCGAGGGCGCCTGGTACTTCCACGTGGAGTCGTGGGCCGACCCGATCGCTCACTGGGCGCATGACGCGGGCATCAAGATCCCGCGCGGCCAGGACGTCGAGCTGATGCTCGCCGAGGGCGCGCTGCTCTTCGAGCGGGCGGCGCGGTCGGTCAGGCAGCCGCCCGGCGCCGCCCGGCCCGCCGCGGCCCGCGCCGAGTTCAACGCGCTCGCCAGGAAGCTCCGTGACCGCAGCCTGCCGACCTGGGACCGGCTCGCGGCGACGCAGACGCCGCAGGTCACCGAGCTTCTCGAGCAGTTCCCGCTGCGGGACCTGGTGACCCGGTCCGGCCGGATGCCGGTGCTCGTCGAGCGGCAGCGCGCGCTGTACGGCTCCTGGTACGAGTTCTTCCCGCGCTCCGAGGGCGTGCAGTTCGACCCGATGGGCCGCAGGGAGCCGGTGCCGGGAACGTTCCGCACCGCATCCCGCCGGCTTGAGGCGATCGCCGACATGGGGTTCGACGTCGTCTACCTGCCGCCGGTGCACCCCATCGGCACCACCTTCCGCAAGGGCCGGAACAACACGCTCGAGGCGCGGCCGGGCGACCCGGGCTCGCCGTGGGCGATCGGCGCGCCCGAGGGCGGGCACGACGCCATCCACCCGGACCTCGGCACGTTCGCCGACTTCGACGGGTTCGTCGCCCGGGCCCGGGACCTCGGCATGGAGGTCGCGATCGACCTGGCGCTTAACGCCTCGCCTGACCACCCCTGGCTCAAGGAGCACCCGGAGTGGTTCACCACCCGGGCCGACGGGTCGATCGCGTATGCGGAGAACCCGCCCAAGAAGTACCAGGACATCCACAACTTCAACTTCGACAACGACTTTGAGGGAATCTTCGCGGAGTTCGAGCGGATCGTCCGGCTGTGGATGAGCCACGGAGTCCGCATCTTCCGCGTCGACAACCCGCACACGAAGCCGGTCAAGTTCTGGGAGCGGCTGCTCGCCTCGGTCAGGAAGACCGACCCGGACGTGCTGTTCCTGGCCGAGGCGTTCACCCGCCCGGCGATGATGGCCACCCTCGGCAAGGTCGGCTTCCAGCAGTCCTACACCTACTTCACCTGGCGCAACACCGCGGCCGAGCTGACCGAGTACCTCACGGAGCTCGCCGGCCCGGCCTCGGCCTACATGCGGCCCAACTTCTTCGCCAACACCCCGGACATCCTGCACGAGTACCTGCAGCAAGGCGGGCCGGCCGCGTTCAAAATTCGTGCCGTGCTCGCGTCAATGCTCAGCCCAAGCTGGGGTATCTACTCCGGGTATGAGCTATGTGAGAACACGCCGATCCGGCCCGGCAGCGAAGAGTACCTCGATTCGGAGAAGTACCAGTACCGGCCGCGCGACTGGGACACCGCCGCGCGGGATCAGCTCGGCATAAGCGGATATATCGGTGACCTTAACCGGATCCGGCGGTCACATGTGGCGTTGCACTGGCTGCGTAATCTACGCTTTCATACCGTGGATCAGCCCGAGCTGATCTGCTTCTCCAAACGCCTCGGCGGGGCGGGCACGATCTCGGAGCGATCCTCCGGGCAGGCAGCGCCGCAGGCGGGAGGACGGGGCGGGGACGCCGCAGACACCGTCCTAGTTGTTGTGAATCTTGACCCGCACCAGGCCAGGGAGGCCACGGTGTGGCTTGACATGCCCGCGCTGGGAATGGACTGGCACGAGGGGTTCTCCGTCAAGGACGAGCTCAGCGGCGAGATCTACCGGTGGGGTCAAGCCAACTACGTGCGCCTGGATCCTGCCGTGCGACCCGCACACATCTTCACCGTCACGCGTGACCAGGGCTAGCCGAAGTCGATAAGCCTGGCTTACGCGGCGGTTGCGCCCATCCAGGAGAGTCCCGCCGTGTCAGATCACGAGCCGACTATCGAATACCCGTCAGTGCCGGACGCCGTCGCGTCCACGCCGTTCGCGTCGCCGCCGGGGGAAAGGGTGCCCGACTTCACGCTCGATCGTCCAAGGGATCCGGAATGGTACCGGCGCGCGGTCTTCTACGAGGTACTCATCAGAGGCTTCCAGGACGCCAGCGGCGACGGTACCGGGGACATCAAGGGCCTCACCTCCCGGCTGGACTACCTCCAGTGGCTGGGCATCGACTGCATCTGGCTGCTGCCGATCTATGAGTCACCGCTGCGCGACGGCGGCTACGACATCGCGGACTACCTCCAGGTCCTCCCCGAGTACGGCAACATCGCCGACTTCGTCGAGCTGGTCGAGCAGTCGCACAAGCGCGGCATCCGGATCATCGCCGACCTGGTGATGAACCACACGAGCGACCAGCACCCGTGGTTCCAGGCGAGCCGCTCCGACCCGGACGGGCCGTTCGGCGACTTCTACGTCTGGAGCGACAACCCGGAGCGGTACGCCGACGCGCGGATCATCTTCGTCGACACGGAGACCTCGAACTGGACGTTCGACCCGGTACGCGGCCAGTACTTCTGGCACCGGTTCTTCTCGCACCAGCCGGACCTGAACTTCGAGAATCCCAAGGTCCAGGACGCGATGATCGAGGTGCTCAAGTTCTGGCTCGACCTCGGCATCGACGGCTTCCGGCTGGACGCGGTGCCCTACCTCTACGAGCGCGAGGGCACCAACTGCGAGAACCTCAAGGAGACGCACGAGTACCTCAAGCGCGTCCGGACCGAGGTCGACGCGAACTACCCGGACCGCGTGCTGCTGGCCGAGGCCAACCAGTGGCCCGCGGACGTCGTGCAGTACTTCGGCGACGAGGAGACCGGCGGCAACGAGTGCCATATGGCATTCCACTTCCCGCTGATGCCGCGCATCTACATGGCCGTGCGCCGCGAGCAGCGCTACCCCATCTCGGAGATCCTGGCCCAGACGCCTAAGATCCCGGCCGGCTGCCAGTGGGGTATCTTCCTGCGCAATCACGACGAGCTCACGCTGGAGATGGTCACCGACGAAGAGCGCGACTACATGTACAAGGAGTACGCCAAGGACCCCCGGATGAAGGCCAACATCGGCATCAGGCGGCGGCTGGCACCGCTCCTCGACAACGACCGCAACCAGCTCGAGCTGTTCACCGCGCTGCTGCTTTCGCTGCCCGGCTCGCCCGTCATGTACTACGGCGACGAGATCGGCATGGGCGACAACATCTGGCTCGGTGACCGGGACGGCGTGCGCACGCCCATGCAGTGGACGCCCGACCGCAACGGCGGCTTCTCGAGCAGCGACCCGCAGCGGCTCTACCTGCCGCCGGTGATGGACCCCATCTACGGCTACCAGTCGCTCAACGTCGAGGCACAGCAGCGCCACCAGCAGTCGCTCCTGCACTGGACCCGGCGGATGATCGAGATCAGGAAGCGGCACCCGGTCTTCGGCCTCGGCGTGTACGAGGAACTGGCAAGCAGCAACCCGAGCGTGCTCGCGTTCGTCCGCGAGTACGACGCCGCGGGGACGATCGCCGCGCAGCGGCTTGAGCACGAGTACGAGACCCCAATCGAGCACGACGCGGCCGACCGGATCCTCTGCGTGAACAACCTCTCCAGGTTCCCTCAGCCGGTGGAGCTCGACCTCAGGAGATTTATGGGAGTAACTCCCGTGGAGTGCATGGGCGGCGTTACATTTCCACCTATCGGGGAATTGCCATACCTGCTGACCCTGCCCGGGCACGGCTTCTACTGGTTCCAGCTTCCGCCCGCGAGGGAGGATCATGACCGGTAAGCCGTTTGTGCTCTAATTTGCAGGGCAGGCGACCGGAAGCAGACTCATCCTGCCTTTTCGCCCTTAAGTATCGGGCGAGCAGGTCTCACCAGGATGAACAGGCTTCACGAGGGATGAGCGAGGCCGATGGCGATCGAGGATGCACTAGCCAGCTGGCTAGCTGACCAGCGCTGGTTTGCCGGCAAGGGCCAGGGGCTACACGACCTCGCGATCGTGGCGGACACCCAGCTCGTGGCCGGCGAGCCCGAACTGCGGCACCTGATCGTCGCGGTCTCGCACGCCACCTCGGTCGACTACTACCAGATCCTGGTGGGCCTGCGACGCCGGCTGCCCGGGCGGCTCAAGCACGCCAGGATCGGCCAGTGGGGCGGCGGCCCGGCGGACGCCGGCAGCGGGACGGGCGGCGGCAAGGTCGCCTACGACGCGCTGCACGACGCCGATCTCACCAAGCCGCTGCTCGCCGCGATCGCGGCCAACGCCCAGTTCGGCTCGGTGCGCATGCAGGCGCTCCCGGAGGCGAGCTTCACCACGGGGCTCGACAGCCTGGTGATCGGGGCCGAGCAGAGCAACACCAGCCTGGTGTTCGGCGAGGAGTCCATACTCAAGGTGTTCCGCAGGCTGTCCCCAGGTCCCAACCCGGACCTGGAGGTGACCACGGCCCTCGCGCGCTTCGGCTCCACGCGGGTGCCCGAGCCGCTCGGCTGGATGGAGACCAGGCTGGAGGGCGCGCCCACGAGCCTGGCGATCTTGTCCAGGTACCTGCGGCTGGCGACCGAGGGATGGACGCTCGCCGCGACCAGCGTGCGCGACCTGTATGCCACCGTCGGCGACCAGGCCCAGGGCGACCAGGACCTGGCCGACCGGGGAACCGGCCCCGTCCGCGTCCTGGCGGCCGACGCGGGCGGCGACTTCGCCGGCGAGGCCCGCAGGCTCGGCACCGCCACCGCCGAGGTGCACGCCGATCTCGCCGCCGCGTTCGGCACGGACCAGCTCTTCGCCGACGCGGCCGGTGAGCTGATCGAGCAGATGTTCCGCAAGCTGGACCTCGCCGTGGCCGCGGTGCCCGAGCTGGCCAAGCACGTCGACATGATCACCGACGCCTACTCCGAGCTGGCCAAGCTGCCCGGCCCGTTTCCCGTGCAGCGCGTGCACGGCGACTACCACCTGGGACAGGTGCTGCGCACAGAGAACGGGTGGGTGGTGCTCGACTTCGAGGGCGAGCCCGCCACGCCGCTCGCGCAGCGCCGCGCCAGGTCCTCACCGCTGCGCGACGTGGCGGGGATGCTCCGCTCGTTCGATTACGCGGCTCGCCACCAGCTCATCGGGCACCCGGAGCAGGCCGCGCTTACCGGCGTCGCCCGCGACTGGGTGCGCAGGAACGCCGGCGCGTTCTGCGCCGGGTACGCCGAGGGCGGCGGGCTCGACCCGGCGGCTAACCACGTCCTGCTGCGCGCCCTGCAGCTGGACAAGGCCGTCTACGAAGTGCTGTACGAGGCCAGGCACCGACCGTCCTGGCTCCCCATCCCGCTTGACTCACTGGCAGAGTTCTAAAGTGCTATCGAAAAACGAAACGATCTCCCTCGGCGAGATCGAGCGTCTTGTCGCTGGTCAACATCATGACCCGCACTCAGTGCTCGGCGCCCACCCGCTACCGGGCGACAACATGACGATCAGGGCACTGCGCCCGCTCGCCACCTCGGTCACCGTCGTGCTGCCCGGCGGCAGCAGGCACCCGATGCGGCACCTGCACCTCGGCGTGTTCGAGGCGGCGGTGCCCTGGCCCGCCGGGTCCGTGCCCGACTACCGGCTCGAGGTCGGCTACGCGACCGGCGAGCCGCAGCTGCAGGACGACCCTTACCGCTACCTGCCGACGCTCGGTGAGCTTGACCTGTACCTGATCGGCGAGGGACGGCACGAGCAGCTATGGCACGCGCTCGGCGCGCGCCCCATGGTGATCGGCGAGGGCGACGGCGGCACCGCGTTCGCCGTCTGGGCGCCGAACGCGCGCGGCGTCCGGCTCGTCGGTGACTTCAACTTCTGGGAGGGGCGCGCCCACCCGATGCGGTCGCTCGGCGGCGCGGGCGTCTGGGAGCTGTTCATGCCAGGCGTCGAGCCGGGCGCCAGGTACAAGTTCTCCGTCTGCGGGCCCGACGGCGTCTGGCGTGATAAGGCCGACCCGATGGCCACGCTCGCGGAGACGCCGCCCGCCACCGCGTCCGTCGTCTACCAGTCGGACTACACCTGGGCAGATGACGAGTGGATCACCGCTCGCGCGGCTCATCAGCCGCTGAGCAGCCCGATGTCCGTCTACGAGGTGCACCTCGGGTCCTGGCGGCCCGGGCTGTCCTACCGTGAGCTGGCCGGCGAGCTCGCCGCCTACGTACAGGACATGGGATTCACCCACGTGGAATTCCTGCCGGTCGCCGAGCACCCGTTCGGCGGCTCGTGGGGGTACCAGGTCACCTCTTACTACGCGCCGACCTCGCGGTTCGGCCCGCCGGACGACTTCAGGTTCCTCGTCGACACGCTGCACCAGGCCGGCATCGGCGTCATCGTCGACTGGGTGCCCGCGCACTTCCCGCGCGATTCCTGGGCCCTGGCGGAGTTCGACGGTACCCACCTGTACGAGCACTCCGACCCACGGCTCGGCTCGCAACCGGACTGGGGCACGCTCGTGTTCAACTTCGGCCGCTCCGAGGTGCGGAACTTCCTCGTCGCCAACGCCGTCTACTGGCTCGAGGAGTTCCACATCGACGGGCTGCGGGTGGACGCGGTGGCGTCCATGCTCTACCTGGACTACTCCCGCAAGGAGGGCGAGTGGCTGCCCAACGAGCACGGCGGCCGGGAGAACCTGCACGCGGTCTCGTTCCTCCAGGAGGTCAACGCCACCTGCTACAAGCGGGTCCCAGGGATCATGATGATCGCCGAGGAGTCGACCGCGTGGCCGGGCGTGTCGCGGCCGGTGCACCTCGGCGGGCTCGGCTTCGGCTTCAAGTGGAACATGGGCTGGATGAACGACACGCTCGAGTACATGAAGCTCGACCCGATCTACCGGCAGTACCACCACAACGAGATCACGTTCTCCATGGTCTACGCGTACTCGGAGAACTACGTGCTGCCGCTGTCGCACGACGAGGTGGTGCACGGCAAGGGCTCGCTGCTGCGCAAGATGCCCGGCGACGAGTGGCGCCAGTTCGCCGGGCTGCGCGCCCTGTTCGGGTTCATGTGGGCGCACCCGGGCAAGCAGCTGCTGTTCATGGGCTCCGAGTTCGGCCAGGGCAGCGAGTGGTCGGAGGAGAACGGCCTGGACTGGTGGGTGCTCAAGTACGACTTCCACGCCGGCGTGCAGCGCCTGGTCCGCGACCTGAACGCGACGTACCGGGAGCTGCCGGCGCTGTGGACGCTGGACACCTCGCCTGACGGCTTCGCCTGGATCGACTCCAACGACGCGCACGGCAACGTGGTCTCGTTCCTGCGCTTCGGCGATCAGGAGCACCGGGTGCCGGTGCTCGCCTGCGTGGCGAACTTCTCCGCGATGCCGCACACCGAGTACCGGATCGGCCTGCCGCTGGCCGGCCGCTGGCGCGAAGTGCTCAACAGCGACGCGACCACCTACGGCGGCAGCGGGATGGGCAACCTGGGCACCGTGCACGCCGTCCCGATGCCGTGGCACGGCCGGCCCGCGTCGGCGTCGATCGTGCTGCCGCCCTTGTCAGTGCTGTGGCTAACCCCGGAGCGGGACTGAGCAGGCGGCAAGACTGGCCACGGCGAAGCGAGGCTTGCCGCGGAGCCTAGCTAGGCGACCCGGCGCGGTGTCCGCTTGTCCTGCCCGATGGCGGGCAGGACGGTGGTGAGCGCGTCGCTCGCCCTGGCGGCGGCGTTACGGGCCCGGTGCTCCTCCTCGGCCTGCGCCACCACGGCCGCGAGCCGGGCAGCGACCGCCTCGCGTTTCCTCTCCCTGCTTCTTGCCCTGCGCACGGTCACGATGTGGGCCGCCAGGAAGGACAGGCTAAGCATCAGCAGGGCGAGGATCGCCAGTATCACGTACATGCGCATCAGGTTCCGGTTCGATGGCGAGCAGGACTACCACATCGTGCGATGCATGGTGAGGGGAGGTTCCCAAATGCTACCTGGTAACAGCAGCCTCAACAGCCACGCCGGGCCGGCGACCGCGGCGCCCAGTGCCTCGCAGCGCCGTCGCAGCTCCCGGTCCGCCGTGACCACCAGGCAGTTCTCGCCGCTGGCGATGACCTCCGCGACGACACCGACGATCGCATCGTCACCCGAGGCGGGCGCGGACACCACCCGCACTGGTGCCGCCGGGCCGGCCGCACTGGCCCCTACGCTGGCCGCCGCAGGCGGTGGTACCGGGCCCGCTCCCGGCGACGCGTCCGCGGCGGGCGGCGGCGGGTCCCGCAGCCGCTCGGCGGCGTCGCGGGCGCGGCCCTCGAGGACGAGCACCCAGGCCGCGGCGGGGCGCGCGCCCGGCGATCCTGACGGCCCGGTTTCCCGCGCGGCGAGGGCCAGCACCTCACGGCACAGGCGCAGCGCGGCACCCGCCCGGTCGCGCCACCAGCCGTCGGCCCGGGCGCCCATCACGTTGGCCACGTCGACCACGACCGTGGCAGAGCCGTTTTCGATGCGGGGTCAGCCCCTTACGTTCCGCGGACTTCCTTATGTTCTTTCCCACGTAAGCTAGCCGCATGGCAGACGCGAGGCTGGCCGCGCAACTCGTGCACATGCGGCAGCGCAGGACCGGGCCACTCATCCTCGAGCTTGACCTGACCGACGGCATCGCGGAAGGCCCGCCGGCGGACCCGCTGTCCGCGCTGCTCACCATGCGCAGGACGCGGCTACAGGACCTGCTTGACGGCCTGCGGCGAGCCGGAGACGACGACCGGGTGCGGGCCCTCGTCGTGAAGGTCGGCGGGTCAAGGATCGGGCTCGCCAGGATCCAGGAGCTGCGCGCCGCGATCGGCGACTTTCGCCGGTCGGGCAAGCTCGCCGTGGCCTGGGCCGAGTCGTTCGGCGACTTCGTCCGCGGCAACCTGCCCTATTACCTGGCCACCGGCTTCGACCGTATCTACCTTCAGCCGTCGGGCACCCTCGGGCTCACCGGCGTCGCCGTGGAGCAGGTCTTCCTGCACGACGCCCTGGAAAAGCTCGGCATCGGCTTCGAGAGCGCCAAGCGGTACGAGTACAAGTCCGCCCCCGACCAGTTCACCGAGTCCGGCTTCACCGGGCCGGCCCGCGAGGCGGCCGCGCGCCTCGCGGAATCGGTGACCGAGCAGCTGGCCGGCGCGGTGGCCGCTGGCCGCGGGCTGCCGGTCCCGCAGGTCACGGCGTTGCTCGCCCGCGGGCCGTTCCTCGCGCGGCAGGCACTCGACGCGGGCCTGGTCGACGGGCTGATGTACAGGGACGAGGTGTACGAGCAGGTCCGTCGGGAGGCCGGCCAGGAGGCGACCCTGCTCTACCTGCACCGCTACCAGCGTCAGCGGTCGCTGAGCGACCTGCCGCGCTGGCTTGGCGGCAGCGTCCATGGCATGACCCCTGGACAGCACGAGCGGTTCGTCGCGACGATCTACGCGCACGGCGCGATCAGGCACGGGCGCAGCGGGCGCGGCGGGCCGGGCGGCAGCGGGATGGGCTCGGACACGGTGGCCGCGGCGCTGCGCGCGGCGGCGGCCGACGAGGGGGCCCGCGCCGTCGTACTGCGGGTCAACAGCCCGGGCGGGTCTTACACGGCATCCGACGTGATCTGGCGCGAGGTGGTGAAGCTGCGGGCCGCGGGCAAGCCCGTCGTCGTGTCGATGGGCGACGTGGCGGCATCGGGCGGCTACTTCATCTCCGCGCCCGCCGACGTGATCGTGGCGCAGCCGGGCACGATCACCGGGTCCATCGGGGTCTTCATGGGCAAGCCCGTGCTGCGGGAGCTGTTCGGCCGGGCGGGCGTCGCGACGGACACCGTCGCGGACGGCGCGGGCGCCGACATCGCCACGATGTTCTCCTCCTCCCGGCCGTTCTCCGAGGCCGAGTGGGAACGGATTAACGAGTGGCTGGACGCGGTCTACGCGGACTTCACGCAGAAGGTGGCGGACGGCCGGCGGCTGCCCCCCGAGCGGGTGCACGAGCTGGCCCGCGGCCGGGTATGGACGGGCGCTGACGCCATCGCCAACGGGCTGGCCGACGAAGCCGGCGGCCTGCGCGAGGCCATCGCCATCGCCCGCAAGCGCGCCGGGCTGCCCGCTGACGCGCCGGCGCGCAGCTACCCCCGGCTCGGGCCGCTCGACCAGCTGCGGCCCGCCGAGTCGAGCGAGTCAAGGCCCGCGGCGCGCGGCCAGGTCGGCGCGGGCGCGCTTGCCGCGCTGTTCGCCGACGGCTGGGGCCCGGCCTGGCGGTTCGCCGCGGCGGCCGGGCTGCCGCCGCACGGCCCGCTGACCCTGCCCGGCATCTGGAATATCCAGTAGGCACCGAACGGGGGCGGGCTTTGCCAGTGGACTCCTCGCATCCCGCCAATGCGGGCCCGCTGGACGGCGGGGCTTCGGACAGTGGGGCTTTGGCCGACGAGGCTTCGGTCAGCCGGGCTTCGGCCGGCGGTGACGCCCTCCGCGTCGCGCTGTCAGCGTGGGCGGCGGGTGTCACCCTGCTCACCATCGCCGACGGCCGCGATGACATCGGCACCACGGTCAGCGCCTTCATGCCGGTGTCGCTCGACCCGCCGCTGGTAGCCGTGTCGCTGATCGCGGACTCCTACCCGGCCGAGGTGCTGAGCAGGCCTTCGTTTCCCGCGGCGCGGTTCGCCGTCACGCTGTTGTCGTCCGCGCAGAAGGTGATCGCCGGCCAGTTCGCCGCGGCCGGCCGGCCGAGCGCGCGGCTAATCCTCGACGCCGTGCCCCACGTGCGGGGCGCCGGGTCCGGCGCGCTGATCCCGACGGGCGGGCTTGCCGCCCTGGAGTGCTCGGTCGCCAGGCGCGTCCCGGCAGGCGACCACCTGCTGGTTATCGCCTCGGTTGAGAATGCCGCCTACACGGCCGAGAGCGGCGACCCGTTGATCCGCTTCCGCGGCCGGTACCCGGCGCTCTAGGGCCTCGTTCGCCTCATGACCGAATTATCGTGGGCCTTTCATGCCTATTTTCCGCGATTAAAGACCCACGATAATTGGCCGGCGGGGCGCGGCACGTCAACGAGCCGGCCGTTCTTGTAAACCGCGTGGACGAGGGGGACGCCCGGGCGGTAGGCGAGGTGGGCGTGCGACGGCGCGTCGAGGACGACCAGGTCGGCGCGGGCGCCGGGCGCCAGGTAGCCGACGTCGCCGCGGCGCAGTGCGCGGGCACCGCCCGCCGTCGCGGACCAGACCGCCTCCTGTGTGGTCATGCGCATGTCGCGGACCGCGAGGGCGATGCAGAACGGCATCGACGTGGTGTAGGACGTGCCGGGGTTGCAGTCGGTGGCAAGCGCGACCGTCGCGCCGGCGTCGAGCAGGCGCCGGGCATCCGGGTAGGGCTGCCTGGTGCTGAACTCCGCGCCGGGGAGCAGGGTCGCGACGGTGCGCGACGAGGCCAGGGCGGACACGTCGGCGTCGGTGAGGAACGTGCAGTGGTCCGCCGAGGCGGCGCCGAGCTCCACCGCGAGCCGGATGCCCGGGCCGGGTCCGAGCTGGCTGGCGTGGATCCGCGGCAGCAGGCCGCGCGCCATGGCCGCGGTGAGCACCGCGCGCGCGGCGTCCGCGCCGAACGCGCCGCGCTCACAGAACACGTCGGCCCAGCGGCAGTGCGGCGCACAGGCCGTGAGCATCGGGCCACATACCAGGTCCAGGTAGTCACCCGGACTCTCCGCGAACTCGGCGGGCACCACGTGCGCGCCAAGGTAGGTGACCTCCGCGGTGACCTCGGCGGCCAGGGCCACCGAGCGGGCCTCGTCGGCGACGGTGAGGCCGTAGCCCGACTTGCACTCGAACGTGGTGGTCCCCTGGCGCAGCATTTCCGCGGCGAGCCCGCGCACGGCGGAGCGCAGCTCGGCGTCGGTCGCGGCGCGGGTCGCGGCGACCGTGAACCTGATGCCGCCCGCCTGGTACGGCCGCCCCGCCATCCGGGCCGCGAACTCGGCCGACCGGTCGCCGGCGAACACCAGGTGCGCGTGCGAGTCGACGAATCCGGGCAGCACGGCGCGGCCCGCCACGTCGGCGGCCGCGTCGGCCGCGGGCGCCCGCGCCGCCGGGCCGGTCCACGCGATCATCCCGTCCTCGATGACCAGGGCGGCACGCTCGAGCGCGGCGAAGCCGACGGGCCGCCGTCCGGCCAGGGCACCATCCGCGGCCAGTGCAGTGCCGTCCAGGCCGCTGTCGTCCGGCGCGTTCGTGACGAGCTCACCAATGCCGGTGATCAGCAGGGAGCGGGCCATGGCGTCGCCGTCCTAACCGAGGACCGCGCTGACGGCAGCGGCAAGCGAACCGGGCACGTCCTCCACGAACAGGTGACGACCGTCACGGACGACGTCCGTGCCAGACATCACCACGTGCCGCACGTCGGCCGCCGTTCCCGCCGCGAACAGCGCGCCAAGCGGACCGTCCGCGCAGCCGGCCAGCCGGGGCGAGTCAAGGGGCAGCGTCACCAGGTCAGCGTACGCGCCAGGCGCGATCTCACCCGCCTCCGGCCAGCCCAGGCAGGCGTGCCCGCCCGCCGTCGCCGCCGTGGCCAGGTCGGCGGCGCTGAAATGCCCGCGCTGCCTGGTCGCAAGGCGCTGCGAGAGCTCGAGCCAGCGGGCCTCCTCGATCAGGTCGATGACGCTGTGCCCGTCGCTGCCGAGCGCGAGCGGCGACCCGGCGGCGGCGAGCGCCGGGGCGGGCCCGATGCCGTCGGCGAGGTCGGCCTCGGTCAGCGGGCACATGCACACGGTGGACATCGACCCGCCGAGCAGGCCCACGTCGCGCTCGGTCAGGTGCGTGGCGTGCACCAGCGTCGAGCGCGGTCCGAGCGCTCCAGCCTCGTACAGCAGCTCGGCGGGCGTGCGGCCGAAGGCGGCACGGCACTCGGCGTTCTCAAGCGGCTGCTCCGACAGGTGGGCGTGCACCGGCGCGCCGTGCGCGTGCGACCACGCCATGATCTCCGGCACCTGGTCTGGCCCGACCGCGCGGACGGAGTGAATGGCGGCGGCGACGCGGGCGTGCGGCGCCACCATGCCGAGCGGGTCGGGGCCGAAGGCGGAGACCCGCTCCGCCCAGTTCGCCGCGGTCCCGTCACCGTACCGCAGCTGGACACCGGAAAGTGGCACCGGCTTGCCGCCTGGCTCGAACCCGCCTGCCAGGTAGCAGGCGTCGAGCAGGGTGATCCGCAGGCCGGCGCCGGCGGCCGCCCTGATGAGCTGCCAGCCGAACTCATTCGGGTCGCTGTACCGCCTGCCCGCCGGGTCATGATGCAGGTAGTGGAACTCCCCGACGCAGGTAACCCCGGCCAGCGCCATCTCCGCGTACACGGCGCGGGCGAGGTCGAAGTAGCGCTCGGGATCGAGCCGCTCCGCGACCGCGTACATGCGCTCGCGCCAGGTCCAGAACGTCCCGCCGTCGGCCGGGCTGCCGCGCAGCGCCCGGTGGAACGCGTGCGAGTGGGCGTTGGCCAGGCCGGGCAGGGTCAGGCCGGGCAGGCACACCGTGCCCGCGGGGACCTCGGCGGCGGGCGTGCCGGGCGTCACGGCGGTGAAGCGGTCGCCGTGCGCCTCAATCAGCACGTCCCGGGCCAGCCCGTCCTGGTCCCCTTTACCCGGCGGAGCCGGGCGCTGCGCCCAGGTACGGGCAAGCCAGGCGTACTCGGCGTGCCAGCGGCGCGGCGCGGCCGCCTCGACTGTCATCACAGGCACATCATGCCCACGCCACGCTGGCGGGAACTCACCGGCACCGTTCCCTAGAATGAACCGGTGACGACATCCGACAAGGAACGCCCCGAGCAGATCGGCCACGAGCACCGGGACGTGTCCGGCGGCTGGCTGCGGCCCGCCGTCTTCGGGGCGATGGACGGGCTTGTCACCAACGTCTCGCTGATCGCCGGGGTCGGCGGCGGCGGCGGGTCGCAGCACGCGATCCTGCTCACCGGGCTCGCCGGGCTCGCGGCCGGCGCGTTCTCCATGGCCACGGGCGAGTTCGTGTCGGTCTCTTCGCAGAACGAGCTGGTTCAGGCCGAGGTGGACAAGGAGCAGCACGAGCTGACCCACAACCCCGTCGCCGAGCAGGCGGAGCTTGTTGGAATGCTGCGCAGCCGCGGCATCAGCGCGGCCACCGCGCGGCTGGCCGCCGCGGAGATCTCCGCGCACCCGGACAAGGCGCTCGCCATCCACGCGTTCGAGGAACTCGGCGTCAACCCCGCTGACCTGCCCTCGCCGTACGTGGCCGCCGGGGCGTCGCTTGGCGCGTTCGCGGTCGGCGCGCTCATCCCGCTGCTCCCCTACCTCTTCGGCGGCAACGCGCTATGGCTGACGCTCGGCCTGGCCGCGCTCGCCGCGGTCGTCGGCGGCGGCCTGGTGGCCCGGCTCACCAACCGGCCGTTCTGGCGCGGTGCGCTGCGTCAGCTGGTGCTCGGCGGTGTCGCGGCGGGCGCGACGTACCTGATCGGCCTCGCCGTCGGCGGCATGGCGACGGGCTGACCCGCGCCGCAACTCGTTACTTACCTCCTGGTAAGGTGCCCCGTGGCCTCAGTGAAGCAGCCGTTGCGCATAGCGCTGCTGTCGTACCGCAGCAAACCGCACTCCGGCGGTCAGGGTGTCTACGTACGGCACCTGAGCAGGGAACTCGCCGCTCGCGGTCATCACGTCGAGGTGTTCTCCGGCCAGCCTTACCCGGAGCTTGACGAGGGGCCGGTACTGCGCGAGGTGCCGAGCCTCGACCTGTACCGGGACGCGGACCCCTTTCGCACGCCGCGACCCGGGGAACTGCGGGACTGGGCGGACGCGCTCGAGGTGGCGATGATGTGGGGCGGCGCGTTTCCCGAGCCGCTGACGTTCAGCGTCCGGGCGCTGCGGGCACTGCGGGCCCGGCCGGGTGACTTCGACATCGTGCACGACAACCAGGGGCTCGGCTACGGGATGCTCGGCCTGCGGCGGCTCGGCCTGCCGCTCGTGACCTCGATCCATCACCCCATCACGGTGGACAAGCGGCTCGACCTGGCCGGACGGAACTTGCTTGAGCGGCTGAACAAGCACCGCTGGTACGGGTTCGTGCGGATGCAGAGACGCGTGGCCCGCCGGGCGGGGCCGCTCATCACGGTGTCGGGCTCCTCCAAGGACGACATCTGCCGCGATTTCCATGTTGACCGGGAAAAGGTGCATATCGTCCCGCTCGGCGTGGACACCCGGCTGTTCCGCCCGCGGCCCGAGCAACCTCGCGTCCCCGGCCGCATCGTGACCGTGACGAGCGCGGACTCGCCGCTCAAGGGGCTGCCGACGCTGCTGCGCGCCGTCGCCAAGCTGGCCACCGACCGCGACGCGCACCTCGTGGTCATCGGCACGCCGTCGGATGCCACCAGGCAGCAGCTGCGGCAGCTGGCCCTCGGCGACCGGGTCACGTTCGCCAGCGGCCTGCCGGACGCGGAGTACGCGCGCGTGCTCGCCTCGGCCGAGGTGGCGGTGATCCCCTCGATGTACGAGGGCTTCTCGCTGCCCGCGGTGGAGCACATGGCGTCGGGCACCCCGCTCATCGCGAGCAGGGCAGGCGCGTTGCCCGAGGTCACTGGGGATGCCGCGCTGCTCGTGCCGCCCGGTGACCCGGAGGAGCTGTCCGCCGCGCTGCGCGGCCTGCTCGACGACCCCGCGGCGCGCGCGCGGCTCGCGGCCCGCGGCCTGGCCCGGGTACGGATGCGGTTCGCCTGGCCGGCGGTCGCCGCCGCGACCGAGGCGCTGTACCGGAAGGTGATCAACGGGGAGACCGGTTGCTGACCGTCGATTTCACGAAATTTCCTATCCGTCCAGGCGACCGCGTGCTCGACGTCGGCTGCGGTGCGGGCCGGCACGCCTTCGAGGCCTACCGCCGCGGCGCCCGGGTCATCGCGGCCGACCTGGACCGCGGCGAGCTCACCGGAGTGGGCGTCATGTTCGCCGCAATGCGGGCCGAGGGTGAGGCCATGCCGCCGGCCGGCGCCGCGGCACTGTCCGCGGACGCGACCAACCTGCCGTTCCCCGACGGCTCATTCGACGCGGTCATCGTCGCGGAGATCCTCGAGCACATACCGGACGACGCCGCCGCCATGGCCGAGATCGCCCGGGTGGTCCGCCCCGGCGGGAGCGTCGCGGTCACGGTGCCCGCCTGGCTGCCGGAGCGGATCTGCTGGGCGCTGTCAGCCGACTACCACAACGTGCCCGGCGGCCACGTGCGCATCTTCACCCGCGGCGAGCTCACCGCCAAGCTGACCGCGGCCGGGCTGACGCCCGTCGGCGCGCACCACGCGCACGGCCTGCACTCCGCTTACTGGTGGCTCAAGTGCGCCGTCGGCGTGCACGACGACGCGCACCCCGCTGTTCGCGCCTACCACCGGCTGCTCGTCTGGGACATCATGCGCAAGCCCGCGCTCACCCGCCTGTCGGAGGCCGCGCTCAACCCGCTCATCGGCAAGAGCCTCGTGATCTACGCGAAAAAAGCTGAGGTCACGGAGCCGCTGAGCCCTCACGGTCACTTGGTTTCACCTCATGCGCCGCGGTAAGCCCGCCGTCCCGGCCAGGCCGACGCCGCCGGCCGACGTCCTGCAAACGGCACGCTCGATCGCCGCGGTACAGCGGCCAGACGGCGCGATCCCCTGGCCGGACGGCCACGTGGACCCGTGGGACCACGTGGAGTGCGCGATGGCGCTGAGCGCCTGCGGCCTCACCGTCCCCGCCAGGCTGGCCTACCAGTGGCTGCGGGACACGCAGCGCCCGGACGGGTCCTGGCCGAGGGCGGCCGGCGGCCCCGGTGCCGCGAGTCCCGCCCAGGTGACGGATCACGCGGCGGAAAGCCACCACGCCGCCTACGTCGCGGTCGGCACGTGGCACGAGTACCTGGTCACCGGCGACCGCCGGTTCGCCTTGCGGATGTGGCCGGCCATCCGGCGGGCGATCGAGTGGGTGCTCGACCTGCAGGCGCCGCGCGGCGAGGTGGCGTGGGAAAGGAACGCGGCCGGCGAGCCCGGCGCGTTCGCGCTGCTGTCCGGGTGCGCGAGCATCCTGCACGGGCTGCGCTGCGCGATCGCGGTCGCCGGGCTCGCCGGGGAGCCGCAGCCGGACTGGGAGCTCGCGGCCGACCAGCTCGGCCACGTCATCGCCTGGCACCCGGAGGCGTTCGCGGACAAGAGCCGGTTCTCGATGGACTGGTATTACCCGGTGCTCGGCGGCGCCCTGCGCGGCGGGGCCGCCTCGACGCGGATCGCCCGCGGCTGGGACGCGTTCGTGGTACCGGGCCTCGGCGTCCGCTGCGTCAGCGACCAGCCGTGGGTGACGGTCGCGGAGACCTGCGAGCTCGCGATCTCCCTCGACGCCTGCGGCCAGCGGGACCGGGCGCGCGAGTTGCTCACCGCGGCGGCCAGGCTCCGGCACGAGGACGGCTCCTACTGGACCGGCTGGCAGTACGTCAATGAGGACCACTTCCCCGCCGAGCGGTCAAGCTGGACCTCCGCCGCCGTCGTGCTCGCCGCCGACGCGCTTGACGGCTTCAGCGGCGGCGCGGCGATCTTCCGCGCCATTCCTGCCCCGCCCGCCCTCCCTCGCCCGCCCGCCCTCCCTCGCCCCCCCGA
>Ga0265338_10000235_pt1 | contig 102927 bp, 161 predicted proteins | sample 42126metaG_FD_193579 | JGI IMG/M metagenome (GOLD analysis project Ga0265338, IMG submission 193579) | Rhizosphere microbial communities from Carex aquatilis grown in University of Washington, Seatle, WA, United States - 4-21-26 metaG | ecosystem: Host-associated > Plants > Roots >...
ATCCGAAGGCACCGGCGGGATCGCAGCGGGAGCCCCGCCCTGCAGCGGCGCCGCCTGCTGAAGCGGATTCGCCCGCGGCGCGACCTGACGGCGCTGCTGCTGAACCTGCTGCATCTGCGCGGCCTGGGCGTTCTGCTGGCTCCGCTCAGCGAGCGCGGCCGTGATCTGCGCGGCGCGGTCGAGCGCACCCTGGATGGCCGAGGCGTACCACGGCTGGTTGCCGCCACCGGACACTTCGAGCAGCTGCGTGAACACGTCCTTCTGCAGCGCCATCGCCTCCTTGGCCGCTTCCACGATCGCCTTGCCGCCCTCGGCCGCGTCGCCCTTCGCAGCCTGCATCATCTGCATGAGCTGGATCGGCGAGATGATGCTGGACTGGAGCTGCGCCAGCATCTGCTGCTGACTGCGCTCGGTCGCCGCAGTTCCGGTCTGCGTGGCGGCCTGGATCGCCTTCACCGCCTCCATCGCGGACTGCTGCTGCGACGTGATCAACTGCATCAGCATCGGCAGCATCGGGTCCGTCTTGTTGGTGCTCAGCGCGGCGATAGTGCGATCGAAATCGGCCTTCATCGCCAGCATGTCCGCTCGGCGCTGGTCCTCCGCACGTCGCGCCTCCTCACGCAGGGCAGCGTCCTTGCGATCCTGCTCGGCGCGGCGTTCGGCCGCTTCAGCGAGGCGCCGCGTCTCCGCGATCTCGGCCTGCAGTCGCAGCTCGCTCTCGCTCGGGCCGCTCGGGCGGGCCGCCAGCTTGTCGATCAGCAAGGCGAACTGCTTTTGCGTCTCCTCGGCCTGGCGGCGGATCTCACCACGCAAATTGTCCATCTCACGTTGTCTGTTTTGATCGGCGAGCTGCTGTTCGAGCTGCTTCACCCGAGCGCTGTCACCGGAGTCCACCGGGATGTTGCCCCAGCCGCCCCACCCGCCTTGCTGCTGCGGGCCCTGCCACGACCAGGGTGTTGCGTTCGGCGGAACGGAGGCGAGATGTCCACTGGACGACGGGGGCTGCGGCAACGCTTCGCCACGACTCCAGTTCACTGCCGTTCCCCACGGCGTCGTCAGCACGCCCAGCTCCTGGTTGTAGTAATACCCACGTCCAAGGTGCTGCACGTTCGGTCCGGGCGGTGGTGCGCTGCCGGGCTGCTGATCGGGAGTGGTCGCCATCGAGAATCCTCCATCCTGCTGCTGTTGCCCTGGCATGTCGCCGCCGAGCTTGGTCATCCAAACGTCCTCCCCTGTGCCGCCGGCATCCGCCACCGTGAACTTGTAGAACCCGGCGCCGTGCTTGAGCGGTAGCGTCGTCACCAAATCCAGCGCCGGAGTCAGCGGCATCTGCACCGTAGGCACAAGTGTCGTTCCGATCGACCCTCGCGGTTGCATGTACTTCACCACCGTGACGATCCACCCAGTGAACGAGTTGAGTTTCCCGATATCGGGTTCGGACTTGGGGAGCTTCTCGACAGGCGCTGCAACGGCCATGGACACCTCGACGTGTTGGATAACTGGCGGAAGAGGCGAGGATGAACCCCGAGCGCGGCGGTGTCAACTTGCTCCGGCAGGCAAAACGAGCGTATTCTGGCCGCGGGCCCCCGTGCAGGAGAGACACCACCGGCAGTGGCAACCTCCCTCCCCTGCGCGGGGGCGCCTGTTCGGTTCCGCGCAATCTGCGTCTTCACCTTGACGCCAGCAAGCTGGCACGGGACACTCGGGCCCATGGCTTGCCCACACTGCCAGCACGACGATCACGGTAACGGCCCCTGCGCCACCTGCACGGCCAGCGGCTCCGGCACCTGCTGGCAGCGCATCAAAATCGTGGGGGGTGACGGCGAGACGTCAGCGTCCGGCCTGGTCGAGCTGGCGAAAGGCACGGAGGTGCGCCCGTGCCTCATGTGCCGAAAGTTCGACGTCGTGACCCGCGATCGGATGGTCGAGCACTTCCTGGCCAACGGCCTCGAAGCCCAGCCAAACGGCACGTTCACGACGCCAATCGTGAAGGACTACCCCGGCCGGAAGTCGCTCGTGCTCGATCCACGCAACTTCGGCTTCTGCCGGCGCGATGCGATCGCGGTCGATCAGCAGGCCACCTGCAGCAACTGGACGCCGACGAAGCGCATCGGCGAGCTGCAGGACCGGATGACGCGGCGGGGGTGAGGGATGAACCTCCGAACTGGGATTGCAGCGGCTGTCGGGCTGGGCGTGTTTCTTCTCGCGGAGGGCACAGCGCGTCTCGGGGTGCGCCTGCGCCGCTGGTGGAAAGCCCGGAAGTGATGAGCCTTGATGTTGGTCATCTAGCGCTGCTCGGGCTGCTCAGCACCGCGCTGCACTGGCTGTTCGCCCGCGCCGAGATCACGCGCCCGCTGTGGTCTCGCGCCACCGGCTGGTTCGCGAAGCTCCTGGCCTGCCCAGCATGCTCAGGCTGGTGGATCGGGCTCGGGCTCGGAATCGGTGGCGTGCAGCCTGTGGCGGGCCCCTGGCGGCCCCTGGCGGCGATATTCAGCGGCCTCCTGGCCATCGTGCTGACGCCGGTGCTGGAGGCTGTGATGCTGTGGGGGCTAGAGCGGAGCGCAATCGGTGAGGAAGAGCCGGTCGACCCGAACGATCCTGACGGGCTGAATAGCTAGCGGGACAGCATCGCGGTCGCGGAGAGCGATCGAACGTCCTCAGCATCATCGGCGTGGTGGCCGTGGATCCACTCGGTCCCCTCCCTATCCACGCGGCACGTGATGCGCAGCCCTGACTCGGTCATCACGTCGAACTTCTCACGCACAGGTAGATCGCCGAAGGCCTGTCCAACTACAGTCGCCCGGCTCACCGTGAGCCGGTCACCCGTGTCCCACCACGCTACCGTGATCGGGTCGCCGACCTCCAGCATCATCGCAGCAGCGCCACCTGCGCCTGCAGCGCCTTTGCGTCATCGGTGTTCCAGCCCCGCGCCCACATCTTGCCCTCGGCAGTCAGAAGCTCACGCCCATGAATGTACTTCCCTTCAGGATCATGCCCGTACCACAGGAACGCGTCGTGAGCGCGCTCGCACGGGCCGCCAGCACGCACATGAACCATTTTGTTCATGTCAGTGATGACAATGATCTCGGTGCCGGGCAGCAGCGGCTTCGACGTGTCCGTTTTCGTCATGCCAGCAATCTAACACGAGCCTCTAAGGCCCGTGCGTCATCGGTGTCGTGGCCCCGGGCCCAGGTGATGCCTTCCAGGTGAAGGCCAAAATGGGACTCGTGCGCCCTCCAGTCTGCTGCGGGCAGTGCAACAACCGTAAACCACACCACTCCTGAATACGCCGCGACGTCAGCAACACGCGCAGGCACAACGCCCTGTCCACCGTCCGCCAACGTGACCTTCACCGTTACGGCATCGCCAACAGTCACTCCGGCAGCTCTCCGCCGGCCTCGACGATCTCGTGTTCGAGCTGGGCGAGCGCCGTGCGTAGCGCATCGCGCAGCCCGAGCGCGAAGGGCAGCGACAGCGGATGGTGCTCGACCGCCAGGTGCCGTGGGCCTCCGTAGCGGTACGTGTAGGCTTTCAGCAGCGGCGGATGAATCCCCGGGTCATAGGCGCCATCGTCCGTGAGCCCAAGGCGCCGTGGCGCGTGGGTGAGCCCGCACAGCGGACAACCGAGACGTGTTCGTTCTACGATTGCCATGTGACCATATAGAGTCTAGCGGAGAAGAGCGTACTCGGCGCGCAGGGCCTGAAGATCCTCACCGCTATAGCGCGCCCACCAGACGCCTTCCATTCGGAGCCAGACTGGCGCCCAGCGCCGACCTCGATCACGAGCGCCGGCCCGCGCATCGCGAACCTTCATCAGCTTCCCGCGCGGGTTGTGCCCCAACACCACACCAAGGCTAGGCGCGCTGCCTAGCAGAATGATCTTGCTGCCCTTCGGCAAGAACCGCTGCCAGTTTGGTCGGCGTGCCATTGCTAGTCTTTCAACAGTAGGCGCTCAGCGCGGAAGGCATTCGCTTCGTCTGTGTCCCAGCCCATCACCCACAGCTTGCGGTAATCACGCCGCAAAAACGACATGGCGGCTCCGCCTCCTGAGCCAGGACGGAATTGAATCCTGCGCCCACCTGAAGGGCCGGTGATGCGGCCTTGCACCACACCAGCACGTGTCGCCACTGTGACCCTCATCCCCGCGTACACGAGCGGCAGATCTGGACGCCGAGGCCGCTTCATGCCAGCAACGCCTGCTGAGCGCGCAGCATAGCCGCCTCCAATGTGCCTTCGAGGGCCCAGGTGACGCCATAGTCGCTGCGCAGCACGTGCCGAACAAGCCGGGGTAGGACGCGAAGGCGCACGTGGTCCCCTGCGCTTCCGGTCACCTGTGCTTCAGCCACCTCGGGTGGACCATGGGGTGCCGCCACCAGCAGCACCACGACCGGCACACCCCGCTTGATGTACGCTGCGCTCTTCATGCCAGCAACGCAACACGCGCTCGAAGCTCCAGCGCTTCGATGGTGTCCCAGCCGCGGACCCAGCTCCCGCCATTCCGCAGCAGCACCGCCTCAGATCGCCGTCCTGCCCGGAAGCTCTCACGCCATTCCACATGGGTGGGGCTGATTCGGACTGCTCGCGCTCGAATACAGTGCTCGATGCCAAGCATGTCCCACACGTGAAGCGTGATCCGCTCCCCGCGCCGCAATCGCTTCAGCCGCCTCGACTTCACTGCCAGATAACTAGCACAGGCTCGAACGAGTGATCAAGCTGCCGCTGCGACCGCCCGAGCCACTGCACCGAAACGGAACGGCTCCGAGGCGCGCCGCGTCTTGTGCACGATAAGCATCAGCCGCCCCGCGCTCGGCTCCACTCGCCCCGACTCGTACCCCTGCAGGGTCTGCCACGGGATGCCGCAGTGCTTCGCGAACTCCTGCAGGGTCATCCCCATCTCGTCGCGCAGACGACGGATCTCGGCGCCGACCGCCGCAGAAGCCGTTTTGGTGTCGCCCGACATGATGGAAAGGTAGGGCACGACGCTCATTCATGTCAAGAGGACGTGTCGGGTGGACGTCTCCCTGGCAATTCCACATCACCCAGCCCGAAGTGATATGGCACGGTCTTGGCTACGCGTACGCGTACGCGGGCGCGCACGAAAAGCGAATACGCACATTACTACACAGAATATATAGGTAGTATAGTAAGTATTACCTTATTGTGTGTGCGTGTGAGGATATTCCTATTCCTTGTAATTCTGTGATATGGAATCGGCCTGGAGGTCACCATGTCACGCCGCCCCGCTGCCGATGTCGCCGTCCCGATCACGATCGACCAAATTTCTTTTCGCCTCGCCACGAGCACATTGACGCACCTTCCCGATGCCGTCGCTTTCATCCGCGCACAGCTCCACAAGGGGATCTCCGGACCCGTGGCGGCCGAGTACGCCAGGCTCACCGCCAAGGCCATGCGCCTCGGGTACGCTGCCGACCCGGCGCGGATCATCTCGCGGCCCGAGCGCACCGCCGTCAACGCCTACTGGGCCTGGGCGGAGCACGCCTACCACGAGCGCGTGACACCGGTCCTGCGCACCTTCGCTCAGCACGATATCCGGAAGAGCCTGCCCTGGCTCCGGGTGGGCTCGGTCGTGCCCCCCCGTGAAGGCAAGCAGATCCCCCGGCTGATGCAGGTGGCCCAGCTCCAACTGGACGAGGAGACCAAGGAAGCTGTGATGACGCCGGCCCAGTACGGTTGGGTGGACGCCGAGCGCGAGTGGACGCTGCACCTGCCCCATGTGGCGTGCCCGGCCCACCAGGACCCGTGCTCCACCTGTGTGCCTGTCGTGCTGACGGCAGAACAGGTCGAGGTCATCGCGGCGGCCTTCGAGAAGGCGTGGGGGCATCGAGATCTGACCCGCGTGCCGGCGGACTGCCTCCTGTTCGGCACGCCGCCGCTCGAAGGGGGGCCCGCCGAGCGCAAGGCGCAAGGGCTGGGCCGGATCGCGGCGCTGATCCCGGAGAGCGCGCTCGCGGGCACGGTGCGCCAGCTCCGCGGTCAGGTGACGGAGGATGTGGAGGCGTTCAAGGCACGGCTCGCAGATCAGAACACGGACGTGATCGTGATCTCCAAGGCGCTGGCGGGCGCGCGGCTGGCCGATCTGCTGGAGGCGACCAGGGCGGCCTGGGTGCCAGCCGAGAGTTGACACACGCGTGCAGCTAGCTGTATAGGCGTAGACTGTGTCTTACGAACGTGACCAACGGAAGTCTCTGCTGGCGTTGCTTGCTCTGATCGTGCTGGCTGTCGTCATAGGGCTCAGCGCGCGAGTTGACTGCAGGACAGCAGAGGCAGCTCTGCAGCACGCTAATGAGAGGAACGCACAGCTTCAGCGGAGGCTCGATCGGTGCACGCTGGACCAGCAGCTCGACCGTGTGATCGAGCTGAACCATGTGATTCAGGTTCGGAGGATTGAATGAAACCGTTTGTCGTCTCCCCCGAGGTCTCCTTCCCGGCGAATGCAGCCACCTCCACCTTTGCCTATCTCGGCACACGCGGCAGCGGTAAGACCTTCGCGGCCGGCGTCATGGCGGAGGAGTTTCTTGCTCAACACGTGCAGGTGGTTGTTGTGGACTTGGTGGGGACGTGGTGGGCACTCCGCCTCAACCACGACGGCAAGCGGCCCGGCTTCGATATCCCGGTCTTCGGCGGCATCCACGGTGATATCCCGCTCGCGCCCACCGCAGGTGGCCTCGTGGCGTCGCTCATTGCCGAGCGCGGCATGTCGATGGTGCTCGACATCTCCGACTTCACGATCGGGCAGCAGCGCCGATTCGTCACCGACCTGGCGCACGACGTGTTCCAGCTCAAGAAGCGGAACCCGTCGCCTGTTCACTTCATCTTCGAGGAAGGCCACGAGGTGTTCCCGCAGTTCGTCGATGGCGCTGCTGCTCCGCTCGTTGGCGCCACCACGCGCATGTGGAAGATCGGCCGGAACTACGGCATCGGCGGCACGATCATCAGCCAGCGTGCCGCCGAGGTGAACAAGAGCGCGCTCAACCTCACCGATCGGATCATCACAGGCCAGCTCAAGGCGCCCGAGGACATCAAGCGCATCGATGGGTGGGCCAACTCGAATGGCGTGTCGGACGCGATGGTCAAGGAGCTGCCGAAGCTGCCGAAGGGCACGCTCATCGTGTGGGGGGAGACGGGTGCGGTTCGAACCGTGTTCAAGCCTAAGCTCACGTTCGACGCCTCGCGTACGCCAGACGGAACCATCAGTCGAAAGCGGCTCGCGCCGATCGATCTCGAAGCTGTGCGCACCGCAATGGCTGCAAGCGTGGAGGAGGCGCAGGCCAACGATCCGAAGGCACTGCGGGCGCGAATCACTGAACTGGAGAAGAAGCTGCGCGAGGTTCCAGCAGCGGCCCCAGGCAAGACGATCGAGAAGCCTGTGGTGAAGGAATCTGACCTGAAGCGCGTGGAGGCGGCTGAGAAACGAACTGAAGCGCTAGCCGATCGCTGGCTAGCCAGCACGAATGAGCTGAAAGATGTTGTGCGAGCGCTGGCACGGACGGTAGCGGAGGCGATGACGTTGCGAACAGCACCGCCTGTAGCAGCACCACGACGCTTTGGCGATGGCATCAACACATTCAGGCCGCTTGGGAAGGAACAGACTCTGCAAGAGGCGTCATACACGCGTCAGATGCAGCAGTCTGGCGGCGTCGAGCACATTCCCGACAAGTGCCAACGCATGCTCGCGGCGCTCCGGCACGGCGAGGCGATGGGGATGAAGACGATGCCGTTCAAGTCTGTCGCACTCATCGCTGGAGTAGCGCCCACGTCTGGCACGACGAGCAATCGCAAGGGCCTTCTCACCAAAGGCGGATACATGACCACGCACGGCGATCAGGTACAACTCACAGACAAAGGCCGGGCCTATCCAATCGACGTGGAGATGCCGCCTACTGAGCCGAAAGCACTGCTCGCCTATTGGAAGCGTGAGATCGGCACGGAGAAGATCGCCACGATGCTGGATGTGGTGGTCACGCGAGGCCAAGCGACGAGTGAAGAGTTAGCAGAAGCGGCGGGCATGGAGATGTCGGGGACATTCAGCAACTACAAGGGTGAGCTGACCCGCCGGGGTCTGATCATCAAACAGGGCAACGCCTACGTGCCCGCAGAGGCATTCACACGATGACCACAAAGAAGACCACGAAGAAGCGCGACGAAGGCCGCTACCGCAACGTGCGCATGACGCCGGATAGCTACAAGCGGCTGGAGGATCTGCTGGCGATGGTCGCGAAAGCAGGGTGGGCGGCTGTTGGGTCGGCCAGAAGTGATCGCGTGACGTACACAGCTGTGGTGGGCGAGGCGATCGACCAGCTGATGGATCGGGCGAAGAAGCGATAGAATCTGTCTCGTCGTGACCGAACAAGAAAGGCTCATCAAGCAGTGGATGCCCCTCGCTTACCTCGTGGCGCGGGACTACTCGCGCCACTGCATCGGAACCGCTGAAGCTGACGACATTCGATCGGCGGCGCTGGAGGGCCTGGTGCGTGCGGCGCAGTCGTTCGACGTTGGGCGCGGAGCGACCTTCGCCACGCACGCCAGGAACATGATCGGGTGGTCGATCTGTGGCTATCGGGCTGGCAGCCACATGCTGATGGGCCGGGGCGCGATGACCCACGCGCGGAAGCTGGGCAAGGCGCCGCCGGCCGTCACCTCGACTTCTGCGATCGAGAACTTCGAGGAGCGTGTGGCTGCGGGTGGGGGCGATGCATTCGACGACGCTGCCCTGGCTGAACAGCGGCAGCAGCTTCGGGCAGCCATCCGGCAGCTGCCGCGCAGAACGGCCGATGCAGTCTCGATGTACTACTTTGAGGAGCTGACGTTCGCTCAGTTGGGGAAGCGGCTGAAGCTCACCCGGCAGCGGGCTCAGCAGATCGTCGAGGACGGCGTGACCCGAGTGGCAGAGCTTGTACAGCGCCAGCAGCCTGCAGAGCAGGAGGCAGCTCTGCCTATCAAGTGGCGCGTGCCCAACGGCCAACGGGCGGCCTTGGCTTGGGGGCCTGTCGACGCAAACGGCTTCTCCGTGCACTACCTCTGCAATGGCACGGGGAAGATCGGCATGCAGCGCAGCGTGAAAGGGGAGCGGCGCATCGACGTGCGCGCCTGTGAGGCGTGTTCGGGCAAGGGGCACCGCAGGCTTGCCGAGCCGCTCGCCTCCGCTGTATAACTAGCCTCGTGGCGGACAACAGCATCTCGGACGCAGACTTCGTCAACTCCTTCCTGAAGGCGGCACGGGAGCGCAAGCTGTCCGTGGTCGCCATCTACGGCGTGCGCGAGGGGATGAACGCCAAGCTGCGGCTCGTGTCGAGCGTCGGGCCAGGCCCGACGCAAGGCGTACTGGCGTGGCTGCGCAGCCAGCCCAGTCTGGAAGCCGAGCAGGCGCCCGCCGAGCCGGAGCTGAAGCAGTGAATCCGCGGCTGAAGCAGTTTCTGCAGACCGTGGCACAGCTCGCCGGGCAGCTCGGGTCGCCGGTGCTGATCGTCGTGCGCGACCCCGGAACGCGTCGGGTTCACTTCGTGGGGACGCCGGGCTCGCTCGACAACATGAGGCCCGAGATCGCAGCGAAGGTGGGGGCGGGCGGCGGAGAAGAGCAGGCGGACGCGGGCTGGGAGAGCCACGTCTGATGGGGTTCACCTCGTGCGCAACTGGTGGTCTCGGGTGCAACGACCCATCGACGTGTCAGGGGTGTGGTGGCCCGTTGCTCGAAGAGAACGTGCGTATCGCTGACGGCTGCCCGTGCAACGCTCCGCGTGGCGTGAATCATGGGCTGGTTTCGAAGGCGACGTGCACCTGCCTGGAGTGTGATCCGGCACAGACAGGACACGCCCGCGCTTTGCACGCTACGGTGACGACGAAGTGACCTGGCCCGGTAGCTGAGCAGCACTCGTCAGCCCTAACCAGAACCGCACCGACGTGGGGTGCTTGCCGAGCAGCCGGCCGATGTCTGAATAAGTGAGGTCAGGACACGTGGCGAACAATCGCTGGGCTGCGAGCTTCCGAGCGCGTGTCAAAGCAGCCCATCGGCGCCCTGATCGCATCTGGCGCACTGTCACGCTGGTCTCTCGTGCCACCTGGCACAGGATCTCGTTGGGGCTCATGCAGCGGCCTGCTGGAGGTTCAGCACAGCAAACGCGCCGTGGTGCTCCTGGGCGGCCCTGTCGTAGGCCCGCGCCGCCTCCACAGCGTCGTCGAAGTACCCGAGGTGGAGTCGTCTGGCGTCCGTCGCGATTCGAGCCCGCCACTGGCCGCGCAGCTCGTCCCAGTGCACGCCCTTGTAGCCAGACGTGTTCGATCGGATGATGCCGCGGTTCCGGTTGTTATCGATGACGCGAGCGGCGCGGAGATTCAAGCGGGTGCAGTGCAGCCCGTCACCGTCTTCATGATCGACGACAGGAACAGGCTCGCGGCCCCACAGGCGCCACAGGAACAGGTGCAGGTAGACGCGGCGGCCGTTGATGTGCGCGATGGCGTAGCGCGTGGTCCGTGTGCGTGAGGGGGAGTTCTGGTGGAGGGTCCAGCGGAAGGTGCTGACGATCTCGAAGTCGTCATCGTCGACTCCGGCAACACCGCCGCCGTGAAGGGGGAGAAGTCTCACGGAATACCCCATGTTTTGTGCGCCTGCGTGCTCAGCGCCCATCGACCATCACTGTTGCGTGCATCAAGCAACAGGTTCATCACGTGGCTGATGTTCGTGGCGCCTGTCGGATCTGTCAACGGCTGCAGGTAACGATGGAAGAACGTGGTCTCACGGTCGAGTTCATCGATCTCGCGCCATCCCCAGGAGGACGGAACGACGAGCTTCAGTGTGTTACCTGTCCGGTGAGCGTAGCCTGGCGTTTTGGGCGAAACCGTTAACCACTCCACAGGAAGACCTGGAAGCGCCCTGATGCCGCTGGTTTCTACGTGTACGCGAAAGCGTGCACTATTCAAGCGGTCCACGAGTGCTGTCAGATCGTGATCTGATGGCTCGCCACCCGTGACACATACGATCCCTGTGGGGGCCAACTGCACGCACTGCGCGATGATCTCATCGGCGGTGCACGATCTAGTAGCTTTCCACGGCGCCTCATCGCACACAGCACGGATGTGACAGTCGCGCACAGAACATCCTGCAAGGCGCACGAACGTCATCGGATAGCCGACGAAGTGACCTTCACCCTGGAACGATCGAAAGATACGCGTGACTGGGTACATCACACGTACTCCGTCGGGTCCAGCACACCAGCAGTCGTGAAGCCCTGCGAACGGATCTGGCAAGAGTCACAGCGCCCGCAAGCTCGTGTGCCGACTGGATCGTAGCAGGAGTGCGTCAGGCTGTAGTCCACGCCCAACCGAATGCCTTCGCGGATGATGTCGGCCTTTGTCATCGCGATCAGCGGTGCATGAATCTCCCAGAGCGTCCCACGCGCTCCGGCACGTGTTCCAACCGCAGCCATGGTCTCGAACGCGCGCAGGAACTCTGGACGGCAGTCAGGGTACCCGGAGTAGTCGACCGCGTTCATGCCTGCGACGATGTGGCGCGTTCCGAGCACCTCGGCCCACGCCAGGGCGAAACACAGAAACAGTGCATTTCGTGCCGGTACGTACGTGATCGGAATGTCGGCGGACATTGCCGTAGTGTCTCTGTCCTTCGGCACGTCAATGCTGTCCGTGAGGGCCGAGCCACCAATCCAGTTCAGGTCGATCGTGGCTACTCGATGTGCGGTCACACCAAGAGTCTTTGCAACATACGCTGCCGCCTCAAGCTCCACAGCGTGGCGCTGCCCGTATCGAAATGACAGTGCGTGGCAGTCGAGTCCTTGTGCAAGTGCCCACGCTAGTGCTGTGGTTGAGTCGACTCCGCCAGACAGAAGAACAACAGCTTTTTCTTTCATCTCACGTCTCCTTTACTTCTTGAAGCAGTTCACGCCGCCACTGGAGCGCCCAGTCAGGGCAGTTAGCGCAGTTCTTGTGCCCGGTGCGCCGACGATCGCCTGGCGTGTCGTGCCCCGGTAAGAGCACAGGGTTCTGCCTGGCCGTGTCGCTCCACGCCGTCGAGTCGGCGCTGTGCAAGACGGACATGCAGTTCCTCACCCCAGCCTTTTTGAATCCAAAACCATGGAGGCGCAGCCCGTCGCTGGCAAGCGTCGTCATGATAGTGGTTGCCTCAGCAGTCGACTGCCGGCGACACACAGTGCCCACGCCTACGGTCGCCTCGTCGCGGAGCCGTACGCCAGCCTTTTCGTATAACTCCTGGCAGCGCCAGTAGTCTGTCAGCTTCCACCCCTGCAAGACAGGGATGACGCGATCACCGAGCAGCTTGCGTAGGCGCATGAAGTTGGCGACCGTGTTGCGCTGATGAGTCAGAACGGATTTTCCTGTTCCGGCGAAAACAACACCACGTGCCGCGCGTCCACCAGCCAGCACGATCGGTTCGCACATCCAGTCTTGCGGCGCAGCCCACAACAGACGCTTGCCGTAGAAGGCGATGTATCTGGACACCTCATCTGCATAGGCTTCGGGGGAGATTGTCCACCGACCGTGCATCTGCAGTTCTGTGAACCCGCCAGAGTCGAGCGCGAAACAACCGGCAGCCGTTGGAAGAGTCGAGTAGCGCGCGAGGCGGCGGCGCGAGATGAACAGTGGCACATCAGCAAAGCGCGGGTCTGACAGCCAGCCCGGCTGGTGTGTTCCTAAGAAGAAGCGCATCAGACGACGTTCTTAGGTCCCACCAGGCACATCCTGCGCGTTCAGCGGGCGGATCGGCAGCACCCTGCCCCCCACATCTCCCGTGCTCTTGCGGTACACCGCCTCGATGCCGCTCGTGTTCGCCATGACGATCGAATTCTCTTCACGAAGCGTGTGGATGATCGTCTCCAAGAAGGTCGACTCCATGCGCACGCGGCGGAGAAGGTCTCGCCGGCTGATGCCGATCTGCCCTGTGCTCTCGACGGCATCGAGCACGCGCTGCCTGTCGCGCTCCCAGACGCCGAGCGCGAGCCGCTCGCCCAGGTGGAAGATCGACGGCAGGTACAGCTGCTCGACGAACAGGATCGCCCGTGTCATCGCCTCGTACGACACGAGCCAGCCGTTGCCTGCCGCAGGCTCGCCCATGTCAGCCGCGTAGAGGAGCGCTACCTTCGCGGCGAGCGTCGTGGCGCCGGAGATGTGCGTCTGCATGCGGGACGGCGCCGAGTTGGATTGCGCGTCGCGCGTGCGTGACCACTGCTCGAACACGTTCCAGGCTTGCGGGCTGAAGCCACCGCAGGGGTGGAACGGATAGTTGATCATGTTGTACAGAACGCCGATGAGGTAGTTGCGGGCGGCCGGCCACACCGTGGGCATCCTGAAATCCTCGCGCTCACCGTAGAGAAGCAGCATCCGGCTGAAGAAGCCACCGGTCCAGTCTTCTGTGTCGGTATAGGCGAAGAGAAGGTCCGTCGAGATCGCGCTCTGCATCGACAGACAGATCGGCGGCTCAATGACCGTTTTGGCCTTGCGCAAATTGCGCACGTACGCGCGATCGGGAGGCCAGTCGTAGAGATCCATCAAGCACGTGCGGATCGGCTCTCCGTATCCCCGTTGCGTGGTTTTCATGAAGTGCCCGAACTCGCGATAGGTGAGCAGGCCGTGTGGTGTAGACCGGATCTGCGCGATCAGCTCTTCGTAGGACCCCGGGATCGGAATCACCAGCTCAGGGTTCGCGGTCTGCAGCAGATCGATTCCGATGTCCATCGACCCAGTCTTTCGCGCCGACCGGCTCGGGCCCACCAGCAGCGTGTACAGGTTCGGCATCAGAGTGCGCCCGGCCATCCACGGACACGAGATCTTCCGGCCAATCGAGCTTGCTAGGACGGTTAGCCCAACACCTACGTGGTAAATCTCGGGCGCATCGGAACACTGAGCCGCGTACTGTACGTAACTACGGAGGAATCCCATACTCTGCGGCAGCGATTGCGAGATGCGGTCGGAGAGCATGCGGCCCTCTTGTGTACCCGATCAGGAACAATGACGTCAAGAACGTAGAATACTCGTGACACGAGAAAAATAATTCTTGACGGTTTTGTCCGGACGGCGTTACAACTTGCGACCGTACGCCCCGCCATGACAGTCGCTCCGATTTCACTGCCGCCTCCGCCTGCGCGCGTTATTCTGCAACCGTCCTTACACGGTCGCGGAGTCCGGAACTACGTGTATTCGGGCGAGGTTGACGAATGGCACGCGCCTGGAGTGCTCGTGAAGGGAGGCGCTTCGCGCTGCGCCGTCGATGCGGCCTGGTTGGTGGAACGGGTGCTCGGACCGGCCAAGAAGGCGCCAGTCATCTGGCCCGGCGTCCCCGGCGTTCGTGATCGCGCAGTCCAGCTGGGAGCAGATCGGGGGCTCTACCGCTACCAGCAGGAGGGCGCTGCTTTTCTCGCTGAGCGCGACTACGCTGGCCTGTTCGACCAACCGGGTGTTGGTAAGACAGCGCAGTCGCTGATCGCGGCAGAGGCGCGGCTTGCGATGGCGGTTGTCCCTTCACCGACGATGCCGTGCGTGCTGATCCTCTGCCCGGCGCTGGCGAAGCGCCACTGGCAGCGAGAGGTCACGAAGTGGACAGGACATGAGGCATCCGTGCTGCAGTCGCTGACGCCCACGGAGCTGCCGCAGACCCGCTACGTGATCTGCAACTACGACATCCTGTACGGGGCCCAGCGCCGAGATGCATCTGGCGTGAAACACGAAGTCGAGCATCTTCCTGGCTGGGCGATGACGCTGGCGGGCCGATTCCCGATCGTGATCATCGACGAGGCTCATGCCTATCGCGGCCGGCAGTCGCGGCGCACGCAGGTGACGAAGAAGATGCTGAAGGGCGTACCGGTCGTGTGGGCGCTGACCGGCACGCCGATGCCAAACTACGTGCGTGATCTGTGGGCGCTGATCGATCTCATCAGCGACGGACTGTGGGGCTTCAGCTACTGGAGCTGGGCCAAGAAATACTGCGGAGCGGCCCAGGCGCAGTACGGCTGGAAGGACACTGGCGCGGACAATCTGCCCGAGCTGTCTGCGCGGATGACGTACTTCACCATCGGGCGGAGCGCTGACACCGTGGGTCTGGAGCTGCCGGAGAAGCGCCGCGAGATTTACCGTGTCGACGTCACCGTGAGCGCGCCGACCGTGCACGAAGGCCACCAGGCGATGACGAAGAGTGGATTCGTGGCGAAGGCGCTGCGGATGACGGCGCGGGCGAAGCGCTCTGCGGTCGTGGCCCAGGTGGTCGAGGCGCTCGAAGCAAAGCAGAAGGTCGTGGTGTTCGTGTACATGCGCGAGCAGGCGGAAGAGGTCGCGAAGGCCGTGCGCGAAAAGATCGACTGCCCGATCAGCTGCGTGCACGGAGACCTGACGCCGGACGGCCGCGACAAGCAGGCGGAGATCTTCCGTGAGATCGCCGCGCCGGCAGCGTTCATCGCCACGATCGATTCGGTGGGCGTGGCCATCTCGCTGGTGGGCGCTGATCTCGTGCTCTATGGCGATCTCGTGCCCGAGCCCTGGAAGCTGCTGCAGTCGGAGAAGCGCTGCCATCGGCACGGAAGCACGAAGCGCGTGCTCGTCCGCTACCTCATTGGAACAGGCACGCTTGATGAAGGTGTGGCGGAGACCGTGGTCGAGAAGCTCGCGGCCATCGAGGCGGCGCTGGGCGCGGACACGGAGTCACAAGAGGTCTCTGGGATGCTCGGTGGCGAGCGCAAGACGGACGAGACGATCATCGACTGTCTGTTCGCGCGGCTGAAGGCGATGAAAGGGAGCGAAGACGAATGACGAAGCTGGTGTGGATCGACATCGAAACGACTGGACTGAAGCCCGTAGGTGACGAGATCTTGGAGATCGCTTTAGCTGAATCGCGCCTCGACGACCCATTCAACATCAAGCACGTCTACCATCGTGTGCTCAAGTTCCAGCGTGCCCCCGAGGATCCAATCAGTCCGTTCGTGTTGGAGATGCACACGAAAAACGGCCTCTTCGAGGAGTGCGCGAAGAGCGATATGCCGTGCCTCATTGCGCTACAAGAGGCTGCGAGGCTCATCGTCGCCGGGACGGATAAAGACAATCCGCCGGTCTTGGCTGGATCTTCGGTTCACTTCGACCATTCCTTCATTCGTCGCTATGAGTATTACGCGGAAGAGCTGAAGCTGATCTCACACCGCTACTACGACGTGTCGGCAATCAAGCTCTTCTGTCAGTCGTTGGGGATGCCGAAGTTCCGGAAGGGCGAGGCCCACCGGGCAGTGCCCGACATTGAAGAGTCAGTGGCCCACGCAGCGCAGTGCGCGTTGTGGCTGAAGGACGGCGTGGCTGCAGCCGTGGCTCGAAAGCACTGAGATGCCCGACACCCGTTCACCTGAAGAGCCCGGTCTCGCGAAGGTCATTCGTCCGGGGCACCGCTTCGGCCCCAAGGAAGTGAATCCGATCCACCGCACGGCGGTCTCTGGGATCACTGCTTTCGCTGTGTGCCCTCAGTACCACGCGTTCGGCTACGAGATGAATCTCAAGGCCGCGGACGAGAAGCCGGCGCGCAAGGTCGGCACGCTGGTGCACGTGGGGCTCGCCTACCGCTACGGCGCGCTGCTGCCAGTGAAGCCGGAGTGGATGGTGTATCCGGACGCGCGCACGGCGCTCTGGACGGTCGCACAGGGGGACATCGAGGCCGGCACCGAGGCGCTGCGGATTTTCGACGCCTATCAGGCGCACTACCCCATCGAGCAGAATATCTGGGAGCCCGTTCTCGTCGAGCACCAGTTCGAGGTGACGATGGACGTGGACGGCAAGCCCGAGCGCTACACCCTCCGGATCGATCTGCTGGCTCGGGACATGCGCGACGGGGCGCTCGTGCTGGTCGACCACAAGACGACATTCAAGCTCACGCGGAACACCGGCTACAGCTACCGCGCCGATCGCGAGATGCTCACCGGCCTGGCGCTGTGCAAGGCGAATGGGTACGACATCCAGCGCGTTGTCATCAACGCCATGACGAAGGAGCGGCCTGAGCCCCACTTCGGGCGCTTCGATGTGCCTCTCTCCGAGGCTGCGTACAACGATCTCGGACCGAACACGCTGTACTGGATTCGCCAGATGCGAGCTGTGCAGGTGAGCCATCCTGACCCGCGCAATCGGCCGAAGGTGTGGGAGTCGTGCGTTCGCAAGTACGGCATCTGCGATATGTGGCCGATCTGTTCAGATGGGCTGCACCGCATCGCTGAATTCACGAAGAAGTGGTGATTCATGCCAGATAACTGGACAGACAAGGAGCTGATGGGGTACTTCGTGATCCACGCGAAGACCGATCGCGCTCTCTTCCACGTGGATCACGTTCGCATGATGTTTGCACTGGCCGAAGAGACGCACGGGCTGCCGGCTGACGGGTTCGTGGCTGTTCCCTACTGTGATTGGAGAGACACGATCGAACGTGCGCTAGCTGCCGCCACTACTTGAAAGGAAAACGCCATGGGAAACAAAGTCAAGAAACCAGAACGAGCTGATCTGCAGGCCATATTCAAGCGGGGGTCAACTTCAGTAGACCCGCACGATCTGGTGCTCATCACTGACAAGCGGGATCCGATGTACGACGCGCGAATCAACCTGGCCGTCCCTGACGAGGACGTGCTGAACTTGGCTGCGGTCGGGTTCGTGCAGCCTGTCGCTGTGCGCTTGCGCGGTGATGATCCCGTGATCGTGGATGGCGTTCAGCGGGTGAAGCGTGCGCTCGTCATCAACGCCATCACTGGCGTGCATCCGTACACCGGCCGTGTTCCGTCCATCATGGAGGCGATCAGCCGTATGGGCGGCACGGACTCGTACGCAGGCAAACGTGTGATCGAGCTGGCGCCAAAAGGCGTGAAGGTTCCGATCAGTGTCCACCGCGGCAAAGAGGCCGATGCCTTTGCGGCGAAGGTCTCGGCCAACGAGTTTCGCCAGGGCGATACCATCATCGAGAAGGCCCGCAAGGCGCAGCAGCTCAACAACCACGGGCATGACGCGGCTGACATCGCGGCCATGTTCAAGGTCCACGTAGGCACCGTGAAGCGTTGGCTGGCCATGGACACCGAGAAGGAGCGCGGGCCGCGGAAGAAGCGAGCGAAGCTCGATCGACCTACGCCTGCGCGGGTTCAGAAGGTGCTTCTGGCAAGTGACGCACCAAAGTGGACGGCGCGTGAGGCTCTTATGGTCGCGTGGCTTTGCGGTCGCGCCAAGGACGCCGAGCTGTTCGAGGCGTTCCCGTTCCTCAAGCCCGCTGAAGCCGAATCTGAGGCCGCGTGATGCCGCGAGCATCGACGGCAGAGGAGCGCAAGACCATCATCGACGCGGCTACCGATCTCATCGGCGCAGGCGTAGCGCGGGTCAAAGTCATCGAGATGCTATTCGCGGCTGCAGCGAGTCTGGCTGTCCCGCACGTGGACGACTCGACGTGCACGGATGGCCGAGGACTGTGCCGCGCGTGCTTCACCGAGAGTGCGGAAGACACTTACGATCGCGTGCAGGTGTTGGACGCCAGGAGGTCAGAGCGTGCCCATTGAAATCGTCGAGGGGGAGGCGGCGGTCGCCAACGTCTACGCACAGCCTGCCAACGTCATGCTGTACGGGCCTCCGGGCATCGGGAAGACAACGTCGGCGATCTCGCTCTTCTGCAAGGACGGCAAGTGCAGCGCTTTCGCCATCCCGTGCGAGGATGGCGCGCTGAAGACGATCGCGTCGCTCGGTCTGCCGATCCCGTCTCACCCGAGAGAGACAGTGAAGACGTGGGGCCAGATGGTGGACACGATCGGGTGGCTGGCACAGCCGCAGAATCTCGGGCGATTCACTGGCGTGGTGCTCGACGGCTTCAGCCCCTTCGCGGCGAATCTGTACCGGGAAGCGGCAGCTTCACTGAAGGGCAACAACAAGTTCGACATTCCTGTGATGGTCCGCAACGCCATGTTCCAGCTCCGCACGTGGTTCAGGGCGCTGGGCCTCCACTGCATCATCGTGGCGCACGCACTGCCGCCCACCGTGCAGGATGGGATCTTCTATCCGGGGCTGTTCGAGGTCGTGCCGAAGTCGATCGGCCGCATCCTGTTCGGCGAGATCGACACCGTGTTGCGCGTCGACTACGTCACGCCTGGGATTGGCCAGAAGCCGGTTCGTGTGTTCTTCACCGGTGGCGAGGAATGGCCGCTAGCGCTCGGTCCGATGCCGCCGCCCGACTGGCGTAGCTGGCTCACGAAGAACCGCGAAGGGTGCAACCAGGCTGTGGTGCCTGCTGACCTGGGCGCGTTCCTGCGCGGGCGCCGGCCAGCATATCAGGGGCTGTAGTCGTGACCGAATCACAACGCCGCGTGTGCGAAAGCGTGAAAAGGAGATCCGACGTGCCGAAAGCGAAGAAGACGAAGAAGACCGAGCCCAAGAAGAAGCGCGGGAAGTGCACCAACTGCCGACGTGTCGGCCACAACAAACGCACCTGCCCGAACTAGTCCCAACCAAACACAAGAAGGAGAAGATCACTATGTCAGCATCATTCGGAGGAGGAGCGTTTCCTGGAATGCCCGCGGCTGCGGCGCCGGGCGCACAACCACAGCAGCAGCCGGCCGGTTCCGGATTCGTTCTGGTCATCCCGCCGGACATGGACTGGCAGCCGATCGACTCCACGGACGTCCTGGAGAAGGACGGCTACTACATGGCGCGGATCAAGACGGAGAAGGCGCAGACCGGCGAGAAGGACAACCACGGCGTGTGGCTGACGCTGGAGCTGGGCGATCCCGATGTCGTCGGCAAGCAGCTGTCCAAGTTCATGGTGGACCCGCGTGCCACGAAGGGCGACACGTGGTGGACCTGGCGCTCTCTGCTGCGCTCGATCACCGGGCAGATCCAGGGGGGCCAGGCGGGCATGACGTACACGCCCGGCGCGCTGGCTGGCCAGATCGTGTACATCCGGACCGGCGCGTACATCGACAAGAAAGGTGGCACGGCCACCGGTGTCGACGCGTTCATCACGCGCCCTGAGTGGGAGGAGGCGGTCACGAAGAATACGCACCGCTGGGAGGCCAAGCCGAAGTCCCGCGGTGAGGGTGGGGGCCCGGCCGGCGCGCTGCCTGGTGCGGGGTCGAGCGCTGCCTTCCCGGGCCTCGGTAGCGGCGGCCTGCCCGGTCTGCCGAACAACCCGATGAATCCCGTGACGGCTCCGAGCGCTCCGCAGCCCGCGGCGGCAGCTCCGATGGCCCAGGCTCCTGCGGCTCCGGTCGGATTCCCCGCGGTGGCGCCTCCGGTCGCTCCGGCCGCTCCGGCGGCGCCGCAGTTCGGCGGGTTCCCGTCGGCTCCCGGATTCGGTGGTGGCTTCGCTCCTCCGGCGGCGCCTCCGGCCGCTCCGCCCGCCGCTCCGCAGCCCGGTGCCACGCAGGCGTTCCCGGGCTTCCCCGGGTTCCCCTCCGGCAACAACGGGCAGCAGCACTAGAAATCCTTCAGCTCTTCCAGGGGCGGGCGCGAAGCGACGAGGGGCGTACACCAATCGGTGCAGACGCCCGCTCCCTGGAGGGCTGATTTCTACCTCATAGGAGATCACATGGATTTCATTCATCCGGACACGTGGCGACCGATTCGCCAGCTGGTGCTCGATGCGATTCCAAAAAGCGGAGAGGGCATCACATATCGCGCGCTCTTACGTGCTGTATGCATGGAGACGAGCGACCTGAATAGAGTAGTGGCCACGCTGCGCGAGGAGGGCGTGGTCACGGTCATCCACAACGGGGGCGCTCATCTTGTCCAAACGGAGACCACTACATGAGCTTTCTCGTTTTCGACATCGAGACCATTCCTGACCGCGAGTTGTGGAAGCCGGAGGAGGCGCCCAAGAAGCGCGGTGCTAAAGCAGACGACACGCCGTTCGCTCCGCACTACGCGCACATTCCCATCGCGATCGGCTTCGCGCTGCTCTCCGATGACCTGGAGCTGCAGACGATGGGCGTGGCCGGCACGATCACATTCGGCACGAATGAGGCGGCCCTGATCGGCGCCTTCCACACGTTCGCCGCACAGGCTGATCCTGTGCTGGTGACGTACAACGGCCGGGGCTTCGATCTGCCTGTGCTGTCGCTGCGCAGCTTCAGGCACGGAATCCCGCAAGGCTGGTACAGCCCCCAGCACCGCAAGCGGTACTCGGAGGAGCGGCACATCGACATCATGGAGCAGTTGACTGAGTACGGAGCCATTCCGTTCAAGGGGCTGTCGCTCGATCAGGTGTGCAAGCTCATCGGCCTGCCGGGAAAACTCGGCTTCGACGGCTCGATGGTCGCGGCGGCATTCGCGAACGGCAAGGCCAAGGAGATCGAGACGTACTGCAGCCACGACGTCGCGCAGACGACGCTGGTGCTCATGCGCTACATGCTCATGCGGGGGCGCATTTCGGTCGTGCGCTACCAGCAGGTGGCCGAGGTGTTCCTGAACGCGTGCGGGGGGCGTGGGATGGAATTCGTCGAGAAGGTCGATCGGAAGCGCTTGCTGCTGCAGGAGGGGTGATGGCCAAGGCGGAACCCACACTGACCACCACGTCTGTGCCCTCGACAGGCCGTGTCGTGGTCATCATGTGCAAGAGTGAGAAGAAGCCGCGTGAGCATCGATTCACGCGGCCCATCACCGAGCACGGCAGCACCCAGCTCTTCTTCGCGTGCTGCGTGTGCGAGGAAGAGCGCGTCTACGGAGTGAACGGCGGCTGATGGCCATCGACGGCTGCATATCAGGTGACCGATGGTAGCCGTCATTGACTTGACCGGTCATAGGTACGGGCGCCTGACTGTGCTAGAGCGCGCTGGCTCTATTCGGAATAAAGCACGCTGGCGCTGCGTGTGCGCTTGCGGGAAGACTGTTCTTTGCGACAGCAACAGCTTGCGCGAGAAGCACACCACATCCTGCGGCTGTCGCAGTCGTGAATCGGCACGTGAGCGCCTGCGATCTGCAATGACTCGTCATGGTGAGAACGCTGGAGGAGTACGAACACACGAGTACAAGACATGGTGTCGAATGATTGCGCGCTGTGAAGACAAGGAGCGAAAACACTACGGCGCAAAGGGAATCGCTGTTCATCCTGCGTGGCGGTCAGACTTTCTTTGCTTCCTTGCCTATATCGGGCGTGCGCCGAGCAAGCACCACACGATCGACCGGATTGAAAACGCCAAGGGATACGAGCCCGGAAACGTTCGCTGGGCTACACAGAAGGAGCAGGGGAGAAACAAAACAAACAACCATCTGCTTACTGTCGGTGGAGAGACCGCGCCGCTCGTCGTTTGGGCTGAGCGTACAGGGCTGACGTTGGATGCACTCAGCCACAGACTGCGGCTTGGCTGGTCTCCATTGCGGGCTGTTACAACGCCACGGAGGAGCTATGTTCGACGCAAATGATCCTCCTGGTCCGCAGCATGCGTGGGCGATGGCGGCGGGTGCGCAGTGCGAGCGCTGTGAACTTAGGAATTCAGGCCGTGGCCCTGTTCCACCGACGCTCCCACCGGGTGGCTACGATCTGATCGTCATCGCAGAAGCGCCAGGGCACAACGAAGTGGCTGAGGGACGAACACTTGTGGGTGCGTCAGGAAAAGAAATACGGACTGCACTGCAGTCGGCAGGAGCGGATTTGACCCGAGTTGGCTTCACGAATAGTGCCCTCTGCATGCCTGATGTTGATATGAAGAAGCACATCCAGAAGTGCCGGCGGGCGAAGGTCCCGAATGTGATCGAGTGCTGCCGCCCGCGGCTCCGCGCCGAGCTGTCCCGGGCCAAGTTCGCGATCTTGATGGGCAGCGCTTCGATGGCTGGCGTCGAGATCCACGGCTCGGTCATGGAGATGCGCGGCATGCCGGCGCAGATTCCGAACGGCCCCCGAGCTGTGCCGATCACCCACGCGGCCTACGTTCTCCGCGAGGAGGGCCGGCGCATGCGGCCGATCTTCCACGCTGACGTGAAGAAGGCTGTGCGGATCAGCCGAGGCGGAGATACGTGGCGAGATCCGGCGTACTTTATCCCGACGACGGCGGATCAGGTCGTCAACTTCTTGCGGGCCCATCCGGGCCGGCTGGCAGTTGACGTCGAGACGGACGGGAAGGACCCCTGGACGTGCAACCTGCGCCGCATTGGCATCGGCAACGCCAGCGAGGTGATGATCTACTCGCCGCTGTCGGTGAAGGGGCACTGGATGCTACCGCCGCACGAGATACAAGCGCAGAGCCGGGCCATCGCTGCTCACTTCCAGCAGGCTCCGCGGCTCGATCTGCACAACGGCATCGCGTACGACTCGATCGTGCTGTGGCGGCACGGGATGCCTTTGGTGGACGCGAAGGTGTTCGACACGCTGGTGGCGCACCAGATCGGCATCACGTCCGAGCTGCCGCACAAGCTCGACTTCCTGGGCTCGATGTACACCGACGTCCGCTACTGGAAGAAGGACGTGAAGCACAGCGAGGTGAAGGACGACGCCACCCTCGACAAGTACCTGTCGTTCGACATTGGAGTCACCTGGACGTCGGCGCCGTACGTCGAGCAGAACTTGAGGGGGGCCGCACAGGAGCACATCTACGCCATCGATTCCGAGCTGTTCCGCATCGGGCGCTCGATGTCAGCACTTGGTGTGGGGGTTGATCGGGAGAAGCAGCTGGCGTTCGCGACGGAGTATCAGAAGCGCTCAAACGAGCTGCTGCTGGAGTTCCAGACGATTGCTGGCACCGACGTGAACCCGAACTCGGTGCCTCAGATGAAGAAGCTGCTCTACGAGACGCTCGGGCTGCCGATCCTCGAAGAGCACATGACGGAGTCCGGAGAGCCGTCCACCGCAGAGCCCGTGCTGCTGGAGCTGCTCGGGATGGGGCTCGACCCTCGGGGGGAGAAGATCATCCACGCCTTGCTGGGTGTGCGCGAGGCGGAGAAGCTGCTCGGCACGTACACGGGGCACGTGGAGGACGGCAAGATCGTGGGCGGCCCGCTCATCCATGCCGACGGACGCGTGCGCACGACGTGGCGGCCGGGGAAGACGTCGGGCCGGTGGGGCAGCTCGGACCCGCTCAACATGCAGAACGTGCCCAAGAAGCTGCGGGCGATGTTCGTGCCGGCGCCGGGCAACATCTTCGTCGCGGCTGACATGAGCGCGGTCGAGCTTCGGATGATCGCGCTCCTGGCCGGAGACGAGCAGCTCATCGAGGCGTTCAAGGCGTTCGACGAGAAGCGCGGCCCAGACGTGCACATCTTCAACGCGTGTGGCCTATTCCGCTGCCGGCCCGAGGACGTCACCGACGAGATCCGGAACTTCGTCAAGCGGTTCGTCTACGCGCTCAACTACGACGCGCAGCCACCCACTATCTACCAGACGCTGTCGTTGCTGCGCGACGACAAGCTGCGCCCGTTGTTCCCGCACCTGACGCTGCCCGAGGTCGAGCGGACCTACAACGCGTGGTGGAAGCTGCACCCGTCGATTCCGGACTGGAAGAAGCGGCTCATCCAGAGCTGGCGCGCCCGAGGCTACATCGCGACGGAGTACCACAAGCGCAAGCGGTTCTTCATCGGCGGCGAGAGCGCGACTGAAATGGGGAACCTGCCCATCCAGGGGGCCTCGGCCGATCTGCAGAATGACGCCATCCGGGCCGTGGTCTCGATGTACCCGTTCAACTTTGAGAAGCGCCGCGGGCTCAGCATCAACGGCCACGATCAGATCGTCGTGGAGTGTGGGGAAGATGAGGCGGAGGACGTGAAGCGTATCATCCAGGTGGCCATGCAGAAGCGGATAGGGGCGATGCTATTTCCCGCGGAACCGAAAGCTGCGAAGGACTGGAAAAGCGCGAGTTGAGTCATGTGTGTATTCTGTGAACCGCTTCTTGTTCGTGTGAAGAATCGACGGTGCATCCGCGATCGATTCTGGGACCACGTCAGAAAGACGAAAAACCACTGGATCTGGACTGGGCAGAGAGATCGAAAGGACTACGGAAGACTGCGCATCAGTGGTGAGCGTCCACGCGTTGTTCTTGCCCACCGATTGTCTTGGGCCATCGCACGCGGAGGGTGGCCACCTGACGATCGCCTTGTTTGTCACAAGAACAAATGCAACACGCCACATTGCGTTCGCCCGACGCACTTGTATCTAGGTACGTACCTGTCCAACAACAGAGATACTGTGGCTATCGGGCATCACCGTCGCGCGGCTCCCGGCGCACGCCACCACAACGCAGTATTGACGGCACGGGATGTGCGCCGTCTGTTTGCGCTTTCTTCGGCGGGGGCGCTGCAGCGTGAGCTGGCCGAGCGCTTCGGTGTTAAACAGCAGACGATAGGTGACATTTTGCGGGGGAAGAAGTGGCGGCACTTGGCGAGGCCGTGCTGGTATTCAGATCGACGGACAGGGCGGTACACACTGCGAATCGGAAACCGCACCCTTGGACGTGTGCGCCGCATTCAGACACACGTGTGGGAGGCACGCGTGTCTGGCCGGGCGTCGACACAGCAAGCGCTGCACAAGGCAAAGCGATCCGTGGAGGCGTGCACGCGTAAACTGCATGCACATCGTAGCAGCAGAGGAAACACCCTATGAAGTGCCTCCGCGCCGCTCTCCTGGTTGTTATCGAGCTGAGCGAGCTAGTCATCGAGGCTGCGTTGATCGTCTCGACTGCACACGACATCGTACAGAGCATGATGGCTGTGTCTCCACAGGAGGACAAGAAGCCGGAAGAGAGGCGGTGGGTGAACTGATGGACACACCATCCCCGCTTCAGTCGGCCGCTGAGAAGCAGCAGGGGCGCGACGCTGCGCTTGCATTGCTTGAGCAGGCGCGAAGCGGGCTAATCGAGCATGCGTTCACGTGTGCGTGTCTGATCAACAGCCAGAAGGGGTCTGTGTCAGCAACCGACGTCTGGGAGGTGCTGTACGGACAGGCCAAGCTGGATGACAACCTGGCCCATTGGCTCAAGGTTGCTGATCCGCGGTGGATGGGCGCTGTATTTCGGGAGAGCCGAGGATGGACACGAGTCCGGTGGGAAGAGTCGGGGTCTCACAAACGCCCTGTTGCTGTGTGGACCCGCTGAGGAGAAAAACACCATGAGAGTCAACATCTACAGTCAAGAGCTGACGTCCGAAGTGGTCTGTGTCGAGAAGAAGAGCAACACCGGCGTGACCTATCACGCCGCGCAACTTGTGCTCCACTCGTCGTCGATGCTGCACCACCCACCGATGGACGACGATCGGAGCGCCATCACCTTCTGGCTGCCGAAGTCACAGGCACGCCGTGAAGAGATGGCGCAGGCGTTCGAACGCATAGCGATGATCTTCCGTATCTCTCCCCCGGACAGCGGACTCGACTAGGGAACACGTGCCCTCCCAGCTCTACATCGCCTGCATCGGCTCCCGCGCTACGCCGCCGCTCGTTCTGGACTGGATGCGCCAGGCCGGCGCCCTCCTCGTGCGGGCAGGCCACCGCATCATCTCTGGCAACGCGCCTGGGGCCGATCAAGCATGGGCTGCTGGGGGCAACACGGCGGACCCGACGCAGGTGACGCTGTGCCTTCCGTGGGCCGGGTTCGAGCAGGCCACCATCCATCCGCTGAACGGCGTCAGCGTTCTCGGGCCGATGCAGACGGACAAGCGCTACTATGACGACGCTGCGGTTAACCATCCAGACTGGAATCGAATGACGCCAGGCGGGCAGCGGCTCCATGCGCGGAACGTGATGATCGTGGACCGATCGCATCTTGTGCTGGGCTGGGTCGATGGATCAACAGGCGGGACCGCGAGCGCGTTTCGGCTGGCGCGGAAGAAAGGGATTCCTGTGACGGCGGTACATGCTGATGATGACGTGATGACGGTGGTGAAGCGGATGGTGCGGACGTGACCGTCGTATCGTTGCAAGCCGAGACATGCGCCGTGTGTGGCAGGCCGCTCACCGATGCGCTGTCGATCGCGGCAGCTGTGGGGCCCGACTGCCGGTCCACCTACAACTACTATCCTGATCTGTTGGCGACGGACGTGCGCGTCGAGGCGAACCGGTTGCTCCACGCTATCGCCAAGAACGAGGTGGAGGGGACCAGCCTTCGCGACGTGCTCTTTCGGCTGCACGAGCTGGGCTTCGCTGTACTAGCGCAGCGTATCGAGCGACGGGTGCACCGGCGAATCACGAGCGCGATGGCGGCGCCGAGTCTGGTAGTGCAGGCACAGGCGCCGGAAGCTCCGGCGCTGGTGAAGCTGCCGTTCATCCTGACAGAGGGACAGGATCGAGGACGTGAGGCTGTGCACCGACTGATGAGCACGCGCGGCTTCGGCATCTGCGTGCTCGCCGGTTACGCGGGCACAGGAAAATCGACGCTACTGCGTGTGATCGGCGAGGAGTACGGATCGCGCGGAAAGCCAACGTGCATCGCACCGACAGGCAAGGCGGCGCTGCGGATTCGCGAGGCTGCTCGACTGGACGCTTCCACGATCCATCGGTGGATCTACGCGCCACAAGAAGACCCTAAGACGGGGATCATGAAGTTCATGCCTCGCCCGCTCTCTGACATCCCGCTGCCCCCGTCCCGGCTGGTTTTGCTGGACGAAGCGTCGATGGTTGGCCCTGACGTATGGAAGGATCTCTACCAGATCTGCAAGCAGCTCGATGTGAAGCTGGTCTGCGTAGGTGACGCGTTCCAGTTGCCTCCTGTGCAGGCGCCGAACGCGGCTCCGTTCTCGATCCTGTCGCCTGAGTTTGCCCGCCACCATGGAGCTGAGCGGATCGAGCTGACTGAAGTTCTGCGTCAAGCACAGGATTCACCGACCATTCGGGCTTCGATGAAGCTACGTGCCGGCGGAGGGATACGGGCACTAGACGAGCTGCAGCCTGTTGGGATCAACCGCTTTGCACACGTCGCTACGGAAGTGCATCGAAACGGCGGTGTGACGATCTGCCACAAGAACACCACGCGAGCTACGATCAATGCAGGCGTGCGGATGATGCTTGGGATCACCGACGAGAACCCGCACCCTGGCGAGCCTCTCGTGGTGCTGAAGAACAGCTATGAGGCAGGTCTCGTGAATGGCGAAGCCTTCGAATTCACTGGGTGGGAGATCGCACCAGACGTGTTCGAGCGTGTGTTCGACCGGTACAAGAACGTCGAAGAAGCTACGCGGTTTGGTTCTACTGTTGTTGGGCCTGACCGCCTGCGTGTCGTGCTGTCCCTGGAGGAGATGCACTGCCGGCTGACGGCAGGACAGCGGGCGATCGAGATCGCTGCAGGGACATGGGCTCGGGTGAACCGTGTGATGCTCGGCGACTCTGCGGCGCCGCTCCTCCACGCCAATTTCGGCTATGGCTGGACCGCGCACAAGGCGCAGGGATCGGAGTGGCCATACGTGATGGTCGTGGTCGAGCCGTCGATTCGGCTTGACGAGGATGAGGGACGTCGCTGGACGTACACTGCGATCACGAGGTCGGTGAAAGCCACCGCTGTATTTATCGGGAGGATTTGATGCGCGATACACAGCTCCAGCACGCCATGACCGCGATCTCGCTTCTACACCGGACGCCCGGGGACACGCGGCTGATCGAGATCACCGCTCTGGCGCAGCGGCAGGCGCCCGTGAAGCGCTGGTTCACGAAACCTGAACTAGCCGCTGAGTTCGCGCTCGACATGAACGACTCCAAGCTGTGCGTGTTCTGCGCGATCAATACACGCAACGCATTCTCTGGCTTCGAACGCGACGTGCCAGAAGTGACGGCGATGGCTCTGGATCTCCAACCTGAGCGCACGTCGATCGAGACCGTCGGGGCCTGGTTGACTGCGGCTGGGATTGCCCCAACCGCGCAGACGGTATCCGGCTACGGTGCACATATGTACTTCCTGCTGTCTGAGGCTGCCGATCCGCACAAGGCAAAGCTCGTGTGGGAGCGTCTGTGCAAGGTCACGCGCAGCGACAACATCTTCAACACAAACCGGATTCTGCGGCTTCCTGGCTCGCGGAACTGGAAGAAGACGCCGCCGCGCTGGTGCTACTTCACAGGGCTCGCGTCGCAGCGTCAGTACACACTGCATGAGATCGATCGGGCGCTCGATCTCATGGGAGCGCCACCGGCACGGACAGCAAAGGAGGGCATCCAGGTTCCTATCAACCCGCCGATCGACTGGACGGAGCTGCGGAAGCTGCTGTCTGGCGCGGTTCTCGACATCATAGACACCGGCGAGAAGAACGCGTTCTCAGAGCGGCAGGTGACGCGCAGCGAGGCCGACTGGCTGGTGATCTGTGCGCTCGTGCGCGCCGGTGTGTCTGACGGAATGATCCACTGGATCTACGAAACCCAGCCTGTGGGGATGCTGAAGTACCGCAGCGTCGGCGTGCACTATCTCAATCAGACGATTCATAATGCTCGCCGCGCGACCGCGGACACGCTAGAGAACCGGCCGCACACACCGACCATTCGCTACAACCGGCCCCGCGGAAGCTCCCGCGACGACCAGCGCGGCAACCGCCGCATGTACAAGTAGAGGAGACCCAGTCAGATGAAAAAACGCCAGGTCAACGTGAAGCCGAAGCGCCGTTCGCCGATCCGGAATGTGCGGGGCACCACAACCTCTGCGCCGCCGATGCCTCCGCCGGTCCCGCTCGAACAGCGGCTGATCTACGAGATGCCGTTCGGCTTCAACAAGTGCACGGTGGACCCGACGCTGTCTGCCATGGCGTCAACGACATGGGAGCCGTCCCAGGCGCAGCTCACCGAGCAGGCGTGGGTCCGCACCTACTTAGCAGATGCGGGCTGCGTCGTAGCAGGCGACATCGAGCAGCTCGGCTGCACTGGTGTATTGCGCCACGAGAGGATGTGTCACGATGGCGACACTGCCACGGAGGAGCAAATAATCGCAGGAACGATAGCCGCAGGTACACGGTTACGCCTCGGGCTGGCCGGCAGCGGCGTTGGTCTCCCGTGCTTCGTGCCACCCACGCGGTTCTGCCTTGTCCACAACACAATCGGCGGGCTTGAAGACGAGCAGGTGGTTCACCACGGCCTGTACATCGAAAGAGTGTCTCGGCCGCTCACGCCAGCGGAGGAAGCCAAGACGGTCGTGATGCGCCACGCTGGTCAGATGAAGAGCGTGGGCGAGCTGAACGACTTCATCGCCGGGCGGTCGCCGCTTGACGTGGAAGGAGACGACGAGCCTGAGCTGCCCATCAGCAAGCTTGGCGCGCAGTCGTGGACGTGCGAAGAGCATGCGACGACTGTGTGGAGCTGCCGCTACTGCCTCGCTCAAGCCGTCGTGGAAGGCCCTCTGATTCCGGTCACACTCGTGGCATCACACGCGAAGCTGGACGCTGATGGAAAGATGACCACGCCAATCGACAGCGAATTCAGGCTTAGCGGCGACGCGGGCGTCGCCGCTGTGCTGAAGGATTTCGAAGGTGATCGTATCCGCAGCGGATCGATCATGGCCGATGTCTGGGTGCGTGTTGCGGCGTTCAGTCGCAAGCTTGCGCGTGACTGAGTTCAGTCTTGGCTGAAAAAGTGAGGTGATCTGAAATGTTCATTTGTATTGAAGGACTTGACGCAAGCGGCAAGAATACCCAGTCCAAGCTACTGGCGGACCGGCTGCAGCCTTCTGTGCTGTTCTCGTTCCACCGCTATGACACGCCGCTGGGGGCACTGATCAAGCGGCATCTGATGGGGCACGTAGCTCTGCGTGAGGAGCACAGCATCGATTCGTCTGACCACCGTATCGACGGTGACACGGTCTACCGGGTGGCCCGACAAGACCCCCTCATGTTCCAGTGTCTGGCCACCATCGACAAGTACGACGCGGCCAACGACATCCGCGCCGCCCAGGCCGAAGGCAAGCACATCGTCTGCGACCGCTACATGCAGAGTGCGCTCGCGTACGGGATGGCTGACGGGCTCGACAAGGAGTGGCTGAAGCGCATCCAGAGCAGCCTGCCCGTGCCGGATCTGAATCTCTTCATCGACGTCACTGAAGAGGAGGCACTGAAACGGCGTCCGCAGCTGCGCGACCGGTACGAGAAGGATCGCGAGAAGCAGCGTGTGGTGCGGCAGATGTACCAGGACATCTGGAGCATGGGGCTGCCCGGCCGGTGGGTGACGGTTCCGGGGCACCTGAGCGTGGAACAGGTCCACGATGTGATCTGGGGCGAGGTGCAGAAGTCGGTGGCCGCGGCTGTTCGGGGGAAGCGTTGAAGATCGTCTACGTGGCGGGCCGGTTCAACGCGGACACGCACTGGGAGGTCGAGCAGAACGTGCGGCGGGCGGAGGCGCTTGCGGTGGAGGTCGCGCGGCTCGGCGCTCATCCTGGTGCCGGGCTGGGGAAGGGTCGAAGGGCACGGCGGCGGAGCGTGAAGAAGCGTTCCGGAAGCACATTCCACAGTTTCACGATCTGCGGTCGCTTCAGGACTGGCTGGATCGTGGAGCACCAACCTACAAGGAGGATGTCTGATGCTGCTGCGCATTCCAGTTCTGGATCACGGCTATCTCGAAGCCATCGAGTCATGGGGGTCGGACGAGCGGATCGTCGAGGCCGCTCGGATGAGCACCGGCAAGGGCTTCCTTCGTTGGGATGAGGGCCCGTGTCCCGCTTGTGGCACCATGGACGAACAGGGGCCCGGCTGTCATGCGTGCGAGGGTAAGGGCAGCGTTCGCGGCGACGTCCACCTGCTTCGTCGCCTTTGGACGATGAAGCACGCCACCCCGTTCGAAATGGCTGGCCTGGTCATCGAGGTCCAGGCGCCGATCTTCGTCTTCCGCGAATGGCATCGCCACCGGACACAGTCCTACAACGAGATGTCAGCGCGCTACATGCCATTGCCCAACGTGAACTACATCCCGTCTGTCGCGCGTCTGCTGATCAACAGCAAGACGAACAAGCAGGCAGGGACAGTGGCGGGCGCAGAGGAACTGACCGAAGGTGTCGCGTTTATCTTTCAGGAGTCGCTTCGACACATCTACGCCGAGGCTGAGACGCTATATCAGCAAGCTCTGCGAGCTGGAATCCCGAAGGAGTTGGCCCGCATTCACCTTCCGGTCGGCCGCTACAGCCGCATGCGTGCGAGCGCGAATCTCAGAAATTGGCTGGCGTTCCTGACCCTGCGGATGGACCAGGCGGCGCAGTGGGAGATCCGTCAGTACGCGAACGCTGTGGGTGAAATCATCGCCGAGCGGTTCCCTCGGACCTGGGCGCTGTTCACGGAGGGACGAAAGTGACAGCCACTCCACTGTTCTGCGCGAAGTGCCAGCGTCCGCTGCGCAGCTACTTCAAGGTCGAACGCGTGGCCGAGGCCGGCACCACGACAGTCTCGGCTGTCACCTGCTCGATCCCTTGCCTCATCTCGTGGACCTACGGCTACGCGACGCTGATGGGCATGATGGGAGCTGCGAAGGCCAAGTCGCTGCTCGATGGTGTGCTGGGCCTGCTCCAGGGGAAGTAAGTGACCAACATGCAGTTCTACGCGATGCAAGCGGGCTTCCTGCCGTTCGATCGGTTGCCAGGACGGCTTCAAGCGAATGTCGAGGCGAGCGCTCTCCCAGGTGTGTGGGTGCTCCGCCTCGAAGCTGTGGTGGAAGCGAAAGTGGTCAGAGCGCGGCTGGGCGTGGGAGCCGCTGAAGGTGGATTGATGGCTGACGATCTCTCGATCTTCGTCTGCAGCCGGTTCCCGACAACCACGTGCCAGACGGCCAACTGCACGAACCGCGCGACGTTCACGTGCACCGCGCCGCTGGCGGGGCCGAAGGCAGGCACCGCATGTGGCCGGCGGGTCTGCGATGCGTGCCGACGCGGAACGGACTGCTGCCGGGCTCATCAGAAGAAGGCGTCAATCCCTCCTGGTTGACCCCCCGCCCCCGCCGGGCATATGCTCTGTAGCCAAGGAGATCACCACATGATTCTTGGCAACCACATGATGAACCCGGCGGCGCTGATGCGCTCGGGTGGAATCCCCGGCGTGCTGCCGAGCGGACGCAACCTGCGAGCGGGCATCACTAGCGCTTCGGCGCGCATCCACGCGGGCTACCCCTTCCAGACCGCCCCGCTGCCGGCCCCGCTGCCGGTCGCCTCGCCTGCGGCCGTGGCGGTCACCCCGGTGGCGACTCCGGGTGGCACTCATGGCGCGTTCTCCGGCGCCGGTTTCGGGTCGCACGGCGGCGTGCGGTTCGATCCTTACATGATCATGCGCTCGGGCGGAATGCCGGGCATCATGGCCTCGGGCGCGAACATCCGCGGCGGCGTCCGGAACGTGGGCCCCCACGTGCAGGCGTCCTACCCCTTCCAGACCGCTCCGCTGCCGGCGCCTCTCCCGGTCGCCTCGCCCGCCGCGGTTCCGGTCGCTCCCGGCGGCACCAAGGGGCTGATGGGCGTGCTGGCGGACCACCTGGGCATTCCCACGCGTCGGCGCCGCCGGCACTGGTTCTTCAACCCGATCACCGTCACGGCGCAGAGCCAGGCGGCGAACTGCGAGAAGCTCGGGCCGCGCTCGGACGGTCTCTACGTCACGATCTGCAACGGCCAGGTCACGCAGTACAGCGACGCGGCTGGCAACGTGCACGCGAGCCCGTACGCGGATCCGAACGCCTACACCTAAAGCACCGTGCGCCGGTCCCTGTATCCAAACCCGGACGCGGTTCCGTACGCGTCCACGCAGCCGGCAGGATTCCCGTGTCAGATGACGACACAGAGTCCTGCCCGGCTGTATCCGTTGCATCATCACGGTGCGTGGCTGAACGCGGAAGGCACCGGCAACACCGATCTCTCCTCCGGGCACTTCCACCGTGTGATCGAAGGCCGGGTGCAGCCGGACCTGTCAGACGGGCACACGCACGAGCTGACGCGGCTGCCGTGTGGGTGGGGAGCGCCCCACGTTCCGGGGCAGCACGACATCACCGGCATGTCGCTGCTCGGCGACGGCGCTCCTCCTGTGCCAGCCCCGATGAGCGTTCAGGCACCGCCGATGTGGCCGTGGGTGGTGGGCGCGGTGATGGTCGTCGGCCTGGTCGTCGGCGGCGTCTTTCTCCTGCGGAGCGATGCCGAATGACCAGAGCCCAGGTGAACCTGTGGGTGAGCCGCGCGAACCGGCTCATGAAGGACGGAGATTGTGCTGCCGCGCAGACCGCCGTGGCACAGGCGTGGCAGGCGCTCGGGCAGTATTCGGCGATGCTGGCGCGGCAGGGGGCATCGAACGGGACCGCGATCTACCTGCACAAGACGATCGCTCGCCTGCAGACGAAGCTCGCGCGGCAGTGCCGGGTCGATCCGGATGCGCTCGCGCCAGCCTACCAGGCGGCGTCCGATCCTGACGCGCTCGCCCCGATGCATGGCACGGGTGACGTGATCTTCGACAGCCTCACCACGACGCTGACGACGCTCGGGATCATCGGTGCGATTTTCGGGCTCGGGTACGGCATCTACATCACGTACAAGCGGAGCACGTAGTGACGCGGGCGCCCGCCAAGCCCGGCTCGTTCCTGTACCACGGCGGGATGGTCTTCGAGGTCGACAACTGCGGGAAGCGCCGGCCGCGCAAGGACATCGGTCCGGGCACGCGCGGCAAGTTCAAGCCCAAGTTCTACACAGGGAAGGCGTGCAAGCGCTAACCGATGCGCCGGCAGGCGCTCTGCCGGCAGAGCAGGACGCCAGTCGTCATCTCGCGGCCCGGCGACGTCTTCGACCGGCGAACGCTCTCGACCTTCGACCCCTGGCAGGCCCCCGTGGCGGCGCGGCTCTTCGAGCTGGCGAGGCGGACGGCTGACTTCAGCTTGCGCAGGTACTTCACCCCGCTGCACCACGTGACCTTGTAGATCTTCTTCATGTGGCGCTCGCCGGCTGGGCTGATGGCCAGCCCTCGGTGTCAATGACCGTCCGGCCCCCGCCACCCGCGCCGTTCCGCAGCGCCTGCACGAGCGCCTGGATGCGCGGCCCGTCGTAGCCCGAGGCGATGACGATGATCGCCGGCTGCCCGGCTGCCATCACTCGGCGCACGACCATCTCGGCGCCGTCGGGACCACTCAGCGCCTTGGCCTTCGCACGGGCGAACAGCTCGGCGATGGTGTACCGCTTCCACCACGCGATCAGGCCGATCGCGCTTACACCGAGACCAACAGCGAATGGGTGCTTCATGTTCAACGTCTCCGACGTGCGCGTCCAAGAGGGACTCGTCGCACACGGCGCAGCGGACGGTCCAGCTCGGCGCAGCCCCGCATCAGCGTTGCCTTCACCCGGCGTGCCTTGGCCACCGTGAGCGGTGCGAATAGGCCCTGAATAGCGTTGAGGGCGTACCCGGTGCGCTTGGAATAAAGAACGGCGTCGATCTTGCCCTGGCGGACACGTTCGAACCGCACTGTGCACCTGGCTGCCATGGTGCTCAGGATCGTACCCCAGCCCCCTGTGCTCGCGCAAACCGGGTGGCCCGTGATACGCTCTCGCTGTGCCTGGGATCGAGGTCTACACCATCAGCGGCGCCGCGTCCGGATATGATCCGACGACCGGCATGCCGCTCGAAGGCAAGCTGGTGCCGGTGACGTCGTCACCGCCCGCGGCCCAGCTCCAGAACGCGCTCAAGGCGCTCGGGACCACGAATGGAGACCCGGCACTCGCCTCGTTGACCGTGGACGGCATCATCGGCCCGAACACCGTCAAGGCCGTGAACCGCGCCCTGGCCACGTACGTGGGAGCCACCGCGGCGTTCCCGACGGCGAACCTCGACGTGACCCGCGTGCGTCAGTACGCCGGAGCGCTCGCGTCGCTGATCTCCGATCGCGTGAAGAAGAGCGGCGGCACCGTTCCCCCGGTCGTGGTGCACCACCCCGTGAAACGCACCCCAGCGCTCCCGAGCCTGCCCGTCGCGATTCCGACGTCCATGACCGCTAGCGTGTTCGACAACCAGAAGTGGATCTGGTGGGTGGTCGGCGGTGTGGGCGCCCTGGCCGTGCTGACCGCGGCGGCCTCTGCTGTGAAGACGCGAAAGGCTGCTGCGAATGGCTGATCTGACTCTGTTCAACGGGAAGGTGCCCGCGAGCTACACGCCATCGAAAGGCATTCAGATCACCGCGCGGAGGGTCACTCTGCGATTTGCGGTCACGGTGACGGGCGCGCCGACTACTGTGCAGTGGTACCTGGAGTTCAGTGGCGACGCACAGACGTGGTTCCGCGAGACTGCTGAGGAGGATCAGGGCGGTGGCGCCGTGAGCATGCCAGCCGTGGTGCGTACTCTGCAGTATGTCGACGGCACCGACCTTCCTGTTGGCACTACCAAGCTCAGCTTGCAGTTCATCCGCGACGAGCAGCTCGTGCGGGTGCAGTTGGCGTGTGCAGGAACGGCGACTGTGAAGCTGACGACGCCGTATGGCGAGCAGCCGTTCTAGGTGGCCTTCGCTGCTTCAGCCACTGCGTGCTCCAGCCGCGCAGCGTAAACAGGGGCGTAGTCAGGCTCGCTGTCGATCCCGATGAACCGTCGGGACTCGTGGATCGCAGCAACCCCGGTTGAGCCTGAGCCCATGAACGGGTCTAGCACCGTGCCGCTCACAGGTGTAACAAGCCGCACGAGCCAGCGCATGAGCGCGATTGCTTTCACGGTCGGGTGGTGATTGGCGCGGGCAGAGGAGCGGCCGGCGCCCGCACGTGCGCTCTGGATGCCTGCGGAGTTTTCGTCACGGTTGGTGATCTCGGTCGAGGCGCGCATGGGCAGGTGGGCGAGCCCTGCTTCACGCTCTTTTGTGCTCGGCTTCGCGCAGTAGAAGAAGCGGGCGGCGCCGCCGGAGTCGCCATAGAAGATCTGCGGTGACCCTTCTGCGCGGCTCTCTGCACCGAGCGCGCGAGGCGCACTGCCTTTCGCTGATTTGCGCTTGATTGTGTCCTTGCCACTCTTCAGCAATCCGCTCTGTGTGTTTAGTAACAGCACGGGGCAGCCTGGCATGCATTCAGCGTCTTCACACCAGTCGGTGTGGGAGAGAACAAGATTGGCAGGCCAGCGGCCATCTTCGGTTGTGCCCGCTGCACGTGATCCCGCAAGTCCAGCTCCGTACAGGCGCCCTGTGCGTCCGGTTGGCTCACGCGCGGGCCGCACCTCACACGCGATGCTGCACGCTTCGATATTTAGCCCGCCCGTGCCGTGCGCAGCGACGTTTCCCGTCGTTGTACCGTCACACGGCTTACGCACGAGGATCCAATTCTCGCTCGCAGGCTTCAGCGCTGTGCCTCGCCCCTCACCAACGTTCAATGACTTCGGAAACCCTGTGCCGAAGTGGTGCGTGACGACGTCGCGGATCTCGAACCCTGCGTCTTCGAGCGCTGTCGCCGTCCAGTGGGACGTGCGCGGAATGGCCCACACGAGCCCATGCGCCCCAGGCTTCAGCACGCGCCGCGCTTCCGTCATCACGCCGCGCATCCAAGCAATCCAGGCATCACGGCCGCCTTTATCGTGGTCCCAGTCTTTGTTCATGAAGCCGATCCCTGCCGGAGGATCCGTTACCAACGAGTCGACGTGATCGGCCGGCATCATCGTCATCACCTCGACGCAATCACCAGCCGCGAGGATGTATTTGGGATGCGTGGTGAACGTCGGTGCCATGGTGCCAGTTAACTAGCACGGTTGCTAGAACGCTAGCAAGTAGGCTACCCTCCCCTCCCACATGCCGCTCAGGCCGCTACTCGTCGTCACCGGCTCCATCCACGTCGAGGGGGGAGATACGCACACCGTGCGGCAGAAGGGGTCGAGCAAGAACGGCGCCCACATCTCGATCGATCACACGCGGAAGATCACAGCGGACCGGCGTGAAGCGAACGTGGTGTCGACAGGGTACATGCGCCGCCTGGCGCGTCTCCGTCTGCTGAAGACGCCCTATGGCAGCCTCGTGGACCCGGAGAAGCTCCCATTGGTGAAGGAGCTGCTGGCCAGTGCAACGCGGGACGTCGGCACGTTTAATACTGAGCATGCCGGAGGCACTGCCAGGCTCGCGAATTGCCTGGTGTGGGAGCATCTGAAGGGCAACCGGCTCGCCGCGGTGGAGGGTTGGCTTGCCCGGCAGATGCATGACTCGGTCCCGGATGCCGTGTCGGCCGCCCCGACGCTATTCTTGGCGACTTGACCGTGCCGCCGCACCGGGCCTATCCTCTCACCATGGATTCGCAAAGCCCCGCGCTCGGAACGATGCTGCAGCAACTGGCGCCGCAGTGGATGGGCATCATGAACGCGATTCAGCCGCTGATCGATCAGCCGCTGATTCGGTACCCGTACAACATGCCCTTGGCGCAGTCGCAGGTGATCAATCCCGGCGCGACCGTGAACCTGACGCCCACCGATTTCCAGTATTCCTTCGAGTGGCCGTTCGAGGTGCGCGAGATCGCGTTCTCGAATGACCCCTCGCACACGTTCCGGGACTGGCGCGTTGCGATTCTCGACCAGACGTTCAACCAGCCGTGGCAGAAGGGCATTGCGGGCACGCTGGTGTCGACGCTGATCGACAAGAACACGGACAAGTATTGCCTGAAGTTCCCGTGGGTGGTTCGGCCGAAGGGCGGCGGTCTCTCGATCGCCGTGACGAACCTCGACACCGTCAACCCGATCACGGTCGACATCAACTTCATCGGCAGCCAGCTGATCCCGCGCTCGTAAGGTCTGAATGGCTGGCCCCTTCCAGAGTGCCCGAGCCACGCCGTCGTTTTCTCCGGCGCCGAACTCGGAACCGACCGGCGCGCTTTCGGGCGTTCCTCCACGCACGCTGCACATGCGGCGCGACGTCACGAACAAAGCGATGCAGATCGTTCTCGGTACGCCTGAGAACCGCGTCGTGGTTCTGACGGCGCCATTCGTTGGGTACACGATCTGGATTGGAGATTCGAGCGTGCTGCCCCAGAACGGGCTGGCGCTCACCCCCGGGCTCGCCTACACGACAGGTCTCATGGGGCTCCAGGATCTCTACGCGGTGACGGATGCTCCGGACCCTGTGAAGATCTCACTGCAGATCCAGGTGTCGATCGTGCTGATGGCCGAGCGCCAGCGGATCGTGGGATAGCGTGTGTTTCCGTTGCTTCTGCTCGGGGTCGCCGGAGTCGTTGCAGCTGCAGTAGGGCTGACCGGCGGACCGAACCTCGCCCGCGCGGCCGTTGCGCTGAAGCAGCCGCTCGCGTACGTGGGTAGCGCCTCGAAGTGGGCCAAGAAGCGGGGCCTGCCGCTCGACTGGGTCTTGACCACGATCTTGGTCGAGTCGAACGGCAATCCACGAGCGGCTGGCGACTCCGATGGCCGCTCGGTCGGCCTCATGCAGGTGAACGCTGTGGCACACGCGGCCGAGCTGAAGGCAGCCGGGCTCTCGCGCGAAAGCCTGTTCGACCCGGAGACGAACATCGAATGGGGCACGAAGTATCTCGTGCAGTTTCGAGATGACGTGCAGGCTGCACTCGGTGGCCGCTCCCTGCCCGCGCCGCTCGACGAGTTGGTGCGCCTCTCGTACAAGGGCCCGGCGGCTGTGACTGGAGCGCTGAAGCGAGGGCAGAACCCGGTGACGACGCTTTCCTGGGCGCCTGCAGCCATCGCGAACTGGCGACAGCGGCGGTCACAGGTGCTGGCGGCACTCCGCCCGAGCGTGAGTTGACCCGCCCACGCCGCGCGGCGTATCCTGGACGGCATGATCTCGCGGACCTACGTGGTGTTGATGCCCTCGGGCGGGGAGGCGGCCACACCCGTCAACATCCCCGTGCAGGATGATCCCGGCCTGCCCACCGCGCCAGCCACCCAAGGCAGCGCGGCCTGGTTCGAGTGGCGCGGGCGCCCGCTGCGCTTCGAGACAGTAGCAGGGGATCCTGGATTCGTTCCGCGGCTGCGGCTCGGCTTTGGATTCAGTATCGTGCCATTGGTGTCGCTTGCGACGCCTATCTCGACGGTGGTTCCGTCCGTCGCGTTTTCGGAGTCGCTCGTGCAGGACATGAGCATCCTCACGGTGCCAGTGCTCGCCGATCCAAGTGGGATGCCGGCGATTCAGCTCACCGGGAGCAGCAGCACCGCCGGGCACACGTACCTCGTGACGCTTCAGATCATGGAAGCCAAGGACGAGGACCGCACGGCCGAGGGGACGTAGGCTGATGGCGAAGGCAAACTATCGCGTCTGTTGGTGGTACAGCAACGACACGCAGTCGCTCAACCCCACGTGCCGCACGCTGTCTGGAAAGCAGCACAAGTCGCGCCGTGAGGCGGCAGAAACAGCGCTCATGCAGAACCCTCATGCGCTTGTGCGCGTGCGGGGAACAGCAGGAAGAGCACACGGCACCGAGTACCGCTTGATCAAGGGAAAAGTGAGGCGGGTCGGATGATCACCCGTCAGCTCGGCGCCGGCTACGCGATCGTCCCCGTCCCGCCCGTGCCCGACTGGAACACGAGCGCTGGCGGCGGCCCCATCAGCCGGTCGTCGCAATCGTCTGTGCCAGCCGGCGCCGGCAACTACGTGTGGCGCAGCCCGCTCAACGTCGTGCGCGAGGCGGAGCCCGGCGCGGGCTGGTGGCAGGATCTCGCGGCCACGAAGATGTTCCTGCCCGACGGCCGGCTCGTGGACGCGAAGCCGTTTGCCTACGACCAGTTCCGCGGCGGCCCGGACATCATCCAGCCGATCGTGACTCAGTCGTCTCGCCTGCTCTCGCCGTCGTTCGTGGCGATGTGCCTGGGCGCAGCCGCCGGGTACAAGCTGTCTCGCGACAATCACGTGCTGCACGCGGTCGGCGGCGCGATCGTCGGAGGCTTGCTCGGGCGCGTGTTCGGGTGAGCGCCGTGGCGGAGATTGTCACGGTCGTGTGTGACACCAAGGACGGACGTGCTACACGTGTCGAGCGGCGCATGCGCGACGTGCTTGGCGACGAGGGAATCGACTGGATTCTTGGATCGCACGATCCGAAAAGTACAGACGCTACGGCGCTCCTCGCAGCTAACGCGCTGGCCCGTGACCGGCTGGTTGGCGAAGGCTTTACGGGAGCTACTGGCGCCGCTCTCCCGTTTTTGCCCGGACGGCCATACACCGCAGAGAGCGCAAGCACGAGATGCTGCGCCTGCGAAAGGTTGATGCCCGTGTCAGCCGGTGAGCACGTCACGGAGCCTGCCCATGCCACTTGATGCAAACGAAAAAGCGCTGATCATGAAGCGCCGAGCCGCTGCAGGCTGGGACGCGCCTAGCGGCGTTCCCGATGGCCGCTACCGTGTCGGCCCTGGGGGCAAGCTCAGGCGGGTGAACCTCGGTGTGGCAGATCAAGCACAGGATCTGCTCGCGAACATGCGCGTGAACTGGCAGGCACGCGGTGTGCTTGGGATCATCGCTGACAAGATCCATCAAGGGTATGCGGTCGCCGAGACGTTCCCGTGGTCAGCTTCATCCCACCTATGGCAGTCGCTTCCAGATGTTGTGCGAGGTGTCCAGACACCGAAAGAGGCGGCGATTGATCTGCTGAATCAAGCGAACACCTACGCGCAGAAGATCTACGCGACGATTCCAAACGACAGCGCGCCTGTGTCAGCGCAGACACGCCGGACTGTCACAATTGCCGTGAAAAACGCGACGAAGGCGGTGAAGCTCGTTTCCAGCGCGGCTAACGATCTGAACGCGAGCATGCTGCGCGAGATCCTGGAATATCTGGCGCAGAAAACGAAAGAGGCGGCCGATTACCTCGCGAACAAGGCGAAGGACAAGTTCGGCTTCGACATCCCAAAGCCGATCATCTACGCGACACTGGCGTTGCTGGGTGTCACGACGCTGTTTATCGCCGCCAAGCTCGTGCACACTGTGGTGCTGGGCCGGGCAAGGCTGGCTGAGGCGGAGGAAGAGGCGATCCAGATCGCAGACTCTTCTCGGCGCAAGAAGGCTTCGCGGAAGGTCGCCACGATTTCGTAGGAGATCACATGGTTTCAGTCACCAACACGAATCTAGGCTTCTCGATCACTTCGGCGATCAAGAGCGTCGGCAAGACCGCGATCAAGGCGCAGGGGGCTGTGTTCAAGGCGACTGGTGTGGCCTCGAAGATCCCGGGCGTGTCTCAGGGAGCGAACGCGATCGTGCCAGGCTCCGGACGGATCCTCTCGGCCGGCGGCCAGCTCGACTCGATCGTGGGCGACAAGCTCTTGAGTGTGGGGAGCGGCAGCGGGGGCACGACGACAGCGACTGCTGTTGATCCTGGAACGGGCGGCGATCCTGGTGTGCCAGCGCAGCCGGGGAAGCGCGGCGGCTCGAAGCAGCTCATCAAGGGTGTGCCGAACACGACGTTGGCCATCGCAGGCGGCGGGCTCCTGGTGCTGCTTCTCGTGCTGAAGCGGTAGGGGTTTGCTGCCAGACGACTGGCGTTCTACACTCGTGGAATGACCGGACAGCCGAAATCGAACGCAGGAACCATCGCGGCCGTGATCGGCGGCCTCGCGGCCGTAGGCGGGCTCGTCGCCGCGGGTGTGGCTTCGTCGAGGAAGCCGGCGCCGCGCCTGGGCGGAGTGCGGCGGCCGGGGCTCGTTAAGAAGCCGTGCGGGTGTGGGCGGTGACGGCAGCGCAGCGCAAGGAGGCTGCTCGGCTTGCACACGCTGTGCGGAAGATGGCGCGTGAGGGCGATTGCGGGCACGCATCCAATCTCGTCTACATCATGAGGAAGAAAGGGCTCGTCAGCCCTCGCCTAGAGAACGCTCTCCACCGCGTTGTTGGCCTGTGCGGCGTACGCGCTCGGGGCTGGCCAACAGACTTCTAAAGCTAATCATCGCCGCCAGTGAACCGGCCCGCCCATCCAACTGAACAGGATCACCAGCAGAACAATCAGCAGCACGACGTGCAGTAGGTTGTTCCCCCGCACCGCAGGCGGCCCGGCCCAGTAGCCTCCGCCCCAACCGGCAAACACCACGAGCAGGATGATGAGTAGAGGCCACGGCATGGACTCCAGGCTGAGTACGATGGTGCCGGTAAGCAAGTACACGTGGGTGGGGCTGACCGATTGGCCTGAAAAGCCGAACAGCACAGTGTGCTTATGTAGCAGCGCCGTTCATGGACGGGACGAACACGAGGGGATTCTGTGGATTCGTGGAGTGCACACCGAAGCCACTGAGGACGGCCGTGCGCTACTGGCCGCATACGCGCTGTCTGATTTGGAGGCGCCGCTCCTGCCGATCAGCGATCCGCGGCTTGCTTCAGCAGCTCTTTGATCGCTGCGTTCCCGAGCGCGCCGACGAACCGCTTCAGCCGGCCCTGCTTGTCCATCACGATCGTGGTCGGCGTGGCCTTCACCCCGAGCTTGTCGCCGAAGTGCGCGGCCTTGGTGTCCTGCTGCACGTCGTAGATGCCGATCGGGATCACGCGGCGATACGGCCCGGCCAGCTCCTTGAACCGCGGCAGGTACTCCTCGCAGGCGCCACAGCCGTGCATCGCGAAGACGAAGACTGCAGGGTTCGCCACGGCTACGGCTTCCGGCAAGCCTCGAACGACCGCCCAGCGGCGCTCATGAGCTGGCGGCCGGCGAAGTAGAGCGCGCCCGCGCCAAGCAGCGACACGATGCCGGCCGCGCCGCGCCCCTTCAGCAGCTTGTACGTGCCGAAGAGCGCCACAGGCACGCTCGACAGACCTGTGACAGCGCCAGTGACGAGCAGAGGGCGAGCTTGCTCGGCGCACTCGATGTCGGTCGTGGACGGCGCGGCACCCAGGTAGTCGGAACCGCTCAGTGTGTAGATCTCGGCCATGAAGAGAGGATAGACGACGCAGCCGTGCACCGTCCAGTTGCCCTCCTGCTAGTTAACTGGCATCATGCCGCGCATGCCGACCATTCACGTTCTCGCGCCGCACCACACGATCGCAAACGACGAGTACAGCCACTGCGCGTTCACCGGCAAGGCCCGCCGGTTCGCGGCGATGATGAAGCCATTCGGCTACACGGTGCACGAGTACAGCAACGCCGGCTCGCAGAGTGCTGCCGACGTGAAGCACGTGATGTTGAACTCCGCCGAGTTTGCGGCGCACATCAAACCCGAGCACGAGAGCCCTGGCGCGCAGGCCAATCCGCACACGCCCGCTGGAGTGATCTTCCGGCAGCGCCTGTCGCGTGCACTGGCCGAGTACGCCAAGCCAGGCGACATCGTGGCCCACATCTGGACGTCGTACTGGGAACTCATTCGGGACTTCCCGCGACTGAACCACATCGAGACCGGCATCGGCTACCCCAACGACGGGATCGGCGCGTACCGCATCTTCGAGAGCTACGCGTGGATGCACTTTCATTGGGGGCGCTACTGCTCACCGGGCGGAGTGGTGCCGATGACCCAGCAGAGCTACGACATCGACAAGAATCCAGCCTGCACGTGGGTGGTGCCGAACTACTACGACCCGGCTGACTGGCCTTTCGTTGGCGAGCCGGAGAATTACGTGGCGTTCATGCATCGCTTCGTCGTCGACAAGGGCATCGAAATGCTGCGCGAGGTGATCAAGGCGTGGGACAAGAAGCATCCTGGCGACGGGATGAAGTTCGTGCTCGCCGGGATGGGAGGCTACGCGCAGTGGCTCGCGGCGGGGGATTTCACGCCGGCTGAGATGGCGCGTATCGACTACCGTGGCGTGGTGAACGGGAGAGCGCGGGCCGAGCTGGTCGGGAAGGCGCGGGCGATGTTGATGCCATCGATCTTCGTCGAGCCGTTCGGTGGGTCTGGCGTCGAGGCGCAGGTGACCGGGACACCGTTGATCGGCCCGGACTTCGGAGCCTTCACCGAGACGATCGAGGACGAGGCGACCGGGTTTCGCTGCCGCACGGTCGATGATTACGTGCAGGCGATCGAAGACGCGCCGAAACTGGTGCGTCCGTACATCTCACAGCGGGCACGGAAGCTCTACTCGTTGGAGGCGTGCGGCGTGAAGTACGACAAGATCTTCAAGCGGATCACGACACAGGCGGGCGTGCGGTGATTTGACGGCCCCCGCAGGCCCCGCTTACAATCGTAAGCATGCACCCGTTTTTGCTGTTACTCGGAACCGCCGCCGTCACCTACTCGCAGATGCTCGGGCACACCTGGATTGCCGGTGTGGTTGCCGTCATCGGTGGTCTTCTGCAGGCGCTGGCCAAGCGGGCCAAGATCCCGATGATGCGCTCATTGCCGACGTTCGCACCTGCCGGCTCTGGCCCCGCCATCGCGCTGTCCTTGCTGTTCCTGGTCGCTGGAGCGGTGCTGATCGCCATTCCGATCGCAGCCACGACGCAATTCGGGATTGCGGCGCGGATCTTCTTCCCTGTGCTTGGCAGCGGCGCGCTCATGATGTTCGACTCTGCCGATCTGGTCGGCGTGACCACGCCGACGTCTGCCGCAGCGCTGCTGGCGGCCCTGATGCTGCCCTTCGCCTGCGCTCACGTGCAGCCGGTGACGAACTGCGTGGAGGGTCAGCTCGGCAACCAGGGGCCCGTCATCATTGCAGAGGTCGAGGCCGATCTGGCAGCGAGAAACTTGGAAGATCTGGCGCTCGTAGCCGGCCGCATCGGATGGGTGACGCTGGGCTGCATCCTCGATGACCTGGAGGCCAAGGGAAAGCTAACCCCAGTGCAGCTGGACACCTCGCGGAAGTTCAAGACAGAGAATCGCGCCAAGCTGCACGAGTGATGCGTTTCCTGCTCGCCATACTGGCCGCGTCGATGGTGCTCGGGACCACGGGGTGCCCGAAGCCGTCGCCGACCCCGGTCGTACCTGTCGTTCCGGCAGATCCGACGTGTGGGCTGGATCAGGCTGCGCATGACGACCTCGTAGACAGCGTGGTGGGCGATCTGAACGGGCTCGACACGGCGTTGACGGTCGAGCGGGCACACTACTCGATAGCAACTGTGGGCTGCGTTGTGGACGAGGTCATCGGTGACTTCCACAACGCGCCCGATCTGATTGCGGCTGCTCAGCAGTGGCGTCAAGCGAACCCATAAGGAGGAAACCTCACGATGATCGATTTCAGCGCGATGAAGCTCGGCAAGCAGGCAGCTGTCCACGATCCGCGCACGCTGCGGCTCGCCGACTACGTGACGAACGCGCTCAAGCCGCCTCCGCGCATCGACTGGAGCACGAAGGTCACGAACCTTGGGATGATGCTGAACGACAGCCTGGGCGACTGCACGATCGCGGCGGCGGGGCACATGATCCAGACCTGGACAGCCAACAACGGCAGCCAGATCGTTCTGCCCGACAGTGCCATCCTGCAGGGCTACGAAACCTTCTGCGGGTACAACCCGAGCGACCCGAGCACCGATCAGGGCGGTGTGGAGGTCACGGTGCTCAACGGGCTGAGGAAGGTCGGGCTGGGCGGCCACAAGATCTACGCCTACGTGGCGCAGGAGCCGGGCAGCCGGGCGCACATCGAGCTGTCCGTCGACTTGCTGGGCGGCTGCTATCTGGGAGTCGAGCTGCCGCGCTCGGCGCAGAACCAGCGCGTGTGGAGCGTGCCTCCAGGCGGGCCGCACGGCGATGGCGCTCCCGGATCATGGGGGGGTCACGCGATCCCCGCGGTCGCTTACGGGCCGGCAGGCATCACAGTCATCACGTGGGGGCAGCTCCTCACCATGACCTGGAAGTTCTTCACCACGTATTGCACCGAGGCGTACGGCGTGCTCAGCCAGGACTGGGCGAACGGCGCGAAGACTGCGCCGAGCGGCTTCGACTTCGCTCAGCTGCAGGCGGACCTGGCGGCCATCACGGCGTAAAGAGATGGCGGCCGTTCCGCTCATCGATCCGTGGTTTGACGCTGCGTTTCTGCGCGAGACGACAGCGAGAAGCACATCCTGCGCTGATCCAGCGACGATCCAGGGTGCCGATGGACTGTTCCTATGGTGCCCCTGTGGCTACGGCAAGCCGGAATTCCCACTCGCGGGAGGGCGCCCACACGGCCTGCACGTGTCGTTCTCCAATCCGATCGGCGCACAGCCGGCGCCGCCTGATGCCGGCTCGCAGTCCCGGAACGGTGGCCCGTCGCGCTGGCAGATGAGTGGCACGGGGCTCGCCGACCTGACCCTGGCCCCATCGATCGCGACCGGAGAGCCGGAGTGCTGGCACGGCTACATCCAGAACGGACAGGTGCTCTTGTGACCCTCCCCGCTGACCGCGCCAAAGGTATCGACGTCAACGGCTGGCATCCCATCCACGACTTCTCTGCCCTCCCTGCCGACTTGAGCTTCGTGGGGGTCAAGGCCACTGAGGGCAACACGGTCACCGACAAGGCGTTACAGGCCCACCGAGATGGCCTCCGGGCGCGTCCTGGGCTCGATCTGGTCATCTATTACCATTTCGCCCGGACGGGCCGCCCAGAGACGCAGGCTGTGCGCCTCCTGGATGCTGTGGGACCTCTCCAGGCGAACGAACGGCTGTGCCTGGACCTGGAGGTGCTCCCAGACGACCCAGGAAGCGTCCTGGCGTGGGTGGACGCGTTCTACGGGCGGATCCGGCGGTCCTGTCCGGGGCAGCGGCAGCTCATCTACACTTCGAAGCGGATCTGGAGCCAGTTCGGCAACCCCGGGTGGGCAGGTGCGGCCGACATCGACCTGTGGGCGCCGCGGTACAACGCGGTAGGGCGTGAGCCCGAGCTGCCGGCGCCGTGGACGCGCTGGACGGCTTGGCAGTGGACAGATGGGGAGGCGGTGCCGTTCACCTGCCCGGGAGTGGGGGCGTGCGACGCGAACGTCTGGAACGGCGATCGAGCCGCGGTCAGGGCGTGGGTGGCCGGGAAGTCACTTCTTCAGGGCTAATTCAGACAGGCCGGCGCGCCACTCCGCGGCCAGCCCATCTCGTACAGCAGCACCGAGTGTGCTCACGACGCGTGGCAGAGTGCCATTTCTGGCATGTGCATCGGCACGTGTGTCACAGCACGCAATACAAACCAGCAGAGACACGTCCAGAAGGATTGGGCTTGGCACGTTCGGCTGCATCTGTATCGCTGCCTGATTGATCGGAATCGAGATCGGGTTACGTTTCCCGTTGTGCGAGGTCAGGATGAGCAGCCGCTCGTCTCCATGGTCAGAGCAGAAGTCTCGACTGCACACGATACAGGTCTGCCGTGCGACAGACGGATAGTCTAGCGTGCAGAAGTCACACAGCGTCGCCTCGCCCCGCATTTCAGCCACCACCGAATAGGCGGAGCACGCGGCGTTTCACGTTCTCTAGCGTGCGCGCCCCGGCCTCCAGCACGTACTCGCGACGGCACTCTGCTGTGCAGTTGTGGCAGCAGTTGCAGACGTGTCTTGGATTGACTGGGCAGATGTGGGGCGGTGGTGGCGCGTGCCCGTTTGGGTCGAGCCCCTTCGCGCGGAAGGAGTTGACGGCGTTGCGTGCTGATGTCCACACGTACGCTTCATCGCTGCCGTCGGGAAACGGGCAGGGATCGGTGGAGCCCTGCGCGCCTGCGCGGTGTCCTTGCTTGGCGGGGGTCATTCGTCCAGTCCTTTCAGTGCACTCATATCGGCCTTAGCAACATCATCTTGTATGATGCGGTTGCGGTACGCAGCCCACACAGAATCGATGTACTTCAGCATAGTGCGCGTCACTAGAACGCCTGGAGCCGTTACGCCAGCGTCTCCAACAACGATCGTGTTAGTAGTAATCCAGCAACGCCCACACCCTAGTGCTGCTCGCGCTATTCCGTTTTCTGTCAGCTGCGCCGGCTTCCATCGCGGGTCTGATGTAAGCGGAAGATACAGCCCGTCAACATGCACCGTGCCGGTCAGCAGCGCCTCCGCTCGCTCCATCCGCTCTGTCTGCATCCGACGGATCACGCGCATCTGGTACAGCACCGTGCCGACCAAGGTCACGTAGGTAGCGCCGGCAATGCTGCTGACGGCCGCCACAAGCTGTGTGCTGACTACCATGTGTCCTGCTCTCCTTCATCGACGATGGCGCCGCAGTCCACGCAGCGCGTGTTTTCGAAGCGGTCCCGCCCGAGCGCCAGGTGCGCGCAGACGACGGGGCGCTGCTCGGGCAGCTCGCGCCGCACGGTCTTCGCAGTGTGGCCGAGATCCCGGACGCCTTGACGCGTGAGCTTGTGCTCGCTGTGGCGCTTGGTCACAGCTTCGTCTCCTCGTCGTACACCGGCTCGTATCTGTAGTTGAAGAAGACGACGTCACCACGCTTCATGCACACTGTGGCCGCGTGAATTTCGGCAGCGTCTTGCGCCTTGTCCTGCGTGCGGTAGCGGCCGAGCAAGCTCCAGTCATTGCCGGGTTCCTGCATGTACAGATCACAGGCGATGGGCTGTCTGGTTGGCGGCTTCGGCTTTCGAGAGAAGAGACGACGGAAGAAAGCGATCATGTGCGGGCTCCTTTAGGTGTCCTCATCAAACGCGCGGTTCACCTTGGCCCGCGCTTCGTCGGTGGTGTGCATGTACCCGAACGTCGTCGCCAGCGCTGCGTGACCGACGCGCTCTTGAATGGCTGGCGGCGGCGTCCCTTTGTTCAGCATGTGCGTGACCGCGCTGTGCCGCAGGATGTGCGGGAAGTGGAACTCGGAGGGGATGCCAGCGGCTGTGAACACCGCGACCACGAGGTGCCGAACCTCGTGTCGGGTCATCCCCCAGCGCTTCCCGCTCGCGTGGCAGTGAGGGCAGGGGGCCAGCCGAGACTCACTGGCGCCGCCCCGTTTCCGCTTCTTGACGGTGAGCGCTCCCTTGCCGGCACAGGGGTAGCAGTCGCCAGGTCGCGCCGATGGGAACACGTAGCCGTGCTGTGCAGCCTCGACGAACGTGCGCTTCGGCAGCCAGGCGCGGAGGGCCTCGCGGCAGGCGTTCGCGAGCGGCTGTGGTTCAGGTTCGAGGCCGCCTTTCAAATGGGTCAACATCACGGTGCCGTTGTGCAGATCCACGTCGGTGATGCGTGCACAGCCGGGCTCGCTGGCGCGACTGCCGTTTGTGAAGAGCCATTCGATCATCGCGTGCGCGAGGGGGCTGTGGGCGCGAGCGGCAGCGCGGATCTTCTGCAGATCGCCAGCACCGAGCACAGCGCGCTTTTTGCGGACCTTTTGGGGTTTGCGGGTCATCCGCGGCTCAGGCGCTGCCACTGGTTTCTGCCCTTGGGGGTGTCCGCAAAGCGTTGCTTCCGCAGCACGGACAGATAGTGCGAAACGGAGCGGCGCGCGACGCCAGCCTTGTCAGCAATCTGCGCAAACGGCTGCGGTGCATCTGTGAGCGCATCATACACACGCTGGATGTCCCCCATGCCCCTCGGTCTACGCGGAGCACGCGCGGGCTTAGCCGGTGCTTGTCCATCTTGCGTCTGCACGATCGGCTGTGCTTTGCCTGTCACGATCTCCGTGAGTGCACGGTGCAAGCGTGCTAGTTGCGTCTGTGAGGTGTGCAATTCCGCCCGTGCTGCCTCTACCCGCCGCTGAGCCAGCAGGTGGCGCGCTTCTGCTTCCACGACAGCACGCGCCGCGAGCATTAGGGGTGCTTCTTGGGAAGTGGGCTCAGGCAGCGGCTCGGGCAACGGCTCAGGCAGCGGGGTAGCGGCCTCCACTGCCGCCACTTCAGCAGAACTCAAACGTGCACCCAAGCGGCTGAAAACAGCCTCGCGGGCAGCGTGTTCACGCTCACCGCCGAATCGAACAGTAGCGCCGCACGCCCCACACGTCACTGTGATTGGTCCATCAGGGGCGGTCCAGGATGGGCGCTCATCAGCCTCTGCGTGTAGACACGGAGAAGATGTGGTTTGGGTGCCGGAGACTCCTGCAAATAGATTATCGTTCATTTTCGGCCGTTCCTTTCTTGTCGTTATCTGTTTTGGTCTCTATGCGTGACACGGAGTAGGCATCAGCCGCCGCCTTTCGCTCTTCCGCGGCTTGGCTCTTCTGGAACTTCCAGATGCGGTTCAGGTGAGCGGCCCGTGGGAGTCCTGTGGGCTGCTTGCAGAATTCGCCCGGCGTGGCCCGGCAGGTGGGGCAGGCGACAGCCAGGGCGGGCGTCTTGGACGGACGTGGGTTGGGCATCAGCGTGGCTCCTTTTTCGCGCGTCGCCTCTGCAGCGCGCCATGATGCTCGTCGAACTCACGGCGGTTCGCGAACACATCTTTGCTCTTCCCGACCTTCGTCTGCAGCTCGGACACGAACGTGTTCCGCGAGATCTTGCAGGTGTTGTTCATCATGATGAGGCTACCAACGCAGTAGGGCGCAGCGTCCACCGCGGTCTCGAAGTCGGCGCCTTCCGTTTCGAGCTTGTTCACGGCCATGTGACAGGGGAACTTCCCATCAGCCATGACGATGTCCGTGATCTCGCTCGGGTGGCCGTGCGCGCCGATCCAGCCGGCAGGGGCAGCTCGGCGGAACGGGCAGTCACCGCACGGTTTGGTGGGATGCCCTGACTTCGACGAAGGCTCGAAGATCTGCGGCTCGTAGTCGAGGCAGTAGCAGCCGGGGATGGTGCACTTCTGGAAGAAGCCGCTCTCGTGCTCGTCTGGCGCGTGGCCACAGGTGCAGTCGGTCATCGCTTCGGCTCCGTCCGCTTGATGCACGCGTCGTTCAGCTCCCACATCTGGTCACTTCCGATCGGCCCCGCAGTGCCGTCCTTCCACGGGCTCTCTCCGACGAGGGCCGTCGCTGCGCTGAGCGCCTTCGCTTCGGGGCTGCCGACGATGAGATGTCCAGGCATCCAGCGCCGGCCCTCGTCAGTGATGATAAGCGTGCGCGTTGAAACAGACGACGGACGCCCGTACGCCACGCGGAACAGATCTCCAGCGCGGCCGATGACATGGGCGTGCTTGATCTTGAGCCCGGTCGGAATCGTGATGGGGTCGCCGACGTTCATGGCGTCCGCTCCCCCGCTGGGCAGCGCAGCTCTTCGAGCATCGCCAGCTTCTCCTTCTCCAGCTCGGCCTCGTCGATCTCGAAGAACTCGGCTAGCAGCTTCCGGAGGTTCACGCCGTTGAGCGCCGCCACAGCCTTTGCCGCCAGCTCGGGCGTGTCGAGCATGCCCACCAGCACGTCGTCGAGGTAGAGCGTGCGGCCGACCTTTCGACCTACGCGCCAGCGAGTGGTGGGCGTGGTGGCCGGCGCCTGGTCGATCGGGCGTCCGCGGACCCACCGACACGGCCGGCAGTTCCGCATCTCGTGGGCTTCACACACGCGGGGAACCACGGTCGAATCGCTCATAGGCGTACCTCCCTCTTCCGGTGTTTCCGTTCATCTTCGAGAGCCCTCAGCTGCAGCGCCAGACCGGCGACTGTGGCTGACGCTTCGGCTTGGGCGCCCTCGGCGTAGTACGTGGCCATCTCTCCGCTGACGCCAGCAGAGAAAGACGCGTCCATCTCGTCCTGCGCCGCTTCGAGCTTCCGCTGCGTCAGCTTGATCGCGTTGGTCAAGTGCAGGTCGGTCATGTCCTGCAGACGGATACGCTCGCCGGTGCGCGTGGTCCAGGTGGTCATGACGCCACCCCCGCCAAGCGAGCCTCGGCCGCCTCGGCACGCGCCAGCGCTTCCCCGAGCTGTCCCTGCAGCGAGCCGATCTTCGTCCTGGCCGCCTCATACTCCTTCTTGAGTGCCTCCAGCTCGGTGGCCAGGGTGATGCTGCGGCCTCGCCAGTAGGTGTTGTCCTTCTTCACCGCGGCGACGCGCGTCTCGGCCAGGGCCAGCGCGGTCTCATACTGGGCAGGCAACAGCAGGAGGCTATCGAGCAGCCGCGTGAGCGCCTCGTGCCCGAGCCGAAAGGCGCAGTCCTCGCGGTGCCAGGCCCATGGGACGTCAGCGTCTATACCCACCACCGATGGGATGCGGCCGTCACAGCACGCGCCGTCGTTCCGGGTGCTCTCCACGGTGAGGGCGGCGAGCAGCTTCGTCAGCGCCTCCCGATCGGTTGAGGTGATCATCGCCGTGCTTCTTTCTGGGCAGCCTCGTATGCTGCACGGAGCGCCTTGACGTCGGCGCTGTCCGGCGCGTGGTGGCCTCGAATCCAGGTGACGCCTTCGTCGCCGAGACGGAAGCCGCCACCACCACGCCCTGTGATGGTGAGCCTGCCACTTCCTTCGGGAGAACCGTTCAGGTACGTGAGCGGCCCGCAGTACGCAGGCCCTTCGGGCTCGGTGTGGGGGCGTGCATCCAGTTCCTGCTCTGTGCAGAAGATGACCATCTTGGCAAGCTCGTGGCGAAGCTTGACCAAGCTCGGGTTGAACGTGAGCAAGAGCAGCCCGCTGGCTTGATGTGCCGCCTGTGCAAAGGCGGTAGCGCGGCGGTCGTCGGCCTCGCGCCGGTTCCGCACCTCATCCATCAGGCTGGCGGCGAGCTGCTTCACTTCGAGCTGCTCCTGCGTTTGGGCCTCGGAAACGCCCTTCTTGACGCCCTTCCGTTTCGCTTGCATCATGGGAGGCACCCTAGCGCAAAATATATGTATTGCGCAAGATAAAGTTCGCTATAGCAAACTTTACGCTTTGCGTCGTTGACAGCCGGCGGCCGATCGGGCACCGTATGAGGCATGCCCAACTCAAGCGATTTTTCCCACAGCGACGTAAATGGTGTTGTCTCCTATCTGAACCGTCCTGTCGCGGCGCGTGCGCGCCGCGGATGGACACCGGTTGATGGGGGACATCCCGCGGCCATCATGAAGGCCGTACGTGCAGCCATCTTCGACGTTCCGAACAACGCCAGCGCGGGAGATCTTCGCCGCGTGATCGTGGCGTATCTGACATGAGCCCGCAGGCAATGAAGCCCACCCCGGAGATGCTTTCGGAGGCCGAACAGACCTGGGTCCGGGTCCTGGCCCAGGAGCTGTACGGACAGTCAGCCGCTGAGATCCAGACGGCCTTGAAGGACAAGCACCCGCCGCGGGTCATTGGCGCAGTCATCCGTGAGGCTGGCGGGCGGTGACGAAGGCCGAGGCGCGACGGAACATCTATAGGTGCCTTGCGTTGCTAACTGACCCCGCAGCCGGGCACGAGAACGACTTCTTGTACTCCGACCAGAAAGGCAACGAATACTCGGAGGCGGACACGAAACGACTGACAGAGGCGCTGGAGCACATCGTTGCCGGCTTCTACAGGAAAGCCAGCACGCTTCGATGACCCTCCGCCGAGATAAAGACGTCGTCAACGACGCCTGTGTGAAGGCGCTCCGCATGGAGCCGCAGCTGGCCCAGAAGCTGTGCGAAGAGGCTCGCCTGCTCGCGCCGCGGTTCGTCCACCGAAAGTCTAAGGGTGACGTGGCCGAGTTCTCGCGCTCGCTCATCCGCCGCGGGCTCGGGTGGTCACACGAGCAGTCTGAGCTGATGGAAGCGACCGAGCTGAAGCCTAAGCGCGTCGGTGGCCTGACGATGGAGCCTGCCGTGCATCGCCGCCTGACCGAGCTGGCCCAGCGGCACTTCGGTGGCGGTGTGGCCTCGGCCGCGCGGCACCTGCTGCGCCTGGGCTTGGGCATGAACGAAGGAGAGTCGCTGCGGCGCGAGGAGAAGTTCGCATCGTTGGCGGCAGCGATCCGCGAGGTGCGGGAGGCGCATGAGGGATGAGCGCGTTGGTCAAAGGGGCGCCGCTGACAATGGTGGCGCTGGATCAGAACACGAAAGCAACGATACTGATCGACGCTGCCGTGTGCTTCGTTCCGACGTGCGGGCACGACGGATTACTGTGGTTGGTGTTCCCGCACGTGCATTGAACCGATGAGCGAGCTGAAGCCAGGGGACGGAATAACCGTGATGGAGCACTGGCACATCAACTACGCCACAGTCACGGACGTCTCCGCCGCCGATTTTAGTGCCGCCTACGTCAGCCTGCCTGGCTGGTCGTGCAAGCTAGGTTTCCAACTCGAAGGAACGCTGTGGATCCGTGGGCACCATGCAGATGGCTCAGACGATGTTCAGGCTCTGCGGGCCGCCTACTTATTGACCCGCCGCTAGTTAACTGGCAGCATCCTCTGCATGCCCAAGCAGACCATCCCGGACTCGGTCAAGAAGGTCACAGACACCGTTCACGTGCAGAAGGCTGAGGTCACGCTGCCGATCGACGCGTTCCAGACCATCTCGGTGCAGGACTACAAAGACGCGCTCGCGGTCATCCAGCTCGTGCGTGACTCCGCTCTGGCTGTGCTGGAAGTCGACGAGGACAACGCTGACGTCACTGCCGTGGAGTACAAGCTGGTCGGTGGAGACGCGGCCGTGACGGTCACGCAGGTGAACACGTAGCTGCATGGTTGCCATTGGGGGCAAGATTACGGTGGTCGCAGCCTCCGACTCCTCCTTCACGCTCGTAAAGGAAATTCTAGACATCTCCACAATCGGTGCATTCGTTGCTGGAGTGGGTGGGACACGCGTCTGGTACCACCCGGAACATGAGGGTGTGCACTGGATTCACGGTAGCCACCTGCCTACGTCGTGCGAAGTGCAGGCGATGCTGGCCGCGCACAGGCTGGTGAGCGAATGAGTCTGCGCGTAGGAGACAAGGTGACGACGGTGGTTCCGGGTGTACCTGAAATAGGCACGCTGGTGAAACGCGTGACAGCTGTTCACGAGGACGCCTTTCAGGCCGCGTGGTATCCTGACCACGCGGCCAGTAGCCCAGGACCATCGTTCGGCTACCTTCTCGAAAACGAAGGCGTGCAGTGGATTTCTGGCGAACACACGGCAGGGTCTTCGGATGCGATAGCGCTGCTCGCAGCAAACGTACTGGTGCGCTCTTGATTGACATCTGCGTTGGGGACAAAGTTACGATCGTGCTCTCGAACTGGCCTTTAGTGGTCCACAAGTACGTGACGCGTGTTGATCCTGGCGGCGGGTTTGTCGTTGATCATGAAATGAACGAGCACCGAGATAACGAGGGTGTCGAGTGGATTCGTGGCCACCACGCAGGCAACTCTGATGACGTGCGCGCGTGCCTTGCTGCACGAGCGCTTGTGCGCGAGGACGCTGTGCCTCACCACCGCGATCCTGATGAGCTAACCTGGCTCGAACGCCAATGAGTGCTCTGCACGCCCTCTTCATCTGTGACCCAAACTGGTCCACCGGGCATGTCGTGCGCGGCCTGGCTGCCACTGTGCCTTCCGCACTGCACGTCGAGCTGCACGACTGGCGGCAGCCGTACACCGACTCCGATCACGACGCCGTGATCTGCATGTCTATCACCGGGCCAGCGCGCAATCCCGGCTGGCGCACGCCGCGCATCGCCTCGGTGCTGAGCGGCCCCGGAGAGATGCTCCTGGACGAGGTGAAGCCTCTCGTGTTCGAGCCTGGCGTCGTCCTGGCCGGCGTCAGCAACGAGTGCGCTGAACTTCTCCGCGCGGCCTACCCTCAAGCTGCCACTGTCTCCACCACACCTGGATTTGCCCACCCTACCAACTTCGTCTGGCGTGACCGCCGCGGGCCCATTCGACGGGCCGGCTTCGTTGGCCGATCCACCACGCAGCATATGCAGGTGAGCGGCCCGGTGAAGCGCCCCGAGATGTTCAAGAAGATCTGCGAGGCGGCGGATGTCGAGCCGGTCTTCACCGAGCAGGACTACCGCTTCGAGGACATGCAGCGGTTCTATGATTCGGTGGACGTGGTCATCTCGACCAGCTCGGCCGAGGGGGGCCCGTTCAGCCCAATCGAGTCCATCGCGTGCGGCGTGCCAGCGCTCTCCACTGACGTCGGGATCATCCACGACATGGAGCTGCCGGGCCGGTTCGAGACCATCGAGGAGGCCGCCACGCTAGTGAAGCACGCTCGTGGGTTCCTGCCTGCGCAGCGCGAGGCTGCTGCTGCACACGCAGTGGAGGCTGTTTCGTCGTGGATGGCCTTCATCACCCACGCGGCTGCTGTCCGCTCAGCCGAAGACCAGCAATGACCACGGATGCACGCTGTAGTACCGGCGTGCATCAAACTGATCGGAGACGGTTCCGTCGTCTGTCCACGCGATACGCGTCTCCCACTCCTGGCCGCCCACCACACTGGTCTGGTAGAACAGCGGCTCTCCGAGGGCGAACACCTCGTGGTGCACGGCTAGCTTGCACGAGATCGTGTCGCAAGGCTCTCGCGTCGAGCAGCTCTCAATCATCGCCCGTGTGTAGGCCAACGCGTGCCGGAACGTCAAGAACAGCACCGCGTGCGCGGTCAGCATGTTGTAGACCCGCTGCAGGTGCGGATACTCGACACACCGCCTGCGCATGATCTCGTAGTGATAGTCGTTTGCGTCGGGGCGGCACGCAGCTCGCGAGATCCCAAGGTAGACCGCGTCAGCGTCGTCGGGAAATGAAATGGTGAGTGGGTCCGGACCAGCCGGAGCTGGGCTGGTCCTCCACGCCACGTCGTCCTCCATCAGGACGAAGGGCTCGAACCGGCCAGGCGTCATACGGTTCACGGCGTGCTCGATGACCTTGGCATGGCCGAGCGGCGCCAGGACGCGCAGATCAGGATTGTCGAGTAGCTTTGGCGGCGTCCCATCCACGCGTTCGTGGCGAAAGCCCTGCAGCACGGTGTTCATATGCTCGCGCCGGTGCTCACGCCCGTTAAGCCAGTAGAACGGCACGGTGCGCAGATCGATCTGCATCAGCGCGGCGTGAGCGGCTTGGTCAGCGTGAAGATGAGATCAGAGGCTCCCTCGATGTAGTTCTGCATCGCCTCCTGGATGAAGGCGTCGTTGCGCCCGGCGAAGCGCCCGTCGCCGTTCGGCACCGTCCCACCCCCGGCGTCGAAGTCACACGTGTACTCTGTGTTGTGCGGTGCGTTTACGGCACGCCATTCCTTCCGCAGGTAGTACGTCCAGAAGAAGACGACGGGGGGCCACTTGTGCGTCATGTCGCCGTAGGAGCGCTGGGAGGCCCACCAAGGCACGGTGATCGTAGCCTTGCCACCAGGCTTCAGCACGCGGAATGCCTCGTTGGCGAAGTGCACGCGCTCATCCGGCTCCAGGTGCTCCAAGAAGTGGCTGCTGTGGATCTCCTCCACGCTGTTGTCTTCCCACGGCCACGGCTTGAATGGGACCGACGCCGCGTTGTGCTTCACGTCCGTCTCTCGCGCTGCCACGTCCAGCACGACGTCCACGCCAGGGAAGCTCATCTTGTCCACGCCGGTCCAGTCAGGGCCACACTTTCGAGTGCCACATCCAATATCTAAGCGCATGGTCTTCGTCACCTCTTTCGTTTCATGTACGCCAGAACGGCAGCAGTGTGTTTTTCGTACCAGCCCAGGAAGCGCTCACCAGATCTTGCCGGCCGGGCCGAACTTTCCATCGAAGTCGAGGTGGCCTACTCGGACGGAGCAGTCAACGCCGCATCTGTAGCCGTACTGCCGCGCGTTTGACCAGAAAAATAGGTCTTGAGTGCTCATACCACCCACCGTCTGCGTCTTGAACCAGGGCTGGCGCAACTTGGTGTCCTTGAACATGCCCAGCCGGAACAGCGTGAAGCCCATCCCGAGGCCGCAGCACTCGACGAGCCCACCGGCCGGATCCGGCAGCTGCGGCCGGAAGTTCAGCGCCGGATCGCGCGGGTCGCCCCAGATCTGACACACCCCACCGGGCCCCTTCGTGAAGTAGCACCCACCGATCGCACTCAGCTCGGGGTGCTGTTCCATCCGCTCCACGAGCTTGATCACCCCATCAGGCGGCGGCAGGTTGTCGTGCTCGATGGTAAGCACGTACTCCCACTCGCGCAGGTTCGGCTCGTTCAAGATGCCCTGGACGGCTGAGCTGTATGCGTCGCCTACCTCCATACCCTGCGCCAGGATGCGCACCACGCCGTTGTTCGGCGGAAAGCCCAGGTTCCACACGCTGAGCGCTACGGTGGCCGGGATGAGGCCCGCCGCGGGCATGACGACGACGATCCGTTGCTGCTTCCAGCTGCCGCCCTTCATCAGGCGAGCCCGGGTGCCATCGAGATCTGCGTTATTCGCGCCGCCGAGGTCTTGAACGATCAAGCTCACGGAGGCGGACAATACTACAAGCGCTAGTTATCTGGCAACAGGATCAGACGCCGCCGCGGGCCGCGATCCACGCACGGAGATTCGCCGTGAGCGCTGCGTTGCCGCGAGCCTCGGCCGCCACAGCCGCCGCGAGGCATTTCGTGTACGTCAGCGCGTCCGTGGCGCTGAGCTGGCGGCTCGCTTGCACCTGCACGACCACAGCATCGAGCGCCGTGAACGCGTCGGCCTGATCCGCAATGCTCCCAGCCACGTTGATCGCGTTCCCCTCCCACGGGGCCTTGTGCCACACCAGTTGTGGTGTGCAGACGAGCGCGGCGACCGCCGGCAGCGGAAGCCCGAGAAGAACGGACACGATGATGGTCTTCAGCATGCCCCTGGTCTACTCGTCCCGCTCCAGGACGGCAAGCTCACGCTCCAGCTCGGCGAAGCGCTCCAGAGGCTCGTGGAGCGCTTCCAGGGCCCCCGCAGCCACGCCGATGCGCTCGGCCGCTGTCAGCCCCCGGCGGCGCCTCTTGCGCTGCTGGGCCAGCGTGGCGACGAGCAGGCCCGTCGACAGGAAGAGCAAGATCACGCCCCACTTGTAGTAGGCCAGCGACGTCGTGTTGGCTCCCACGGGCTCGACCGCGCCAATCGCGGTCGGCGGCCGGGCCTTCCCGTTGAAATCGGTGGTCGCCCCGCCAGCCACGTTGCCCGCGCCGATGAGGGGCGAGCTGACTGCTGGCGTGAAGTCGGCGATGGCTCCAGCAAAGGTGGTCGAGATGCGGGCGTTGACGAAGGACGGGTTCGTGTTCTGTGTGGAGTTCAGATCCCACCCGTTCGTGCGCCACGTGGTGAGCGACTGCGATCCGTTCTGGTTCCAGACTCCCGTGCCGTTCGGCGTGAAGCACCAGTTGTTGTTGATCCCCGAATACTGAGCGTTCGTGGCCAGCGCGTAGTTGAAGCACGGCACGCTGCCTGTAGCGGTCTGGAAGGTCACGTTGTTGTACGACGACATCAGCGTGCCTGTGTTCCGGATCGAGAACGAGGTGCCGTTCCCGTACCCGGTGTTGTTGATCATGGCGACGCTCTGGTTGTCCCAGTCGCCTCCTCCTGATCCCTGACCGTCATTGGTCAATGCCACGCACTCGAATCCGCTCGTCGGCGCTGCCAGGCAGATGGTGTTCTCGACCGTGCAGTTGTGGCAGGCTGACAAGTCGACTGCAGCACCACCCACGTTCTCGATGGCGTTGCCGTTGATGATGACGTTCGAGAACCCCTCGAATGAGGTGTACCCGGGGTTGATCCCCAGCCCGTAGCAGCTCCCAGTCGCGTTTCCTGCATCTTCGTGGATCCACAGTCCAGCGATGGTTAGGCTTCCTGTGAGGCCGTGGTTGACTACCGTGGCCCCCGAGCAGTGCCCACCGACCTGTGCAGCCTTGTACAGCTCGCAGCTCGTCACCTGCATGCCTGTAGCGTTGTTGCTAGAGATGTAGATGTGATGGTCTAGATTTGCTGTCTCGAACCCGTTATTGACGTAGTACGACTTCGTAATGATCTGGCCTGTTCCACCACCAAGGTACCCCTGCGCGCCGTTGTTCCCGACGTAGGTATTCGTCGTGACGATGTTCATGTCATCGTCGTTCGCATTTCCTCCAGCGTTCTCTGCGCCGATGCACAGGTACTCCTCATCAACGTCGCAGATCTTGACGTTGCTGATGTTGTTGTAAATGAAAAACGCCTCCATCGGAAACGGTGCTGATGACGCGCACGGTGTAGCTGGCTTGCCGAGTCCCTGGATCGCGATGCCGGCGACGATGTAGCCGCCTCGCGCGATGTCGCTTCCATCATCGAAGTTGAACGCGTATGTCCCAAGAGGGTCCAGCATCAGGGGACGCGGCCCGGTGCCCCACGTGGCCGTGTAGGCAGCCAACACCACACGGTTCCCGGCAGACGAGTTCCGGTTCACCCACCGGTAGGAGGAAGCGCCAGTGAGATCCCACGTGCCTCCATTACAGAACAGGATGGCGTCGCCAGCATTCAGACTGGCGAACTGCCCCTGTGCCTTCCCGTACGTGCGCCAGGCTGTCGCCGGTGACGTTCCCGCAAGACCGTCGTTGCCGCCCGTGCAACCTGCAGCAGGCTGTTGCCCCGTCGGCTGCGCGCCGGCCGCGCCGCTCGTAGCACAGTCACACACGTAGTAGGTGGTCCCAGTGATGGTGGGATAGCAGGCAGGAACGCTGCAGCCGTTCTCTCGAACGCACGCTGGGGATGCCTGCTGCGCTACTGCCACACCGCTAGCAGCTAGAACGAGCCAAGCAGCGATGAGCCCAGCAGCCCGCTTCACGCGCGCCACCACGCCACCGCGGCAGTGGCGGACGCGTTGGGGTTCTGATCGTTGTTCGCTGCAAGGGCTGCCGCGTTGGCGGCGACCTGAGAAGGGGACAGCGTGCTCGCGTACAGCGCGGCATAGTACGTAACCCCGCTCGGCGAGGCACCCACAGCACCCATGGTCACATTTCCTGTGAGCCAGTTGAACGTGGCATCGAGCACAGCGCCGAGGCCCAGCTGATCGATGATCGTCGGAGAGACCGGGCTTCCGTTCACGTACATGAGCACGCGATTCGTCGGCGTAGCTTGCAGCGAGTCGATCGCGAAGTGAAGCACCAACACGCCGCTCGTCGGAATGGCGTACTTGAGCAAACAGTCATTGGGAAATGCACCCTCGGCGGCGCTGAAGATCACCCCTCCCTGACTGTGATTGACCGTCAGCCCGATGATGCTGACTGATGATCCATCTACGATCTGGAAGTAGCTGTCGTATGTTGCCGTCGACAGGCTAGAGTCGATCACGATCTCCAGCGTCATGCTCGTCGCTCCGGCCAGCGCCGTGTTGACTTTGGTACCTGAGAGCAACCCCGTGATCGACGTCCCTGTGGCTGCGTAATTCAGCCCATCACCAGCTCCGATGCTGGTCCACTGCGCCGATGCACCGTAGGTGATCGTCGCGTTGAGCGCCGCGCCGGACGATGTGTCACGGATCGCTGCCGGAACCGTCCCAGAGGCGGCCTCGTTGAACAGATACAGAAGAAGTGGATTGGGCATGTGCGCTCAGGTCCCCTGCAGCGGCTAAGTGCTCACGAACTTCATGTACGGGAGCACGCTCAGGTTGCCCGTCAGCCCAGACAACGCGAGCGTCGATGGCAGCGTGGTGGTGACCCCCGTGAACACGCCCATGCCCATCAGCCACGGCGCGCCAGACATCCCGGCGAGGTTGGTGCCGGTCGAGAAGGCCGACGAGTTCGACCCGAGCGGAGCGAGATTGGTCATCGTGATCTGGTTGCCCAGCCACGCGAGGTAGCTGCCGACTGCATTGGAACTGGACGACCCGCGAGCGAACAGGCCCAGCCAATACTCGCCCGGCTGCAGCAGCGTGTTCACCGGGAACTGGACCCGCGCCAGCATGGACGACGAGATGCTGTTGTCCGTGCGGGTGTACGTGCCCGTGCTGTATCCCGAGTAGGCCGACGTCAGCGGCTGGTTCACGGTCGCCGAGCCGTTGTTGTACGTGACCGAGACACCGAACGACGTGCTGGCGACGACGCTCAGCGTGGTGCTGTTGGCGCCTGTCCCGCGCGAGTAGATCCCGAAAGCATGCGTCACCGACTGCTGGCCACTGACGGCGCCAACGGTCGAGAACTGCGCCTGCGCCACGAGATCCAGGAAGCCAGCGCTGACCGGTGCATGGATCTCGAATGGGAAGAACGAGCAGCTGCCCGTCGTGCCAGAGTTCGCCGTGAGCACAGTCGTGCTGGCATTCACGATCGGGTAAGGCTCGTAGGTAGACAGCGTCGACTGCGCTGGCGCGCCGATCGAGATCGTGCTGCCATTCGTCGAGATCGAGACGGCCCCAGTGGCGGAGAGGCTCGACGTAGCCGGCGCTGACACCTGGATGGAGCTGTTCGAGTAGCCCACCGTGAGCGCGCCCAGGCCGTTGAACGACATCGCGGACAGCGCAAGCGTCGTCGAGCTGTTCTGCGTGGTGTTGCCGAGCGCGTAGAAGCCTCCTGTGGTCGCGCCGCCGCCCGCACCGCCTGAGATGACCAGCGCATTGCCGCTGTATCCCACCGACACACCGCCCGCCCCTGAGAACGACATCGTGCGGGCATCGAACGTGCTGCTCGACGACTGCCCAGTGGTGTTGCCGATCGCGTAGCGGCCTTCCGTCTGGTTCGACTGCGCAAACGTCGCTGTTCCCGTGATCGTCGAGCCGTTCAGCCCAAAGCTCACGTTGTTCGAATTCGAGAACACGGCGGACGCGAGGTTTCCACTCGTCGTGCCTGCGGAGAAGTTCACGGATCCAGCACCGCCCCCTGCGACAGACGCCGTCACGGTCGAGCCGTTCAGCCCAAAGCTCACGCCGTTGCTGTTCGAGAAGACCCATGCCGTGCCGAGATTCGAGGTGGTACCGGCGCTGAGGTTGATGTTGTTGGAGATCGAGACGGTCGATCCGTTCGTCGAGATCGAGATGCCGCCCACCCCGACGATGCTCGACGTACCCGGCGCAGACGCCTGGATGGACCCGTTCGAGTAGCCCATCGTCATGCCGCCCAGCGCGTTGAACGACAGGGCCGACGCATTCAGCGCAGTGGAGCTGTTCTGCGTGGTGTTGCCGAGAGCGAAGAGACTGAGGCTCGCTGCGCCGGACGGCCCCGTAGCTCCGGTGGCACCGCCAGCACCAGTGGCTCCGGTGGCTCCAGTCCCTGCCGGACCGGTCGCGCCCGTGGCCCCTGCTGTGCCTGCGCCTGTGGCGCCCGTGGCTCCTGCAGTCCCTGCCGGTCCCGTGGCGCCGGTCGCGCCCGAGGCTCCCCCGCCAGGCCCTGTTGCCCCCGCCGGGCCGGTCGCACCTGTTGCACCAGATCCCGTCGCGCCAGCAGGCCCGGTCGCACCCGTTGCCCCACCCGTGCCCGTGGCACCGGTCGCGCCAGCACCAGTCGCGCCGGCCGGGCCAGTGGCTCCGGTCGCTCCAGCCGTTCCTGTAGCTCCGGTGGCACCCGATCCCGTCGCTCCAGCCGGTCCCGTAGCTCCGGTGGCGCCCGAGGCCCCGGCGGCACCGCCCGCTCCGGTCGCGCCCGTCGCGCCGCCCGGTGAGCCCGCAGGCCCTGTCGCGCCAGTGGCCCCCGAGGCCCCGCCACCTCCACCCCCTCCGCCGCCGGCAATCACGGCCGTCACCAGGCCGTTGACGGCGTAGGCGCTGGCGTCCTTGATGATGCCGATCGGCGCCGCATTCGGCGTCAGCGCAGCACGCCCAGCCACGCTGGCCGAGGTGTACAGCGTCTGCTGTGCTGTGGGGGACAGCCCCGTCTGCAGCAGCACTTGTGTGGTGCCGACGATGCACACGTTGACAGCGCCTCCTACACCAGCGCCTGAGAGAGTCACACCGATCTGGCCCTGCACAGCGCTAGGAGAGAGCGCCCGCTTCACCACGTTGTTGGCGAAGATCCGAACGACTTCGCCCTTCACGAGCGCGGTAGATTCGCCGTTGGTACACGTGGTGTAACTGCCGTCGTTCATGCTGCACCTCAGAAACGGAAAAAGGCGCCCACTCGTGAGGAGAAATCCCCACAAGCGGCGCCTGTTGTCAGGTAGCCGGTGTCACTCAGGATGATGCCTTATGCGACAGGTCACCGTCAACTGACCGAGCGGCTACTGAATGACTACACGCCGTCCTGCTAACACACTAGCGTTCTACTCACGTGCTCACGAACTTCATGTACGGCATGACAGTCAGGTTGTTGGTGAACTGCGACAACGCCACCGAAACAGGAAGGGTCGTCGTAGCCGCCGTGTTGACGCCAAACCCGACGATCCAGTTGTTTCCCTGCATCCCAACCAGATTCGTTCCGCTCGTAAAGGCTGACGACGACGATCCGATCGGCTTCAGCGCGGTGAGCGTCATCTGCGTGCCGATCCACGACAGCTTGATCCCGCCCGAGTTGCTCGACGTCGATTCACGTGCGAACAGCCCGAGCCAATACTGCCCCGGCGGCAGCAGCGTGTTGACGGGAAACTGCACGCGATACAACCCGCTGTAACCAGCCACAATATTAGTTCCACCTGAACTAGTCGACCCGGTTGCATACCCTGTGTAGTTTGTCGTGGTTGCCTGCGCGACCGAGATCGTCGAGTTGTTGTAGGTAACGCTCAGCCCAAAACTCGTCGACACGACAGTGCCGATCGTCGTGCTGTTGGTTCCCGTCCCACGCGAGTACAGCGCCATGGCGTGTGTCGCCGACTGCTGGCCTGACGAGGTTCCCATCGTGATGAAGTTCAGCGATGCGATCAGGTCAAGAAATCCAGCGGACACAGACTCATTCACCGGAAACGGAAAAAACGAGGCAGAGTTCGATGTGGCCGTCTGTGCACTCAGTGCGGCTGTTCCGCTGACATCGATCGGGTAAGGCTCATACGTGGACAGAACGTAGCCCCCTGATGCAGTCACGACGGACCCGTTCAAGCCGAACGATACGCCATTCGAATTCGAAAACGTAAATGCATTCAGGTTGTTGGACGTCGATCCGGCAGACAGGTTGAAGTTGTAGCTCGCCGTCACCGTCGCTGAGCCGGACATCCCGAACGACATATTGTTCGAGTTCGAGAACACGACCGTCCCCGAAGTGGCCGTTTGTGTCCCTGCTGCGATTGCTCCAGGAGTCACAGGAGCACCGATCGAGATCGTGCTGCCATTCGTCGAGATCGAGACAGCTCCTGTGGCGGAGAGGCTCGACGTAGCCGGCGCTGACACCTGGATGGAGCTGTTCGAGTAGCCCCACGTCACGGCACCCAGCGCATTGAACGAGAGCTGAGACGCCGGCAGCACGGTCGAGCTGTTCTGCGTGGTGTTGCCGAGCGCGAAGAGACTGAGGCTCGCTGCGCCGGACGGCCCCGTAGCTCCGGTGGCTCCCGTACCCGCCGGCCCGGTTGCTCCTGTTGCGCCTGTAGATCCTGTCGGTCCTGTCGCTCCGGTCGCGCCAGCAGCCCCAGTAGGCCCAGTCGCGCCTGTCGCTCCCTGGCTTCCTGATGGACCTGTAGCCCCGGTCGCACCAGAACCGGCTGGCCCAGTCGCACCCGTGGCGCCCACGCCTGTTGCGCCGGTGGCTCCAGTAGTGCCGGCAGTGCCAGTCGCGCCCGTCGCACCCTGCACGCCTTGCGCTCCGGTGGCTCCGGTGGCGCCAGCAGCGCCTGCAGTACCCGTTGCGCCAGTCGATCCAGTAGCTCCGGTGAGCCCTGTTGCGCCAGTGGCTCCTGCCGTGCCGGCAGTTCCGGTTGCTCCAGTCGCGCCCGTCACCCCGGTGGCCCCAGTGCTGCCTGTCGCACCAGTGAACCCGGTGGCGCCGGTGGCTCCGGTAGTGCCAGCAACACCCGTCGCGCCTGTTGCACCAGCAGATCCGGCTGACCCGGTAGCTCCTGTGGAACCAGTCAGCCCAGTAGCTCCCGTGAATCCAATCGGCCCTGTTGCGCCTGTCGAGCCCGTCAGCCCTGGCGGGCCCGGATCTCCGTCGTTGCCTGTAGCTCCCGTAGCTCCCGAAGGTCCAGTCGATCCGGTAGCTCCTGTCGATCCTTGCGCACCGGTCGCGCCTGTTAGCCCTGTCGCGCCAGTAGCGCCCTGCACACCAGTGGCTCCAGTGGCGCCCACGCCGGTCGCGCCTGTGGCTCCGCTTGCTCCCGTTACGCCGGTCGCGCCAGTCGCACCCGTGCTGCCTTGCACACCGGTGGCTCCGGTGGCGCCTTGCACGCCCGTCGCTCCGGTCGCCCCTGTCGCTCCCACTGTCCCCGTCGCTCCTGTCGCGCCCGCGGCGCCTGTCGCTCCTGTAGCTCCGGTCGAGCCGGTCAGCCCAGGGGGGCCCGGATCGCCATCATTGCCTGTGGCGCCCGTTGGCCCGGTTGCCCCTGTCGATCCTTGCGGTCCTGTGGCTCCCGTCGAGCCCACCGCGCCGGTCGCCCCTGTGGCTCCTGTCGACCCGGTGAGCCCCGTGGCTCCAGTCGATCCTTGCAGCCCTGTTGCGCCGGTCGCACCTGTCGGCCCAGTGGCGCCGGATGCGCCAATACCTGTCGCTCCTGTCGTCCCTGTCGGCCCAGTGGCCCCCTGCACGCCAGTGGCGCCCGTCGCGCCCACACCGGTAGCTCCTGCAGGTCCAGTTGCGCCTGATGCTCCTGTCGCGCCAGGCGCTCCGGTGGCGCCCACAGCGCCGGTGGCGCCCACACCCGTCGCTCCTGTAGCTCCAGCCTGCCCGGTCGCACCAGTCGCGCCAGCCGGGCCTGTGGACCCCACACCGGTCGCGCCAGTCGCGCCGGTGCTGCCTTGAACACCGGCTGCCCCGGTAGCGCCCTGCACGCCCGTCGCGCCAGTCGCGCCGGCACCAGTCGCTCCGGTAGCTCCTGCAGTGCCTGTGGCCCCAGTTGCGCCGGCCTGTCCGGTGGCGCCCGTTGCGCCATCAGCACCTGTGGCCCCTGCGGCTCCGGTCGCCCCCTGTGCGCCAGTAGCTCCAGCACCCGTGGCTCCGATAGGTCCGGTCGCTCCGGTGGCGCCGCCCGCGCCGGTGGCGCCTGTCGCGCCAGTAGCCCCAGGCACACCAGTCGCGCCTGTTGCGCCGCCACCGGGACCAACCGGGCCGGTCGCGCCTGTTGCCCCTCCTGGCGAGCCCGCCGGTCCTGTCGCGCCCGTGGCTCCAGCCGGTCCTGTAGCGCCATCCCCTCCGGAGCCCCCCAGCTCGGGGCCAAGAAACCCTGTGTTTATGATATCACCCACAGGCTTACCGTAGCGCGATGTTTACCGTCAGTGCTCCTTCACCACACCCGGACAGTCGCACGTCGAAGTCCTGCCCAACTCGAACAGGGCGCCGCAACGTGACCTGATCCCGATAGCCAACCGCAGCTGCTGCCGGCACAGTCAGCACGAGCGGCGTATCCGCCAGCTCGGACAACAACTGCACTTGCACAGGCGTCGAGAACTGGCCTGCAAGGACGATGATGGAGATCGAAGAGAACTCCTCGCCATCAGCAGGAAAGCGCTGCGGTGGCTGCGAATCGGGAGCCCCTGCAGAGCCGGCAAGCCCTGCATAGCTGATCGTCACACCACGAGGGTCTCCTCTAAGCGCGCCGACGACACGCATAGCCGGAAGCCCGCGGCTATGACGTGCGCCCGGACCATTCCAGCCCTCGCTCATTACACCGTCAGCGTCCCGTCGATGGTCAGCGTAAGCACGTTGTTCGTGCCTGAGAACGCCTGGATGGTCTCGCCGGCAGCAAGGTAGAAAGGCCCGTAGGAGTCGAACGGCAGGTTGCCTTGCGCAGGGATCGAAACAGCATCAAATATCCGCGTTCCGGTAGCATCGGCACCGATCGACATCGTGAACGTGGCCGCTGTCCCACTGCTGTTGTAGACGTGGATGTTCTGGATCTTGAGCGTCGTCGATCCTGGCACGGTGTACTTCGTCGCAGCGGAGTTCGTCAGCAGTGCCGGCCCGAAAACTCTACTCCCTGTGGTTGTTGGCATCGTGTGGTCCTTCCCGTCGATGATGCACTAGCTAGCCGCATGGATCAACCTAGGTGCCTTGCGGTACCATCAGCTGCGTGCCCGCTGTCGGCGACATCATCACAGGGCTCGTCACCTACGCGACGAACGCCAAGATCCGCGCGGTTGGACCCGTCAAGAGCGTCTTGGGCGCTCGGTTCTTCGCCCAGCTCCGCTCTCCGCTGAACGGCGCCAACTACAATAGCTACTTCAACCTGTCTGACGAATACATCACGTGGGTGCCAGGCGATCAGACTGACGAGACCAGCAGTCCATTCGGGCCCAACACCGCGACCTTGACCGTCGATGGCGTCTCGACCGGAGCGCTCCAACTGGGCAGCTTTCCCGTCACAGGTCTCGTCAGCTACCAGACCCGAGCGTGGGTCAAAAGCGTAGGCCGCTGGTTCGATCTCGTGCCTGCCGAAGCCCCGGCACAGCCACTAGTCGTCATCGACGCTCCTGACGGCCGCCAGTGGGTCAGCACCGAGACTCCAAACCAGCAGTTCCTGGCGGCCACATTCTGGTCGGTGTCCCCTCAGCGCGGCTCGGACGAGGCCATTGGGTGGGGAATGACTGAAGAAGAAGCGGACGCGCACCCGCTTCGCACGTACCACGAATTGAATCGGCGGCTTGTCGGATGGAACCAGAACAACACGTGCGCGGGGATGCCCGACCTATCGCTGTCGATCCACAACCTGGACGCAGTAAACACAGAGGACACGTTCGCCGTCCTGACAAATCTGATCTCGCCAAACTATCAGAAGTACGTGCGCATCCGCGGCACCCTGAACCCTGTCGACGTGAACGCTGTGGACCGCGAGATCACAGGCTACGTGCCTGCTGATCCTGTCACCAACACAGAGCGCGAGATCATCATCGCTGGCTTGGGGCTCGCTCCGCAATACGTTGGAAAGATCGTGCAGACGGTAGATGGGCAGCGTACTGGTGTAGTGACTCGGCAGAACGCGGCCGACCGCCTGGCCATCAACGAGATCCGCGATGGAGCTGCCGCGATCGACGGCTCAGGCGTCACGGCTGTGTCTGATTTTGCTGTGGGCGACCACGTGAGCTTTCTGGATCCAACGCAGCTTGCTGACTGGCCGTTTCCTCCCTACCTTCAGTTTCCGCTCCTCGCACAGACGCGGATCGATGTCGGCACGTCTGGGCTGTTCCCAGATGGCCACCTGGGCAGCTCATGGCCATTCATCAGCCAGTGCCTGCTCGGATCTGGTGTTCCAAATCGGCAGGAGTTTTTGCTGAGCGGCGGTGTTGCCGCGAGCATCATGTCGAGCGGAATCTTCGCGACACACGCGAATGCGTTCCAGAGCGGATACGCCATCTGGACGTCATGTGCAGTTCTCATAAACGGTGATGGCCCATTCATCGGGGACTACGCGCTCGTTCTGGGTGACGAGAACACCTTCGTTCCGTACGGCGCAGGTGGCGTAGGTTTGCGCGCATTCGGCGACAGCCCATGCACAGTGACCCTGTCCGATCAGTCTACGATCGCTTCTTTCGGCATGGGTAGCGCCGTAATCGCCTTGACGAGCACACACACAGGTCAGCCAGGAGACTTCGCCGGAAACGATACGGGAGGAACGGGGGCACGCTGGTACGGTACGGGCAACACAGGCTACCTGCTCATCCTGGGAAAGAACACGCGGAGCAAGTTCCCCAAGGTCCGCGCCACGGTCGTCACGTCAGCTCCGTACGCAATCAACATCGCTGGTAAGGGCCCGGGAGACACTAACCCGCTCTACAATCGAAACTTCAGTGACATCCCCATCGTCATCACGACGGGTTCACTGAGTGTGTTGGCGGATTCGTCACCTGACAGCTTCTGAGCGCTCCATCGATCGTCACGCCAGGCTGGTTCAGTACAGCCGACGTGGCCACGAGATCTGCCATGGCAGCACGCTCATGGTGCCACAGGCGGTGGACTGCACGCAGCCGATAGTCGGGCATCGTCCACCACTCGCCCATCGCCGAGAAGAACACCTCATCGGCACCAACACGTCGCCCTAGCTCCACGAAGCTCTCCATCTCGCGCCAGTTGTTGGCCTGCACCACGAACGACAACTGCAGGCGCCTAACCGGTCCGTTCGCTCGCAGCTTCGCAACGAAGGCTAGATTCCGCTGAAGCCTCCCCCAGTCACCTCCCCGGTTGAGCGCGTAGGTTGTGTCGGTCGCTGCATCGATGGAGATCTCGACCGAGCGAACACGCACACGAATCGGACCAAGCCCATCCCACCCGATCGCGTCGAACCGCTGTCCATTTGTATGCAGCCGAATAGACAGACTGGGGCAGCTTTTAGGATCCAGCGAACGCAGTAGCTCCCGATCTGATGCACTCGTGAACGGGTCCCCGGCGCCGCTCACACTCAGCCACTGCAGCTCCTGAAGCACGCCGTTTCCCAGCGTCGCTTCACGAATCCTAGCGATGTCGTTGCGTGCACGTTCTCCTGCCACGATCAGCCCTTCACGGCAGCTCGGGCACGCCAAGTTGCACGTGCGATCGTCCGCCAGGTTCACGAACGTGATGTGGGCAGGCTGCAGCGTTGCCCATGGCGGCAGCTCTGCCACCTCACGCACCGGTCCTGCGCCGTCACGAAGAAATGGGCACGCTGTGCAGTAGCGAAACGATCCGTCGAGGATCGACGCTCGGATGTCTTGCGCATTCGTGCTGCTGAACGCCTGCCGTGCATCGATCTTCAGCACGTTGCCGATCGACACTGGCAGCCACCCAGAGCAGCAAGCGAAGGCGTCGCCGTTCGGCACGACCTCCAGGTTGCGGAACGGTCGAGCGCAGAACTTCATCAGCTGAGCTTGCAGAGAAACAGTTGGTACCCAACGAATACGACAGCAACACTCCGGCCAAGCTCGCAGATGAAGCCGTCAACAGCAGCGTGCACAGCCGGCATCCCATAATCGTCGAAGACTAGCGGTGCACCAGGAAGTAGTAGCTGCCAGACAGCTCGCGCGTCGTGTGTCACATCATCAGCTTCGTGCGAGCCGTCGATGTAAGCCCCGGCGAACCCAGGAGCCAGTCCTGGGAGGACCACGTGAGACTTTCCCCGTGCCTTCACGATCGCCGGAATGTGCCGTGTGTTTGCGTCGAACGTCATCTCGTAGTCGGCGTCAAAATGGTCAACGCAGGTGATGGTGGATCCGGCAGGTAACAGGTTATTCAGTGTCCACAGCGCCGATCGGCCTTCATAACTCCCCACCTCTAGCCAGCGCACCGGGCTCCCCCGGAAGAACTGCGGCAGGTACTTCTCCCATGCCCAGGTAGTATTCGAGAACCAGTCCGTCGTGAACCGTGGCGGTTCGTTCATCATCGGTAGCCGTCTCGCCAGAATGGGCGCGTGAGAATTGCAGCATCGTCGCCAGCCATCCACGCCCGTGACGTCCGGCTTCCGAACAGATGGCGATCGCCGCTCACCAGTGACTGTGCACCCACGTGCTGATACAGCCCGGGGTAGTGCACACCGATCATCCAGTTGCGCGCCGCGCCGATCGCACGGATACACTCATCGGAGCCTGGAGTCGGGCACGCCACCATCTCTGCACGAGCATCATGCAACGCCCGACACGTGCGCAAAGGCACCTTCAGCGCCTGGCAGAACGAGAACTGCGCTGCGTGGATCCGGAACAGGCTCCACGGCATCGTCGCATCACCCCAGGGGGCGTAGAACATCACGAACGCGCAGTCGGCTGGAACCGAAAACTCCTCTGCGTACTTCGCGGCACCTGGACATCCCTTCACATCGTCTTCGAGAAACAACAAGTCTTCCCGGGCCTCCACCGCCAGCTCGAACGCCTGCCACGTAGTCCAGCGATTCTCCGTGGCAGGCGCGTGCAAAGGCTTCGGCGCGCAAATAGCACGCCAGCCTGCAGGCACTTCCGGAGGCTCCGCGCCGTCGACCAAAACGATTCTGGTCTTGTCACTAGCGGAGGAGTCGACATCGATCAGCGTCGCCGCGAGATGATCATGCCGCCGCTGATCGGTGAGGACGACGATCACGGGACCACGAGAACCGTAGCACTGATGATGACGATCGCATTCCCGGACGGAGCAACTGAGAGGCCGACACCCCGGGACAACGGCCCTGATGGGGGCGGAATCGGAACCGTGAATCTAACGTTCTGCCCTCCACCAGTCGGCGCAAACGTGGTGCCTGGAATAACTACACCCTGGCACGTCAGGCTGAACGACGCTCCTGCGCTGCCCGAATAGCCATAACACGTGTACTGCACATTGAGATGACCGCCGCCAAGCGCAATCGCGTCGGGAATCGGAAACTCGAACGGGCTGGATGTGCATGTCGCTACGCCCTGGTACACCCACACGCGTGTGGACCCAGCCATGGTGGCGATGCCGCCCAGCAGGATTGTGGCGAGCACGGGAGTCCCCACGTTCGGATTGAACGAGATCAGCCCCAGTGACCCGCCAGCAGCCCGCACGATGCTGGCAACAGGGTTTGTGCCGTCTGACGGCGGTGTGCCGGATACGAGCACACCTAGCGTGTCGCTGACGTATGCCGTCTGCCCATGCGTGGGTGTTCCGGTGAACTGCGCGATGACAGGGCCGCTCAGGACAACGAGTGCCGCAGCGCCGTTGGCCGCATCGGTGAGCGTGATCCCTAGCGCAGGCACACCTGGCGAGATGAGATCCGACGCCTGCGCAGCAAACACGTGGTTGTCAGCGCCGGACGCGCGAACCACTGAGAATGCCGCGAGCATACCGCCTGAGTCCGCAATCATCGAGGCCGCACCGAACGACACCACACCACCAGCTCCGACAACGTTGTTGCCGGCCGGATCAGGATAGTTGGTCGTCGCCAGGTTCGCGATCGACCCAATCGCGCCGCCGAACAGGCGCACGCCGCCCAGCGTCGCCACGGCTGTGACCGCCGTGTACTTGCCGACGCGAACAGCCGTCGCTGTCGACGAAGTGACGTCCAGAACAACGTCTGTGTTTCCACCATCCGAGGAGATGACACCGTCAACGCTCACAGAAGCGTTGACGCAGTCGATCTTGACGATCGGTACGGCAGAATTTGACACGTCCGCGGATTGAATAGCGACACCCGTAGAGGCGTACACATTGACCCCGGCTGGACCAGTCGGCGCCGTAATCCGCGGCGGTCGCACAGTGGTATCGCCACCGAACAGGACAGCTCCTGCATTGGTGACGCTCTGCCCAGACCCGCCTGCGTTGATCTGGATACCACTGCGCATAAACGCTGCCGCACCAAGGACACCAGACAGCGAACTGTAGAACGATGCTGTTGGACCGACGGTCGCGAACACGGTAGCGACCGTGAACGAGTCACCGGCCTGGTATGCGCCCACGAACATGCTCGTGCCAACCCGCACAGTGTTGGTGCTGTCAGTGTCTGTGTAGGTCGGTGAGGCGGCGAATTCCACCAGTGCTGTCGACAGCACGCCCGTGGCAGCAAGGAACACACCAGCATATTTCTCACATCCAGTGCCGTAGACCGTCGTGAACCCTGCGTTGGTGCTGCGGAACCCAGAGATCACCAGCGCGCCCGAAGATGACGTGCCACTGTCCGCGCCCTGCTGCACAGCATGTGAGAAGTCACCCACCGCGACGCCAGGCTGCTCGATCAAAAACACATCGCTGGCCACAGGTGATGCTGGCAGGATGTCCGCAGGCACCAGCAACGCCGTCGTGTTCTTCCACACCATGGTGGCGAAATTCCGCAGCGCAACCGTTGTGGTGTTGGCCGCGAACCGAATACGGTATCCGCTGATGGCCGAAACGCCGGCCGCCTCCGCCGGGAAGTTCGCAGCACCTCCGCCAACCTGCTGGCAGTTGAGAACGGCTGTTGAGCTGCCCCCGATCGTGTTGTACCCGCTTGCGAACGTGCTCGACAGGGTGATGTAGCCAGCCGTAGTCTCATCGGCAGCAGTCAGCGTGAAGTTGTCCGTGCCTCGTACAATCGCAGTCTTCCATCCGATCACGTTAGACAGCCACGACATGTCCTGATCGCCGCCGGTCCTGTTCTTGTACGTCGCTCCGTTGATGCGGGGCTTGACCAGGATCAGAAGGTTCGCGTTGTTTCCACTCCGAGGAAGCAGTTGGCCTACGCGCTCCATCGTCTTGAATGGCGTGTCGAGTGCTGCTGCCAGAGCCTGGGCCAGCACACCAACAGCGCCAGGCGCAACCGGCGGGATGACAGAAGTGTCGAACGAGTACCCCGGCAGAGCCGTGTTGTCGTCGCCGGTCAGCACAACGCCGTCGTAGTCCACGCAGTAAACGACGTACGAGCCTGGCGAGGGAAAGGCAGAGTGTTGGTGATTCTCACGTGCAACACGATTGCCGACTGGGTTGCCGACGAGATCGACCACCCAGTTCTGCGTCGCCTGCACCGCAAAGTTGGCGCCTGCGCCCGTGGCACCTGCTGGTCCGGTGGCGCCCGACGCACCCACGGGCCCGGTCGCTCCAGCCGCTCCAACACCTGTCGCGCCGGTCGCACCTGACGATCCTGTCACGCCGGTCGCTCCACGCACACCCGACGCGCCGACCGGACCTGTTGCACCAGTCACGCCCGTCGCGCCCGCAGCACCCACGCCCGTCGCGCCGGTCGCTCCGGTAGCTCCAGCCGTACCGGTCGCTCCGGTCGCACCGCCAGGCGAGCCTGCAGGGCCTGTGGCTCCCGTCGCACCAGCAACACCTGTTGCACCTCCGGGTGAGCCGGTCGCACCAGCCGGTCCAGTCGCGCCAGTGGCGCCCACGCCGGTTGCTCCTGTAGCTCCACCTGCACCCGTCGCGCCCGCCACGCCCGTCGCGCCAGTGGCGCCCGTCGCACCAGTTGCACCCGTCGCGCCGGTGGCTCCACCTGCACCCGTCGCGCCCGCCACGCCCGTCGCGCCAGTGGCGCCCACGCCGGTTGCTCCTGTAGCTCCACCTGCACCCGTCGCACCGGTGGCCCCAGGAACGCCCGTCGCGCCGCCAGCTGGTCCAGGAACACCGGTCGCACCGGTTGTGCCTGTCGCTCCTGTCGCACCGACGCCCGTTGCACCCGTCGCGCCGGTGGCTCCACCTGCACCCGTCGCGCCCGCCACGCCCGTCGCACCGGTGGCACCACCAGGAGATCCAGCTGCACCCGTCGCGCCGGTGGCCCCTGCCACACCAGTCGCTCCGCCAGGCGACCCAGTGGCGCCTTGCACGCCCGTAGCCCCCCGCGGTCCTGTAGCGCCGGTGGCCCCCGATCCGGTGGCTCCGGCAGGCCCAGTGGCTCCTGTGGCACCTGCCGGACCAGAAGCGCCGGTAGCCCCCGTCCGTCCCACCAGGCCGCTGCCACTCTCGGTCAGTACGGCCAGCACGGAGTTGTCCCGTGTGTAGTTCGCCGTGTCGAACACCACGCCGATGACAGGGCTACCCACGTAAGGAACATTCGTCGCCAGTCCGGCGACACTGGGAGACGGATAGAGCTGATCTGACGTGCTTGGTGTCAAGCCAGGCTCCAGCAGCACCCGCCGTGTGCCCTTGAGCGCCACGTTGACTGAGCCTCCTGGTCCGACAACGCCAGAGTCGACAACGCCGATCAGCCCAACCAGATCGTCAGGCGAGTCTCCTTGTGCGCGGATGACAGTCTTGTTCTCGCCTTCTTCGACACGAACCACCTCACCGTTCTTGAGCGCGTTCGATTCGCCGTTGAAGCCAGTAACATATACGCCATCCCACATTGGATTCTCCTCTGGAAACGCAAAGAGGCGCCGCCCACAGGTCTCCCTGCGAATGGCGCCTGTGTGTCAGGTAGCCCGCTCAAGCAGCGATGATGCCCTAGATCGCTCTGACCAGTCAAACCAAGCGTTCAGCGCAGCGTCTTACGGCGATCCGGCAAGTACACCACACGCTTGTCCGGGAATGTCACGTCGCCTGTGCGCTTGCACCACGACCACGCTGCATTGCCACGGCAGATCACCGGCGGTCTCCACACCTCAGCATGCGTCTTCGGATCTGGGTGGTCGTCCTTGAGCACCAGAAACGATCGCCCGCACGTCGGGCACCCGCCAGCGGTAGGCGTCTTATCGTCCGTGTAGTCGAACTCGATGACCGTACCCACGCTCAGAAGAGCGTATCACGGCTTCGTGTTCCCTCCGCGGAGGGCGCTGTTCAGCTCCTGCCGAGCCTGCTCGTGCAGCTCCCCGGCAATGTCCTCCATGATCGGGATCAGGTCGAGGACGGCTTGCCGGATGACAAGAAGCTGAGATGCTCGTTGGTCGCCAGCAACTGTGTCCGCCAGTGCCCCAGTTCGCATGACAGCTTCTCCAGATTCTTTGATCTGGAATCCGAGGTTGACGAGGCGGTAACGATCCGCGAGGCGATCGATGGGGACGACCGGTGCGTCCGCGCCACCATGTGCTGTCGCACCTCCCCCTCCCCCACTGCCATCGCTACCCGTCGTTGGCTTCTCATCCGACATTCGCCCGCTCGATGGTGTCGTCATGCATGGTGGTAGTGCCTTTCATGGTAGCGGGAAGAGGGGAGTGCGTGTCAACAGCGGAAAAACAAAAACCCGCCGGAAGCAACGGCCTCCGGCGGGTTGAAGTGTGTGCGCGTGTCGCGGATCAGACCACGGGGCGCTTCAGCAGACCTTCGAGGGTCTCCCGAACGTCGAAGCCCAGGTTCGTGGCCGGGATCGAGGTCCAGTCGTAGTACCCCTCGACCGTGGGGAACGGAGGACCGGAGGCCGCGTTGGCACCCGCGATGCCGTACGCCGCCTGCGGGGACAGGATGCCCACGTAGGCGATGTTCGGCTTCAGCCAGATCGGCAGAACGAACGCCGACTGGTCGCGCGGCGACGCGATGCCGTTGCTCGCCAGCTCCAGCGCCGTGGTGGTGCCGAAGACGGTGGGACCGCTGCCCTGCGGGTACTTCTCCACGGGGCCCTCGGACTGCACCTTCTGGTTGACCTGGAACTTGTGGTAGGTCTTCCGCAGGAAGTCGAACAGCACGCCGCCCGCCGTGTTGGCCGGGTCGTAGCCGCCCAGGTGGACGTTGCGCGAGAACTGGATCGCGCCGCCGCTGTTGGTCTGGTCCTGCAGCTGGAACGACTGCTGCGCGTTGTTGCGGCCCATCTCGCGAACGATCTGCAGCTGGATGCTGTAGATCAGCATCTCCCAGCCCTCCTGCAACCCGGTGTCACCCGAGCGCGGGATGTTGGTGTCGACCAGCGTCAGCGTGCGCTGACCGCCCGGGATGGGCGAGCCGGCGGCGCCGATGAAGGTCTGCAGGGGCTGCGCATCGCCGCCCTCGAACTCCACCGTGTGGTAGAGGCGATCGTGCGTCCAGTCCGCGAACTCGATCGGGAAGGGGACGCCCCGAACCCGAACAGTGAGAGTACCCGTCGATGCCATGTGCTTGGATCCTTCTGCCCCGAGGGTCGGCGTGGCCGGTGTGGTCCTCAGAGCCGTTGAAACAGTCGCTGGTTTTCACCCAGCTCGACGCAGCGACGCCGCCGAGCTGCAAAAAGACTCCCGCCTACTGCGAGAGGAAGTTCGTGCCGAAGCCGCTGTTGCCCAGCACCTCGACGGCGGGACCGGTGGCCGACATGTTGTCGCCGGTCATGGGAGTCATCTCCTCCGCCACGTGCGTGCCGAGGCCCGAGTCGAGCAGCTGCACGACCGGCTCGTCAGAACCGGAGAGAGCGTGGTACTCCTCCGGCGTGATGATGCCGAGCGCGCCGCGCATCGCGGTCTCCTCACGGTGGCCGAGGCCCATCAGCCCCTCCAGGATGCGAGGCGCCGCCATGATGCCAACGGTCACGAGAGCCGAGATGCCGGTCTCGCGGTGCTTCGGCGACAGCGCTAGCGCGCCGCCAACGAGACCGCCCAGCACCGCGCCGTGCAGCCCCGCGTGACGAAGCGCCTTGGGGTTCTTGCGGGCGTGCAGGTGCGCCAGCATGAACCCGATCTGAGTCGCTCCGCCGCCGATCAGCGGCCCTGCGATGGACGCGCGGTCGGCGTTGCCGAATCCGCGAAATCGATGCCGTGCCATTTGGTTAGTTCCCTTTCTTGTTCGTGGTTGATGTTTGAAACCGCGACAGGGAACTACCGACGGCGACGACGGCGACGCGCACCGCTCAGGCTGTGCGAGCGCTTCGTCTTCAGGCAGCGGCCGGTGTTCTTGTTGACGCCGAATCGGCAGTGACGCTTCATGGTTCTCTCCTTGCTTTGGGGTCGTTGGGTTCAGAGGGCCGTGCGAATCACGACCCCATTTTGGAAATGCAGCTCGACGGCTCCGCCGCGCATGAGCGCCGCGAGCGGGCCCGCCACCAGCTCGGGCGGAAGTTGAGCGAAGCCCTGCCCCTGCAGCAGCCGCGCGGCGTTGCGTAAGGCGCTCACGTGCGCATACGCGCCGGCCGCGGGCGGGCTCGCCTGGATGTTGAACTTCGCCACGGGGCGGCCATTCCAGTCCCCCAGCTCCACGGCCTCCGCGCCATGCAGCGGAGCGTTCGGATGCAGCCGCTTGATGTCGGCCACGGCCGGATGCTGGCGATGATGCTTCTGGTGCCACGCGTGCCGCTGGCTGTGGCCCATCGGCATCGGGGTGGGTGGCGTCTGAATCGGCGCCGGAGGCGCTGCCGTCACGGTCTGCGCCACGGCCGCGGTCGTGACCGAGGGAGCCGCCGGGAGAAGCGTCGCGTTCGGCGATGTGGCCAGCAGCTCCTGGTTCATCGTCGTCACATCGAGCACGTGCTGCGTGTCGAGATCGCGCCGGGCCTGCGCCGGGGTCAGCGGCTGCCACATCCCCGTGCGCATCACACCGGCAGCGATGGAGTTGTTCGGCGTCATCATGTGGTTTGCTCCGCAGCGGGATTTGGTGGGTAGAAACGACAAAAGGCGCTTTCCGAGAGTGATCTCGAAAAGCGCCTGTGTTCAGGTAGCCCTGTGCGGGTGGGTGGTCCCCGCGGTTATGTGCGAGCAACTAAGAAAGCACGAGTTGCGCGGCAGTGTCAAATGGCAGTACGCTCAAGGGCATGTCATTCGCACTGCACACTGCTTCTCCGTACATGCTCCGTTACGCCGCGATCGCGGGCGGAGCCGGCACCGACAACACGCTCACGCAGGCGCAAATGCTCGCGGACGCCCACGCGGGTCCACTCAAGACCAAGCTCCAGGTCACGAACACGCTGAGCGAGTGGACCGCGCTCATCGATGACCCGGAGATCTCGGTGTACGTCTCGCCGCTCGGCGGATCTCCTGCGGTCGTCGGCTACGGCTTTGGCAACCCGTCGAGCGTGTCCACGCTGCAGTTGACCGCGCTGGCGGCTGGGAACGCGATGGTCGAGATCCGATTCAACCACACGATCGACCGGTGATGGCGAAGCGACGTAGACGCGGACTCGGGTCGAGCGCGGCGGAGCACGTTACGGAAGCTGAGCGCGCTGATCGACGTGCCGTACGCGCCGCCGAATCCAGTATTGCAGCCGCAGAAAGAGGTGACTGCTCGCGTGCCGCCGAGCATCTTCTACAAGCATATCGCGAAGTCGGAATCGGTGAAGGCCATCGAATGGGAGCGGATACTTCGATGAATCGCCCCGGGCGTATCGGTGAAGCTAACCGAATGTTCTTCAACTCGTGCCGTCTGGCCTCGCGCGGATGACCCGCCAGCTCGCCAACCCCGGCTCGTGCGACGTCCGCTTCTGGGACTTCGCCCTCCCCGTCGCCTTCGGCTCGATCGCCGGTCTCGGCATGAGCATGGCTGCACGCATCCTCACTGCGGGAGAGCAGCCAGGGACGCGAGACGCTGCTGCGAGCGTCGCACACGCCATCGGATTCTGGACGTTCGGCGGGCTCACATTCGTGCTGCGGCAGCGCCACCGGCACTGAGCAGGTTTGACCAGCCGTGCGCCGCGGGCGTACGCTCGTGGGCATGGCGAACCGAATCGGCGGATACCCGAAAGACAACGGCCGGGTGCTGGCCGATGGCCACGGCAACCAAATCGGCCGCGGACGGAAGATCGGCTGCACGCGGATCAGGCCCGGCCAGCCCGGATCGTGGATCTCGAACGAGCGGTGCAGCTACCAGTTCATCGTGAGCGGCAAGCCGTACTCGTGTCGCGGCTACGGTGATGGCGTGGCGGTGAGCTGCCGCGAGATGAAGAAGGCACCGCGGGGCCTGGCTGGATCGCGAAAGCGGAGGAGACGATGATGGCCGAGAAGCTCACGTACTGCATCGCCAAAGGCGCACCGGTGTACCTGCCCACAGAAGGGTGGCAGCGCACGAACGCAGGCAAAGCGCTGTGTGGCCGGCTCCTGCGAGTCACGACCATCAAAGCAGGGGACATTCGCAACTCGATGCCTGTCGGGATCATCACCGTGAAGGGGCATCAGCTCGCCACGCATCCCAAGAACCTGAAGCTGGTCGGGCGTGGGATGAACGGCTTCCGTGATGGCGCTCCGGCCGCAGCAGCTCCTGCGCCCACCGCACCGGTCGCCACGAAGACCGGCACTGGCCGCGCACGTCGCCGAAGGAGACGCTGATGGCCACCAAACGATGTGTGACAAACCCCGCCTTGCCTCGATACTCCGAGAAGCGGGGATGGCACGGTGGGGCGAAGAAAGTGCTGTTCACGCTCACGGATCCGAACGTGCCGAGTTGGATGGCTGTGCGTCCTGCCCAGAACATGCGCAGTATGGGGCCCGGAGTACACATTCGCGTGGCGACGCGTGCTGAGGCAGAAAAGCACTGGCAGCACCCGCTTCACCCCGGGTGGAAGGTGAAGTGCTGACCGTCTGCTTGACGCCAACAAGCTGGCGTCTATACTGCTCGACATGATCAGCTCACATTGACGCCCGGCCGGTAGCAGACCCCGTCACTCACTTCGTGATCGTTCGGCGGGATCTCCCCCTTGGTGTTCTTGGTGCGATGCTGATCCACGCCGCGGGCGAATCGAGCCCCGGCAACCTGACCGAAGGCACGTACGCCATCGCCCTGGCCGTGCCCGACGAGGCCACGCTCATCAAGCTCCTGCTGCGTCTGCAGCGCCAGGGGCTGCACGTCACGCCGATCCACGAGCCGGATCCGACCTACAATGGCCAGCTCATGTCGATCGGCATTCGGCCGGCGCCGCGCTCGGAGATCGCGCGGTTCCTGTCCGACATCCCCCTTTTGAAAGATTCGTCCGGGTCGTCTAAGAGAGGACCACGCGAAAGCGTGACGCTGGTTTAAACCCAGCCCCAGGGCACTATTCCGCGGCCATAGCTGAGTGATTTAGCGCGAACCGTAATGAAGTTCGAGACGGGGGTTTGATTCCTCCTGGCCGCACCAGCTTTCAATCCACTGCCGAAGCGGCGTCGAGCATCGCCCACTCGCCGGCTGTCGTCCGCACGAACGGCACGCCGCCGAACTTGATGATCCCAGGATGGATCACGTCTACGTCTCCGAGGAGACGAACTGGATAGAGCGGCCGTACGCAGGGAACCGTGTGTTTCTCGTTCATGCCGCTTGCCATCTGCAAAGCAGGAACCAGATCGTGAGCCACAGAACTGGCGGGGTTTCTGCTCGAATCGTTTCGCCGCTGTGCCTGCTGTTACGTCAGAAGATCGTTCACGCTCAGTCCTTCCTCTTCCATCAGCACACGTATCTGCTTCTCTGCCTCACGCCACAACTGGATGACCCTGGTCTCCGTCACGCCAAGCTGGCGGGCAGTCACCGCTGCCGTAACACCCGCAAGGCGGTCACGAATAACCCGTTCGAGACGGCTAGGCAGCCCGCACAACACAGTATCGATATCGAGCTGCCTGAGCCGCTTTCCCAGCTGCCCTGCATCGTGGGTCTGGCGTGCAACAGCGCCTTCGTAGTTGTCCGTACGCCGCGTGTGATACTTCACGGCTGCAGCCGCCCGTGCAGGATCCCGCCGCCACTCTGCAAGCTCGCTGTGCGGGACAGGGCCCTGCCGCCGCACGTAGTCCATCATCGCGCCCCTGATGTAGAACTTCGAGAAGGTGATGAACTGCAGTCCCCGTGCTTCTCGAAAGCGGCTCTCTGCCAGCATGAGCCCGATCATGCCTTCGGAGAAAAGATCGTCTTCGTCGATCTGGTAGCGCCGGGCAAAGCGGCGGGCAGTCCACCGAGCTTCCTGGAGCATAGAGAAAATGAGATGGTCACGGGCCACGCGACCATGCTATGGGAGAGCGCGGTGGGTGCCTAGTAGGGGAGCTTGCGAGACGCGCGCTCAGCTCGAACCTGGCTGCACACCAACGCCTTCACAGCCGCAGCAGCAGTCCGGTGACGCGAGATCCGCGCTTTCGGATTGTACATATTTTCCGCCGTCCACTTCTCACCTGCCGGTCGTGCACGACCAGGAAGCACTGGAGCTTCGTACACCTCGCCGAGACGGATGCCGCCTACGAACACTGTTGCGTTCTGCCTGTACTTGCTGTCTCCACGCCGGACGAACACGCGAGGCACCGAAGTGATCCCGCAGGCGATGGTGTGCTCTTTGGCCATCCAGTAAGCCTAACGCCGCTTGCTCACGCGTCGCAAACGCCACTCGTGCGGCGGCAGATCTTCCAGGGCAGCCGAGCACGAGTCACGCTGCGTATCGCTCGATGCGCCGTGGTGGTCGAGGTAGGACGACTGCCACTTGCCGGCGAACTTCGTGGACCGGTGCACGACCACCGTCTTGCGTGGATCGAGACGGTTCTGCAGCTCTACGCCCGTGATCCGCGCGCCATCGCAGACGTAGCGCTTACTCTTGAGCCCGAACAGGAGCTTGCGGGTCTGGATGCGAATGGGCTGACCACGGCTCATGGTGCACGCGAATCGATCAGCTTAACCGCGGCCTGTGGGTGTGTCTGCTTGGCTGCACGAACGGCCTTCCTGCTTCGTTCACCAGGCCGCACATGACTGGACCACAGAAACCAGCGCAGCGGCGACGTACGGTCCCGATACACACGCACCTCAAGCACGCGGATCACTTCTCTTCGCGCAGCACAAACTTCGGCTTCTTCGGCCGCACATCCCGGCCGATCGGCTCTTCCAGAAAAGCGGTGCGACACTGCACCCGTGCAGCTTTCGCTGTTAGCCCTCTACCGCTCGCCGTGTGCGTGCTGTGCAGCCCAGATGGGCCATAGACGTAGCACGTGAACCTTCTCCACTTTGTCGCCATCTACCGTCGTCCTTTCACAGTCGCCCGCCCGATCATGAACGCGAGCCCAGCGGCGACCACGCCCAGGCCGATCGACTTGATGGTGTACCAGCGCACGAAGTAGTCCGGGGCGACCGTGATCGCCGTGCGCGCGTCCGCGGCGAAGTCACCCAATCCCGCGCGAATCAAAACGGCGCCTCCTCACGATCCGGAATGTTCTCGCATCGCTCGATGTACTGGCGCGACCGCCGCACAGCCTCCGACCGCTCGGGCAGCTGCAGCCGGAACCCCACCGCCTCTTCGAGCACAGGCAGCCGCTCGGACAGGTCTTCCCAGTGGCGCGTGGACGGCACGGTCACGTCGAGCGCCTCCGCCCAGCTCGCGACCTTGCGGCCCGGCGTCCGGCGCTCAAACTGCTCGTTCAGCGCATCGAATCGGCCATCACCCGGCCGGGCCCGCGGCTTTGGCCCGCGCCGGCCATGGTTCACCCAGGCGCGGTACGCTGTGCAGTCGCTGCCGCAGTCCGACTCCACGAACGAGCGGAGCCGCGGGTTGGCGTTGAGCAGCTCGCGGACCGGCTCTCGCTTCACCTTGAAGGTGCGCGGGCGGGCCTCGCGGGATGCCTCGCGGAAGCACCGGCGCCGCACGGGATCCTTCGGCGTCTCGTACACCCACGGCATCCCAAGCTGGTCACGGCCGCGCAGGAGGTGCAGGCCGACCGCAACAGCAGCGACGCCCAGCGCCAAACCGCCGAAGTGCGAGTTAACCAGCATCTGCGATAGGATACACCAAATGGCGTCCGTCGATCTCAGCCAGACCCACCTCAAGACCGTACACGTGATCGCTGTTGTCCTGGCGCTCCTGTCAGCCGGGCTCTACATCGGCCGCACGTACGTCAGCCTGACCTGGGCTGTGCGCGAGCTGGACAACAAGCAGAAGGAGATTCCGACCAAAGAGGATCTCCGCCAGCTGCACACCGAGCTGAACGTGGAGCTGACACACGCTGCCGCGGAGCGCGCGAAGTTCTACCTAGAGCACGCCAGGGCGGAGTGCGAGCCCCCGGTCAAGCACGGGGGGAAGTGGAAGTGCTCGTGGGTATGGCCGCCGCCCCCCGAGGACTAGAAGCGCCGTCGCTTCCGAGTCCACGTCGCCTAGACATCGTCGTGTGCCTTGAACGCCGCCGAGAGCACGCACGCCCTCGCGGTCACATCGAGCGCCGGGAACGCTCGTAGCACACCCCGTCGAACGATGCCGGTCATCTGCCGGCGCCGCCGATCGTGCGCGCCCCGAGCGGAGCGCACGTCGTGCGTAACAGGTGGGCGCCGCCGGCTCACGGCCTGTGCTTCGACCGGTGAGCCGTCACGGCCAGTACGACCGCGAGCCCCACCGCGAGGATGGCCAGGCCCTGCGCCGGGTCCAGGCTGATGTGGTCGTACTGCGCCGGGATGAACGCCTTCACGTCCACCGATGCGTGATCGATCGGCAGGCCGCCTGGCGCGAACGTCGGCCCTCTCCCGTAGGGGGAAGGCGGCGGGTAGTAACCTGGCTGTGGCTGCTGGTAGTACGACATCGGATATCCCCCTGATTGCGGCGCTGGCGCGGGTGGCGGCGGCGACGGGTTGCTCGGGTCGATCCCCGCGGCCTGCTCGATGGCCGCCGCCATGTCGTTGGCCGACGCCCTGATCATCGACGTGGTGGCGCGCTGCCAGTTCTGCGGGATCTTCCTGCCAGCGCCCTGGACGACGTAGACGATGAGGGCCCGATTCGCCGCTGCAGCCGTTGCCGTCCCGACCACGCCATCCACGCGCACCAGCAGCTTCGCATCCTGGTGCTGCTGCCCGAGCGCATTGAGCGCGTTCTGCAGCCGAACGACTGCAGGCGAGACCGCCGCGCCGAGGTAGCCTGAAAGCCGCATAACCGAAAGCCTAACCCTGCGGTAGGTCCGTGGGCAAATAGCGCTGGTCCACGCGCACGAGCTTCACGTGTCCATCCACGACCGTGATGACCAAGTCGGCGTGGGCCCGCGTCGCAAGGAGCTTCGCGAACATGCGCCCCACACCCATCCAGAACGAGATGATGGGCGGCGGCAGCGCTGGTGGTTGCGGCTGGCTCATCGGTTGTGCAGGTAGTACGCGGTCGCGGCCACGCCTACCGCAACGCCGATGAGGATGCCGACCGCGATGGTCGGGATCATGCGTGGGCACGCCTCGGCCGCCGCGAGCGCAGAAGGAGGCTTCATGGCGAAGCGCGCCGCGGAGCCGGGGAGGGGAATGTCCATCGTGCCGCCGTTGGGCAGGACGAGTGTGCGGGTGTTCGAGGCCATCAGCGTTTCTTCTCCCAGGGCCGAGCGCAGCCCTTGGCGTAGAACTGGTCCGTGAGTTGGTGGACCGTCGACCGCCGCGCAAGTCCTGTCTCGATCTGATCGAGCATCACACTTGCGATTTTGCAGTCTCCGGCGCGCAGCGCACCGCGGAACCTGCGGATCGCTTTTGCTGTGCTCGTGCGCCCTACGACATCGAATTGGTTGTGTCGAGCAGCCATCAAGGCTCCGTCACGTCGAAGTCTCGATGCTTCGCCTGGGGCGGATGAACGCCGAACTTGCTCCGGCCTGGCAACGTCGTATCGAGCGCGATCCACTGGCGCGGGTTGTTCTTCGGGTAGCCCGCCAAGCAGTAGATGTGGTCCCACGTCGCGCCGGTGTTGGACGTGATGCGGAACCGCGTGTTGAAACCGTTCTCCATCGCGAGCACAGCGCACGCCACGGAATGGTCGTCGCACTGCCGTGTGATCACGTCGCACTCCGGCAAGTACACGCGACCGGTCGCGGTCATGATGTCGTAGGTCTCAGCCTGCTCGGGCTCGATCGCGATCGACTTCACCTTCGCCCACGGCCGCCGCGTCGCCTCTGCGCGTACGGTCAAGCGATGGATTGGGTTCTTCCCCGCGCCTCCATGGTCAGCCAGTGTCGTCCACGCCATCGAGTGCCCGAACATGCGCTTGAGCACGCGGTACTGCAGCGCCAGCGTGTGCGAGATGGTCGAATACACGAGGTTTGAGCCGTGCGTGCTCAGGCCGCCGTCACCCATCTCCATCGCGCGTAGAATGGTCGCGATCGTCTTCGGGCCGTACCGGAACGACGGCAGCCCCTTCTCGATGGCGGTCCGGCCCAGATCGTACGACTCGGCGAAGTCGCGCGCATGCAGCTTGATCTCGCGCGTCCGCTCCGTGAACGGAATGTCGCGTGCACGAAGGATCTCGATGACCCGCTCGCGAATCATCTTGCGGTTCGCGACACCCGCAATCGACAGGTAGTCCTGCGGTCCGTTTTTCTTCTTGTTGCTGCGGCAGCCTTCAGCCAGGTACGCCCCGATCAGGAACGCCGTGGCCTCGTCCAGCTCATCGGCAGCGGCGCCGTCGAATCGGCGGGGCTGCAGCAGGTCATCGCCGAGTCGAATGTTGGCGATCTGGACCTCTTCCGCGTCCCCGTACGTCCCGCCCTCCGGCACGCGCAGGATCTTGTGCGTCGGGCTCAAGCGCAGCTCGTTGCCGTTGTCGATCCCGAGGCGGATGATCTCTTTCGGGCCGCGCTCCCACGTCTTCATGACGGGAACCCATGACTCGCCGTCATGGATCTCGTCTCCCACTTCGAGCTGCTCGACCGGCTCGAACCCGTCCCTGGTCAGGAACAGCGTGCCTTCGGGGAAGCAGTCTCCTCCCGCCATCTGCAGCGTCCGCCAGGCGGTCTGGAACGTGTCCTTGTCCGTGATGTCGCCCGTGTACCGCACGTTCTGCTTCACGAACTCGTAGATCGCGTTCAGCTCGCACGTGTCGTTGCGGGCCGGGCACCCCCGCGTGACCTCCAGCCCGATCTGCCGCATGCGCGGATCCTTGAGCCCGCCCACCGGATCGTTCCGGCGCCCAAATGCAGCGTCCCCCAACCACACCATGCGTTTCAGAATCGCCACGCGGTCATCGAGCGTCCGCACGGTGTGTGCGCGAAGCTGCGGGCCGCCGTCGTAGAAGGCCATGTCCCGTACGAGTGTGCACGTCCGCAGGGCCCGCGGTCAAGTCGCTGAATTGACTCGACCCGTTGTCCCCACGTACGATATCCCTCGTGCTTGTTCAAGGGCCGCTCGGGTTCTCTCTCCCCTCCTCGATCACATCTGTCGCGAGGAGCGCGTACAGCGTCGCTTCTGACCCGCGTGTGCAGGCCAGCGCTGCTGTGGTGGGCACGCAGTTCGCCCCCGACACGACCGCGCAGGTGCAGCAGTACGCGCGCACCGTCTCGCGCAGCATCCGCCAGGCCAACCGCGCATTCAACCCAGCGACGGGCCAGATGCCGCCGATGCAGCAGCCCCTGCCCGATCCTGGCTACGATGACGCTGGCGGTGGCAGCATGCCGGTCCAGCACAGCAACATGCTCGTCTACGCAGGCATCGGTGTCGGTGCCCTGGTCCTCTTCCTTCTCTTGCGAAAGTGAACATCATGCAGACCTCCACCGCTCTGGGCATCTCCTTCTCTCCGGCCGGCTTCCATCCCACGCCACCACCGGCCGCGCCACCTCCGCGCTACTACGCGCCGCAGCCGATTCGGATCGCGAACCGGTCCTCAATGCGTCCGATCATCCGGCCGGCGTCCCCGGCGTACCGGCCGAGCGCATTTCAGCCGCGCCCCGGGTTCTTTCCCAACTACGGGCAGGACCGCTACGCGCGCTACGAAGCCGGCGCCGCCGCTCGCGCCGCTGCCGATGCACGGATGATCGCGCTGCAGACCCAGCAGCAGTTCCAGCAACAGCAGTTCGCCACACAGCAGGTGCAGTCGTCGCCCGCCGCGCCCGGGGGCGATCTGACCCCGGCACAGGACAACTCGGCGGCAGCCGATGCGGCGAGCGCCGCGAGTGACCCCGCCGCCGGTGGCGGGCACAAGCACCTGCTGCTGTTCGCAGGGATTGCCGCCGCCGTCGTCGTCGGCGGGTACGTAGTGCTGAAGAAGCGCAAGTCGTAAGGGCACCCGTGATCTTCGGGAACTCGGATGCTGCCTGGGTTGACGACGGCACCCTAGGCTTCTCGATCACTTCGCCCTTCAAGAGCGTCGCCCACGCGGCCACCGCGGTCGGCAAGGGAGTCGCTCACGGGACGGTTGCTGCTGCGAAGGGCGCTGGGGGCCTCGCGCAGAGGTACGGCAAGACGGCCGCGGAGCTGGCCGTGCTACCTGTCGTCGAGGTGAACAAGGCCATCGTGGCGCCGGTGCTCAAGGCCACTGTCCTCCGCCCCGTCATCAGCCGGATCAACACGCTGAAGGACCGCCGGGCGAAGAAGCTGGCCTGGGACAACCGCAAGTCGACGACACCCACGCCCCAAGAGCGGAGTCAGGCCAGCAGCTGGACGAAGTCTCACCTGCGCAGCCAGGCGCCGCCGCTCGGGCTGATGATGTCGGTGCTGGCCGGGAGCGCCCCTCAGATGGGCCTCCGCGGCCTGGGCGAGCCCACCACAGCCACCATCACAGCCGCTGTGCCGGCGCTGATCGCTCTCCTGAACTCGATCCTGAAGAAGGCCAACAGCAGCGGCGACGCGCCCGAGCATGTGGGAGGCGGCAGCGGCGGTACAGCGGCCGGAGGCGAGAGTGGCGCTCCCGACAGCGGCAGTACAGCGTCAGACGGTGGCACGCCAGGTGGTGGCAAGCACGGCGCGCGATCCGTCAGCTCGTTGCCGCTCGGCCTCACGAAGAAGCAGCTCACGATCGGCGGCGCGGTGCTGGGCGGCGTCGTCCTGCTCGCGCTGCTCACCCGAAAATGATCAGCACCGGCGGGCCCTGGTACGCCTCGGCAGCCGACCGCGCCGTCCACGCAGCAGCCGCCGTCAATGACGTCGAGAACTGGCCGGTGGACGACGCAGCGGCCGTCATCGGGGTCGAGACGGCCTGGCTGGCGGGGCTACTGCTGGGGCTAAAATTCCTGATCGGCGGGCTCGTTGCCGAGCGCCGCCGAGTCACCGGTCACCGCGGTTAGCGGTTGATCGAGTGGCGGAAGTTCAGCTCGAACACGACGTTGCCGGCGCCATTGGTCGCCATGTCGAAGTGGTTCACGCTCGAATCGGTCGTGAAGTTGTAGCTTCCCGAAACGATGCCAGAGCCCGTTCCGGTCGCGTAGACCGACAGGCGCCCGTCCTCGACCAAGTTCGCCCACGCGGCAACGCCCGGCCCCGGAGGGCCCTCGAAAAGCGGCGCGGTCAGAAGCGACTTCAGCGGGCCCGCCACACAGAGCGCGACCAGCGATGCCTGTGACAGCTGCGCCGTGTCACCACCCTCGCCGCCGGTGGCCGCGTTCAGACGAAGCATGTCTTGCGTTGCGTTCAGAACAGTGATCGTGAGTGCCATGAGTAAGAAGGCTAACGCCTGGCGCGGGGCGGTGTCAATCGGGAGTCGATCAGCACCCGTGCACGTCCACGCAACCGAACACATGACTGCCGTTGTACTGGTCGTTCGGGTCCGTGAACTGACACGGCGTTGCGTCGAGCGGATATCCCTGGCGCTCCACACCCACGCAGCCATAGAGGAGATGCCCGTCCTCCGACATGCCGCACGCCGGTGATGATGAGATTGGCGAGCCGAACTCCGTCACGTAGTCGGGGCACACCGGTAGCGCAATCACGTCGATTCCACGAGGAACGACGCCGCCTGTTCCCGCCACCAAGGCACCACCAGCACCCGCGCTATCCATCCCGCCCGCGCCCCCTGTTCCTGCCACTGCCGTTCCTCCTGTGCTGCCTGGAGATGCCCCAGAGGCACCGCCAGCGGCAACAGCACCTCCGCTACCAGCCAGCGCAATCCCACCAGTCCCCTGCGGCTCACCACTGCCGAACGGCATTCCATGCACTTCGCCGCAGCCGACCAGCAACACGAACAGCAGATACTTCATCACGCTCTCCTTGGAAAAAGCGAGGCGCCGGCCGGCAGAAAGAAAAACGCCAGTTAAACCAACTGCCGACCGACGCCCCAAAACCCTACTACGCCGCCTCGTCCGAAGCCATGAGCATCGCGGTCGCGATCGACGCCTGCAGCCCCTCGACCCGCTCGCGGCACTTGAGCTGCGTCCCGAGCAACGCATCGTACTCGGCGATCTTGACCAGCAGCATGTCGCACGCCTCGCGCCGAGTCTTCAGCGCCCGGTCGCCCAGCGTGGTCAGCTCCTCCATGACGGCGTTCACAGCCGCGTCAGCCTCCTGCGTGATGGCGTCCGTGATGGCGCGGATGGCCTCGTCGTTTCGCATCGCCGGGATCTGGAAGACCGCATGGGCAGAGACGGACTCGATCGCGCTGGACACGCGGCGCCACAGATCGGCCTGCTTGCGGGGCACGAAGTAGATACCGCCCGTGTCCCGCAGTGGCACCGCCTGCAGCTTCTTGGCAAGCCTCACCATCCACGCCGAGATGTCTTGCGGCGCCAGCTCGCCCTGCTGCCGATCGAAGTTGGCGCGGATGCGCATGACGGTCGCCTCGTACTCGGTCGGCGACAGGGCCTCCCGCGTGAACGTCGGATTGGTGCCGTCGAAGCCGACCACGTACAGCAGGCTGTGTGAGATCGACTCGTTGGCGGCGCTCTCCGCAACGATGCCCCACGTCGACTCGGCCTTGAGCGGCCGGACCAGGATGCGGGGGGCTGCCTCCATCTTCACGGCACGGCCGAGCGCGACAGCCCGGCCCGGGAGCCCCGGCAACATGGCGTCGTTGAGCTGGCGCTCGGCCCAGGCGGTCGCAAGGCGCGTGGCGTTGATCTGCCCGGCCAGCCTCCAGTAGGTGATGGTGCCGGCGGTCTGGGCGGATTCGGGAGTGACGATCAGGTTCTGAGTGTTCATTGGCGTTTTTCCTTTCAGTGGGTAGGTCAGTGCAAGTCAGCGGCCGAACGCCCGGCGGGGCGCCCAGCTCGGATCGAACTCTTTGAGAGCCGCGAGCGCAGCCTGCTCCTCCTGCTCGTACTTGGTGAGGATGGCACCTCGCGTATGACCAGACTCGCCGAATGGCTGAGCGAGCGCCTTTGCGTCCATGCCGCGAAAGCTGGCACGGGCGCGAGTGGCGTTGTCGGCAGCGCGGCCGTAGTCGCCTTCGAGAGCTTCTATGATCCTGCGTTTCGTTTCGACGTTCATGGGCGTTTTCCTTTCAAGTGAGCAAGGCGTGTTCTGCAAGAATCGCCGCACGCAGCTTTCGGTCTTTCACCGCGGCGGCGAATTTTTCTGGTTGTGTTCTCCAGACGATGGACGCCCATTCGGGCATCCACAGGCTGCCGTTGATGCTGTGGATCTTCACACCAGCCACAGCGAGACGGGCCGCCAGCGTGTCACTGGTGACCAGCGTAAGCCCTCTCAGTTTCGCACGACGTGCACGGGTCTTGGGGTCGAGTCGCGTCTGCCCATTCCGCTCCACGATCGCGGGCCAATGCTCGTCCACCGCGGCACGGATCTTCCGCAACTGAGCGAGCACGCGCTTCCTGCCGTTCCGCCGCGCGATCTTCCGCCCGGCCGTTTCCGGCAGGCGGTTGATCTCGCGTTCGAGCTGCTGGATGAGCTTGGCGATCACGGCGTGCTGCCTTCCCTGTGGGCCTTGTACGTCTGCCGAACAGTTCCGCGACCGCGCGCGAATTTTCCATCTGCGCCAAGCCTGTGCGGTGCAGGCACAGGTGTCCGAAGCGCCACGCCTACAGGCCAGCCCAGCCGCAGACGAAGCTTCAGCGCACCGTACGATATTCCAGACTCTTCGGCCCACGCAGCAAGAGACTGCGTCTTTCGCTTGTACGTGATGAGCCGGTTGTTCCTCCTGTTCCGGCCTTGCACCTTGTACGTTGCCCAACAGCAGTTCCCTGGCCGATATCCTTCGCCGTTTCGCACCCGCTCGACCGTGTAGCGCCGGCCGTCAACAGGCATCGGCCCCATGTCAGTCAGAAACTTCGCGAACGACTGCCACCGGCGACACACGGTTATCCCTCGCTGCCTGTACCCGTACTGCAGGTTTCTGCAGCGTGCCCGCATCGCCAGCCACGACCGATACTCCCGCGTTTGGCTGTGGTCAGCCGCCGCTCCGTGTCGGCGCCAGTAGCGCCTGTACTTGCAGCCGGTCCCACACGTTCTGAGGTGCCCAAACCGAAGCTCAGGCCCTGTCGCTGTGCGCTCCATTCCGCAGTCGCAACGGACGTTCCACAGTGCCTTCCTGCTGATGTCAGCCAAGTGCAGCACGGTCAGGTTGCCGAATCGCTGACCTGTTATGTCGACAACAGCGCCCACCTGCTACTCTCCGTCAAGATCGACACGAACGGTCTCACCGTACGGAGCATCGAACGGGCTGCTGCCGCAGATGCACCAGATCACGCTGTACGGAGGCTCTTCCTGTGGGTACCCTCCGCCGATCTCACCATCCGTCAGCGCGATCACCACCTCGGGCGTGGGCTTGCGCGCCGTCAGTGCGTCGAATCCAGGCGTCAAGATCGTGCCACCACCCCCCTTGTACAGCTCTGCTGCATCTGCGAGAGACGCACACTCCTTGATGCCCTGCAGAGCGGCATCAACGGTACAGACCGTCACCGCCGCGCCAACTGCAGCCAGAATCCCCTGCAGCTCAGCCGTCGCACTACGGATACGCTCCCCCATCATCGACCCGGACAGATCCAACAGCACGCCGACCCGCGGCACGGCCGTGTGCTGTCCCGGCATGACCGGACGGCCGGGCCCGTACCCCACACCAGCTTGCCGACGCGACCGGCGCAGGAACGTGGTGTGCCCGACACCCGGTCGGTAGGCGATGGCGTCACGTACGAGCTGCCCGAGCCGCGTGCGCCAGTCCACCTTCGGCGGCACCAGCACCGTATCCGCCCACACCTCCAGGGAGCCCGGAACCGTGCCAGGATGCTTGCTGGCGTGCTCATGGACGGCCTGTGCGGTCTCCTTACGCAGCCGCTCCAGTTGCGCCTCCGAGCGTCCCTCCCCACTTCCCTTGCCGGTTTTCTCCCCCGGCAGCGGATTGTGTGCACAGCCGCCGCACATCGGTCGCGGCATCTTCTTCGCGTTCTTCAGCAGTCGCCGGTAGCGCTCCTCCCAGATCAGGCCCGGCGGCTGCTGCAGTGTGGACGAGTAGATCCCGTCCTTGCCGATGTTCGGGTGCGTCTTCTCGAACGCCTTCTTCAGGTCGTCGTTGATGCATGCGTCCTGCGCCCGGTTGATGATCTCGTCATGCTCCCGTGGCGCTTGGATGGCCTCGGCACGGTCGTGATGATTGAGCAGCAGGTGCATCGCCTCGTGCACGAGCGTGAAGGCCAGCTCGTCCACTGACTGCCGCGCCACGTAGTCGGCCGACCAGTACAGGATGCCGTCCTTCGTGACACCCATCGTTGCCCGCCCCGGGCCGAGCGCGGCTTCCATCGCCTCGGGCATCTGCCGGCGCAGCAGCCCACGCAGGATGGCTCCGCAGTAGGGGGCGAATCCGCTCCGGGCATCCGTGGCCCGGAGCATGGCCGCCGCCAGTAGTTGGTTGGGTGAGAGCGCCACGACTACTTCCCGATCCCCGCCGCGGTCAGCATCGGCAGCAGCTCGCCCATGATCCGCTTGTAGTCGGCGTCCTTCTGCATCTGCAGGCCCGCCTGCAGCGCGGCCCGCGCCGGGGACACCACGTAGTCCGGCACGTCCTTCGAGATGCGTCCCACGAGCCTCCAGAACTCCAGGCCGCGCTGCTCGCGCCTCACGGCCTTCTTCGGGATCACCAGCGCTGAGCAGGCACCCAGGACAGCCAGCGTGCGGTCGGGCCGGCGCTCGTCGTGAGCGAACTTGATGTTGCCATCCAGGATATCGGCCGGGCTCGGCAGATCGGCGTTCTCTGTCCACGTGCGGAACTCGGAGACCCAGCCGCGCCCTACGAAGCCAGAGAGCAGCGTGTCCGTGTCGGACTCGGACAGGCCATGCACGGTAGCGGAGGCCAGCGCCGTGCACGCGTAGGTGACAGTCCGGTGAGACGGCCAGGCGCGCTCACCCCCGCCGCGAGCCGGGCGCTTGTACAGCAGCTCGGGGCGCCGCACGATGAACCCGGACACGAGCCCGCGAGCGCTCGCCTCCGCGTTCGGCCACATCTCCGCGACCCGCGCTTCGAGATCGGCCGCAGTGATGTGGTCGGCCTGGGCCGGGGAGAAGCCTCCCAGCAACGCGCTGGCCCAGTCCCCGGGCTCCAGGCCGCTCATGTCATAGTGCCCAAAGCGGTTCGCCAGAGCCGGCGCCAGGTCCCAGCCGCCCGCGGCATCACGCACCTCGTTGGCCGCGCCGATCACGCGCACGCCTTTCGGCATGGTGTACGAGCCGAGCGTGCGGAGCTGGACCAGCCCGAGCAGCGGCGCCTGGATGGCCGGGGGGGCGGTGTTCAGCTCGTCCACGAACAGCAGGCCACGTCCTGCAGCGGCAAAGTGCTGGACGACATCGGCTGGGGGCGGGTAGTGCAGGTAGCCGTCAGAGCCCGGCACGGGTACCACGCCAAATCTTGCTTCGCCTTGTTCTGCGGGCGACATGCGCATGAAAGGCAGCCCCAGCATCTTCGCCAGAGACGCGATCATGGAGGTCTTGCCGGTTCCTGGGCTTCCCCAGACAAGCCCCGGCAGGCCATAGTGCCCCTCTGGGGAAATGCAGAACAGGAGGGCGCGGAGAATGGCGTGGTTGATTTCGTTCGGTGCGTTGGACATTGGCGTTTTTCCTTTCAGGAGTCGGTGCGGGTGGTGGGCGTTACTACCGGGCGGCCTTCGAGCGGGAACGCAGCTCTGAGAGCAGCTGCGCGTGCGTCTTGCCGCAGAAGCGGGTGTTGCCGATGTGCGAGTCGAGCAGCGCCTTCTTACGCGGGTCCTGGATGGCGTCGTAGATCATCCCTGCGAACATGCCGCACTGCCCGGCCATCACGCGGTCCTCCACCAGCGCGCCGTCCTGATTGAGTACCGCTACAGTGACGTGGGGCTGTGAATCGCAAAACTCATCGGTAAGTATCATGGCGTTTTCCCTTTCTGACCCAGCCCTCGATGCGAACCGCGTGCCAGCCGAAATAGACTGCATTCTCACAAGAAGTTCAATCGCGCAGTGTTCCAAAAGTGCCGATTCGCTACAGCCAGATTGTCACAGGTGTGGCAAGAATGCAACTCGTGCACACTCACATGGTGCGGAATGGCGCGAAGTTCACATCGGCATGGAAATTGGATAGAATCGGCGCGAAAGGAAAAACGCCACCATGCGCCGCACCACGCTCTTCGCTGCTTTCCACGAAGGCAAGCCCACACCCTGCTACAGCTTCACCCGGCGCGTAGCCCAGCGCAGCCTCGACGCCCGCGTAGCCAACGGCGCGGCCTTCCCGCGCGAGCAGATCCAGCAAGTCACCATCACGTTCTACATCACGCAACTGAAGCGGCACGGGATCGGGGTGCCTGATGCCTTGCTGCCCTGGACTAGTTGACCCGCACCGACTCGAAAGGAAAAACGCCAATGCCCAAAACAGCCACACGAGAAACGACCGCTCCACACGATCTCCGCGAGATCATCACGGAGGCGGCCCTTCACCTGATGGACACCCAGCCTGAGCTGAAGACTCTGCAAGATGCGCTCGAAGTCGTCCGTGCCCAGCTCGGCGTCCGTGGAGAGGATCTGTCATGAGCACCCCAGACAAACCAGAACGTCAGATGGACTGGGCCGACCACTGCCGCTCGCTCGGCCCTGGCCTGCGCTACGAAGACCATGCTAACGATCCGAACCGAGATCCGTGGCCGCCCAGCAAGATCGGCCACACGGTGAAGCAGGCGGTCACGCGCGTCACGGCGTGGTGGCGGAAGGTGCGGTCGTGAGCGTCACCCACCACTGCCTCCACTGTGCGAAGCCGATTCCGGCCAACGCAGCCACAGTGTGCGCCTGCCCGAGCACGCCCGGCGTCCACATCGTCTGCGCCAGTTGCCTGGAGCGCGGGCCGTCCATCGCCAGCCCGCTCAATCGAGAGCGCCTCCGCCACACCGCGCGGACGCGTGGAGCGGAGCTGATCCAGCAGGCCGCCCGGGGGAACGCGTGATGTCGATGTCGCGCGACTGGACCAGCTCCAACCAATCCGTTCGAGACACCCCGCAGGACGTAACAGCGACAGCGCTGTTGCTCGGAGGCGCCATCAACAAGCACCCGCTGCTGGTCCTTCGGGCCCTTCGGCAGTGCTTGCGCCGCTGGGTGGACATGTTCGGGTTCATTCCACTGAACCCGACGCTGATCTTCCTCCTGAAGCACGTCTACCAGACGCCGATGATGCATGCCTTAGCGCCGGACCCAGCTGCTGCCAAGACTGGGCCCTCGATCGATCTCGTTGCGCTTGCTGCCGAGCTGCAGGCCTTGCCTCCATTCGTCTCGGTCGAGCACTACAGGTTGGGTGAGGCCGATCACCCACCACAGGAGAAGGCACCGTGAAGCGCGATTGGACACGCGATCGGGTGCACGCGACCTCCGTGCGCCTGAGCAGCGTCATCAACAAGCATCCGCTTCTCGTGATCAGGGCGCTGCATCTGATGCTCATGCAGATGAGTAGCGGCTGGAGTGTGCGCACCAGCTGCTGGGTGTATATGGCGCTGATTGCATACATTCTTCCTGCAACCAAAGCAGGAGCGCGGCTAGTGGGGACGGATGCACGACTGCATGCGATGGCTGCCGCGCTTCGCACACTGCCGCCGTTCGAGATGCCCCCAGAGTGGGAGAATCGGTGCCACCATGCGTGACTGGCTCATCGTCATCGGCGCCTTCATCGTGGTCGGCCTGGTCGAGCCCGCGGCCGATCTGATGGCCAAGGTGATCACGTGGGTCATCGGGTAAGGCGCCCACCCAGGCCCTTCTTGGTCGAATCGTCGCCAGCGCCGATGCGTTTCCAGAAGCGCCTGCGTGGCGTGAAGCTCGCGACCGTCAGCCCAAGTGATGGCGGCGGGCGTGTCGCGCACAACTTCGACGTGCAGTACGACGTCCACCTCGTCAAAGGCCGCCATCTGATCTGTGCCTGCGGCGGCGAGGCGACCTTCCGGCCTCACCTGGCGACCCCTGGCGTGCTGGGAGCACACTGCAAGCACATCACGGCAGTCTACGGCGGCGATGTGGTCGAATCTGGTATGCACCAACCGCAGCGCGTCTCCTTCACCCCGCGGGGTCACGAGCTGTTCGACAGCATCTGGGCAGCGAACCTGCTCACAAAAGAGTAAGGAATGTGCACGACAGTGGCAATCGAATCAGCCCGGCTCACCGATATCCGCGCCCATCTTGCAGCCAACGCGCTGGAGCCAGGCAGCAGCCTACAACCGGAATGGCTGCCGCTGCGCCTCGTGCATCTCACCAACAAGATCGAACTGCCGCTCGATCAGCTCATCGAGATCGCAGGCGACCGGTCAGATCTCAACCGCATCGTAGACCGCTGGCTTTACTGGCTGCTGTCTGTCGAGCTGAAGCAGTACAAGACCAGCGCGCCTGTTGCCGAGCTGTACCGGCGGCGATTGGCAGGCGACGAACCCAAAAAGAAAGAATGGGAGAAAGCTAGGTCCGACGCCGCCGCCGCCGCCACCGCCACCGCCGCCACCGCCACCGCCGCTCGATCCGCCACTGTCGCCGCCGCTCGATCCGCCGCCGCCACTGTCGCCGCCGCCACTGTCGCCGCCGCCACCGCCGCCACCGCCACCGCCACCGCCGCCGCCGCCGCCGCCGCCGCCGCTAGAAAACGTTTTTACGAACGTGCTCGACAGGCCCTGCTCACGTCCGCACGTGATGGCTAAAGCTCCAGTGCCGTCCCGCCGATCCTCCTCGCCACATGATGTGTACTGCCGGCCACATTGACCTGAAAGCTGACCTCGCCGCCCTCCGCCACGACACCGTGCTCGTGGCGCCCGAGTGTGACGAAAACGGCACACTGCTGTGGTACCTGCGCAACTGCCTCCGCTGCGGCTCGACCATTTGCATCGATCCCGCTACGGAAGCCGAGTTGACACACGACACCACTTGATGGCACAATTCGTGAACATGAGGCCCACCATGAAACGCCAGCATCCTCTCGCCGGAATCCTTCTCCTCATCGCCGCGGTGTTCGTCGCGTACTCCCCGAGCTGCGGCATCATCGGGCAGGGCATCCATCGCGCCACAGTGTTCCTGTTCGGCCACACCGGGCTCCTGCTGCTGGTCATGGGGCTGGTGGTGAGCGGCCTGACCATGACCGGGCTGGCGGGCCTGTTGTGGCGGCTCGTGGTGGCGGCCTGGAAGGCGCGGAGGTCCCAGCCACAGCTCGTTCGGCCGGCTCCTCAGCCGCGTGCAGTCACACCGAAGACGTTCCACGTGGTGCTGCAGGCTGCACCAGCGCTGCCTCCGCCCATCGTGGTGCCTCCGGCTCCTCCAGTCGCAAAGCCTGACCCGCGAGCAGACGACATGAACACGGTTCGCTCCGGGCTCAAGTTCTTGGGGTACAAGCCGCCCGAGATCGAGTCGGCGCTGCAGCACATCGACACGACCGCGAGCATCGAGGCGATGCTGCGCGCCGGGATCGCCGTCCTGCGGAAGAAGGCAGCATGACGAAAACGCTGAATAGAGGCGATCTGATAACTCGACTTGTCGGTAACGACCGCATCGAGCATGGACGCGTCGCCGGTGTATGGTTCAGTCAACTAGGCTTCGAGTACATTCCATCTATGGTCGGGATCAGGATAAACCAAGAAGGGATAACGTGGATCCGCGGGCATCACGCTGACGACTCTCCAGAGGTTCTCGCGCTTCACACCGCCTACCTCCTCACCCGGGGGGTGGTGGGGTGAGCCCGCCTCCGCAAGCTACGGGCCCCATTGTCGTGACGGTTGTCGTGGCTACAACCGTAGCGGCTGCATACTCTCCTCGCGGAGCCGTGCTCGCTCACCACGTCGGCATGAAATACGACCCACGCTATGAGGGCATTTCGTGGATACACGGCGCGCATACTGAAGACAGCCAAGAAGGGCAAGCGCTACTGGCTGCGTACTTCCTGAGCAACGGTGAACGGGTCACAAGGTGAACGTCGGAGATCCTGTAACGGTCGTGCACCACGACCACACCATCCGTCCTTCAACCGTTGCGTTCGTCGAAGCAGACCGATCCAGCTTTATGGTGGAAGACGATGCACCACTGGTCGAACTGTATGATGCCCACCGCGAAGGCATCACCTGGATTTCAGGACACCACGAAACAAACTCGCCAGAGATCCGATCTCTTGCCGCAGCGTACCTACTCGCCGAATTGCCTGCCGGTGACAGCTCGGCGTAAAACCTTCTCCATGACCAAACCTGACCACTTCGGCGCCATTGTCCTCGCCATCATCAGCGCGACCATCTGCATCTTTGCGTCTGGCGCGTTGAGCTGGAAAGGCCGCGTGGCGCTCGTGCTCCTCACCCTTTTCACGATCTTCGTGTGGGTGCAGCCCGAGGCAACTGGCGCCGTCATCCTGCGCTTCCGCTTCGCCACTGAACGCTGGCTCAAATCATTGAGGTGACCCCATGCACGCTGTAGTCGCTCTGCTCGCACTCCTGGCCGCTGAACCAGTGCCGTTCTTCAAGGGCGACCGCGTTCAGCTTCCTGTCGACCCGCACCAGCACGTCGTGTACGGGCCCGAGCTGCCTGATCCAATCGCCACGGAGTGCGGCGTCCGCGACAAGGCGTGTCTGGCCGAGCACGACTTTCGTGTGGTCACACTCGCAGCTGCCCAGCACGATCCGAACTGGTGCGACCAGGCGGTGGACTCGTTCGAGTGCCGGGACATCTACGCCATGATCGTTGGCGACAGCGGCCGGATGGATCCGATGCTCACCGACCCCTGCACGTACGTCGTGCGCACCGATCACGGAGTGGCCGTGCTGTACTCGAAGCCGAAGGCCCGGTGGATGGTGTCGGCGAACTGGGGATGGCACGCACCCCAGTTCATTGGGGTGTGCAAGGACCCGGGCATGCTGCCTGCGGTGGGCGTGCAGACGTTGCCGGCGTTCCCGTGGGTCACGAAGAAGTGAGCGCCGAGGTCAAGCTTGACCTCGGCGCTCCTGTGACGCTGCTGTACATCATCGGCGGTAATGAGCTACGGTACAAGCACGGATACGTCCTCGCACTCAACCCGGAAGGTTTCGTTGCACGCGTAACGGCGATCGACGTCACCTACGAGAGCCGCGAGTATGGAACGTGGTGGATCCACGGCCACCACGACGCCGACGAATGAAATGGATGCGCTGCTAGCCGCGAACGCGCTGGTGCGCTAGCGCCCGTACTCGGCCAGGAAGTCGTCGTTCAGTTCCTTCGCGACGGCTTTGCGATCGGCCACGGAGAACACCTGATGCCAGGTGCCGCCGCCCATGTCCTTCACGTACTTCTTCGCTCCGGACTCGGCCAGGTAGCCCCACAGCTTCTCAGCCAGGGTGCGGTCGTAGGTGCCCTTCGCGAGCCGCCTCTTGAGGTTGTTGATGATCGACGTGGTCTGGCTGCGGTAGAGATCGCCGTCGTTGTCGATGTACAGCTTCAGCTCGGACGACTCTGCGTGCCCACGCAGCCCCCGGCGGCGCCGCGAGCCCGAGAGGGCAGGGGCGTGGGGCATCCGGCCGCCCAGCATGAGATAGGCGCCCCCCGCGAGGGCACTGGCAGCGATGGCGAGACCGAAGAGGGGAGCTTTCATTGGTTCACGCTCGGGGCTTGTCGTGCCGACGAATGTACCGCGTCGCTTCGTCGAGCAGGTGGGTGAGAGACTTCGTGGTCGGAGTCGAGATCGGAATCATCCGGCCTTCACGGCGCGCCTTGGTGATCGAGCCCCGGTTTGGGACCTTCCAGGCCACGAGATTGCCGTTGCGGTACCGCGTGACGAGAAAGCGGTGCCCGTCGCGCTCCGCCAGGCACTCGGACTGCGTCACGCCGCCTGGTGTGAAGATCGGGCACTTCGTGATCAGCCCGCGGGATGGGCGCGCCATCAGCGGCTCCTCCGCTTGTGGCGCGCCCCGGTAAGAGCAGCCCCACACGGATCGATGCCGACCTGAATCAGCAAATTCGATTCCGTGCTGTACCCGATTGCCCGCCGCGTGCTCTTGTTGACGACGGCTACGATACCTCGGCGCCATCCCCGTATCGGAACGCTGCAGTAACGCGCCGGCTTGTTGACACGCGTGACTGTATGCGCAGGCACGAACAGCTTCGAGCCGCTCGTCACGGTCGCTTCCCACGTGCCTTTTTTCTTCATCGCCGGCACGCCCTCTGCAGATACTTGTGGAACATGCGCGCCGTCGACCCCGGTGCGTTCCGCGACTTGCGGTAGCCGTAGTGCGCCGCCTTGCTCAGCAGATCCTCGATCTTCGACGACGGCAGCGCGAAGAAGTCAGAGTCGCCACCCCGCGGGATCCCCAGCTCCTTCAGGATCACGCAGGCGTCGCTCTTGATATGAGAACGCGGAGGCACGGTCGGGCTCACCCGCAGCGGTGATACGCCCGCATGCACGGCCCGGGGCCGCGCCGGGCGCGCATGCAGCTCGACAGCGCGGTCTTGCAGTGCTTCGGCTTGGAAGCCATCCGGCGCGCCATCGCGCCACCACGTCGCTTCGTTCGTCTTGCCATGGTGACGAGCGTAAGGCTGACGTGGGGCGCGTGTCAAACCGCCGGTCTACTCCGCGTCTTCCGGCTCTTCGTCCTCCCCGAGATCCTCGGCTTCGAGCGCGGTGCCGATCGCCGCCACGCACGCGTCCTGGTACGTGGGCTGCGCGTCTGGCACGAGACGCTCCACCAGCACCTGGATCTGCCCGGCGTCGAGCAGCGAGATCGCGGTGGGCACGGTCCCCCCGAACCCCTGCACCTGCCCGCGGGCCTGCAGCACGTACTTCGCCACCTCGCCCGGCGGCGGCAACGTCTTGCGCAGGTTCTCCACGTAGGGCATCAGCAGCGAGCCAAACAGCTCCGCGTCCGGAACGCCTGAGATTGCGTTGAACACCTCCGCAGGCTCTGCATCGCTCATCCGCTCGACCATCTCGGCGATCTGCTCGTGCGTCTGCGGCTTCGTCTTCCCCTTGCCTCGTTTGGTCTTCTTCCCCTCCGGCTGCACGAGGGGAATCACATCGCCCGTGACCGGGCCAGCGCTCGCGTCTCCCAACGCGCCGTTCATCGGAGCTTGAGCTGCTGCCCCGGGCCCAGCGGTCGCCGCCTTCATCTCGGCGATCTCGCGCGCAACGGTCGCGGCCGGCAAGCTCAGCGCACGCTTCCACCCCTCGCGCTGCACGTACGGCTGCGGGAAGCGCCGGCCATCGATCAGCACGAATTCATCCGTCTCCTTCTCGTAAGCCGTGCCCTCCGGGCGCGACCCATCCGAAGGCACCGGCGGGATCGCAGCGGGAGCCCCGCCCTGCAGCGGCGCCGCCTGCTGAAGCGGATTCGCCCGCGGCGCGACCTGACGGCGCTGCTGCTGAACCTGCTGCATCTGCGCGGCCTGG
>Ga0265338_10000236_pt1 | contig 102289 bp, 82 predicted proteins | sample 42126metaG_FD_193579 | JGI IMG/M metagenome (GOLD analysis project Ga0265338, IMG submission 193579) | Rhizosphere microbial communities from Carex aquatilis grown in University of Washington, Seatle, WA, United States - 4-21-26 metaG | ecosystem: Host-associated > Plants > Roots > Rhizosphere...
TCATTCGGCTGACGTCGTGGACATCAATCCATCCCACCAATGATCGCGCCCGGGGACCATGCCCACCTCGAGACCGACTCTGTTGACGACAATGACGCTCTCGACCGTGGGAGTGACTTTCAGCGCTTCATCGATGTTCGTCTTCAGCGGAATGACGCTTCCTCTTCTATAGCCGCCGTCTGCAGTAATGACGAGTTTTGCCTGTGCGTCGTTGATGCGGTCTTTGAGCGCTTCGGCGCTGAATCCTCCGAAGATCACACTGTGTGTCGCACCAATTCGCGCACAGGCGAGCATCGCGATGGGAAGCTCGGGTATCATCGGCATGTAGATGATGACGCGGTCGCCTTTGACAACGCCGAGTTTTTTTAATACGTTCGCGCACTTGCAGACTTCGCGGTGAAGGTCGGCGTACGTCAGCGTCCGCGTGTCTCCCGGCTCGCCTTCCCAGATGATCGCTGCTTTGTTCTTTCTCCATGTCGTCAAGTGCCGGTCCAGGCAGTTCGCGGAGACATTTATTTTGCCTCCGACAAACCATTCAGCGAACGGAAGCTTCCACCGAAGAACTTTCGTCCATCGTTTGTACCAGAAAAGTTCTTCAGCCACCTTCGCCCAAAATTTTTCCGGCGCATGAATCGACTCGTTGTACATTTTCTTGTACTGCGCGAACGATTTGATCGCCGCCGATTTTGCGAACTTTGCGTTCGGTTTGAACACCCGATATTCTTTAAGAACGGATGTGATGTTCGCCGAGTTGTTCTGCTGGCCTTTTGCGGGCATAGTACTGTTCCTCCAAAAAATGATTCAGGAATAATTGGCACCAAAAACGCGGGCACAGTCCCGATCGGTTACGAGAGCAGCTTGTATCCCATAAACAAACTGATGAGCAACAGGATGACGCCGAAACCGCGGGTAATTTTATCAATCAACACTTTGTCAAGTTTCATCTTTTGCTTTTCGACGAGTTCAAGAAGGATGAAAAACCATCCGGTCGTTCCGAAACCCGTACCGAGAGAAAAGAATAAATTGTTGTATGACGTAGCTTCGAGAATATGATATCCATGAATAATACCTGCGACGGTGATCCAATAGGCAATGAAGGAAGGATTCGATAGGTAAAGGACGATGCCAAGAAGAAAATATCGTTTGAAGCCGGGAGATTCTTCGCTCTTCGAAACTTTTGCTTCGCGTATGCTGAAGAACGTCGTCTTGATGCCAAGCAAAAAGAAAATTGCGAACGTTGCGATCCGGAACACAAGTTCGATTTTCGGGTTCGAGTTCAATGATGAGATGCCGAACATCGCTGCCGCGCAATACACTATGTCCATCCACCCTGAGCCCGCCCCGATCATCAACCCCTGCCCGGTCTTCCCCGATAATCCCTTCGTCATGACGGCGATGTTGATAGGGCCGACAGGAATGGTGGTGAAAAAACCGACGACAAATCCAACGATGAAAGCGATCATCCGAGTTTTCAGTTATAAAGCTGCATTCGGCAATTACGAGACGCACGATCAAGCAATGTCATTCGGCGAGGAGGCAGAATGTCATTTTTGTGAAGCCGTATGAAGATAAAAGAATTGAAGAAGAATTGCAAAACGCTACGCAAAAACTGTATCTGCTGCCGGATCTGAGTCTGCGACCACCTCTTCAGCAAACCGTGCCAACCGATCTACGATCGGATCCTCCGTCGTATACGTCATCAACTCGGCGCGAAGTTTGGCAATGTTCGGCATTCCGCGCAGGTAGCCGGAGTAGTGCTTTCGCATCTCGAGAACGCCGTACCGTTCTCCTTTGTACTTAACGGACAACTTGAGATGTTCGATGCACACGGCAACCCTTTCCGCGAGTGAAATATCATTTGTCGTCGCTCCCGAGTTCATCAAGTTCTTGGCTTGCTGAAAAATCCATGGATTATCGATCGCCCCCCGGGCGATCATCACGCCGTCACAGCCGGTTTCAGCAAAAACTCTCGGCACATCGGCCGCCTCGAGAATATTTCCGTTCACGACGATCGGTATGGCGACGGCAGCTTTTATTTTGGGGATCCATGTATAGTCCGGAATGCCCTTATGGGCCATCGCTCTTGTGCGGCAATGGACGGTCAGAGCTTGCACGCCGATACCTTCCAACATCTTCGCCACTTCGACGATTCGAATCGAGCTCTCATCCCAACCGAGCCGTGTTTTTACAGTCACCGGCGTGTGGGTAGCTTTCACGACCGCCGAAACGATTTTTTCCATCCGCGGAAGGTCTTTTAAGAGCCCAGCTCCCGCACCCCTCATTGCCACACCCTTTATCCAGCATCCGCAATTAATGTCGATGATGTCGGGACTCATGCTTTCAGCAATTCTCGCAGCCCCGTCCATCGACGACTCTTCGCCGCCGTAGATTTGAATGCCGAACGGCCGCTCTTCTTCGGAAAAGTACATTTTCTTTTTCGTCTTCTCGGAATTTCGTACAAGTCCCTCTGAGTTGACGAATTCCGTGTACAGAATATCCGCACCGAGGCGCTTGCACACCAGCCGAAACGAAGGATCCGTGACGTCTTCCATCGGCGCCAGAAGGATTGGGTGTGCTATGTCGATAGAGCCTATTTTCATAGTCAAACGATGAAACTCAGGAAACATTGTCTCGCGCAAAGCCGCAAAGGCGCGAAGATTTTTTCTTTAAAGTATACTGAGACCTGGCGCCTGGCGAAGCCATCCCTTCGGGATTTGCGTGAGCAACCTTTTTTAAATTATTAAACATTTTCAAAAACTAATTTACCGTATCTCCAGGAAGAATGTCGGCAACTTTTCCCTTCAATTGTGCAGGAAGGAAACTCTTGAGGTCGACGGGCGAGCCGGTCAGTGCCGGAAAAGTCCCGTAGTGCATAGGGATAATTAATCTCGGATTGAGAAGCTCGCACGCCTTCGCAGCCTCCTTCGGCCCCATCGTATAGACCCCGCCGATCGGAATCATGACGATGTCCGGCTTGTAAAGTTCTGCGATCAGCTTCATGTCGCCGAAAACACCCGTATCTCCGGCATGGTATAACGTGACACCGTTTTCGCACTGGATAATAAATCCCGCTGCGTTGCCGCCGGCCAATTTCTGTCCGTTATTGTCGATGCTCGAGCCGTGATCGGCGTGGACCATGATGACCTTCAGATTGTCAACTTCATATGTTCCTGAATAATCGAGCACGGCCGTTTTTTTTACCCCTTTGCTCGTCAGGTATGCCGCAATGTCTCCGTTGCATACCGCGGTTGCATCGAATTTTTGCGCCAGCTCAGCGGTGTTCCCGATATGGTCAAAATGCCCGTGGGTTACTAAAATCAAATCGACTCTGTCTATATTTCGTGCGCTGCTCGGAGCTTTCGGATTATCAAGCCAGGGATCGATGAGAATTACTTTCCCTTTGGTGGTTACAATTTTGAAGGCGGAATGACCGTACCATGTTATACTGACTCCCTTGCCCACCTTCGTTTGTGCAGGCAAAGAAAATGATAGAATCGTCATCGTTAATAATACCGCCAGAGAAACCCGGAACGTTCTTTTCATTTGCATCTCTTAGGAAGTTGAACGAATTATATTGATAATTGCATCCGTCATCTCGGAAGTTCCCGTCGTTGAGCGCGGGTTCAAGTCCTTCGTCACATATTTTCCTTCTTTGAGAATTTTAGCCACAGCGTCGTGAATTTTTAAGGCCGCTGCCTCCTCTCCCAAATAGTCGAGCATCATCGCGCCGGCAAGAATAAGCGCGCACGGGTTTGCGATATTTTTTCCGGCAATATCGGGAGCGCTGCCGTGCACTGCTTCGAAGATCGCGGCATGCGATCCGATGTTCGCCCCCGGCGCCAACCCAAGCCCTCCAACCAAACCGGAACAGAGGTCGGACAAAATATCTCCGAAGAGGTTCGTCGTTACGATCACGTCAAATTGATTCGGGTTAAGAACGAGCTGCATCGCCATGTTGTCAACGATGCGGTCCTCTGCCCCGATTTCGGGATACTTCTGAGCAACCTCGCGCGCCACTTCAAGAAATAATCCGCCGGAAAATTTCATGATGTTGGCTTTGTGCACGATCGTTACTTTTTTCCTCTTGTTTTTTCTGGCATATTCGAAGGCAGCATGGACGATCCGTTCGGATCCAAACCGGGTCACGATGCCGATCGTTTCTGCGGCGCTCTTTTGTGCGTCAATGTAATGCTCGATGCCGGAATAGAATTCCTCGATGTTCTCCCGGAACATCACAACATCCACGTTCGCATACCGAGACGACACACCTTCGAAGGACTTCGCAGGGCGAAGGTTTATAAAAAGGTCAAATTCCTTTCTCAGAGCAACATTCACGCTTCGAAATCCTTTGCCGCTCATCGTTGTCAGCGGGCCTTTCAGCGCGACCTTGTTCTTCTGGATCGATTGGATGGTCGACTCTGGAATCGGGTCTTTGTAGGTCTCGATCGCCGCAATGCCGGCGAGGGCAACTTCCCATTGTATAGCGACGCCGGAAGCCTCAATGACCCGTTGGGCCGCCTCCGCGATGCTCGGCCCGATTCCGTCTCCGGGAATAAGCGTAACAGTGTGCATTCGAACTCGGTTTTCGTTGGCAAAAGTTGTATATAAATATACAAAACCCCGTTCGGACTTCCAAACACACGAGCGGTGGCGCCGTCGGACAAACGATCGATGTATTTCACAAAATGTTTACACATGCCGCAATTTATCGGATAAGATAACCGACACTTGTTCCAAAGTACCTTCCTTGACTCGCTTGTTATTTTTGGGTAAATTTAATTCTATTTGGCGGAGCGGCCTTTGACAAAGGCGCGCCGTATTCCCAGGATTCTCTGAACTTCCAGCGGCAACCGATTGAAAAGGCTTCTCAGCTTCATCAAAATAGAGCATACACTTTTTACGCTGCCGATGATATACAGCGGCGTGTTCCTTGCCTCAAAAGAAAAGCCGTCCAACGAACTTTTGCTTCTCGTTCTTCTGGCGTCGGTGGGCGCACGCACCGTAGCGATGACGCTCAATCGTCTTATCGACCGGGAAATCGACAAGAGAAATCCGCGGACGTCCAATCGCGAATTGCCGAGCGGAAAACTGACGCTGTGGCAGGTCTGCATTGTGCTCGCGGCCGGATTGGTGCTTTACCTGACCGCTGCAAAATTTATTTCAGAATTCTGTTTCCGCCTTTCGCCGATTCCTCTTGTGGTGTTCATTGTCTATCCATATTTGAAGCGCTTCACTCCCCTGGCGCATTTCGGGGTCGGCCTTGGAATGGCGATGGCGCCCCTGGGGGGCTGGTTCGCCGTCAACGGGTCGTTCGACAATCTTGGCACCGGGCTTATTCTCCCAGTGTTTGTCCTTTTTTGGGGGACAGGATTTGACATTATCTATTCGACGCTCGATGAAACATTCGACCGGGGCGCAAACCTCTATTCATTCCCGTCGCGGTTTGGAAAAGAGCGTGCGCTCCAGATTTCTGCCGGACTGCATTTCCTCGCATTCATCGCGCTTGTGGTTCTTTTTTTCCATTCGCTGAAAGGTTTCGTCGCGATTCCGCCGCTCCTCTTGAGCGGGCTCCTGCTGTATCTTGAGCAGAAGAAGGCAGACGACGTCGAACTCGCTTTTTTCAAGATCAATATCCTCCTGGGCTTCAATATCTTCGCGATGGTCATCCTCCCGAGTGTCTTGCCATGAAAATCGTTCTCGGAATTACCGGCTCGTCGGGCGCCGTCTACGCGCTGGATTTTTTGAAACAATCGAAAGCGGACAAGTATCTTGTCATCAGCAAATGGGGGAAGGCGCTGATGAAAGACGAGCTCGACCTCACGGAAAAAGATTTGCAGCCGTACGTCAAACTGCAGTTTTCAAACGACGACCTCGCGGCCCCGATCGCGTCCGGTTCAAACCATATCGACGCGTGCGTCATCCTTCCCTGCTCCACGTCAACGCTCGGCAAAATCGCCTCGGGCATCGGCGACACGCTTATCACACGGGCAGCACAGGTTGCCATGAAGGAGCGCTTCAAACTAGTTCTTTGCATCCGGGAGACTCCTCTTTCAACAATCTCGCTGGAGCAATGCGCCCGGCTTTCGCAACATGGCGTTGTCATTATGCCGATTTCTTCTCCGCTCTACTTCGTTCCGAAAACCGTCGATGAATACGTTTCTGCCTTCACCGATAAACTTCTCGGCGTCATCGGGGAGCGAAAATCAAAGGGCTGGAGAAACGAAGAACTGGAATAACACGAATGCGTTTTACTGCCCTCCGTGAATTTGTCAATTACCTCGAAAAGAACGGTGAACTTCACCGCGTCAGCATCGAAGTCGATCCGGTTCTCGAAATCACCGAGATCGCGACTCGCGCGCTGCGGGAAAAGAAACCGGCTCTTCTTTTCGAGAACGTAAAGGGCGCGAAATATCCCCTCGTCATTAATACACTGGCAAGCGAGCGCCGCATTGAACTTGCGCTCGGCGAGCAGCCTGATACCCTTGGCAAACAACTCATTTCTTTTTTTGAGACCGCAGTTCCGCCATCGGCAAAGACATTCGTCAAACATCCTGCGATGGTACGACGATTTCTCACTTCGCGGACGAGTGACATTATGATCGCCCCGTCACAGGAAGTCGTCGAGAGCCCCAACCTGAACGATCTGCCGATCATCCAATGCTGGCCGCAGGACGGCGGACGATTCATCACGCTGCCGCAGGTGTTCACGCACGATCCGCGAAACGGCAATCGCAACGTCGGCATGTACAGGATGCAGGTCTTCGATGCAAGAACGACCGGCATGCACTGGCAAATCCAAAAAGGGGGCGGCTTTCATTATTATCAGGCCGACAAGTTGAACAAGCCGCTTGAACTCGCCGTCGCACTCGGCACCGACCCTGCGATGCTTCTCGCAACGATCGCGCCGCTGCCGGAAGGAATTGACGAAACCCTTTTTGCTGGTTTTCTTCGCAAGAGAAGTACCCAGCTCGTCGGGGGACGCTCGATCTCGATGAGCGTTCCCGCGAATGCTGAATTCATCCTCGAGGGATATGTACCGCCGAAAGAACGCAGGCGTGAAGGTCCGTTCGGCGATCACTTCGGGCACTATTCAGCCGCGGCCGAATTCCCCGTCTTTCATCTCACCGCCGTTACGCGGAGAAAACATCCGATTTATCCAGCAGCAGTTGTCGGCATCCCGCCGATGGAGGATAAATTCCTCGGCGATGCAACGCAGAAGATTCTCGGACCTCTTGCCAGGCTCCTCCACTCCGAGATCAACAGCATGTGGGCATACTACGAAGCCGGTTTTCACAACCTCCTTGTTGTTTCCATCGAAGAGCGGTATCAGAAAGAAGCGATGAAAACGGCGCTCGGCCTGATGGGGACGCAGCAGCTTTCGTTAACAAAGTGCCTGATAACCGTTTCGGAAGACGTCGACCCGAGAAATTTTCGAGAGGTGCTTCATGCCATCCGCGACGAGTTCGACCCGCACTATGACTTTATTCTTTTGCCGAAGGTCCCGCTGGATACACTCGACTTTACCTCATACAAGATGAACCTCGGCAGCAAGATGATCCTTGATGCAACAAAGAAAAGGAAGCCAAAATCAAAGCTGCATCTTTCAAAAAAAACCGAGCAATTCATTCATCAATTGGCCGCCCATGACAGGCGGATTGTCGAGACCAACCTCATCGCGGAATCGCTGCTCCTCGTGAAAGTGAAAGGAGACGGCGCCGCCGTCGTCAAAAAACTGCTCAAATTGGCGTTGCTGGACGGGATAAAACTTGTCGCCGCCGTCAGCGAAGATGTGGATATTCACGATCAGGAGAGTTATATTTGGGGTGTCTTCACACGATTCGACTGCGAGCGCGACGTTATTTTTGCTCAGCAGAAACTTGTCGGGATATCCCCTATTTACAAAGGAACCATGGGAATTGATGCCACGTGGAAAAGCGGCTATCCCGAGCCGCTTGCTATGGATGAAAAGATCGTGAAGCTGGTCGATTCCCGTTGGGATAGTTATTGGAAATAACAAACAAAGATTACCACCGTGCTTAATATAAATTTCAGGGATCAGTCGCTCATCCCGGTGTGGGATAAAATCCAATCCGGCGAACGGCTTTCACTCGCCGACGGCGTCACGATGTTTCAGTCGAACGACCTCATCTCCATCGGCAAAATGGCGCATGCCGTCCAGCAGCAAAAAAGCGGCGACGCCGTGTACTTTGTACTCAATCAAAAAATCGAACCGACGAACATTTGCGTCCTCGCATGCAAGTTCTGCGATTTTGCGACGAAAGCGGGAAAGCCCGATGCGTACGAAATGACCGTCGCGGACATTGTTGGAAAATTGACGCCGGAGATTCAGGAAGTACATATTACCGGGGGATTGCATCCGGATTGGGAATGGAAATATTATCTCGACATGATCAGAGAAATCAAGAAGAGTTTTCCCTCTGTCGATATAAAAGCATTCACCGCCGTCGAGATAGATTTTTTTCACAAGAAATTCAAGATGCCGATCGAGGAAGTACTTCTGCAATTGAAGGATGCAGGTCTTCGAACGATGCCCGGAGGCGGCGCCGAAGTTTTTTCCGAACGCGTACGGAAACTTCTGTTCAACCAAAAGATCGGCGCGAAGACGTGGTTTGAAGTTCATACAACTGCACACCGGCTCGGCATTCCGACAAACTCAACGATGCTGTACGGGCATATCGAGACATATGAGGAACGCGTTGTCCATATGATGAAACTGCGCGAAGCTCAGGATGAAACAGGCGGGTTCCTCACATTCATTCCGCTCGCCTTTCAGCCGGGCGTCACCGGCATCAAACCGAAGAACGAATTCACGTCTGCGATCGACGATCTGAAAACAATTGCCGTTTCCAGGCTGATGCTGGACAATTTCCCGCACATCAAAGCATACTGGGTCATGCTGACGGAAGAAGTCGCGTCCGTCGCGTTGAATTTCGGAGCAGACGACATGGACGGCACTGTCGGCGGAGAAAACATTGCGCACGATGCAGGAGCCGTCAGCCCGATGAAGCTGGCAAAAGAGCAGATCGTCAAGATCATCAGGGACGCGGGGAAAATCCCGGTCGAACGCGACGTTTATTATCATCCGCTGAAGCTGCATTCAGATAATGTGATCGGGAAAATACCGTACCTCAATTCTGTCCCCTTCTATGCCGATTTCGAAAAAAGACAATTCAAGATTTTTCCTGTTGCACCGCGCCGGATGGGTGAATTGTCCACGGCACACCAGATCGATGCCGGAATCTTCTCGTTGATGAATTATTTTTCTCAGGAAGAAAATCTTGACCTGATGAATTACTGCATCGCTACAAGAGACCAGGTCAAAAGCGTCATGCTATTTTCGAAGGAAGGATGGGGCGACTTAGAAGGCAAACGGATCGGAATTACGGACGATACTGCAACCTCAATTCGTCTCCTCCAGGTCCTGCTGAAAAAGAAATACGGCGTCCAGGCGTCGCTCGAGAGAATGCATTCGGGCGTGAACGACCACAGCGAATTTGACGCCGTTCTTCTCATAGGCGACGAAGCATTGCGCCGGAACAAATTCGGACTCCCCGGATTCGAGCTTGTCTACGATCTTGCGAAAGAATGGTACGAGTGGCAAAAGCTTCCCTTCGTATTTGCGGTGTGGGCCCTCAAGAAATCGCTGCCGCCCGAGACCAAACAGGAGTTAACGCAAGTTCTCGAGTCCTCCCTCGAGCAGAGCGAATCGAAGCTCGACCGCGTGGGAACGCTCCACGGAAAACAGATCGGATTGACGCCTTCTGAAGTGCAGGAATACCTGGAAGGATTCAACTACCGGCTCGGCGAACGTGAGAGAACCGCAATGCAGGTCTTTCGAAAACTTTATCAGGAAACCGAAGTCACCGTTCAACCTAGATTATTTCAATAAAGAGTCATCATGGACACATCGTTAGCCAGCAAGCTGCAAGATCTGATTCATCAGGGAGACAAGCTTGTTCCCGAAGGGGGACTTGAATTCTCCGGCTACAACGCGAAGATGCAAAGCCAGTATTTGCTCTGGCGCAAGAATTGCCTCGATGCGTTGAGCAAGTGCGGAGAAAAAGGAACGGCCCTGCGTTCCCAATTGACCAACGACGAGAACGGAGCATACTTTTACCAGACCTCGGCACAGCGAGTGCACGATGCGCTGAAAGAGGCGTTGAAATCGGCCGAGGCAGCTCCAGCACCGCCGCCGCCGGCATCAACTCCTTCCGCCAAACCGGCTATCGAACTGGAGAGGGCAAAGCCTGCAGAACCGCCGAAACCGCCGGCACCAAAGCCGACGTCTCCTCTGTCGAATAGCGCGCTTGTCGTCTCTGCAGCCAACAACCCTTTGCTCTCTCAGCTGACCTCGCTGCTGAACGAACTTGGCATTGAAGCATCGGTCTATCAACGCACCGGGGGGGGAAGCGATGCTCTCCTCGCCCATGTTGAGAAGCAAGCGATGGCACACTACGCCTTCTACTTGATCGGTGCGGACGACATCCCGAGTGCGATGTTTGAGCTCGGGTACCTTGTCGGAAAGATCGGGGCGAACAAGGTGTGCTGCATTTACCAGAAGGACGTTGCGGTCCCAAAAAATATTCCGGGAGTGCAGCGGAAGGAGATTATCATAAAATTGGAAGAGATCAGTTTCAGCCTTGTCAAGGAACTGAAAGCAGCGGGGTACTCGGTTTCAATATAGGAGCATCGATGCAGTCTGAGTTGTATTCGAAAATACGCAGCGGTCAACGCATCACGAAAGAAGAAGGACTCTTTCTGCTCCGCAGTGCAGAGCTGCTCGACCTCGCCGACCTCGCGAACGAAATTCGCTTCAAGAAAAATCCTGCACCGCAGGTAACCTTTGTCGTTGACACGAATCCGAACTATTCCAACGTCTGCACGATCGACTGCATCTTCTGCGCTTTTTACCGCCACCCCGGCGAAAAAGGCGAATACACATATACCGTCGATCATATGATTCAGAACTTCAAAGATGCGGCGGCGAAAGGGGTAACGACAGTTCTGCTTCAAGGAGGAGTGAATCCAGCTCTCCCGTTTGAATACTACCTTGAAATGGTCCGGCGCACCGTAACAGAAGTCCCTGAGATTTATCCTCATTTTTATTCTACATCGGAAATTCTCGGAATGACGCACGTTTCGGGGCTCACGCTTCAGGAAGTCTTGCAACACTTGTGGGATGCAGGGCTCAGGTCAATTCCTGGAGGCGGTGCTGAGATCCTCTCGGACCGTGTGAAGAAGAAGATCAGCAGCAAAAAAGGATCATCGGAAGATTGGCTGAATGTAATGCGCGAAGCGCACAAGATTGGGTATAAGTCGACAGCAACGATGATGTACGGACATCTCGAGACCGACGAAGACATTGTTGCTCATCTTGAAAGTATTCGCCGTCTGCAGGACGAGCATCAGGGGTTCACGGCATTTGTTCCGTGGAGCTTCAAGCCGGGCAACACGCCGCTTGAAAAAATCATTCCGCATTATGCAACCCCCATGCGCTACCTGCAGATGATAGCGTTTTCCAGAATTTATCTGGACAATTTCCCGCATATCCAGGCATCGTGGTTTTCCGAAGGGAAAAAGACCGGACAGATCGCGCTCCACTTCGGGGCAGATGATTTTGGCGGAACGCTTCTCGAAGAGAACGTCCATGCGGCGGCGAACTTTGTGAACAAGACCAACACAGCCGAATGCATCCAATTGATCCATGAGTCCGGGTTTGATGCTGCACAGCGAGGGACGTTATACGATTTGAGGAAGGTCTTTTCTAAAAGCAAGGCAGCATAGCTTTTGTTCCCGGAACCTTGATAGAGGAATCGGATGTGGCAAGGGTTTGGGAGGACAAATTGACGAGGTCTCCGATCGCTCTCCGAAACTTCCCCCCAGTAATAGCCACCCAATCTACACACTCTCCATAGCAAGCCGCTGCGAAATATCCTTCAACGAACTCCAAGATTCCATCAACTCCGGCAGGTACTCGGAGGAGGTGACGAACGTCCATAAGTACGCTACGATGGAATAAATATTTCCCGTGCTGAAATCGTCGAGGTCGATCGCTATGTACAGGACGACAAGAAAAATGAGAAGGAGGAAAATCCTCATCGCTCCAAAATTAAACGCTCCCCAGTTTGCAATGCGCCGTTCCACAAGAGATTGGGCTGTATAATACGCCCGCACTTTTTCCGGGTCTTTCGTTGAAAATATTTCGTACGCTTCTTCCCGGTTATCGTGGAGATCCTTCTGGAGTGTGACCACTCTTTTGTTATAGATGCGAGAGATGACGAGGAGAGGAAGAACGATAAAAAGGCACGCAAGGGCAATCCTCCAGTCGAAAAATAGAAGGGCAAACACCGCACCTCCGATTGAAATCAATTGTTCGAAAATGTCGGGGATCCTGTATTCGGCAAACGTAATGAACTCGCGCGAGAGTTCCGCACGCGCGGCAGTTTTGGAAACGGAGTCCCCCTTCTCTTTCGCTGTCCGCGCAACATCGGTTGCGATTTCGACAAACATTTTTAAAAAGATCCTCGGATCAAGCATCCGCCTGACGGCACCCGTCCCCGAATTTAAGAGAAAGGTGCCTATCCAGATCAGCAATGGCATGACGTACGAAACTGCAGATTCCGAGGCCGCCTTCTCAATAAGCGCATCGATCACGTTTCCGAAAAGCGCCGGCTCAGCGATCCACGCAACATTCTCGATAACAACAAGCGACGTTGCAATGATGATGCCGGACCGGAATCTTTTGAAAAGATAAAAAATACTCATCGGGGGTGAGAATAGTTATGCATCGTTACAGAAGTTGTATCTCGGGCACCGCGGGAATAAATCCTTTTTCGGCGCCAAGCTTGAAAAGAAGGCTTAGCGCCTTCTTCCCCTTCTCACCCATGTCGACCGTGAGCTCGCTGACGTACATCTTTACAAACTTCTCTCCCAGCTGCTGATTGATCCCTCTTCCCCACTGAAGCGCATACGGAATGGATTCGCGCTGATGGGTGTACCCGAAATGGATGCTCTGTTTCAACCCTGCCGAGAGCTTCTTCGCCAATTCTTCCCCCAGGTCTTTTCTTACAACGTCAAGCCCGAGCGGAAGGGGCAAGCCGTTCGATCTTTCATTCCACAGTTCTCCAAAGTCGAGAATTTTATTGAACCCTTCGGCCTTATAGGTCAGCTGTCCCTCGTGAATCAAAACGCCGGCATCGAACTCACCCGAGGTTACTTTGTCCATGATCGTATCGAATGGAACGTCGACGTTGTTGATCCCCTCGGTAAATGTTCTGAAGAGGAGGGTCGCGGTGGTGAGTTTGCCGGGCGTTGCTACCGTTTTCCCCCTGAGGTCTTCAAGGGTTCGGTATTTTCTTGAGACAATCACCGGGCCGTATCCCTCCCCCATGCTTGCACCGGTGGCCATGATCCAGTATTTGCCGGCGACGTACGGATAGGCGTGGGCGGAAATCGCCGTCACTTCCAACTCTGCGTTCATTGCCCGGACATTCAGCGACTGAATATCTTCGAGCATGTGTTTAATTGTTATCCCGTCGAGCTTTACTTTGCCGTTCGATAAACCGTAGAACATGAACGCATCGTCCGGATCCGGGCTGTGTCCGACTGTAATCACTCTGTCAGCCATAAATTTTCAATTCCTTTTCTTCTGTTGAATTATTTTTCACCGCTGTAAACCGTTGCAATACCAAACGTGAGTGCGCGATGCGTGACAGATACAAATCCCGTTTTTTGAAGGATGGTGACAAACTCATCGCCATCGGGAAATTTCATGACCGTATCGGGAAGGTACTGATACGCTTCCTTGTCGTTCGAGATCATCGTTCCTACAAGAGGGAGAATTCTTCGGAAATAGAAAAAGTAGAGATGCTTGAAAATGAAGAGCTTCGGTTTCGAGAATTCGAGGATCACAATCCTTCCCCCTTGTCTCAGCACCCTTCGCATTTCAGTTAATCCTTTTTCGAGGTCGGCAAAATTGCGCGCTCCGAACGCCACGATCGCTGCGTCGAACTGACCTTCGGAAAATCGAAGATGTTCCGCTTCTCCCGCCTCGAGACGGATGAATTTGTCCAGACTGCGCGAGGCGATTTTCCGCCTTCCGAATTCAAGCATCGCCATGGAGATATCGACACCCACTACTTCTACCGGGTTTAAACGGAGTGCGGCGATGGCAAAATCTCCGGTGCCGGTGGCGACATCGAGAATATGTTTTGGGTGCAGCGATGCCAGGGTTTGAATAGCGGACCTGCGCCAATAAAGATCAATTCCCCCGCTGAGAAGGTGATTCAATAGATCGTAGCGATAGGCGATGGAGTCGAAGATGCGGCGAATTTCTACATTAGGCATTATGACATTAGTATCGCAAGTTGTATGTCAAGATACGTAAAAAAGTGTAAAGATTACAGTCCGATAATGGTTGATCTTGAGCGTTGTCGGACACCTTCTCAAGAAATCGTGACGTGTTGAAATATATCGCAGGGTGCATCATGGAGAAGTCCAACAGCTGGGTGGTGACCTACTTTGCGAAATGAGCACTTCAAAATGCATTTGCACTGTCATCCTGGGCGCAGCGAAGGATGACTGTACGATACATTGTGAAGCGTTCATTATTAAAATTCAGGCACTGCCCGAGAGTCGGTAGTGGGCTACTTTGATTTAAAAAGCCGCAACATGAACCTTCGATGCGTTCTCCCGCTCTTCGAGCGGGATCACTTACTCAGGATGAACAGGACATGTTCACCCTGAGCAATCCCGTTCCGCCTTGGCGGAACGGGAGCGTCGAACGGTCGATTAGGCAAAGTAGCCCACTACCCGAGAGTCGTTCCACTTCAATAAGTCACGAAAAATTTTTATATTATGGGAACCCCAAGAGTAATTTCCGTCAATGAAAAATGGATATTGAAACAAGATACGAAAAGCTGATCAACTACCTCACTGACTATATCTACACGGTGACGATAAAAGACGGCGTTGTGGTTGATACATTCCATGGTCCTGGATGTGTTTCCGTGACCGGCTACACATCCGAGCACTATAAGAAAGACCGCCAGCTCTGGTACAGAATGGTCCATCACAAAGACCGCGAGAAAGTCCTGGAGCAGGCGCGGCTGGCGCTCGCGGGCAAGGAAGTGGATCCTCTCGAACACCGGATCATCCACAGAGATGGAACCGTGAGATGGATCCGAAACAAAATTGTCGTTACGAAAAACGGCGACGACATCCCGATCGCGTACGACGGGTTGATCAACGACATCACTGAATTAAAAAAGGCCGAAGCGGCGGCGGCGATACGGAATCAGCAATTAAAACAAGCCGATAAAATGGCATCGCTCGGGATCCTCGTCTCCGGCATCGCCCATGAGATCAATAACCCTAATAATTTTATTCTTCTCAATGCTCAGCTCTATTCAAAAGTTTGGAAGGATATCACCCCGATCCTCGATGCTTACTACGGAGAGAACGGCGATTTCAGCGTCGCGGGAATGCCCTATAGTACCTCCAGGGAAAAAATTGCACAATCGCTCGACGGTATTTTCAGAGGCTCAGAGAGGATCCAGAACATTACCGCAGGCCTGACTGAATATGCCAAAGCCGACAGCGACATACTGAACGAAAAAGTCGACATCAACAAAGTCGTCGAAATGGCGATCCTGATAACCGGCAATTTGATCAAGAAGTCGACGAATAGTTTTAAAGTCGAGTACGGCAGCGACATCCCGATGATCAAGGGAAATAAGCAGCAGCTCGAACAAGTCGTGATCAATCTCATCAACAACGCATGTCAGTCGTTGAACGATCCGTCGGCGGGGATCGCTGTCACCACATACTTTAATAGGACGAGAAATAAGGTCCGGATAAAGGTTGAAGACCAGGGCATCGGGATCAAAGCGGGCGACCTGAAGTACATCATGGACCCGTTCTTCACAACGAAACGAGAGATGGGAGGCACGGGGCTCGGACTTTCTGTCTCCTATAATATTGTGAAGAGCCACGGCGGCCTCCTCATCCTCAACAGCATACCCGGCAAAGGGACCACGGCACGAGCATCGTTTCCTCCGCTGATGGAAACCAAGGAAGAGACTTCGTTATGAGTACGAAAATTTTTCCCGCCAGCCCGATTCTTCTTGTGGATGACGAAGAACATTTCTTATTGAGCGTTGAGCTGACGCTCACCTCAAACGGGATCACGAACATCGAAACATGCAAGGACAGCAGACAGGTGATGCAGCGGTTGTCGAACAAGTATTACTCGCTCATCGCACTCGACATCAACATGCAGTACCTTTCGGGCATCGAACTCCTCCGGCACATCGTCGTTAGTTATCCGGAGATCCCCGTCATCATGATCACCGCCATCAATGACGTGGACAGTGCGGTCCTGTGCATGAAGGAAGGCGCCTTCGACTATGTCGTGAAGCCGATCACCGACACGAAACTTGTCACAACGATCAAACGTGGATTGGAACTTGCCGAGGTCCGGAACGAGAACGAGATGCTGAAGCAATCGCTCCTCCGCGAAAACGTTGAACACCCTGAGGCGTTTAGAGAAATAATAACGAAGGGTGCGCCGCTCCGGTCGATCTTCAGATACATCGAAGCGATCGCCAATACAAATCTGCCGGTGCTCATCACCGGGGAAACCGGAACCGGGAAGGAGCTATTTGCCGAGGCCGTTCACAAAGCGAGCGGACGAAAAGGGGAGCTCGTTTCGGTAAACGTTGCGGGCGTTGACGACGACTTTTTTTCCGACACTCTTTTCGGCCATAAGAAGGGAGCGTTCACCGGAGCTGAATCAGAAAGAAAAGGCCTTATCGAGAAAGCCGATAACGGTACGTTGTTCCTCGATGAGATTGGCGACTTGAGCATAGCGTCCCAAGTAAAATTACTGCGTCTTCTGCAGGATGGAAAGTACTATCCGCTTGGATCCGATATCGCCAAATTGTCCGATGCAAGGATCATCGTTGCAACTCATCGGGATATTAAAACAATGCAGGCCGCCGAGACTTTTCGCCAGGACCTTTATTATCGATTGAAATCGCATCACATCGCCATCCCGCCGCTGCGCGAGAGGAAACTTGATGTACCGTATTTGATCGACCACTTCATTGCAAAAGCGGCAGCGACTCTTAACAAGAAAAGGCCGACCGCGCCCAAAGAACTGTATCTGCTCCTTGCAAATTATTCGTTCCCTGGAAATGTGCGCGAGCTGGAAGGAATGATTTTCGAAGCCGTAAGCCTGCACACATCGGGAATTCTTTCTCTTGAGGCGATACGAAAAAACATTTCGGGCCAACATCAAGAAAGAAATTCAAAGGACGCCGGTACATCTGTCAATCAACAGACAAACGAGCTCCTCTCCATTCCGGGCAGATTCCCCACTCTCGAGGAAGCCGAAGGTTCATTGATCGAGGAAGCGTTGAAAAGAGCCGAAGGAAATCAAACAATTGCAGCCGAACTGCTCGGGATTTCTCGCCGCGCGCTCAACAACAGGCTTCGAAGAACAGAAAAAGAATAAAAGATCATCACTCAAAGACGCCAAGGCGCAAAGACAAAATAAGACCGCTCTTAGCGGCTTTGCAAGATTTCTTCTTTTAAGTTTTAAAACACAGACCACTGCCACACATCTGCAATCAGCCACTTTTATCTTTTCTCCTCTAATTCCTTCTGCAATATGTCGTTACATCGAATTGCCCGCAATCGAATGGAATTTCGTGGCACCCATTTAGTTCAAGTTCAAACTAACAAATTGCACATTTCGATCAAAATTGCTGGTTAGCAGTTTGGCACGCCGCATGCAGCTAAATAGCTAACCAAACAATAGGAGGACGTTATGAAAAGAAGCACGAGAGCAGCATCAATCACACTAGCTGCCGTACTAGTTTTTGCCATCACGGCAACATCACAAACCAAGGAGTCCGAAAGCGGAAGATTCAATCACCCGAGGAATTTCAAAGAGTTTGATTACTCGCTGCAGAGCGAAATTCCCGGTATCGTTGAATCGACGATCTACACTGTGGTCCTTTACAAAAATCGCTTTCCCGACCTGGACTACTCACATCTTCAAAGCGGTTTAGATCAAGTTGCACGGGAGAACAAAGACGTATCGATCAGTTACAAAGCACGTCTGGCAAGCACGTATTTGAACTACAGTGCAAACATCAACATTACGCCGGAGTCGCCAGCAACCGATCATGAATATCTCTTCAGGCAGATTGCAGAGCAGTTGGAGCAGAAGCTTCTTGCAGCACATATCGACTAACGAACGATGCAAACACTCACCGCACACGGATCATCACAACAATGAAGCCCCGGTCAACGGGGCTTCGGTGTTGTAATGCGGGATCATGTTTGTCAGTTCAACGATCTGCTTCGGCTTTAAAGGCGCCATCCGCTTCAGCGGCTTATCTGTCCAACGAATTCCTCTCCAACATCCAATTTGGATAAACTCTCGGCGGCTTGCTCAACGCATCGAGCTGGGCGACTTCTGCCTCATTCATTTCCCAGTCCGTTGTTTTCAGACTATCGGCGAGCTGCTCTTTATTCCTTGCACCGATAATGACCGAAGCAACTCCGGGTTTCCTCAGCAGATAGTTCAGTGCCGCCTGCGTAATCGTTGCCCGATGATTGCCGGCTGTCTTCTCCAGCTCATCGACAATATCGAACCCTTTTTCTTCGTCGAATTGGAGAAATTGATCTTTTGGGTTCGTCCTTCTGGCGCCTTCCGGCCGAGGTGTGCCGCGCCGGTACTTTCCCGTTAGAAATCCTCCGCCCAACGGACTCCAGGTAAGAATTCCGAGTTTTTGATCAAGCGCAAGAGGGACGAGTTCATTTTCAAGGTCGCGGGCGATGAGCGAGTAGAAAGCCTGGAGGGTGACAAACCTCTCAAGATTTTGCTTTTCGGAAATGGCAATGGCCTTCATCAATTGCCAGCCCAGAAAATTCGACACTCCGATGTATCGTACTTTCCCTTCCCGTACCAGATCGTCAAGAGTCCGGAGAGTCTCTTCAAGCGGAGTCCGAGGGTCGAAACTATGAACCTGGTACAGATCGATATAATCTGTGCCGAGCCTCCTCAGGCTCGCATTGCAGGAATCGACGATGTGCTTCCGCGATAGGCCGATGTCGTTGGGACCTGCGCCGGTTCTTCCTCTCACTTTAGTTGCAAGAACAATGTCCTTCCGCTTGCTGCCCAGGGCTTTCCCGAGAATCTCTTCCGACCTTCCTTCAGAGTACACGTCCGCCGTGTCAAAGAAATTGATTCCGCCTTCAATCGCCGAGTTCACGAGCTCGTCGGCATCTTTCTGCTCAACCTGACCGATAATCTTCCAGAAGCCCTTGCCTCCGAACGTCATGGCACCGAAACAAAGTTCCGAAACTCTCACTCCTGTATTTCCAAGAAATCTTGTTTTCATTTATTGAATCTCCTTTTGATTAAGAGCCTTCATTTTTTATGTATGACATTCGACATTATATTTTTGACTTTTACCTTACCGCGGCTTTGCTCGTAAATATTGGACCGGATATTGCGGATCGTCGCCGAGTAATTTTGCCGCATGGAGTGGAAAATACGGATCGCGGAGAAATTCCCGTGCGATCACGACAACGTCTGCTTTTTCATCGGTTAAAAACTGCTCTGCCTGGACGGCATCGGTAATGAGACCAACCCCGCCGGTCATGATCTTTGCTTCACGTCGAATGGCCTCGGCAAACGGGAGCTGGTATCCCGGCCCGATCGGAATTGTGACTCGCGGCACAAGTCCCCCGCCCGAAGTATCGATCAGGTCTATGCCGATTTCTTTCAAGATCTTGGCAAACTCAATCGATTGTTTCAGGTCCCATCCCCCCTCGGCCCAATCGGTTGCAGAGATCCTAATAAAAACAGGGAGGTCCTCCGGCCAAATTTCACGAACAGCTTTTACAACTTCAAGCGGAAATCGCAGCCGGTTTTCCAAAGAACCGCCGTACTCATCCTTTCTATGATTCGATAATGGCGAAAGGAACTGGTGAAGGAGGTATCCGTGCGCCGCATGAATTTCCGCCACTTTAAACCCGGCAGCCAAGCTTCTCTTTGCGGCGTCGCGGAATTGTGATATGACCAACTTCATATCAATCCGAGTCATTTCTTTAGGCTGTGAATAAGTATCGTCAAACCGTATCGCGCTCGGCGCGATGGTCTGCCAGCCTCCTCCATCCTCCGCGATAACACCTTCACCCTCCCATGGAATTTTTGTGGAAGCCTTTCTTCCTGCATGAGCGATCTGTATTCCTGGAACCGCACCCTGCGATCCGATAAAAGCCGTTATCGGCTGAAATGCCTTCACTTGTTCATCATTCCATATTCCAAGATCGGCGGGCGAGATCCTCCCTTCCGGTGAAACAGCCGTCGCCTCTGCAATAACAAGCCCAGCCCCGCCAACAGCCCTGCTCCCGAGGTGAACAAGGTGCCACTCATTCGGCACTCCTTGCTTCGCCGAATATTGACACATTGGAGAAACAAAAATTCTGTTCCTGAATAGTAGTTGTCTGATCTTGATCGGAGATAGAAGTCTGCTCATTGGTCTTTCTGCTTACGAATGGTCGGTGGCAAGCCATTCATTCATCATTCTCGTTAAAGTGATTTCGGCTTATGACGGAACTGTATCCCGGTCGCGATATTTTCGCTGGAGTTCAAAAAGAAAAGGCCCTAGAATGAACGCCGAGGTAAGACCCTTAGACAAAGCTGGAACAGCCTCAATAAGATAGAGCTCACTTTGGTCACAAACGAATGCGAAAAACGTTCAGTGTGTTCCTGGCACTAATATCCAAACAAAATTGGTGCAATTCTACTCTTCCAGTATAAAGTCGCATCGTAAACACGACTCACCGTAGAAATAAGACACATCAGGCTAAGAACGGTTTAGTAGGACATCTCGCAGATTGGCTGTGGTGAGGATGGTGCTGGGTGTGGGCTTCTTGAGCGGGCGCTTAAAGTAGGATCATAGGATCAGAAAAAAAACCTCTTGGACCATTCATCATCCACGAGGTTTTCCTTTCCCAAATCGTCCTAACACGATTCAATTACTTCATTAACAGCATTTTCCTCATTAGTTGCCTCCCATTGTACTGAAGCCGCAGAAAATAGATCCCGCTCGCAAAATTCGTTCCGTCAAATATTGCCTGTTGATACTCTCCCTTCTTCGCAAGTCCGTCAAACAACGCGACGACTTCCTGTCCGAGGGAATTGAACACTTTCAGCGAAGCTCTTCCTTCCGCCGGAACCGTAAATTCGATTTTCGTTGAAGGGTTGAATGGATTGGGATAGTTCTGGTCAAGCGAGAATAATGAAGGAATGGTACTGATCGTAACAGTAATTTCAGCGGTGTATTTGAATTTCCCGTCTTGATCTACTTGTTTCATTCGATATGCGAAGTGCCCTGAGGGAAGTCCATTATCAAGATAGAAGTATTTGTTTGGAGATGCCGTGCTCCCGTGGCCGCGAACAAAGCCAACGCTGGTCCATTGTTCTGCACTCGATGCCTGCGGTTGAGGTGATACGATCCTTCTCTCCAAACTAAATCCGTAGCACATGAATTCACTTGCAGTGTTCCAATTGAGTACCACAGATGATCCGTTCGCATTCGCAGTAAATGAAACAAGGTCAACCGGAAGCGGCGCTCCCTGGAATTCGTACGCACCGACATCGACGGTATCGATGGATATCCTCGGATTGCCTGCCAGATCTGTCGATGCGCTCACTGCCGAAGTATTGCCGGCATTGATAGCCGGGCTGGAGGAGGTCAATGTGAAATCATTTGACCCCGGATTGACAAAAAGAGGGTCGGCGTCCATGTTACTTCCGCCATCGGTCAATGCGTTCGGCCCGACACCCGATCCCGCTACGCCTCCTTGAATGAGACTGTACGACGATGTGACAGTGCCGCTGCTTGTATTGTACACTTCAGAGCCGGTTATCGCAGCAGCATCCTGCCAGAGAATGGTGTTCACGATATTGGGTGAATTGGAACCGGTGACAAAAATACCGCCCCCGTACTTCGATGTATTGTTGTAGAAGGTGAGGTTTGTGAGCGTGGAACTCCCCGATTCGAAGAGACCACCGCCTCCCAATGTTGCATGATTGCTCTCGAAAAGAATATTCTGCGGCGACAACGGATTCCCATTATCGTAGAATCCGCCGCCGAAGCTGCCGGCGGTGTCGTTTCTAAAAATAATATCCGTTAACAGGGGAAGACTTGATGCGTCATTGTAAAATCCTCCGCCGTTCACAGCAGTATTGCCGACAAATGTACAGTTGCTCAAAGAAGGATTGCCGCCTTGACTCTCCATTCCGCCGCCGTTTCCTCCGGTGTGATTTCCCGAAAACGTAACGCTGGTAAGAACTGGGCTCCCAAACGCACTTGCTATCCCCCCTCCTGAGGTGGGTGCACTGTTTCCTGTAATCAATAGGTTGGATAGCGTCGGGCTGGCCAAAAGAAGTTCAATCCCACCGCCTAAGTCGCCGGCATTTCCACCTGTGATGACAAAGCCGTCCAGCACAGCCGATGCGTTAACGCTGATTCCGTACACGATATGATGACTATTCCCGTTGAGTGTTCCATCGCCGTCGAGGTCGCCGGAAAGCGTGGTCACATTCGTTTGCCAGTTTCTGTTGCTTAGATTATTTTCTGTCCCCGCGAATCCTCCGTACACTGCTACCCCGTTTTTGAGCTGGAAGGAAACGGTTACGTCGGCCGCCGCCGGTTTATAAGTTCCGGCTGCAACCCAGATCTGACTTCCGGAAGAAGCGGTCGAAAGAGCTTTCTGCAATGTCACGAACGATGCAGCCCATGAAGTGCCGGCATTGGCATCATTCCCTCCCGGTGAAACGTAATAAACTGTTTGCGCACTTGAACAAGTAATAACGGCTGCGATACTAAACACCATAATCAATGATCTCATATCTCTCCATTTCATGGATACATTCGTTCAACAACGAAGCTGATGTTCATTTAATCATCAGCATCTTCTTTACAATCTGTTTGTTGCCGGATTCAATCCTGCACAGATAAATTCCGGAGGCGAACCGCGATCCGTCAAATGTCACCTGGTAAATTTGCCCCGACTTCGCTTCTCCATTGAACAACGTCGCGACCTCCTGACCCAGAACGTTGTACACCTTTACAACTGCCCTTCCGTCCGTTTGCATCGTAAATTGAAGCGATGTCGCCGGATTGAATGGATTTGGGTAGTTTTGCGAAAGGGAGAATACTTTAGGCGCAGCGCCGACTTCGATGTACAATTCCGATGAATAGCCAAATGCGCCATTGTTGTCCAGTACTTTTAATCGATATGAATAGCGACCCGCCGGAGTCTTTTTGTCGACGAATGAATATTGCTTTTTCGATGAACTTTCCCCGGCCCCCTTCACGAAGCCGACTGAATTCCATTGCACCGCAGGCGTTGAATCGTGAACAACGGCACCTGACAGATTCCCCGCACATGACCGTTCGACTTCAAATCCATTCGTGTTGAGTTCCGTCGCTGTTGACCAGTGCAATTCTGCATCAAGGAGTTGAGAACTCGCCGTAAACGAAGTCATTTCCACGGGAAGCGGTGCGGTCGTGGTAAAACTCCTGACTTCCGAGTACGCGCTCGTCCCGCCGTCTCCCGTTGCCGTTATCCGCCAAAAATATCGCCTGTTGCTGGAAAGAGACTGGACGGTGTCAACATCAGCCATCACGTCTGCCGTGTCAACCACCAGATTTGAGAAAAGCGAATCAGTAGCCAATTGAAAATGATATGACGCCGCTCCATTGCTTGAGTTCCATCCAAATGCCGTTGGTGTGGAGACGCCCGCGGCTCTCGTCGCCGGCAACGTCAACACAGGCGGGGCGAGAACCGTACGGAATGAATGGTCGGAGGAGAAACTCCCCTGGGTTGTGTTGAGATAACTAATGACTCGCCAGATATACGTCCTGAAATTCCAAAGCCCGGAAACTGATACTTGCGTGGCCGTGACACCGCTCGTATCGACGATGAGCGCTCCGTTCGAAGAATCCGCGACAACCTGAACCCTGTATGAGGTAGCACCAGATGAAGGAGTCCAGCTTAGAATAGTGTCTGTCGGTACGGCAGTAGCAGAATATCCCGGATACATCAGCCCGGGACCATACGGCACAATGGTGAGCTTAGGCGCAGCAGACGTTAGAGTACTCCCATTGATGGAACCAATGACGCTTCGCGCCGTTCCAACTCCCGCCCCTTCCCACGTCGCGTAATAGAGGCCGCTGCCGTTATTTTGAATGCTGGAATATTGTGTTGCCGAAGCTGTGCCGTCGTTAGAGAGCGCCATGTTCACAGTGATGTCGCTCTGCGTGTACGGATTATTGTGATCATCTTTTGCGATCAGTTGAAAAGTTGTGAAGCCGTTTACGACTGTCGTCGGATTCGTTAAAGAGACGTACGAATTGGACAAAGAAAACGGGCGTGCATTGATGGTGATAGGCGAAGGGAAAGAGTTCACTGATTGATACGACGACGTCCCCGAATTGTAAATATACGAGATGATTGCCGTGCCCGACCCGGTGGTAAGACTGATGAACTTCGACGTATAGGTGCCATTTTGATTGTCGACAACGTTCGTGAGATACCCCTTACCATTGTTCACCGGATTGGCGCTGCCAAAAATTTGAATCTCGACGTTCAGCCCTCCCATTGTAATAGTATTGCCGGAGCCGTCTTTGATTTGCAGCGTAATTGTCGTCGTGTCCCCCTTCTCAATAGTAGTTGTTCCAATACTGAGCACCGAGGTGCTTGTTGAAAACGCCCCCGCATTGACCGTTACCGACGGAAGAGTCGTCTTGATAGTATCCGTACTATTTTTCGCATCGATACTCTTGGCCGTTCCCGAGGTCGACGCGGTGAAGGTCGCATAGTATTTGCCGTTGCTGCTGTCAGTTACAGTTCCAAAAGTCCCTGAACTCGTTCCAGAGCCTGTGAGGAAAAACGTGATATTTGTCAGACCGCCCGTTGTGAGCGAATCCCCGTTTGCATCCCTTGCCTGCATGTAGACTGTCGCTGTTGCGCCTGCCGCAACCTGACTCCGCGAAATCACCACAGTTGAATGAGCAATAGACGCCGTACCGGCAGAGACCGTTATAGTCGGGAACGCCGAAGAGATAGCGGAGCTATTAATTGCCGCCGTAACACTCTTTGCATTGCCGACGGCTGTGCCCGTGAATGTTGCTGAATATGTTCCGTCGCCGTGGTCGATCGTAGAACCGAATGTTCCTGAGCTTGTTCCGTTTCCCGTCAATGAGAACACGACGGGAAGTCCCGAAGCGGGCAAGGGATTCCCGTTCGCATCTTTGATGTGCAGCGTGGCCGTCGACGTCCCGGCTTTCAGAATTGAAGAGGATGAAAGTGTAACGGATGAATGTGAGAGCGAGTACGATGGAATAGTATTTTTGAGGATGACCACCTGGTCGCTCAATTGTTTCATCGAAATGATATCCGGCTTCCCATCCCCGTCGAGATCGCCGACCACAATCGCTCCGGGAAAATCAAAACCGGAAACGGCGTACGGAACTGCCGGTGCAAACGCGATTGACCCGTTTGTGCTTGTATTTCGCGCAACTTGAATATAATTTCCGCCGGCTTCGTTGGACCACACAAGGTCCGGCTTTCCGTCACCGTTGTAATCTGCAATCTGAAGCGATTGTTCCGACGTTGTCGGTGAAATGACGAGAGGGTCAGAAAAGAGCAAGGTATCGCCGGTAGATTCATTCCGCACCACCCGTATCGAGTTGTCATCGATGGATTGATAGGTGATATCGAGTTTTGAATCTCCGTCAAAATCCGCTGCAACAACCCTCTGCGTCCGCGCATTCTGATACCAGTTTTCCACAGGATAGAACGTACTTCCATCGACGTTCAGGAGAACCGTCACCATTCCGGACGAAGGGAATGCATCGAAATTGCCGGAAACCACGAGATCAGTTTTCCCGTCGCCATTAAAATCTCCGGCGGCTACGCTGTACACGTCGAGCTCGTTGTCGAACACGGGCTGATGGATCTCCGCGTCGTATGAAAGATCAAAATCGCTTCCAGTATTCAAATAGACCCGCACCCGCCCATGAATATTCAGTGAGGGCGTCCCTTCATACGCAATAGCGATGTCCGGCTTGCCGTCTCCGTTGAAGTCGGCGATCACTGCATCCTGCGCGAACATATTCGTGACATAGTTGGGAACCCAAACAACGCTGTTATCAGGGAAAGAAGTCGGGGGAGCCGTTCTCGCAAAAACTGATATAAAAAGACCGACGGCTTGTCCGATCTTTATTTGACCGCTTTGAACTTGCCACGACCCGCCGGTCATGTCGGGGTTGGTAAATTCTTTCCAGAGCTGAAAATTCGGACTCCCCGGCGCTCCGATGTCGCGGAATATCCGAACACTGGTCTGCGACACAAAGACAAAATCCAGTTTGCCGTCTCCATCAAAGTCGCCTGTTAATATTTTGACCGCTTCCTTATCGCCCGCTGAAATTTCCGTTTTCGTGGCAAAAGAGATGTTTCCAGAAACAGTCGTGTTTTGATAGTAGGCGATGGTGGGTGATTGCGGACTTGTAACTGCCCGCGACACGAGAAGATCAAGTTTTCCATCGCCGTTCATATCTACTAATAGAGGCCGGACCGGGCTCCCCCCAAGCGACAATGTCTGGTTAAGAGTCATCAGCGACGGGTCGATGTCGCCGGACGCGAATTGAGGGTCAAACGGCAGAGGGGACGTTGCCGTATATCCTGTCCCAAGAACAGTAACACGAACGAAGCCGTATGTCGCCGAGGAAGGCACCTGAACAGACAGCGAAGTTGCGTTTGCAATAAGAACCGTCCCCTTTCCAATCCCGAACCAGACGACATTGTTCGCCGGCGTGGAACTGAACCCGGTGCCGCTTATTGTGATGGTACTCCCGACGCTCGCCGAACTCGGACTAACTTGGCTGATGGTCTGCGCTGACACTCCGCTTCCGAAGGTTTGAAGAATCAACCACCCGATATAAAACCGTTGCATTTTTCTCATGTTCATTTCCTGATAATAGATTCAAGTTCGGAGAGATTTTCCTTCGGCACGAAATTATATGCCCCCGCCTCTTTTGCCGCCCTTTGAAATGATCTATCCCCGTAGTCTGTAACAATGATAACTTTTGCATTCAGATCGGACGAAACAATGCTTTTCGTTGCCTCAATTCCGCTTATTCCTTTCATTCGGATGTCCATTAAAACCCAATCCGGGCGGTGCTGCTGGTAAAGCGACAATGCATCCTTGCCGTCATCACACTCGATAACTTCGTCGCCCTGCAGAGTGACAAATTTTTTCAACGTCTCCCTCATTCCGCTGTTATCGTCTACAATGAGAAATTTCAATTCAGATTCTACCATCGGAATTATGATCGGAGTCGATTACGAGCTAAAATACGCAGAAGAGACCCGCAGGAACATCCGGGATCACTCACATTTTTTGGAGGGGTTACTCATGAGAGGTGTGCGTTAACGCACAGAGAAAGGCGAAAGAAGGAAGCGAACCACAAAGGACGCAAAGAGGCCTTATTTATATATTACTAGAAGCCATCCCAAGCACTCTGAAACATGTCATTTTTCTCGCTCCCAAACTCTGTTTGGGAACGTTTCATTCTTCTCATTCAGAAAATGATGAAGCGGAGCTTCTTAATGCTCCGTTTCCAACGAGCACGTTGGTACCGAGGTGAAGGGTCAAAAAGGAAGCAAACCACAAAGGTACCAAGATCGCTAAGGTTTCTTAGAAAAAAACTCTTCACGTCACTGGCGGTTAAAGATCTGTTTTGTGCTGAAGGGCGAACTTAAGGAGGCTGTTCGTACCGGTGAGATCCAGTTTCTTCGCGATATTAACGCGGTGATTCTCCACTGTCCGGCGGCTGATGAACATCGTATCGGCAATTTCCTGGTTGGATTGAAGGTCGGCGATGAGCCGAAGAACACGAACCTCGGTCAAAGTCAAGGCTGAGAGAGACGCCGGTATCTGATCGCCCGAGTTCCTCCTTTTGGAAACCAAAAGTCCCGATAAGGTTGGACTGATATAATGCCGATCCTCTGAAGCAGCGACAACGGCCCTGAGAATCTCTGTGATGGCACTGTCCTTCAATACATATCCCATAACACCCGATTCCATTGCTTCGAGAAATACTCTCTTATCCTCGAGCATCGTCAAAAGAATAATCCTGGTCTCAAGATTCATCGTCTCGGCTCGCTGGGCTGTGACAAGTCCTGTCATTTTCGGCATCTGGATATCGAGAACAGCAACATCAGGTTTTAAATTGACTATTTTTTGAAGCGCCTCTTCTCCATCTTCAGCCTCTCCGGCAATTGAGCACCGGTCGTCTTTCTCGATAACCTGTCTCATTCCCGTCCGAAACACCGGATGATCGTCCGCTATGAGCACTCTGATTTTTTTTGCATCAGTCATGAGTTTCTTTCGTTAGTGGAATAGTGAGTGAAACCCTTGTCCCGCCCCCGGGAGGCGGTTGAAGATGCAGTTCCCCGCCGAGAATCCTGGCACGCTCGCTCATGCTGCTTAAACCAAATCCACGCTTCACGGAAGCCGTTGCCTCTATTCCCCGGCCGTCGTCCTCGACGGTAAGCTGCAGGTTCTTTTCTAATTTTCTAATTTCAACGACAAATTTTGTCGCACCGGAGTGTTTCAGAATATTATTCAAACACTCCTGGACAATTCGAAAGAAGTTTATTTCCGCCTGTTTGTCAAGCAGATTGTCCACATTATCAAACCGCATCTCTGCTTGAATCTGGGACGACTCGGAAACTGTTTCGATGATGGATTCAAGCGCTGCAGTCAACCCGAGCTGGTCGAGCTGTACCGGGCGCAGGTTCCTTGAAATCTCCCGCACACTTTTCAACGATCGAGAAACAAAGTCGATCGCCTGCCGGAACTCGGATTGCTGATCGCCGGAATTCCCGGCTGATTGGAGGCCTAAAAGCAGTATATTTTTGATGATGAGCAAATCCTGTCCGATGCTGTCGTGGAGTTCTCCGGCGATCCTTTTCCTCTCCGCCTCCTGCGAATCGATCAGCTGACGCGAAAAGTCCTGCTGAATGATCTTTTCTCTTTTCAATTTTGCAACGCGTCGCAGATATATAACCGGCCCGGCGGAAAGGAAGCCGATGATGCCGAGCGCCCGGAACCACCACGTTTGCCAAAACGGCGGTGCGACAAATATTCTTACCGACGCGCCCGCCTCATTCCATACCCCGTCGTTGTTGGACGCCTTGACGCGAAATGTGTACGCGGCGGGATCCAAGTTTGTGTATGTCGCTTCGTGTTGAGGTCCCGCGTATCGCCATTCTTTGTCGAATCCTTCCATGAAGTAGGCATAGTTATTTTTTGCAGGATTGGTATATTCGAGCGCTGCAAATGAGAGAGAGAAGACGTTATCTTTGTACGAAAGATGAATCTCGTCGCTTTCAGAAATGTATTTTGCTATTCTTTCTTCTGACGGCGACGGAAAAAGAGATCTATCGAAGACTTTAATATCGGTAAAAACGATCTGTGGAATCGCAGGATTGTCGCGGATGCTGTCGGGATGGAAGACGTTGAACCCGTTAATGCCCCCGAACAAGAGATCTCCGTTCCGGCTTTTGTAGGATGCGCCATGGTTGAATTCATCGCTCTGCAAGCCGTCGCCGGCATCGTAGTTCCGAAACTTCTCCGTTCGTGGATCGAATTTCGACAAGCCCTTGTTCGTGCTGAGCCACAAGAATCCGCTCTTGTCTTCTTCAATAGCATAGATAACATCATCCGGAAGTCCATCTTTCATGTTGTAGCGCTTAAATACCCTGGAAGCGGAGTCCAGCCGATTCAATCCCGCATACGTGCCGACCCATATTTGATTTGTATGATCCTCGATGATCGAAAGTACTTTATTATCACTGAGGCTTTTCGGATTTTCCCGGTCGTTAGTAAAGTGATCGAACGACGTGCTCTTTTCATCGTACCGGTTCAACCCGCCCCCTGCTGTACCGATCCAGAGAAACCCGTCATGATCCTCACACAAGGACCAAATTTCATTATGACTGATACTTTTTGGGTCTGATGGATCATTTTTAAATCGGGTAAAGACGCCGGTCTTTGTATCGAACTTGTCAAGTCCTTCAAGGAGGGTGCCTATCCATAGTTCGCCGGAACGCGACTCGATCAGCGAGAAGATAACGTTTCCGCTCAGGCTATGGGGATCGTCATCGCGATGGACATACGCAGTATATGCCGGCTTGAGGTGTCCGTCATGACGGCGAGCTTCGAGTTTGACAAGGCCGTTGCCGTTCGTGCCGATCCAGATTGTCGGAAGAGATGTGTTGTGCCCGGCGGTGAGCGACCAGATGAGGTCGGTGCCTCCGCACTTCGGAAGAGCGTTCTTTCCCGTAATTCGCGTGAGCTCGTCAGACAAGGGATCATAGAGTGCAAGTCCTTGTTGAGTCGCGATCCACAGCATTCCTCTCGGATCTTCAGTAAACGCTCTCACTTTATTCCACTCGATATTGTGCGGATCGTTTCCCAGCCATGAAACATGCCTGAACCGATTTCTTCGTGGAGCGTATTTATTGATGCCTTCATACGTGCCAACCCAGAGAATTCCGGCCCGGTCTTCGAAAAGGGAGAGCACCGCATTTCCACTAAGGCTGTGCGCATTGGATGCGTCGTGGATATAGTGGGCCGTTGTGTGGTGGGACGCGTCGATCCGATACAACCCTTCGTTCGATCCTGCCCAGAGAGAACCGCTCACACTTCGCAGCAGTATATGAGCAGGGATATGTTCTCGCGCCGCGAGCAGACCGTCGGCGGACTTCCAACGACCGCGGTCATACTGTAAAATATCCTGAGGCGTAGCGGCAAGGATCTTTCCGCCTCTTTCTTCAGCAAATGAGTCAAACAATGAAGCGCGTACATCGGATTGAACTCGTGAAACAGATTTTCTTTCTGCGTCGAGCGCTGCCGAACCTTCGATCATTCCGATCCACAATACCCCGGCACTGTCTTCATAGAGAGTTTGAACGTAATTATTCGGCAGAGTATGACCGTTGGTTCCGCCTTTCATATAGTGACTGAAAGTTCCGGCGCTTCGGTCACATTTGTTCAACCCGTCGGGCGTCCCTATCCAAAGAGCGCCGGCTCTGTCTTCACGGATACAAACGACCTCATCGCTGCTCAGGCTGGTCGAGTCGACGGCATTATGCCGGTAGTGAATGAATTGTTGGGTCCGGCTGACAAACCTGTTCAATCCACCCCCTTTTGTTCCGACCCAGAGCGTTCCAGATCGGTCGACATAGAGTACGGTAATATAATTATCCGAGAGCGATGTCGTGTCCAAGATGTCACGATGATAAACACTGAAATTGTAACCGTCGTATTTGTTCAAACCATCCTGTGTCCCGAACCAGAGGAACCCCTGTTGGTCCTGCACAATCGAAAATACCGAAGTTTGTGACAGCCCTTGTGGAAGCGATATGCGTTCAAACTCTATATCTTGCGATTGCGCGAACACGCAGGAATAAGGGAGAATCCAAACGGACATAGTACGACATAGTTTGCGGAACATCATCAGATTGCGGCCCTGCTCTTGGTGTGTATATTAAAGTTACTGAGGCGGGCTCTTAGAATCAAGAGAGCGAATGGCGATGTCCTGACTTGAAGCTCACGCGTACGATGTCATACGATCGAAAGACATGAGGGCTGTAATATCACAGTCCAACAACGAAACGACAAGCCGAAGGATGATCTCGGAGAGTCACCCTTCAGCTTCTGGCGTTCATTGAAAGAGGTATTATTTCAACAACAACATCTTCGTCATCAGTTGCTTCCCGCCGCTCTGCAGTCGTGCAAGATATACTCCGCTTGCAAACCTCGATGCATCAAAAATGGCCTCATGATACACTCCCGCCTCAAGCTTCTCGTTCACAAGCGTCGCCACTTCTTTACCGATCGCATCATACACTTTTAGCGTTGCTGTACCGGAAACCTGGAGAGTAAATCCTATTTTCGTTGTTGGGTTGAATGGGTTGGGATAATTTTGGCCCAGCGCAAACACCTTCGGTACGCCGGCAACGGCTACTTCCGCTTCATTCGTATAGGAGAATTTCCCATTGCGGTCGATCTGTTTCAGTCTGTATGAGTATTTTCCGGCGGAAAGGTTGTTATCAGTGAATGAATATTCTTTGGGTGCATTAGAATTCCCGCTTCCTGCAACTGAACCAACCGTCACCCATTCTTTCTTGGCAGCGGTCGATAACCGCTCCACCTCGAACCTTGCATTGTTGACTTCGGTCGCCGTGCTCCATACCAATCGTGCCGACGACTGGGTCGCGGTTACAGTAAACGATTTTATTTCCACAGGCAGTGGGTCTTCGTTACTTGTTCCAATACTGTATTCGGCGGAACTCGCCGATCCTGTCCTTGAAAATGTCCGGTTCACTTCATCGTGAGTAAACAGACTGCTCGCATCAGTCCAAGATGCGGCCGCAGATGCGCGTGTCAGCAGCTTTGCGAATGGAGGGGTGATGCGTGTGCCGGAATAGTCAAACACGATTTCTGTCGTGTCGGTCAGCGTCCCCTGCTTCTGCACGCCCCATGTCAATTGCGATCGCTCGTCCGCAACCAGAACGGGAACGTCACTCACCAGACTGGTCGGCGTTCCGAAGGAATACAGCCCGATGGTATTCACGCTGTCCACTGATGATAGTATTGTCGCATGAACTTGAGAACCCGAAGCGCCGACCGATGTTTCTGCTCCGCTCGAAACCACGTACCCCCCGGCCGAACCGAACGGAGGGTTCGATTTGATGAAACCGCTGTTGGCGTTGTAATTGAAGTTTATGAGTGAGGCCGACGTCGCGCTGATGGAATCGTACGTCGTTGAGCCGCTGGCGTCCGCGAAATGATAGTACGCAAGAAGCGAAGGATTGTTCGCCGGAATTCGAAGGTGCATGTTGTCGCGTATTTCAGCCTGGGTTCGTGCTGTGTTCCAAATACGAAGTTCCGCTATCATTCCATTGAACGGACGCCCGCTGCAGCATGAATCGTATCCTATCACCAGGGGCGCTGTTGAGGTGTTCAGCGTTCCGCCGGCAAACGATACGGTTCCCTGAAGGTTGCCGTCAATATACAGAAAGATATTCGTCCCGTCATATCCTCCGGCAATGTGATGCCATTGATTGTCTTTAACGACTGCCGAGCTGATGACGGTTTTACCGCTGATGCTCGTATTATAGAAATCGATCCGAGCGTTGTTGTTATTCAGATTGAACTTCCATATCACGCGGCTGCTCGCAGTTCCCGCCCTGTTAAAGATCCCTGCAGACGGGAGGTTTGACGTGCTTGTCCACACCCAGGCTTCAACAGTGAACGGGCCGGTTCCCTGCGTGAACGATGAATTGGCAATGCAGTCGTCCGCGCCGTCGAACTTTACTACGTACGACGAACCATCGAATCCGGCCAGCGGGGTGACAGTATAACTTCCTGTTGCCGGATTTGCCTGTAAGTATGTCCTGGAATTTCCCGTTCCGTTGTATTCGTAAGCGGCAAAATAGTACGTTTTCCCGATGATCAACCCTTGGATGGTAACGATGGAGTCCGTTCCGTCGTACACATCATAGTTGGAGGAACCGAGGTTCGTTCCGCTGCCATATGCTGCATTTGCCGCGTACGAATGCCCATCCACGGGGGAAGCCGAGACCGAATTATCCACACGTGCGATGAGAATTCTGCTGGCACCGTTTCCTTTCGTCCATCGGATAGTGGCGGTCGTTTGTGTGGCCAGCGTCGATATAATCGACGATGATTGGACTGTTGGTTGTGTCGTTGTTTGCTGATAACCGTAATATTGCGCAGCGACAAAGTTGTCACCGCTTCTGCCTAATGCAATAATTTTTCCGTCACCCGGTGTTGTGACGACAGAATAGACTTCGTCATAATCGCCGAGGTCTGTGACAACGGTCCCGCCGGAGCCGAAGGTGTTGTCGAGAGTTCCATCGGAGTTATACCGTGCGAGACCGAAATTGTAATTCGCTGCGCCAGCGACGAGGATTTTTCCGTCGTCCTGAATCACGCAGGAGAGGATCCTATCCGTATTGGACGACGTTAATGATGTGTGCACGCCGAGCGATGAATTACCGAATGAATTGTCGAGCGATCCCGTCGTGTTGAACCGGCATACGTAGAAATCGTCGTGCGTGACTCCCGCCGCGATAATCTTCCCGTCCAATTGCACTGCAAGCGCATACGCAATCCCGCCCGCACTTAGTCCGTCGGAATAACGCGTCGCCGACCAGTCAAACGTATTGTCCATTGTGCCCGTGGAATTAAATCGAAATACGGCGAATGTTGTTCCATATCCGGTGGAGTTGGACGTACCGCCGATGAGAATTTTTCCGTCGCTTTGCAGTGCGATGGCATAAATCCATGTCGAGTACCCGAGCGAGGCGCTGCCGGTATATGTGGACCAACCGTTCCCATTATTGAACGTATTGTCAAAAACTCCGTTCGACGTCAGACGGGAAAGCAGAGGTATCCTGGTCGGGTCGCTGGAAGTATAGTCCGAGAAGCCCGCTATAAGAATTTTTCCGTCGGACTGAACGATCACTGCATGTGCTTCATTATTCCCGGGGTACGACATGACGGTCTTCCCGTTTGTTCCGAACGTGGCATCCAGCGTGCCGTCCGAGTTCAATCGGATTGCCGCAAAATTATAATCGCTGTAGTCAAGAGTCGATGTCCCCACAACGATCAGTTTACCGTCCGGCTGAAGTGTGCATCCGTACGGAATATCTCTCACACCAATTGCAACGATCGATTTCCCGTTCGTCCCAAACGTGCTGTCCAGCGCGCCGTTTTGCGTAAATCGTGCCGCGGCAAACCCTCCGTCCGAGTATCCGGTAACGATCAATTTGCCATCCGGCTGTCGAACTCCGCCGCCATACGCAAGCCCGTTTGAAAAGGAGGACGAGGCAATGCCGTTGATACCGAAAGTACTGTCGATCGTACCTGCCGTTTGTCCGATCATAGTCGTTGACGCAGCGATAAGTATTAATGCACAAAAGAGCAGACGAGACATACTGGGCTCCGTTAAGTTATGAGAGATAAAAGTGAGTGAATTAGTTTGAGTGAATTATTTGCTGATAAATTGTCTTACTCGGATCAGATCATCTTTTGTGAAATAGGATATCGCTCCAGCATCCCTGGCCTCGTCCCTGAATTCCTGCTCCCGAAAATTGCTTATGATAATTATTTTCGCGCCTGGATGTTCTTTCTTAAGCTTCCGTGTTGCTTCAATTCCGCCGACATTGCGCATCTGCAGGTCCATAAGCACATAATCGGGATTCACTTGTTTGAACGCGGCCAGGACCTCATCCCCGTCCGCGCATTCGAAGACGTCATCCGACGGGTCCGCGACGATCTTGCGTATCATAGCTCGCATAAGAGCGCTGTCATCGACGATCATGAGGTTCATGGTTTTCAATATCGCAGCGGCGGCGACGGAAATACATGGGAAGGACTACTCTATTTGGGGGAGTACTTGTACTCTTTTTCGGATAATGGGGGACAAATGGATGGAACTGCCGGATGAACGTGAAGAGAGGTTGCGGTCTGAAGCTATAACAATGATTTGTTCTCGAGGGCGAATTTTAAAAGGCTGTAACTGCCGGAAAGATGAAGTTTTTCGGAGATCTTAAACCGGTAATTGTCAACAGTCTTTTGACTAAGAAAAAGGGTCTCAGCGATCTCTTTGCTCGTTTTCGAATCGCCGATCAATTTTAGAATCCGAAGCTCCTGCGGGGTCAGCGATTGCATTTGGGGATGAGAAGAAGCAAATGATTGTTGCTTCTCTTTTCGTTTCAGCAGTTTATTGGTCAGTGCGGAACTGATGTAGTAACGACCTTCCAATGCAGCGTGCACCGCATTGACGATATCGGCCGACGCGCTTTCCTTAAGGATGTAACCTTTCACGCCAAGGTCTATCGCCTCATTCAAAATATCTTCGTCATCAAACATCGTCAGAAAAACCACTTCAGTTTTCGATTCCAGCTTCTTGAGTTCCTTCAAAACGCCCAGGCCGGTCATTTTTGGCATGTTCATATCGAGAACGGCAACATCCGGGGAATGGTCTTTCACCGATTGCAGCGCCTGTTCGCCATCCGAGACCACCGCAACGACAGTGAACGATGCATCGCCGGTCAATGCTTGCTTCACTCCGTCGCGAAACATCGGGTGGTCATCGGCAATGAGGATAGTTGTTTGAGGAGTGGGCATACGAGTGGAAAGTGAAAAATATTTTGTGGATGATTTGATCTCTGTCTTAAAAATAAGTAGCGTGTTTTCTTTTCTGTCCTTGTTTCTCCGTTCTCATCGAATCGGGATCATTAACCGCAAAACCGTCCCCCCATCAGGCTGCGGACCGACCTCCAGCTTCCATCCAAACATCTTGGCGCGTTCTTCCATGCCTGAAATGCCGAAGCCTGCGGAGGATGAGATTCCTTTCCCGTTGTCGGATATTGTAACAAGGATGAAATCCGTTTCTTTCATGACGCTTGCGTTCGCTTTCGTTGCGGCGGAATGTTTGATGATGTTGTTCAGCGATTCCTGAACGATCCGAAAAAGGTTGATCTCCTCTTCCGGCGAAAGCATGCCGTCAATATCATGAATCTCCGGGGAAAACTCAATCGCCGCAGACTCACTGGCTTGTCGGACGACAGCCCTCAGAGTTTTCGTAATTCCCAGCTGATCCAATTGATGCGGCCGGAGATTGTGCGAAATAGAACGGACTTCTTCGATCGTACTGGAAACGATATCCGACGCTTCTTCAACCTGACTATCCGGGCGCAGATCTTTACCACCTGCACCTCCATCAGCGAGAGCCACGAGTAATTTATTTTTGATGATGAGAAGATTCTGCCCAAGCCCGTCGTGGAGGTCTGCAGCGATGCGTTTCCGCTCGGCTTCCTGAGACTCAATCAGCTTCCGCGAGAATTGGACCTGTTTTTCTCTCTCCCGTTTAAGATATCGAATGCGGACAACGTAGATCAATGGACCTGTTGTGAAAAAGAAACCGAGGACGATCAAACGGAACCACCATGTCGCATAGAATGGCGGCTCCACGACAATCATCACCGACGCCCCCTTCTCATTCCATATGCCTGCGCTGTTGGCAGCGATAACATGAAATGTGTACGAGCCGGGGTCGAGGTTGGTGTAGCGTGCCAGCCGCAACGATCCGGCATCGTTCCACTCCTTCTCGAACCCTTCCAGAAAATATTTGAAACGAATCTTTTGAGGAGCGGCAAAATTAATTCCCGTGTACTGTACCTCTATCTTTGACTGACCCGGCTGAAGCGTGAGGATGTTCTGCAGTGCCACGGGACGGTTTTCAACCCATGCTCTTTCCAGAAGAACGTTTGGAGGAATGGGATTCGACGCGACGGTATGCGGATCGATCACAACGACTCCTCGAGAGGTTGAAAACCATAACTTCCCGTCGGTGGTTTTCCAGCAACGCGGAGTTCCGGCGCCGGCTGTTTCTTCGATCAGCATGCCATCTTCTTTGCCGATCGTAAAACACTGAACGGCAGGTATCTTTCCATCCGCCGCATCGTTCAATTCCTGCCTGCGTACGCGGTAAATTCCATGGATAGCTCCGATCCACAGATTGCCAAGATCATCTTCAATAATCTGCGCGATGATCCCGTCAAAGAGCCCCTGCTCTTCAGACACAAAACTAAACTTTCCGTCTTTCCATCTTGCCAGCCCGCGATTCGTCCCGACCCAGATCACACCTTCCGCATCTTCATAGAGCGGCGAGGCGGAATTATCGTTCAACCCGGTTCCCTTTTTAAACACTGTCACGACGCCGTTAGAAATTCTTACAACTCCACCGGCAGAAATGGTTGCCCATGTATCGCCGTTCCGCCCGCAGAGGATCGCGTTGACCCGGTTGAACGGCCAGCCGGTGGAGGAATTCAAAATTTTTTCTTCTGCTCCATTGAAATACTCAATCCCGTCGCTGGATGTGCCGACCCACAATCCGCCGCGAGCGTCCTCAACGACCGAAACTATTGATGTTGAGCTGTTGACGATACCCTTTGAGAATTGGTGAACATGCCCATCACGGATTTTGAACAGCCCCGAACCCCACGAACCAGCCCATATTCCTCCGTCACGTGATTCGCAGAGCGTGTAGATACTCGAGACACCATTCGGGAGCGTCATCCGTAAAAAATTCCGCGATGAGGAACTCGAACGTAGCAGCCCTGATTCCCACGTTCCAATCCAGACTTGTCCTGCCCGGTCTTCCAGTCCGCACAAGATATTGTCGGCGGGAAAGCCGTTTGCTTCCGAAAACGCTTCCGCTAATTTCTTCCTCAACCGGATGAGGCCTCCCCCCTCTTTCCCAAGCCAGATGATACCTTCACGATCTTCAAAGACTGTAGTGATTTCAGAGAAAGAAATTCCGCCAATCTCCTTCAGCATTCTCTCGGCGGAATCGGAAATAATTCGAATACCGTTGGGCATGAGGACCCACTTCTCGCCGTTACGAAGAATGAACGTCTCTTTCAGAACGCCTCCGGGAACGTGTCGATCAGCGGCCTCTTGACCATTCTCCCGCCTTACAAATCCTCTTTTGTGATCTCCATACCAGAGAACGCCGGCGCTGTCAATACTGAGCGTATATCCCCCGACGGGAAAAGTTTCTTCGACAACGAGCGAATCTCCGATAAGGTGGACCCTCGCACCGTAACCGACGAAGCCAAGATACATCTCTCCATCGGGAAACGGCAGAACCTGATTGGCATAGGTTTGCGGAAGTCCGTTTGCTTCAGTAAAATGGAGAAATTTATTTCCGGTGTACGAAAAAATGCCGATTTCCGTCGCGAACCACATCCGACCGACGCCGTCTTCGGTGATCGAAAGAATGCGTGACGCGGAAATGCCGTCCGTGCTGTCGAATCGTCGAAAAGCGCCGTCAACATACCGTACTAATCCTCCCGCATCGGTGCCTATCCATAATTGCCCGCGGCGGTCTGAATAGAGGGACATGATGTTGGAGGTATTTAAGGCAGGAGTATTGGCAGAAGTGAACACCGTCATCTGAAGGCCGTCAAACCTGGCAAGTCCCTGCCATGTGCCGACCCACAAATAACCATCCGGTGTCTGTGCGATGCAGCGGACTGTGCTCTGCGGCAGTCCGTCTTCGATGTTCCATTGCTGGATAACGTACGGGTCAGTCTGCGCTAAACAGGCCGAAATAATGAAGAATGTTGCCGCAATTTTCAGATGCATGGAAAATGATACAGTTTTTTTACCTAAATAAAAAGACTGCCAGCCGCATCTGAAATCTCTACAACGAATCGTTCTGTTGAAGTCTATTTTTCGAAATAAACAGGACGTTCTTTCAATTCATCCACAAATTCCTGTCCAGGCTCCTGTATTGAATCGCTTCGCCCAAATGTTCCGGACGAATCTCATCGCTCCCTCCCAGATCGGCGATCGTACGCGCGACCTTCAGTATCCTGTCATATGCCCTCGCAGAAAGTCCCAGCTTTGTCATCGCCATCTTCAGCAGCACTTCGCCATCCGAATCCAGCGTGCAAAACTGATGGATCTCTTTCGACTGCATATCGGCGTTCGAGAAGAGTCCCGCCTTTTTCATAAACCGTTTCGCCTGCCGCTCGCGGGCGCATATCACCCGGGCGCGGATCGCATCCGATGGCTCACCGGGTCTCTTCTGGCTCAACTCCGTCACTTTCACCGCAGGGACTTCGATGTGAATATCGATCCTGTCGAGAAGCGGGCCGGAAATCTTTGCCATGTATTTTTGAATCTGCATCGGCGTGCAGGTGCATTCGTGGTGCGGATTTCCGTAGTTGCCGCAGGGACAGGGATTCATCGCACACACGAGCATGAAGTTGGCTGGAAAATCGAGCGACATCTTCGACCGGCTGATGGTGACCTTACCATCTTCGAGAGGCTGGCGCATTACCTCGAGAACGTTTCGTGCAAATTCCGGCAGCTCGTCCAAAAACAGTACGCCATGATGCGAAAGCGAAATTTCTCCGGGACGAGGAATCGTACCTCCGCCGACAAGCGCACTGTCGGAAATAGTATGGTGAGGGGACCGGAATGGCCGGGCTGCAACAAGCGCAGAATTCGGGGGGAGGAGACCGGCAACCGAATGGATTTTGGTCGTTTCAATGCTCTCTTCGAAGGTCAAAGGAGGAAGAATACTCGGCAGCCGGCGTGCGAGCATTGTCTTGCCCGAACCGGGCGGGCCGATCATGATGATGTTGTGCCCGCCGGCGGCTGCCACTTCGAGAGCGCGCTTCACATTTTCTTGCCCTTTCACATCGGAAAAATCTAGCGGATATTTTTGAGAGACGGCGAAAATCTCGTCGACGTTGATCTTCAGCGGTGCAATCGACAGCTCGTCATTTAACAGGGAAATTGTCTCAGAGAGGTTATCGACTCCGAAGACTTCGAGCCCTTCGACCATTGCCGCTTCGCGGGCATTTTCTTTCGGCAGAATAATTCCGCAAAATCCTTTCTTCTTGATCTCAACGGAGATCGGCAGCACCCCATGCACCGGACGCAGGCTACCGTCCAGGGCAAGCTCGCCCAATATCACGTATTTTTTGAGCATGTCTTCCCGCGCTTGCCCGCTCGATGCAAGCATTCCAACCGCGATAGGAAGGTCATATGACGACCCCTCCTTCTTTACATCCGCCGGAGCTAAATTGATCGTGATGCGCCTGTTCGGGTACTCGAGTCCAGAATTCTTGATCGCCGTGGCGACACGCTCGCGGCTTTCTTTGACGGCGTTATCCGGCAATCCGACCATGAAGAAATTCGGGACGGTGTTTTCGATATTGGTTTCTATCTCAATAAGGTACGCGTTGATTCCGAAGGTTGCACTGCTGAGAACGACTGAAAGCATGAAGGCCCCCCTTCTTGCAGAAGAACAATGAAGAATTAGGAATTATGAATTAAGAATTGAAAGAATGGATCCCCTTATAATGCAAACATCGACGATCGGTCGACAATAACTTTCTACCGATGAGCGCGCAGAAAATCGAGCCGGCCCTGTACTTTTTCGATCGGAACGAGCAGTTTAGCCTTTCCGAACAAAGCATCTTTTTGATTTGAAAAAGCGAGCTCATATTCCTGGCTCATGATGATAGCCTCTTCCGGACAAACCTCTTCGCAGAAACCGCAAAAAATACACCTCAGCATATTGATTTCAAATTTTTCCGGGTAGCGTTCCTTCTCATCCTTTGTTTCGGCCGCCTGAACTTCAATAGCGAGAGAGGGGCAAACCCGGCTGCACAATCCGCACGCAACGCAGCGTTCCGTGCCGTTCTCCTCTACGAGCACCGGCCTCCCTCGAAACGAGGCCGAAGGTGTAAATTTGTTCTCCGGATATTGAATAGTGAATTTCGGCCTGAACATCTGGGCAATGGTCAACCTCATCCCTTTAACAATTTCAGGAATATACATTCTTTCCAGAATTGTGAGGTCCTTTTTCCGAATTACTTTACTGTGTTCCATCCCGCACTATCCTTATGTGTCAATTTATCGTAAAACGAAATACAATCCTGTGATCAGAATATTCGCCAGCGAGAGAGGGAGCATCACTTTCCATCCGATATTCATCAGCTGGTCGTACCGGAAACGCGGTATCGTCCATCGAATGAGAATAAAAAATAGGAGGACAAGGCCGACCTTCACTGCAAACGCGGCTACTTGAAGGAGGCTGACCGTCAGATCGGAAAATCCCAAATGCCCGGCGAACGGAAGCTGCCATCCCCCCAAATACAGCGTCGTGATGACCGCGGAAGCAGTTATCATGTTGGCGTATTCAGCCAAAAAGAAAAGGCCGAACTTCATTCCCGAGTACTCAGTATGATATCCGCCGACGAGCTCCGGCTCCGCTTCCGGCAGGTCGAATGGAAGGCGATTTGTTTCGGCGAACGAAGCGATGACAAACGTAATAAAGCTGATTGGAGAACGCCAGAAATACCACATGCCGTGCGCCTGCGATTCGACAATCTTATTCAACTGCAGCGTCCCGGCAATCATCAACACGCCGATAATCGCCAGTCCCATCGAAAGTTCGTAGCTGATCATCTGCGCGGAAGAGCGAAGCCCGCCTAACAAAGAATATTTATTGTTGGAAGACCATCCGCTGAGGGTGATGCCGTACACGCCGAGCGACGACAGCGCCAGGAGGTACAAGATCCCCACATTCACGTCGGCGATCATCAGCTTGATGTCGCGTCCGAAGAGGTGAATTGTATTGCCGAACGGAATGACAGCGAACGTCGTCATCGCGACAACGAGAGAGATGATCGGAGCAAGACTGTGCACGAATTTGTTCGCAGCCTTCGGCACGATATCCTCTTTGAGGAAAAGCTTGACGATATCCGCTACGGGCTGGAACAATCCGCCGGGGCCGACGCGGTTTGGACCGATCCGATTTTGAATGAAAGCGCTCACTCTTCGCTCAACCAGCACCAAGTACGCAACGACGGTAAGGTTGACGATGACGACCAAGATGATTTTTACCAAAGGCTCAATAATGTCCATAACGATTGCAATATTGCTAAAATGAAAGGAACTTAAACTGTAACGCCCACTTTGGCTTTTAACGGAGTGCCTTTGCTTCCGATCTTCAGGTAAGAAAGTCCTTTGAACGCATCAACCTTTTGTGCAATATCGACAAAGACATCGTCTGAAGAATTATACTTGAATTTTGCGCCCATCAGGGAAGCGAGGATCGCAACAATTTTCCACGACGGACGTGCGTCGCGGCGGGGACCTTTTCCCCAACTGTCGTTCGGCGCTGCGAATTTATCCCACCGGCTCGTCTCGAATCCGTCCAGCGCCCGGTCTTGTTCGAGCGTCGTCACGGCAGGACGAATTCGCTGAACCCGTTCCTGGAAATTCGTGATCGTGCCGTTCTTTTCCGCATACGATGAACTCGCGAGGACAACATCGGCAAGGTCGGTCGTCGCGGACGCGTTGGATGCATGGACGGCGAAGAACTCAAGCTTTGCGATCGCATCGGCAGCTTCCGGATTTGCGGCAAGATCGTCCTCAAGAGCATAGAGCGCCTTGATCTTTCCCTCTTTGATTCCGCGGATAATTTCCTGAATGCCCATCCCCCCTTCGCCGGGAACAACACCGACAGCTTTGGCCCCGGTGCTGTTCGGCGTCTTGTCGGCGCGGATCAAAATCTTATCCTCGTCTCCTTCAACCGCGTGCTGCATAAAATCTACATTCTTCGTTCCCAAAACTTCTTTTGCGAATCTCTGCATCGCAAAGTTGTCCTCATTGGTTGCATACGCAGACCCCAGGATCGCAATCTCAGATTTCTTAAATGATTTCAGTTCCGACGCAACTTTCGCAATAGCCTCGTCCCAATCTACCTGGACCAGCAGCGCATCTCTTCTGACCATGGGAGCTTTGATCCTGTTCTCGGCATTGACAGACTTGAATGTGTCCATCCTCCCATGGTCGCACATCCAATAGCTGTTGACATCTTCGTTGCGGCGCGGCGCAAGGCGAAGTATTTCATTATTCCGAACGCCGATCTCGATATTGCATCCGCGCGCGCATCCCTGGCACACGCTTTCCGTAAACGACATCTCCCACACGCGGGACTTGAACCGGAAATCGCGGTTCGTCAGCGCGCCGACGGGACAAATGTCGACGACATTCATCGAATATGGATTGTCGAGCGTTTCGCCGGGGAACGTCTCGATGACCGTGTGGTCGCCGCGTTCGACGAATTGCAGCTGGTGAACGCCGGCGACTTCATCGCAAAAGCGGATGCACCGCGAGCAGAGGATGCACCGTTCAGCGTCGAACATGACGCGCGGACCGATCTCAACGCGCTTCGGTTTGTGAACTTTGTCTTCCTGAAACCTGCTGTAACCGGCGCTGTGTTTGTATGCATAGTCCTGAAGCTTGCATTCGCCGGCTTCGTCACAAATGGGGCAATCGAGCGGATGGTTGATGAGAAGAAATTCCATCACAGCTCCGCGAGCATGGAGAACGCGGTCATTTTTTGTGTGGACGACCATTCCTTCGGCAACCTGCGTCGAACAGGCGATCGCAAGCTTCGGCATTTTTTCAACCTCTACGAGGCACATCCTGCAATTGCCGGAAACGGAGAGCTTCGGGTGCCAGCAAAAATGCGGAATTGAAATGCCGTTCTCACGGGCGGCCTCTATGATAGTCCGCTTGTTGTCGACTTCAAACTGAGTTCCATCTATTGTAATTTTCGGCATCGTGATCTATGTATTTATCCCTGTATGTTCCTACTGCTCACTATGATTAGACGACTCTTTCTTCGAGGTGTGCGGCCTTTTCGCAATACATCTCGTGAAAATATTTCAGCTTGACGACGACTTCTTCAATTTCATCCCTCGGGGGAAGGAATGTTGTGCGAAAGTGAAGCGTGCCGGCCGCCTGGCCAAACCCCGATCCCGGCACAACGCAGATGCCGGTTTCTTCAAGAAGTGCAAGACAGTACTCTGTGTCCCGTTTTGCTTCGTATTCCCGCTTCTGCCCGGCGGACATCGTTCGCAGGTCGACGTTTGGCTCGGGTGGAAGTTCAAACTTGACGAAGGCGTACATCGCGCCATCAGGGATCGTGACAGACATGCCTTTGATTTCGTTGATGCTCTTGCCGAGGATCTCTGCCTTCAATTTCAATTCCGTGTAGACAGAATTTAATTCTCGAACATAAAAGTTGTAACTTTCGTCGCCAGGCTGAGGAGGAGAAACCATGACGTACGTTGCAAGCTGTCCGGGAACATTCGAACACAAACTGATCGACTGCAATTTGATCAGCTCCGAGAGAACATCGTCAGGAACATTCCGGAACTCCGCGTATCCGCCGCGGTGGCCGCACTCGCCGAGCAATCCCTTTGACACAGAATGGAAACTGATGAGCGATACGTCCCTCTCATCCAGGTCGTGGAAGACCTTTGCAAACGAAAAAAACTTGCATCCCTTGCCGTACACATTTTCCTGATAGACTTCGTCTGCCAAAATTGCCAAACGATGTTTGCGTGCAAAACTGACGATCATTTTGATGTTGTCGTAGGAAAGTACCGCACCCGTCGGGTTTCCGGGATTGATAACGGCGATGGCGACAGGATGAATTCCACGGCTGACGGCTTCCGTGATACTCTCTGTTAGCGCGCTCTCGCTCAACTGCCAACGGTTCTCTTCATCAAGATAATAGCCGATTTGCTTCCCTCCATACAGCGCGATTGTTGCACTGTAGAGAGGATACTGCGGGATAGGAATCATTACTCCATCGTTTGAATTTTTCAGGAGTGCAAGCAATGCCGATTGAACGCCCTTGCTTGCGCCGTCTGTCAGAATAATATGTTCCTTGTCCGCCGGAATTCCATCCCTCCGATGAATGAACTCGGCTACCGCTTTTCTGACAAATGGAATTCCAGCGCTTTGCGTATATGCACCGGTTCCGTGAGGATGCAGTTCGAGGATCGATGTTGCTCTCTTCACAACATCTGGCGGATACAGCCCCGCTGTCTCTTTGTGCCGCAGCAGTTCCGGATATTCGACAAGGCTCAGGATCTGGCGAAGGTACGTGAGAGGCTGCTGTTTCAGCGCTTGCGGGTTTCCAATGTTGCAATAAATAATTTTCTTCCCCTGTTCCTCAAGCTGCTGAGCTCTGCTCACGATCGGTCCGCGAACAGCATACTCCGCGGTCAACAAATCCGAATTCAAATCCCGAACTGCAATCATGATTTCTGTCTCACAAAAACGCTAATTGTTCGCGGGTGAAAAAATAATTGTAGAGAACGAGTCTTCCTTCATCAGCTGCCGTGCAACTTCGGTGACATCCTCGACTGTGACGGAATCGATTTCCTTTGCAATCGTTTCCAGCTCGGTGAACTCGCCGAAATACAATTCGCCGGTCCCCAGGCGCATCATCCGCGCCGAAGTGCTTTCAAGGCCAAGCAGCATGCTTCCTTTGAGCTGAGCTTTGGTCCGATTCAATTCGGCCTTGGGTATCGGCTTCGTCCTCAAGGAATGCAGTTCGGCAAAGACCAAATCGAGCGACTGCTGGATGTGCCTCTTATCTGTGCCAAGATACACTCCAAACGATCCGGTATCGCGGAGCATGTTGAGGAACGAATAGACCGAGTATGCGAAACCGTACCGCTCTCGGATGTTCTGAAACAACCTCGAGCTCATGCCGTCTCCGAGCAGCGTGTTCATGACCAGCGACGGGAATCGATGCTTGCTGTGAACGCTGTAGCCGATCGTTCCCGTGCAGATGTGCGCCTGCTGAATGGGCTTTTCAAATTGCTGAGTTTGTTTCTTTAGCCGTGATATCTTCGATTGCTGAGGCCGGGGAGAATGTTTTCGATGCAGGGTAAAATATTTTTGCACCAACTCCACGAATTTTTCGTGCGGACAATTCCCCGCAGCGGCGACGACAATATTCCCGGCACTGTACCGGTCCCGAACGTAGGCCGTCAGGTCTTTTCGTTTGAACGAAGAAACATTCTGAGCGGAGCCGAGCACGGGAAAACGAAGCGTATGGCCGGAATATATATTCGTCTCAAAATAATCATGGATAAGATCATCAGGGTCGTCCTCGGCGTTTTTCAATTCCTCCAGTACGACAAGCTTCTCTTTTTCAATTTCCTTTTCGGGAAATAAAGGGAATTGAACAAGGTCGGAAAGTACATCGACGGCAAGCTCCGTGAACTCGTCCAAGACGCGCGCGTAATAGCATGTATGTTCTTTCGTAGTGAATGCGTTCAGGTAGCCGCCGACCGATTCAAGGCTCCGCGCTATCTGCTGAGTGGAGCGGTGTTCCGTCCCTTTAAACACCATGTGCTCAAGAAAATGGGAAATGCCGTTCGTCGATTCGGTTTCGTTCCGTGAGCCCGAGTCGATCCAAACGCCGATGGAAATGGATTTTACATGGGGAATTTCTTCGCTGACAATCCTGATGCCGTTGGGGAGAACAGTCTTTTGATATGCAGCGGGGACTTCTTTTGAAAGAATTTTGTGAGATCTGTTTGGCATTCGATTGTCGGCATGATGGCTGAACTTAAAACTGTTCAAATATAACCGATTTTGGAAAGATAATCAACCTCTTCGGGGTGCTGTCGGACACCTTTTCAACCTGTTCAACTAGAAGCTATCTCAAAAACACATCGCTTGATCCTTCTCCCGAAGGGTTAGCGCAAGACCATTTTTGAGATAGCTTCTACATATTTCAATATTTTGCAACAACCCGGATCAAGTGTCCGACAGCTGTAATGAACTTTTTGGATATCCCACCGGCCAATCAAACCACCGCGGTTCGCACAGAATAAATTGCCGGCAGCCAGTCGGCGAGAAGGTGCCAGGAATCTCCCTCGTTTCGGCTGAACATGATCTGTCCGCCGCTTGTGCCGACGTAAACGCCGCTCTTTTCACATTGATCGGCAGCCATTCCCTGACGATGAACATGTGCGTACATATTCCGGGTCGGTAAACCCTTCGTCAATTTTTTCCAGCGGCCCCCTTTGTTCGTACTTCGATACACTCCGAATTTTCCATCCACCGGTCCTCGAAATTCTGCTCCCTCCTCGGGGATGACATAAACGGTATCGGGGTCATGCGGATGAACCTGCAGGGGAAATCCGAACCGCGACGGCAATCCCTCGCTGATGTCGATCCACTCCTTCCCGTCGTTGTCGCTCCGGTAGACTCCGCAATGATTCTGCTGGTAGAGCACGTTCGGTTTTAACGGATTGAAATCGAGATGATGAGTGCACTGGCCGACGTCAGGATGCTTATCCGGCAAAAATTCTGCAAGCACACCCTTGTTCCTCGGCTCCCATGAAACGCCGCCGTCTTCAGTGCAGAAAACACCGGCGGCAGAAATCCCGACGAACATTTTCTTGGAATCGTTGGGGTCAACGCACGAGGAATGCACCATTAATCCGCCGGCGCCGGGCGTCCACTTTTCTCTGGTCGGATGATTTGTCAAACTTTCTATTTCTTTCCAATGATGTCCGCCGTCTTCCGATCGAAACAGAGCGCCGGGGTCTATTCCGGCATACAGAACATTCGGCTCGCTTGCCAAACCCGGGGAGACGTGCCACACACGTGCGACGGTCTTCCCCGATTTTTCATCGAACTTGATGCCCGAGTCGGATTGCTTCCACGTTTTGCCCATATCCCTGCTTATGTGGACATTTGGTCCCCACCAGTAAGAGTTAACGCACGCGAAGAGCGTCGGTTCTCCTCTCTGATCCAAGATCATCTCATTGACATCAGCACCCTTCAAAAGCGGCCCTTTGATACTCCATTTCTTCCGCCCTTCGTCGCTCGAAAAAATGAACGCTCCCTTATGAGTCCCCACTAAAACATAGACCTTCTTCTTCGCCATACGATCCGTCTCCGAAAACTTTATCTATGATTTTTGGTTTATGAGAAAGAATTCCTTCGTCCATCGTTCGAACAAGAATTACGCCGATGGTGCCTTTGATTCTTTTGCGAGCTGATACCGTTCACCGAGCCAGGCGCCGAAGAGGGTGAGCAAGAACCCTTCGACAACACCGAATACTATGTAACCGGCCGGTACCGGCAGCTGGATTCCATATTGAATAAACAACCAATCTCCGATCACAGCGATAGCGCCGGCGACGGCCGGCTCTTTAAGCGTAACTCCCGGTGATTTATAGCCTATAATAAATCCGAGAATTACGAAACTCATTGAGAATGCAATGTGGATAAGATTCAGATTGATATTGAAGAGCGGAGCAAGAAGAAAGACGAAAATTACGTTAAGTACAAGTCCGAGAGCGAGGCCTGCGAAAACCCATTTCCATTGGAAGCCGATATCGTCCTTTGCTGTACCGTCTTTCTTTTCAAAACTCCCCTGCAATTTTTCGCCCATCCATGCTCCTGCTTGAGAAAGAATTCCGCTGAACACAAGAAGGAGGATGATCATTTGCGTGCTCTGCCCTTCGCCCCATGTTGTAGTACTAAAAATCAGTGCAAAGATGAACATTAAAATGAGGCCTGCGAACAGCGCCTCCTTGATGGTAACTCCGGGGGAAAAGTAGCCGACCACCGCGCCCGTTACGACAAAGCCGATCAACAGAACCAGCGACTGAATGGCCGTGCTGTGGAATGTGGGAGCAACAATGAAAAACGAACCGCCGATGATGATGACCCCGGCCACGACTCCGATGACGACCCATTTCCATTGAGTCGGTGCCGCAGTTTTCGTTATCTCATCTGACATAAGATTCTCCTTGATAAATGTTTTAAGATAGATTGTGTTTGTTTCGCAACATGGTTTCAATTTTTACTGCGATCATATCGATCGCGACAAGATTGTCGCCTCCCCGAGGCACAATGATATCCGCCCAATGCTTGCTCGGCTCGACAAATTCAAGATGCATCGGCTTGACAGTCGAAACGTATTGGTTCATGACGGAATCGATCGAACGGCCGCGGTCCATAATGTCACGGCGTATGCGGCGGAGCAATCGTTCATCCGCATCGGTATCCACAAAAACTTTGATGTCCATCAGATCCCGTAACTCTTTCTCCACAAAGATAAGGATGCCTTCTACAATGATAATATCTTTAGGAGCAAGCCGACGGGAATCCTTCATCCGCGAATGCGTTGTGAAATTATAGATCGGCTGGTTTACAGATTTCTCTTCCTTCAAGTCTCTTATGTGCTGCACCAACAATGATGTTTCGAGCGAATCCGGATGGTCGAAGTTGATCTTATCCGGGGTCAGTCCCGGATACTCAGATATATCTTTGTAGTACGCGTCATGCTGGATGACGACGACATTATCGCGCACGCGAAGCCGTTCGAGAATTTTTTGCGTGACGGTGGTCTTCCCCGAGCCCGTTCCGCCGGCGATTCCAATGACAAGGTGATCCATGAAACATTCGGAAATTTTGAAAATATACTTTAAAACAGTCGCAGATGCAAGGAAATCGCGCATTCAAACACTCGTTGCATTGAAAGCGTGATTTGTGTATTTTCTTACTACTATGAGCTTGGAAATTGTCCTGGACCTGCTGCTATGCTGCCTCTTTGTTTGCTACGTTATCTTGAATTCCCTTGTGCTTCGCGGACTTAAAAATCTCATCCTCGCCCAACGATCGACTTCTGAGCAAAAACCGCAGATTTCCGTCATCGTTGCCGCGCGAAATGAAGAATCGAACATCGGCCGGTGCCTACAATCGCTGGTCACGCAGAATTACCCCATCTCCAATTTTGAAATCGTCGTTGCCGACGACCGCTCGACGGACGGAACCGCATCGATCGTGAAGAATTACCAACAGCGCTATCCTTTTGTAAAATTGGTAACGGTAAAAAGCGTCGCGTCCGCCATGCCGCCGAAAAAAAACGCACTGAATGAAGCGATCAACGCAAGCAGTTTCGACATCCTCGCATTCACCGATGCCGATTGCACAGTTTCGCCCGACTGGCTTTCGTCGCTTGCGAGAGAATTCCCGCCGGAAGTCGGATGCGTTGCCGGCTATTCCCCTCTCGAACAGAGCTTCCCTCCGACATTTCTTGCGCGGTGGGCCGATTTCTTCCTCCGCTACATTGAAATTAAGAATTCTGTTCAAGCAGCCGCGGGCATCGGTTTGCATAACGCCTATTTATGCACCGGACGAAATTTCGCCTACCGCAAATCGGTTTTCCGCGAGGTCGGCGGATATGAAAGGATAAAACACTCTGTCAGCGGCGACGATGATCTTTTCATCCAGCTTATCCAACGAGAGACCCGATGGAAGATACGCTACATGATGTCGCGGGAAAGCATCGTTGAAACGCTTCCGCCTCCATCGTTTGCTTCCTTTATAAGGCAGCAACGGAGGCATTTTTCCGCCGCGGCCTATTATCCCCGCAGAATGAAAATAGTGTTCGGGTTGATTCACTCATACAACGCACTCGCCGTTCTCTTTCTCCTGATCGTTCCCTGGATCGGCGTTGCCGCGCTGGCCGCTAAATTCATTATCGACAGTATGATCTTTTACAAAGGATCAGCGATCTTTGGTGATTCTCGATTGCGGCGCTCAGTCATTCCTCTCGAACTTGCTTCTATTGTCTATAACTCCTGCATCGGACCTCTCGGCTTCGTTGGGTCCATCAGTTGGAAAGGAAACAAGTCATAGAACAAACTTTAGATAAAATAAGGAAGGTACGCGTCCATCCTGCTCTCATAAGCATTCTCAAGGTCATTGTTGCCGTCGGGCTGATCGTTGCACTTGTTCTCTATATTGACGTCGATGCACTCCGCAAATCTCTGCTTCATGCGAACCCCCTCTACCTTATCGCCGGCGCAGTATTGGTCGTGGCAAATACGGGGCTGCAATTCCTGCGATGGCGGTACCTTGTGAGACTGATCGCGAGCGAGGTGTCGGACAAGGATATCTTCTCTTCTCTCTTTATAGGTTTCTCTGCCGGCTTTTTTACTCCCGGTCAAGTCGGGGAGCACGGCGGGAGGATGGTGACGCTTTCTTCGTTGCCGGCCGTCCAGGTTCTGGCTGTCAGCATCATCGACAAGCTGTATATCCTGGCGATCACAGTCATCGTCGGACTCATCGGGGCATGGCTTTATTTTGCGATCTATCTCCCCCAGTATTGGACCCCATGGCTGACGGCGGTGGTGGTTTTGATCGTGATTTCATTTCTCATCGCCATTCTGTATCCCGATAATCTAAAAAAGATCCTCCGTGTCCTGCTCCATAGATTCAAAAAATACAGAGCGGTCTCATCTTTTCTTTTTGTGAAAGATGTCTTTCATCGCCGTCAGGCCCGTATGCTTCTGGTCATGACAGCACTCTTTTACTTCGTTATTGTCCTGCAACTTTACCTTTTTGTGCTCGCTTTCGAGCCGGTATCATTTGGAATATCTGCGTTGTGCACTTCAAATATTCTTTTCTTTAAGTCAGTCGTACTTCCAATTTCATTCAGCGATGTAGGGATCAGGGAAACGACGACCATTTTTTTCCTTTCACGAGCAGGCGTTTCAGCCGCATCAGCATTCAACGCATCGCTCTGCATTTTTTTTGTCAATACGGTATTTCCCAGCCTTCTCGGTTCAATGTTGATATTCAGAATCAAATCCGCAAAAGAGAGGGGTAGAGTGTGAGAGATTTTCTCATGTTCGTTTGGGTCGTCATTCTCCTCCTCGGAGCGGTATACGCCGGGCAAATCTTCGTATTCATCCGGGGATTGTCGCGGCTGCGCCGCGGCACCAATGTGCACCAATATTCCGTCAATGTGATCGTGGCAGCGAGGAATGAAGAACTTCACATCGAAAAAAGCGTCCGGGCATTGTTGGCTCAGGACTATCCGAGCGACTTATACTCCATTATTGTTGTCGACGATCAATCGACAGACAACACTGCTCAAATCGTGGGAGAGTTGTCCGGGAAATACCCGAACGTAAGCTTACTGAAGATTCAGAAGCGCCCGGATGACGTTTCTCCTATTATTAACGCAACCAATGAAGCCATCAAGCAAAGTTCAGCCGAGGTCATCCTGACGACAGATGCAGACAGCGTCGTGGGGCCTGGATGGATTTCAGGAATGGTGCGGCATTTTCATGAGAACGTGGGGGTGATCTCCGGGCTGACCCTGTTCGAAGATTCACAGGGCCTTCCCCGGCTTCTTTTCGGATTTCAATTCATCGATTTTTTTTCAAACACGGCGTGCGGCGCGGGTGCAATAGGAATGGGCGCCCCCATGAACTGCAACGGCAGCAACATGGGATTCCGCAGGAAAGCATTCGAGGAAGTCGGCGGCTACGGATCGATCGCACAATTGAATTCGGGGAGCGACTCGCTCCTTGCTCAAAAGATCACTGCAACCGGCCGGTGGATGATGCGGTTTGCATTCGAGCCGGAAACTCATGTTTTAACGATGCCAGTCACGAGCTGGCCGCAGCTCCTCCATCAACGAATGCGCTGGGCGGGCCAAACGTCGCACTACCAGCGATTTTCGACATTACTTTTTCTTGTTACGTCATTCCTGCTTTACTTCCTCCTGCTTTTATTCACCCCAGTTTCGCTGTTCTATTTCCCGATCGTGCCCGTGCCAATCGTCGTCCTGCTTATCAAGTTCGCCGTGGACTACCTGATCATCTCGAAATTCTTAACACTTACGAAGGTGTACGGACTGAAGAGGTATTTTTTAATTTCAGAAATAGTTCATGTCCCGGTCATTCTCACGGCGGTATTTGGCAGCTTTTTCGGCAGCTATGAGTGGAAAGGGAGACGAATGGAGCGGGAGATATCGCAGCAAGCTTAACTTTTACACAACTTCTATGATCGATCATACCGGCAGGATTCATCAATTCTTGTTCCCTTCGCTTATCTGGAAAATGAGCTCACCGGATATTTTTCTGACGTTCGACGACGGGCCGCATCCGACTGCAACGCCGGCCGTCCTTGAAACATTGGAGGAGCATAAAATTAAGGGGACATTCTTCTTGAGCGGACATGCCGTCGAGCAACATCGATCGTTGGTCCATGAAATTGGCGAGGGACATCACACTATCGGCATTCACGGTTTCAATCATACACGCGCCGCTGCATTTTCCAAGAAGCAAACGATGGCCGAGATCGTTCAAACCGAAAAGGCCATCGCCAATGCCGGAGCGCCTGCCGCTAAACTTTTCCGACCTCCGTTCGGTTTTTTTTCATGGAATACGATCGCGGCCGCGCGAGCGTTGAACTGCAGAATTATCATGTGGACAACGTTGACCGGCGATTTTCGCGACAGCTGGTCCGACGATCGTGTCTGTTCAACCGCTGTCGAAAAGTTATCCGCCGGGGCAATTCTCGTCTTCCACGATAATGAATTAACAAAATCCAGAATCAAGCGCGTGCTGGCGCAGACTATTGCAAATATTCGGGCGAAAGGTTTTACGTTTGGAGCGATCCAATGACGCCTGAAACAACATTGTTCATCGTTGTTTTATCGCTGTATATTGCCCAATGCACGTTGTTTACGTACGGTGTCTTGAGATCCCGTCAAGACACTGACCCTCGCTTCGAGCCAACAGTTTCGATCGTCACGGCCGCGAGAAACGAAGAACAGAATATCGCCGCTTGCGTTGAGTCGTTGACGCGCATCGATTATCCGAACGACAAGCTGGAAATTATCGTCGTCGACGACAACTCGACGGACGCAACTCCCGACATCATTCGAAACTTCGCCGCCAACCATTCAAACGTCAAAGCCATAAACGGGAACCATACGATCGGCAGCCTTCGAGGCAAAGCGAACGCGATCGCACAAGGAATCGATGTTTCATCGGGGGAAATCATTCTCATGACCGACGCAGACTGCATCGTTCCGGCTTCGTGGGTCCGCTCAATTGTCCGGCACTATACGGAAAATGTCGGGGTGGTCGCTGGATTGACATTACTGCATCCGTCGGGCTGGTTTTCCGGAATGCAGTCCCTTGATTGGGCGTACATACTCGCTGTCGCTTCAGCTGCGATGGCGCTCAAAAATCCGCTCAGCTGTATCGGGAACAATTTTTCATTTAGGAGAAAAGCTTACGATGAAGTCGGCGGATACCGGGGAATCAAATTCAGCGTAACGGAAGACTTTGCGCTCTTCAAAGCCATTACCCGCACCGGCCGCTGGGGGTACAAATATCCACTTGAGAAAGAAAGCCTCGTGTTCAGCAAGGCGTGCAGATCACTTCCCGACTTGTACAGACAAAAGCGGAGATGGGGCGTCGGGGGAAAAGACATGCCCGTCAGCGGGTTGATGATCATGGCGATCGCATTCTGCATGCACCTTTTCATCCTTGTTGGCTTCTTTTTTCATCTCGGCATTTCCTTACTTCTGTTTGGATCGGCGGTTAAGTTTCTGTGCGATTTCGTTTTACTCAGCATTCCTTTAATAAAAACCAGGCAATTTGCACAATTAAGGTATTTTTTGCTTTTTGAAATTTATTATACATTCTACGTTATCATGCTCCCTTTCGCGGTCTTCCTGGGCGGCAAAGTATTGTGGAAAGGGAGAGAGTATTAGCAGTGAAGAGGCCGGCGCGAATATTGGTTGCTCCATTGGATTGGGGCTTGGGACATGCCACCAGATGCATACCCATTATCAGAGAATTGCAATCAAAGGGAGCGGAAGTGGTGATCGCCGCGGATGGACGCCCGTTTGAATTATTGAAAAAAGAATTCCCGGCGCTTACGTTTGTTCGGTTCCCCGGTTTCTCGGTCGTGTACCCGGACGGGAACAGAATAGCATGGAAGATCATGAGCCAAATCCCGAACATCGTTGTCGCGATTTTTCGGGAACACCGGGAATTAAAAATACTCTTGCACGATGTTACAATAGATGCCGTTATATCAGACAACCGTTTCGGCCTGTTCTCAAAGCAGGTTCCGTGCATTTTTGTAACGCACCAGATCGGCATAGCGATGCCCAAACGCCTTCAATGGGCCGCCCGCATTGTATATTATTTGAACAAGATGATGATTGGAAAGTATGCCGAATGCTGGATACCGGACTATGCTGAGGAAGACAATCTTTCGGGTAAGCTTTCTCATTATTATCCGCTTCCTAAAAACGCGAGCTTCATCGGCCCGCTGACACGACTTAAAAGGAAGAAGAATATCGAAAAGGAATTTGACATCCTTGTTCTCTTATCAGGGCCCGAACCACAGCGAACGGCGCTTGAATCGATCATCATGGAACAATTGAAATCCATCAACAAAAAATCATTGGTCGTGCGGGGAATTCCGGAAAAGAGTCAGCACATCAAATTATCCGAATGGATAACAGTCGTCTCGTCTCTTGATTCAAGTTCGTTAAACGACGCTATGCTTGCATCGGACATCATCATCTCTCGGCCCGGATACAGCACAATTATGGACCTCGAAGTGCTTGGCAAACGAGCGATCTTCATTCCGACACCTGGACAAACCGAACAGGAATATCTTGCGGCCGAACTTCAAAAGAGCGGAAAATTCTTTGTTCAACGGCAGGATCAGTTTTCTCTGAACGATGCGTTGGAGGGGGGAAAACAATTTCCAGGTTTCGCGATGAAAGAAACGAGGGCTTCAGAATTCAGTTCCTGCATTGAGAGGCTCTTAGCCCGAATCGATCGAGAACAAGTCGCGGCCGCCCAATGATCATCCTGCCCTGGGTTTCTTTTCCGCTGTTGTATGCAGAAACGCACTACCGGTTCAAATATTTTTTCAGCTTCCTGAAAAAATCCGAGCCTGAAGTCCTTGCCGACCTCCCTCATCGCCTCGATCCTGATGCAGCATTGCCAATACTTCTATTGGTAAAAGACAGCCACCATTTTCCGATTGAATTGACTGATGTTACCATTGAACTGCGTCAATCAGGAAAACCATTATTTGCAGACAAGCATCGCATTTCTCTTCACATCGCAGAACCGCTTTGGTGGAAGGTTCTCTTGGTACCCTTCCATGATCAATTGAGCACGGTCTTCGGCCTCATCGACGTCGATGTCTCTTTTGAGTTTACCGTCGCCGGAATACATCGCTCAGCGAAAAATGATAATTACCGGACCTCGTCGAAAGCCAGCTTTCAAGTATATCGCTCCGCTCAGGCGCTCCCCTCTTTCGCGGGATGGGTTCAGGGAGATACGCATACCCATTCATCGTACACCGACGATCAAGTAGAATTTGGAGCCCCCATTGCCGCCTCCGTTGAATTGTCGAAAGCAATGGGACTCTCTTTCTTTTGCGTTACCGACCATTCGTACGATCTTGATGACCGAGTTGACAATTATCTGGTCAACGATCCCGGACTTCCTAAATGGAAACTGCAGCAACAACAAATCGATGAGATAAACTCGAAGCATCATGACTTCGCAGTTTTGCGCGGCGAGGAAGTCTCTTGTTCCAATCGGGAGGGACGCAATGTTCATTTTCTTTTATGGGGGACGTCGGAATATTTTGAGGGGTCGGGCGACAGTGCAGAGCGTTGGTTCCGGACCGACGCCGAACATTCGATCACGGATGTGCTGTCAAAGAAGAAACACGATGTTGTCGCGTATGCGGGACACCCGACAGAACCGGCTCCATTGTTCCAGTGGCTTCTCATTAAGCGCGGTCAGTGGTATCTAGATGACATGAGCCGCGACGGCCTTGACGGGCTCCAAATACTCAATGGGGATGCCAATAGGCCGTTTTTTGAAGGACTGGAGTCTTGGGTCACTCTCCTGTTACGCGGAAGAAAAATCTTTATTGCAGCTGGAAACGATGCGCACGGCAATTTCAATCGCTTCAGACAAATCGGCATCCCGTTCTTCACAATTCGAGAGCACAACAGGCAACTCTTCGGCAAAATGCGTACTGCCGTCAGATGTGAATCCCCGACAGAAGCATCGCTGCTGAAGTCGCTTCAACACGGCCGCGCGGTGATCACGAACGGCCCATTGATTGTTTTCTCGGTCACCAATGAGTTCGGTGAGACGGCGGGAATTGGAGAACAGATCCGCGGCGTCAGGCTGCGCATGCAAATTCGCGGGAAGTCCAGTGAGGAGTTTGGAACATTCTTCGAACTAAAAGTAATTTTCGGGCGAATCGGAACTGAATGCGAATTGATTCGCATGAGAAAGCGTTTTTCGGGAGTCTACGAATTCGATCTAACGATCGACCTTGAAGTTCAGCACCATGGATCACAATCTTATACACGGCTCGAAGGCTTTACCAAACAAGCTGGAGGCAACGACGCCGAAGGATTTTGTTACACAAACCCTCTATGGATTACGCGCTTATGATGAAAACCAATCTATTGACCGGAGTAATGGTTGCGACATTCTGTATCCGCGTTTCAGCTTTATCGCAGGAACATACCGATGCCTTAGCAGCAGATCAACTCTCATTCGTACCATACGGCTTGCTTTTCAAGCCGTTGGTAGCAAATACGTATGAGCCTCGCGACGGCATGCTGGCTGAGATCGGCAAGAACAGGCTTCGGCTAGACATCGGTAATTCGGTCGATCTTCTGCAGTATCGCTTCGCTCGCGACAGCTCAGTTATTACAATGGGGGCTGATTTCTTCACGTACACGCTGTTGCGTGGAGAACAACATTTTCACTTCCCCGTCGATGCTTCAGATTACTTTTTTGGAGTTAATTTCAACTTCAGGAAGAGTCTAGGCGAAGGAACCATTTCGTCAAGACTTCGCATCAGCCATATAAGCTCTCATTTTGTGGACGGCCATTACGATAACACCGTTGCTGCATGGAAAGATGGGCGCCCGCCGGTAGTCTACAGTCGTGAGTTCTTGGACGGCGTCGTCGCTCTTGAACCATCATCGCTGGACGAGAGAGCGAGAGTCTACCTGGGAGCGACGTACCTTTTTCATGTTGACCCAAAGAGCCTTGCGCGCTTCATGGCCGACGGCGGAGTGGAATATCACAGCGAAGTGTGGAAGAATGTTAACACTTACATTGCTTACCAGGCAACAGTACTGAAGGTCGTAGATACACTCGGAACATCCGTTCGGCACAATGTTCAAATAGGCGAAAAAATCGGAGAGTGGAAAGGGAGAGGTTTAGATCTGTACGCAAGTTATTTTTCGGGTTACAGCATTCACGGCGAGTATTACAACATAAAAGACAACTACTTCGCCCTGGGATTTTTGATAGAATTCTGACAAAAAAAATCCCGCCTCATTTGGGCAGGATTCTTTTTCGTAATCTTCACCTGTTATACTCTTTGATGAGAGCTAGCTATTCCGAGCCGGCGCAATTTGTATCGCAAGGTCTGCTCGGTCATCCCAAGAAATTGAGCCGCCTTTGATTGATTAAGCGAAAACCTATCCAACGCCCGTTCAATAATTCCCCTCTCAATCGTATCCAGCGATCGGTCAAGCACAAATTCTTGGCCTGCAATAATGTTGTTAATCATCTTAACAACCTCAGTCTTCTCATCGACCAATTCGGGCGGCAACGTAAACCGTCCGCCTTGCGAGAAGAGAACTGACTTATCGACGACAGCTTTTAACTCGCGGATATTTTCCCGCCATGTTTGGCGCACGAGCACGTCGATCGCATTAATATCAATAACGATATCACCCAAGCCAAGCTCTTTGCTGATCTCGCCTATGAAATACTTCACGAGCAGCGGTACGTCTTCTGCCCGTTCCCGCAGGGGTGAAACATAAATAGTTTCAAACTCGGCAAGCTTTTCGTATAGCTCGGGAATGATTTTTCTCCGCTCAAACAGATTCTTAAGACCATCTTTCAATGTAATAATCAACCGTATATCAACGGGAGCGGACTTCAGACCGCCGATTCGGCGTGTCTTACGCTCGTTGAGAAGCGTCATAATTTTCATTTGGTTGCGGAAGGATGCCTCCTCGAGTTCCTCGATAAGAACAGTGCCTCCGTTTGCGATTTCGAAAATGCCTCGCTTCGACGTATAGGGCAATCGTTCAGCGCCCCGCTCAAAACCGAAAAGAACGGCTTCCATCTCTTTATCATCGATAACAGAAAGATTGACTGAGACGAAAGGAAGTTCAACCGTGCCGTCTGAATTCTGATAATGAATGTTCTTCGCTATGGCACCCTTGCCAACACCGTCTTCACCAACAATGATGATGTCATTTCTTGTGTGCGCAAGCTTTGCAATGAGCTTTCGAACGTTCTCAACAGCTTTACTCTTGCCAATGATCGGGTAGTGTGTCGACATTGTAACTTCGGATGTATTGCTATTTTTCATATTCGGCCTATCCCCCTATCGTATTCGAAAAAAATTTAACAGCTGCATCAAAAAAGCGCTCGCTTTATTCTTTGGTTCGTTGTGAAAAAAGTACTCCTTTAACCGTTTTCGGGTTAAAAAAATAATGTAGAACAATATTATCAAGCCAATCACGCCAACGAGTAATATGTTGAGCGCTATGAACCAATTCATTCTCATAAAACTCTCCAGCAACCGAAGTCACAAACCGCAAACGAAGCGCGAAGAACATCGCGATCAGTAATAGAATGAATATACTAACATATTGCCCAATAACAAAGAGCTCCATGAACTCCTCCCACTCGACTGCATGAATATAGCTCCATGCATGGAATATTTCCATCGAACAATAGAGCAACAAGAGGAACATGATTTTGTCGACGTAAGCTCCTTGCGGCGGATCCTTCCTGTACTGATAACCAAAAAACAGGATGATAAAGAAGCATGCAATAACATTCATCTTGATAATGTACAGGTTGATCGGCTTATAAAGCAGGATAGTATAATTCTCACCATCGAGGTACGGAAAGATTTCTTTTATTCGCAAAATATTATTCTCAGGGAACAATTTTCCCACAGGTTGATTTTCCCGCCATGCGGGCAAAGTGATCTGCTTTGCGATATCTTCTGCTGTCGGCGCCTTTCCAATCGCGTTCTGCAGAGCTGAGTATTCGTGATCGATAGAACGGAAATCCTGGACATCGGCAGTCGAGTACCCGTATTTGGGGTCAAAAAGAATATCACCAAAATAGAAAGTAAAGAAGATACCAACGATGAGCGTTGTGCCAACGTATTTCAATCCTACGCGAAAATCACGGAAGAGCGAATCAATAACTAAATAAACAACCGCGAATGCCAAGGCGAGATAATTTGCTCCTTTGACCCATTGAACGAGTACAAAAGGAGAATACTGGTCAATTCTTGCGAGAATGGGGGCGATCAAATTAAAAACAAAAGAACCAAGAACCATCAAGAAGAAAAAAGCGAAATTGAGAAAAAGAAATTTGTTTTTCCTATTTGGTTCGAAAGCTATCAAAAATATTGAAATAATTCCAACCAAAAGTGCGATTGCAGTCATCAGGAAAGGTGCTAACCCAACTTGCCTCCCATTGTAAACATACGCGAGCAAGCCCAAAACTGATGTGGCCAAACCCCACACGAGAAATATTTTTGAACTCTTTTTCATACAACCTCAACTTAATTCTTTTTTTCCTTCATGTCAAGCAAATTGTCTCCGATATACCAAAGAATGTACATATAAACTGCCATTTTCAGGAGAATTTGCGACTATTTCATTTTCCCCTTGACAAAACTGCCTAATTTCACTATTTTTTTGCGAATAAGTAAGTGATGCATATCACTGAAAGAGGCGCCTTTCTCCCGATGCTTAATTTTACAGCCTTCATTTATCCGTATTTTCGCTTACCGCCATCCCTTGATGTGAAACTAAATCTATGATCTTTAGAGAACCAAGAAAGGATTTTTCAAGTATAATCAATAACGAAATATTTTATTGGCTTAACTAAATTCAATCACATAAACGGAGAATAAAATGCAACATAAAGCAAATGCAAAAAAAGCCCGCGCAGTTGTCGTGACCATTGCGCTAATCATTGCAACAAATTTTGCGATCTCACACGCTGAATCTGCACCGCAACAAACGTTGAGAACGACCAGCTCATTTTCGGCTGATGCGACAGTGCCCACAATTCATCCGAGCGGGTCTTTCGCCAATGATCCAATAATACCCATAGTTCCTCCAAGACCAAGCAGTTTTTTCGCGGCAGATGCAGCCGTACCAGTCTGGGCTCCGAGACCAAAAAGTCATTTCGTTGATGATCCAATAATACCCGTAGTTCCTCCAAGACCAAGCAGTTTTTTCGCGGCAGATGCAGCCGTACCAGTCTGGGCTCCGAGACCAAAGAGTTATTTCGTTGATGATCCGATAATTCCCGTAGTTCCTCCAAGGCCAAGTAATTCATTCGCGGCTGATGCGGCTGTACCAGTTGATGCTCCAAGGCCGTCCTGATAATTAGATGATTTAAAGTGTTTGGGCTTCAGTTAGAGAAAGCCAATCTAACCATACTCGAAAATTTATTTTTAGGCTTTGAGACTGCATCAACATATTGCGCATTCTCAAAGCCTTTTTTTATTCCTTTTCATCAAAAAAAATGTTAACTTCCTTCAGTTACATAGTTTCTTTTTTTTATTTCACATCTTTTGATAAGGGAATAGAACCTACCCGTGAAGCCTTCAAAGGTCTTTATCCATCTCGGTCTCTTTCTTATCAGCTTTTTTACGGTGACGGCTGCTGGTGTTCAGTGGCTTAATCGCGATCCGTTCGATCTCTCTAACTTCGTTTACGGTATCCCCTATTCTCTCTCGATCCTTTCTATCCTAACGTGTCATGAATTTGGACATTATTTTGCGGCTCGGTTGCACGGAGTCGACGCGACGCTGCCATACTTTATCCCATTTCCCACTCTCTCAGGCGTTGTCAATTTTGGAACCCTCGGCGCTGTCATCAGAACAAAAACGGCAATCCCCTCCAAAAAAGTCATGTTCGACATCGGCGTCGCAGGACCGATCGCTGGATTCGTCGCAACATTATTAATCCTTTCATACGGATTTCTCGCCTTACCGGGAAAGGAGTTCATCCTCTCGATACACCCTCTATATTTTTCACAGCCAGAACCGCCAGGAGGAATCGACCTGACTTTTGGAACTCCGCTGTTGTACCAATTTCTGTCTTTCATCTTTACTAATCCTGCAAATCAATTTGTTCCGCCCATGACCGAAATGTATCATTATCCATTCCTCTGCGCTGGCTGGTTCGGATTGTTTGTTACTTCAATGAATCTGATCCCCGTGGGTCAATTGGATGGCGGCCACCTGGCGTATACGATGTTTGGACCTCGTCACAAAATTATCGCACGCTTGGCGTTTGGTACGATTGTCCTCATTGGGCTGCTCGGATTGCTCCCACTGCTGCGAATTTCATTTGCGTTCGGATGGACAGGCTGGCTCTTTTGGGGACTTATTCTTTTTTTTATCGTAAGACTTGATCATCCACCGGTTCTTGATGAAACTCCGCTTGACAAATCCAGAAGAAACATTGGATGGGCATCGTTTGGCATCCTCGCTCTCTCTTTCATGCCAACTCCTTTTACAATTCCTCTGTAGAAAAAAAACGTTGACTTTGAAGATAACTTTCTGTACAATTCCATTAGAATTTAATACCACCGCATTCTCTTATCGACAAGATTGATACTCTTTTATTGTGTAGTTGCACCACCATCGTAATCAACAATAAGAGACTGCGCATAACAACCGAGCGACTGACGCAGTCCTCGGTTTTTTTATGAGTATCAAAATGAAAAATCTTGCCTATGTTGTGATCCTATTTTTTATGGCCGGCTGCAAACTTCCGGATAAAGGGCTCCTCGATACGACACCCCCTCCTTTTATCAACCGGGCATCCACTTCTCCTAATTTAATTGATGTCACAACTCTCGGAAGCCAGCCGACAAGTCCAATTGACACGACAATTGTTCTTTCTGCTTCTGTTGATCCCGGACCGACAGGTGCCTCAGTCACGTTCACTGTGTTGAATCCGGCTGGAGATGTTTTCCTGTCGGGTACTATGACCGGCAACGCTGGACAATTTTCTGCGAGCACGCCCTTCAACATTCAGAAGGGGGATGTAGGAACGTACAACGTCCAGTTTCAAGCGATTGCAGTTGATAATCCAGAAAACGAAAGCAATGTTTTAACCCAGACCATAGTCGTAAAGAACGCAAATCACTACCCCGTCATCTCTAACCTCGTTATGCCGGATACTGTTAAAGTTCCGCCGTCGGGCGATACGACATTCGTCAAGATCACTGTAGCTGTGTCAGACTTAGACGGCCTGCAGGATATTTCGAGCGTAACTTTGACCTCCAGCAGACCCGACAAAAGTGTGGTGGGTATTTATCCGATGTATGACGACGGCGGCTTCAATCTCGTCCCTCCGTTTGGACTTAAGAGTGGAGACGCATTCGCGGGAGATGGGACATATACTTTGACGATCCCGCTTCCGAGTTCCACCACGGGAAATACCTATCGTGATTTTTCATTCGTTTCAACGGACCGCAGCGGAGGATCATCCAACGTTCTGACCAAGAGGATTTACATTCAATGAGACCGAAATTGCTTTTTCCGCTTGTCGTATTCTCGTGCCTTTTTTTTGCGGTCACTGCCGAAGGTCAAATACTTCGTGAAGGCTCATTCAAACTAGGGCGGACGACATCGACTACGTCTTCTATCTCTCCGATCAGCAACAGCGTCACAGACATTGTCATTTCCGGATCCACCATCTGGCTTGGAACGGGGAAAGGTTTGAGCCGGTCAACGGACGGAGGTTTGACGTGGCTTAATTACTATAACACTCCGGAGTTTGGACTCGAGGATATTTCAGCGATAGCAATTCACAACAGCGAGGTATGGGCTGCCACCGCCCATGACACAACTGTGGACGGCAACTCGCTGCCTGTCGGAAGCGGGCTTCGGTACTCATCGGATTGGGGCGATACCTGGGCGATCATTCCGCAGCCGCGGGACTCCCAGAATATAGATACGCTGTTGTACGGAAACAATAAGTTATTGGCACTCGGTGTGAAAACAAACGTTAATAATATCACGTATGATATTGCCGCAACTGACAGTGCTGTCTGGATTGCATCATATGCCGGCATGGCACGGAAATCTACCGACAAAGGGAAAACGTGGCAGGTTGTCGTTATCCCTCCTGATATCCTTGACAGTATTTCGCCAACGGATACTCTTTCATTCGATGTTTCCCCTGTTGACGGAAGCTTTGGATTGGTGGGCAGTCTCAACCATCGCGCGTTTTCTGTTTATGCTGAAAATTGGTCCCATGTTTGGATCGGCACCGCTGGAGGAATTAACCGGACTACCGATGGAGGACAATCCTGGACAAAGTTTAGCCATATCAATGAGGCGTCTCCGATATCTGGAAATTTTGTAGTGGCACTTCACAAACAAGCGTTCTCCGGCCACGCAATTATGTGGGCTGCAACGGTCAACGCTGAGGGAGCGAGTGAAGTGCGAGGCGTGAGTTTTTCCGCCGACAGCGGGCGAACTTGGAAAACGGCGCTCCTCGGACAGTTCTGCCACAATATCGGGTTCAAAGATTCGATCGTCTATGCCGTTACCGACGAAGGGATCTTTCGTTCATCGGACATTGGTGCAACATGGTCGCAGCCGGGAACGATATACGACGCTTCAACGAAGCAGCGAATTGCCGCTCCCCAGTTTTACGCGGTTGACACGCTGGGAGAGATCGTATGGTTTGGAGGATCCGACGGAATCGCGCGCACAGAAGACGATAACGCACACTTGTTTGGTTCATCGTGGAGTATTCTTCACGCCGCCCAACCTCTCTCGGCCTCCGGCCGGTCAACGTACTCCTACCCAAATCCTTTTTCGCCGGCGAATGATGACTTTGTGCGAATGCACTATTCGGTCGACAACGCCTCCGCAAATGTCACAATTCGTATCTTTGATTTTGGAATGAATCTAGTGCGAACTGTAATTTCGGACGCGACTCGAGACGGGATCGCAGAGCATGATGAAGTCTGGGACGGCAAAACTGATAAAGGACGACAGGTGTCAAATGGCCCATATTTTTATGAGGTCGTTGTAGGGTCCGAGAAACCTGTCTGGGGAAAAATACTTGTCCTTCAATAATAGCACGAATATGAGATTCTTACTTCCCATCATTTTTTTGGCAGCGTTCACTGCAATGCCGGTGAACGCGCAACTCGCGGGAACACCGGGTGCTTTTGCACGCCTTGGTTTCGGTGCACGCGGCATGGGTATGGGCAATGCGCTCACCGCCGTTATTGACGGCGACGTTACGAGTTTCTATAATCCAGCCGTTACACCTTTCCTGACGGATAGGGTTGCGGCCGTATCGTACGGTCTCCTCTCGCTCGACCGTTCGCTAAATACACTTTCCTACTCGCAGGCTATTAAGCCTACAGCCGGATTTTCATTCGGTATCATCAATGCAGGCGTCAGCAAAATTGACGGACGCGACGGCGATGGAGTGCAAACGGGAGATCTGTTTACATCAGAAAATCAATTCTCATTTTCCTTTGCAAACAGAATGTCGAAAATTATTTCGCTGGGTATCGCGTTCAAGATATACTACTACCGCCTCTACGAAAACGTCTCGACAACTGACCTTGGTATTGACGCGGGCGGCATTGCACGGCTCACGAACAATCTAACACTCGGAATCGCCGTCCAGGACATCGGTTCAAAATACAAGTGGGATACTTCTAACCTCTACGGCGATCAAGGATTTTCTACCATCGACCGTTTTCCTCTCCTCAGGAAAGTCGGACTGAGCTATGCGTTCAACGATAATGCTGGCATCGTTTCTCTCGATCTGGAAAACAGCAATCAGAGCACAAACATTATCCGCATGGGAGGGGAGATATATTTGAGTGAATTCTTCACGGTCCGTGCCGGGCTTGACCACTGGGATCTCCAGGACGCGGCGCAAGCTGCTCCGACATTTGGCTTTACCGTTCGAACCAGTTCTGCAGAAGCATCACCAATTATTAATTATGCATACGACATAGAGCCGTATGGACTCTTTGGCATGCACATCATTTCTCTTTCTGCCAGATTTTAAACAGCCATATGACACGAGCAAAAAATACTTCTTTGATTATTCTTTTGTGTGCGATCTCCTTGTCCGCGCAAACAGAAAATGCCTCAACCGGGCTTGCATTTTTGAAACTGGGTGTCGGCGGACGAGCGATCGGCATGGGAGAAGCGTACAGCGCATTGTCGGACGATGCATCAGGCATGTACTACAATCCGGCTGGCATTGCTTTCGGCACGGGCGATCAAATAACCATCATGCACAAACAATGGGTCTTCGGGACGACGTCGGAGTTTCTCGGTTCAACAGTTCGTTCTCGAGATTTTACGTTCGGATTTGGACTCAATTCAACAAACGTCGACGGCATTGAAATCCGTCAGCAGCCCGGGCCGGCGGAGGGAACATTTGGTGTTCACGACCTTGCCGTGTCCGCCACGGCAAGCTGGCGCATCGATACATCATTAAGCATCGGTGTAACCGGAAAATTCCTTTACGAAAAAATCTATGTCGATGAGTCGGACGGCGGAGCGGTGGACTTTGGCGCGCGCTATCAGCTAGACGGCCATTTCGCCGTTGCCGCTGCAGTATCGAACATCGGGTCGATGAGCACTCTATTGTACGAACCGATCGTATTGCCAGCCGGTGTCCGATTCGGTGCTTCCTACAAAGGCACGGCGAACGACCTCTTCGCTTTTACGCTTGCCAGCGATGTACTAAAGACATTCAAGGACAACGGTTCACGCGTCGACGTCGGCGGCGAACTCGCATACAATTCATTCCTCGCGTTCCGAACAGGATACCAATTCGGATATGATGCCAAAGGATTTTCAGCAGGATTCGGCCTCCGCTATGGACTGGTCCAACTTGACTACGCGTACGTTCCGTTTCTCGATCAATTGGGAGACACTCATACGTTTGCGCTGACTTTCAGCCTGTAAATTCAGGAATGATATTTGTTGGCCGGACGACCTCACATACTATTTACTTCGACATTCCATTCCTCGTTCATCGATGAAGACATCCAAATTCTCCGAGAGAATTACGATGTCACAGTGGTCATCGCTTCGGGCTGGACGGCCCCCTTCCGTCTTCTTCGAAATCTTTTTGCCGCAGACATTACTTTTTCATGGTTCGCCTCTCTGTATTCGTCATTTCTGGTGTTCATCGCGCAGCTGTTTGGAAAGAAATCTTTTATCGTCCTCGGCGGAGCTGATGTTGCCAAGGAAAAGGAACTACAGTACGGCATCTGGAACAGCTGGTGGAAATCTCACATCGTCCGTTACGGCATTTCGCATGCGACCGTGGTTATGGCGGTGGATCAATTCTTGGGGGACGAGGCCATGCGCCTGGCTCACTATGCCGGAGAAAACATCATAACTGTTCCGACGGGCTACGATCCGGAATATTGGAAACCTTCCGGCAACAAAGCTGACCTTGTCATTACAGTCGCGTCGTGCCCAGATATGCAGAGGGTCAAACTTAAAGGGGTTGACAAATTTATTTCCGTCGCTGGAAGAATGCCCGACATACGTTTCAAAATACTCGGAATCGATCGGCGAATTGCAGCCATGCTTAATGTCCCGGATAATGTTGAATGCCTTCCCTTTTCTTCGCGCGATGAAGTGCGGCACTCATGCCAGCAGGCCAAAGTGTACTGCCAGTTGTCCTATCGTGAAGGACTGCCGAATGCCCTGTGCGAAGCGATGCTGTGTGAATGCATTCCAGTGGGGACGAGGGTTGGCGGCATTCCGACAGCAATCGGCGAAACCGGCTTCATTGTCGACTACGGCGATGAACGGCAAACCATCGATGCGATTCGCGACGGCTTACGCCGACCGTCCGCCGATGGCATGCGCGCACGGGCAAGAATTGCCTCGAAGTTCACATTGTTGCAGCGGGAAAAAGCTCTCAAAGCGTCAATCGCAAATCTCAGCCAGTGAAACCGCATACGAAAAATATCATTTCGCTCTTCGGCTTTGATGGAGTTGCACGCCTCCTGGGCTTCGCGTCGACGACCTATCTTGCGAGAACGCTGGGAAGTGGTACGTTCGGACTGATCAACCTTGGGCTGGCGGTGTTTTCGTATGGCCTCATCATTTCAAGTCCCGGACTGCATATCATCGGCACCCGGATCGTCTCGCAGCACTCGATGAAAGACGCGGCCGTGATCAGACACGTAACGGCAATTCGTTTTGCACTGGCGTGCCTCACATGCGCAGCAACGACCATTGCATCTTTCGCCTTTGTCCATGATACAACAATTCGCTACATTGTGATCCTCTACTCGGCCTCCCTTATTCCAACCGCAATGCAGATCGAATGGTTCTACCAAGGACGCCAGGAAATTCCGACGATGGGCATAAGCCGCACAGCGGGGCTCCTCCTGTTTGTCACTCTCCTGATAGTGATCGTGAAATCGGAGATGGATGTTCTGCTGGTGCCTATAGCATATTTTGTAAGCTCCTCGCTGAATGCGGCAATTCTCTATTTCATTTTCTCGAGAGAAAAAAGTAACGGAAGCGTCGTGAACGAAACTCAGCCCGCCGGGACATCATGGTCATCGATTCTTAAGCAATCGCTTCCCGTCGGGGGCGCTGCCATCATTGGCCAGGCTGTGCTCAATTTGCCTGTCATACTTCTCGGTTTTTTTGCTACTGCATTTGATATCGGGAATTTCAGCGCTGCGTCAAAGTTTATTTTCTTCCTCCTCGCAATCGATCGCGGCGTGTATGTTCTTTTCTATCCTTTAGTGGCGCGAACTCTTGCAGCGGCGCCCGGCGAACTAGGCCGGCAAGTCAGCCGAATACTTAACTACCTGCTGATCGCGTCCCTTCCCATTTGTGCGGGCGTGATCGTGTTGGCCCGTCCCCTTATCATGCTGATCTTCGGTTCGCAGTTTAGCGACTCTGTTATTCTCCTTCAAATACTTGTTTTCTATTTTCTCTTTACGATATTAAATAGTATTTTTGCGTTCGTTGTCATTGCTGCGGGCAAAGAAAAACAGTACTCAGCGATCATCGTAACAATATCAAGCGTGCTCCTCATCTCCCTCGTCCCCTTAACATACGTTTGGAAGGGAATCGGCGCTTCATTGGGAATGGTTGCGGGTGAATTCGTAATGATGATGCTAATGTACCTCCAATGCCGAAAATCAATAAGCGCGAAATTGCGCTTCAATCCGGCAAAACCGATCGTGTGTTCGGCAATCATGGGAGGAATCCTCGTTCTTCTGCCGCACACGGCACTTTATTTTTCCGTTCCCATCGGCATCGCGGTTTATGCGGCCGCAATCGTACTATTTAAGGGAATGGTCAAAGACGATTTCGCATTTCTGAAAGAACGGTTACTGTGAAGCTTTCGATAGGCATATTGCGCTATGAAGCCGGTTGGGAGATTCTCCTGCGGCAAATCGGAGTCAATTGGAAGGTGATCTCGACTTCTGATGAACTGAACCAGGAATCCTTCTCCGCATTGATCGTCAATGCAGAACCGACGTCGTTGCAGGAAAAATATTTGGAAGAATATCTTGTGGAAGGCGGCGCAATTCTCGCGGTTGGGAGTTATGTTCAATATCTCATGCATTCGAAGTTGAAACGGAAATACTTCTCATCACTCCCCCCTTCATTGTTCGGCAGTTTTGGGCAGATGACGATGATGGACGTCTATTCCGCGGGAATATTGGATGTTTCCTCGTTCAACCAAACACATCAGCTGCCGTCCGTTCACAAGATCGGCAAGGGAGTGTTGGCCGCTATTCCATTTAACGTCAATGACCTCGTACTCGATATTCGCTCGATGAGGAAAAATTTTTATTTTACCAAAGACAGGCTGCCGAATGAAATAGTTGCGACGGTCTCGAAAGGAAATCTGCGTCGATTCATAACCGAGATACTGCAGTTCCTCCATCATGAGAGGGGACTTCCGTTCATCCATAAGTGGTATTATCCGGAAAGCAGGGAAACCATTTTTACGTTCCGTGTAGATTCCGACCAGGGTTCTCCGGCGGAGGTTAACGACCTTCATTCACTCTGCGAAGGGCGTTCGATAAAGACAATGTGGTTTATCGATGCGAAAAGTCATGAACAGTGGCTCTCTCGTTTCAGGGATTTCGGGGAGCAGGACATCGGGATCCATTGTTATGAGCATATGACGTTTTCAACGGAAGAAAAAAATCTTCCAAATATTTTGAAGGCTTTATCGCTCATGAACGCTGAAGGGCTCCGCCCCAAAGGAGCTGCCGCCCCGTATGGAACATGGAATCCATCGATCTCATCCGTGTTCGAACAGATCGGGGCCGGCTTCTCGTCGGAATTCAGCCTGGATTACGACGACCTCCCATTTTTCCCTTTCGTGGAAGGTAAACTCTCGCCCGTGCTGCAGATACCTATTCATCCAATTTGCGTCGGAAGCATGAGGCGCACAAGGTATTCAGCGAACGAAATGAAAAGATATTTTCTTCAGCTTATCGATACTAAACTGCTGCAGCGCGAACCTCTTTGCCTGTACCACCACCCCACACATCATCATTTGAATCTTTTCGCGGATGTGTTCGATTACATCCGTTCAAAACAAATTGATAATTATTCCTATCCAGAGTACGCATCGTGGTGGAGAAAACGCGATGAAATAGGATGGACGCATCACTTTGACCGAGCGAAGGATGAACTCTCTGCGCATTGCACCGATCGCGATTGCGGTGTCTATTGGCGCGTTGCCTTCCCGAACGGCGAAGAGTCCATTGTTAATTCCGAAGGAACTTTTCCTCTTCGATCACTCCCGCGCCAGCATTCCCCCGACAAACCGATTCCCCCGGCGGATATTATCCGGTCGAGGGATTTCGATTTCCGGCATCTTATTCTAAATGTACTTGACGCATGGTACAAGAGGACGCAATGAAAATAACAATGGCTTGTTATCAATCGGTTTCTCTCATTCACGGCGGCCCCCGGGTACAAATCCTCAGGACAAAGAGTGAACTCGAAAAACTTGGCGTCGATGTAACGCTTTTTCAACCGTGGGAATCAGCTCTCAAGTTCCACCCCGACATCGTTCATCTGTTCTCGGCAAATCTGGGCACGTACCACCTTGCACGAAACATCGAGCCCCTCTCGATACCAATCGTTACTTCGCCGATCTTCTTCACACAGAGGTCGGCCCGTTCCATCCGGTTAACTCTGATGATCGAACACTCGCTGAAAAGCATTCGCGCCGGGATCTGGACAAATTATGGATTTACAGAACAGATCCTGAAAGCATCGCGTGCTGTCCTCCCGAATACCTCGGACGAATCCCGTCTGATTCAGTTCGGCATGAATATCCCGGCCACAAAACTCTCGGTCGTTCCAAATGGAGTTGATCCCCGATTTGAAACCGGGGATCCGGCGCTCTTCAAAAAGAAATACGGCATCGACAAATTCATCCTGAACGTGGGGCACGTCGGACCCATCCGAAAAAATGTTCTGAGCCTTATCCGTGCGCTCCGGACAATTGATCATCCAGCAGTTATTATTGGACAAATAATCGGGAAGGATGGAGAGCAGTGCCTGAAGGAAGCCGCGGAGAATAAAAATATTCTCATCATTCCGGGACTGGAGAACGAATCTGAGATGCTTGCATCTGCCTATGCCGCCTGCGATGTCTTCGCCCTTCCTTCATTATTCGAAACGCCCGGCATTGCCGCGCTGGAGGCCGCACTCGCCGGGGCGAAAATAGTCGTCACGCCGCATGGCGGCACGCGCGAATATTTTGGGACGATGGCACAGTACGTCGATCCTCATTCCGTCGATTCGATCCGGACCGGAATCCTTGCAGCGTTACAAGAGAAACAATCCAATGAACTGCAGCGGCATATAAAGCAAGAGTTCCTATGGAGCAAAGTCGCCGAGAAGACGTTAGCAGTGTATAAAAGCATTCTATAGATCTGCCCCTGTGAACAATCAGCGAATCCTTATTATTCGACCTGACCGTATCGGCGACGTCGTGTTGACAACTCCGCTCATCAGGTCCATCCGGAATTCTTTTCCGCAGTCGTTCATTGCCGTGATGGTCCACCCCTCCAATGTCGCACTTCTTGAACATAATCCGCACGTCAATGAGATCATAACGGACGATCGCGACTTGTCCAATGCCGGCAAGAAAGGATTTTGGAATCAGGTCAGGAAGCTCCGGAAATTCAAGTTCGACATTGGCCTGATGCCATTTCCGCGTGAACGCCATGCATGGATGATGTTCCTTGCCGGCATTCCAACGCGAATTGGCGTGGGAAGTAAATTGTATCAAATGCTCACGTTCACAAAGAGCGTCAGCCGCCATAAATATATCCCGCTCCGTCACGAAGCCGATTACATGTTGGACCTCGGGCACAAAATTGGCGCGGTCTCGCGCGACGCAAGACCGGAGTTGTTTCTTTCCCAGCACGAAAAAAAAGCTGCGCACCAATTCCTGTCATCGTCTGGAATTTCATTCAGCAAACCGGTCATTGGCGTCAATCCCATTTCACGCAGCTCTTCGCCGAATTGGAGACCGGAGAGATATTTCCAATTGATCGAACTCCTGCTGCTGCGGTTCAGCGTCGTCATAAATCTGGGACCGCACGAACTCGAACAGCGGGGACTCTTTGAGCCGCTGGAACAAACCGGCGCTGTGATCCTCACCCAGCAGCTCAGGGAACATATGGGCAGCATTTCACAACTCGATATGCTAATCTCTTCATCAACGGGTTCGATGCACATTGCAGCGGCGCTTGGCATCCCGACCGTCTCCCTCTTTTGCCCCTTAACAGCCTGCTCCCCGTTGCTCTGGGGACCTCTTGGAAATAGGTCAGAAGTAATCCTGCCGAAAGAAGGCTACTGTCAAACACGCTGCCCCGGCGATCCAAAAATATGCCCTCTGGCAGATATTGAGATCGCGACTGTTGTTCAGCGCGTTGAAACCATTTTGCGGGAGAGAAAAACTCCTTGAGCGCATTCAAGGAACGACTCTTCACTCAGAGGTGTTCATGACATCAACAAACCAGGTGAAATGCAAATGAAGTATTTCGTTTTTGTTTTTATCGCAGCTGCCGCCGGCGGAGTCCTGTATGCACAATCGAAAGATTCCTCGCCTGCAATCCGATGGAATTCGTTTGACGCGGGGTTGGAGAATGCAAAGGCCAGCCATAAAAAAGTCCTGGTTGATGTATACACCGAATGGTGCGGATGGTGCGCGAGAATGGATACAGAAATTTATACGAATCCGGGAATTAAGGACTATCTATCGAAGAATTTTGTCATCATCAAACTGAACGCGGAAGGTACCGGGAAGATTCACTACAAAGGCCAAGAGTACTCGCCCGGCCAGCTTGCGGCGGCGTTCGGAGTAAACGGCTATCCTGCAACGCTCTTTCTGCGTGACGACAGCGAACCGATCACTCTCTTCCCCGGTTATGCTGAAGCACCAATGTTTCTTCTGGTGCTATCGTTCATCGCGGAGGATCAATATGCAAAGAAACAGTTCGGCGAATATTTGAAGGAAAAGGGAGTTAAAGAATAGCCGGAGAATTCTCTATGCTAAGCCGGCCATTCACGCACCCCGCCACCGCACGAACAATGCCTTCAAGGTCTATCATCTGGATGCATTCAAGGTCGTAGGGACACGCCTTCTTCCAGCACGGCGCGCACTCCAACCCTTCGGGGATAAGTTTCACTCCCCTATCGTAGAGATCAATTTCACTCCAGCAGCTCAAACCAAACCATGCGATAACATATTTTTTCAAGCCGATCGCAACATGCATCCCGAAGGAATCGCCCGAAATGATAACGTCGCAAACATTCTCATAACAGATTCCCCGTCTCACGCCTTCTGAAGTTGGAGTGCTCACAACTTTTTTCCCGACACGCCTCACTATTTCGGCGTTGCGCTCCGTATCCTCAGAACCTCCAAGCAATACCAGAGAGATTCCTTTCATTGCGGACAATTTCTCAATGAGCGCGACGTGTTGATCGATCGTCATCTTTTTATTTGGATATAAATACGAGCATCCTGTGTTGAAACCGACGATCACGTTCTTGCGGTCCAATCCCATTTCTTTCGAATACTCTTCGCAGAATTTCTTCTCTTCTTCGGAAAGAACCAGCGTATACGGGTCCCGGCGGAACGCAAGCTTCATCGCTTCCTGCAAAATCTGCGTACCGTACTTCTTATTCAACCTGAATTTCAAATTGTCATCAAGGCCGAGAAGATAGCTGTACTCTGCCTCTTTGTTCAGCGGGATGATTACACCGTTCCTATTCAATCCAAAACCTATCTTCTCTTTTGCGTTAAGAGTATTGCAGAACGCGCAGGACCTTTTTGATTTGTCGGTACTGTAAACGATATCGAAATCAATATTCTGGAGAATCAGCCAGCTTTCCGGCTCCCACACATATGCGGCATCGATGTACGGATTATTCTCGAGGAGCCGGTAAGCGTTTTTCAATGTTATCCAGGAGATATGGCTTTGCGGGTACTTCCGTTTGATGGCCGGAAGCATCGCTGTCGTTTGCAGCACCGCGCCCATCGCATCAAGGTTGATGATGAGAATTTTCTTTCCTATTGGATTAGGGTCGGCACAATCGGCATAGCATTGCGTTCCGGGAAAACAGGGTTTGTAGCCGGTGAATCGTTTGCAGTCTGGAATCTCTATTGTCTTCTGCCGTTGCTTTTTTGTCGGTTTCTTCTTCATAGTCCTTTCGATTGATTGACCGCTGGCCGGGCGAGTTTGTCAGACCGCGACACAAGATCCTCAAACGCATCCATCACGCGATCTACTTCCAATTGTGTCATGCAGACGTTTCCTATGGGACATTTCGTGAGGCTGCATTCAAGGCAGTCCAGTTCTTCGTTTCTTATCCATCGATGCATTTCCCCAAAGGGCCCCTGCTGCCGCGGATTGGTGGGGCCAAAAATGCCAAGGGTAGGAACCTCTAACGCCGCAGCAATGTGCATCGGCCCTGAATCATTGCTTACAACAAACGTACACTGCTGAATGATGGCGCCAAGCTGCGAGAGAGTTGTTTTGGGGATGCGATGCGAGGGCGTCTTCATTCCTCCTTCGATGATCCGGACATCGTCCTCTTCCCCGGGACCCCAAAGCAGGATGATCGACGCGCGATGACGCTCAGCAATGAGATCTCCCAAGCGAGCATAATGTTCAAGCCCCCATCGTTTCGTGTACCATCCGCCGCTGGGATTCAATCCTACAACCGTTTGACCGTCGAGGTTTTCAGCACGAAACCATTCGCCGGCGAATTCTTTTGCTTTTTTATCGAGCGGAAAGTATGGCTGGAAGTGAGTGACGGGAATATCAAGCCGTCGCAACGCATCTAGATTGAATTCGATATTGTGAATGTTTCCGGCGCGCGGCTGGATGATAATGTTGTATGCATACTTCCGCCATCGAAACGGAAAACCGGCGCGGTACCGTGCGCCGCTCAAACCTGTGACGATCGCCGATCGCGGATTAGAAAAGAGATCGATAATAAGGTCGTAATGCTGTTCACGAACTTGCCGGATAACCCCTGCGCCCGAGTCGACCTTCCGGTCAAAAGTAAGCACGTGTGAGACCCAGGGGTTTCCGACGATGACTTCAGCGGCGAACTTGTCGGTCAAAAAATCGAGTTGAGCGAGCGGAAACCGGTCACGCAAATTTTGAACAACGGGCGTCGAGAGCAGGACATCTCCGATTGCCCGCAACTTTATAACGAGGATCCGGTTGATGTTTTCTAGATTCAAAGGGATATGCAGAGCGTGAATGATAAGATCGAAACTAACGGTGGATCAAAAATACAAAAAATCACAAGGGATGTCAACGAAGCTGGAGCGTTAAGTAGTAGGCTATTTTGATTCAGAAAGCAGCGACATTGTCCTTCGATGCGTTCGCTCCGCTCACTTACTCAGGATGAACAAGGCCTGTTCACCCTGAGCAAGTCCCGATGTTTTTTATCGGGACGCGTCGAAGGGGAGATTACGCAAATTAGCCCGCTACCAAGCGTTCGTCAAATCTCATCCAAAAGCATGAATTTCGAATTCCGTCGAGTGGATGCTGAAATTTTCGCGCTCGCAAATCTCTCCTTCTCAGCAAAAACGCAAGCGTCATAGAGCGGGCACATGCCGCAGCGAGGCCGCTGGGCGAGGCACGTCGTCCGACCGAATCGAATGAGGTTGGTGTGAAAAGAGTACGATTTACCTCTTGGGACAAGTGTGCTCATCGCTTCGAATGTTTGAACCGGATTCTTTGTTTGAACCAGCCCCAGCCGGTTGCAGATCCTGTGAATATGTGTGTCGACCGGAAATACTTCCCGCCGGAGTGAAAAGAGTAGCACACAGGCGGCGGTCTTAAACCCGATTCCGTGATACGATGTGAGCAAAGAGATCACTTCATCATTCTTCATCTTTTCGATTCCCCGAAGGCGGTACGACCCGTAATCTATGTGTAGCCTGCGAAGCAATGCTTTGATGCGTCTGCTCTTCTGGTTCTTCATCCCGCCTACTTTGATCGCTGCGGCGATTGCGCCGACAGGGGCCTCAGCAACTTTTTTCCAAGTCGGGAACCTCCTTCGCAGTTCGACATAGGCCCGGTGACTGTTGAGGTCATTCGTATTCTGCGAGAGCAGCGTACCAATGAGCATGGCGAGTGGATCAGTCCGCCTCTTCTTCTGATGAGGAAGACCGAGATGGACTTCAAGCAATTTTGCGATGCGGGCTACTGCATCCGTGTTCGTCATCGAAGGCATTTGATGGGTAGTAAGGAACAATTAGTCTGCTCTCTCGGTGCTTTGAAAATACAATTCATGCCGGTGAATATCAAACTCCGTTCATAGCTGTGGGGCACCTTATTAGAAGCTGTCTCAAAAACTCTAAGGAATGTCATTCTGATCCCGCCGTTTTGCGGCTGGAGAAGAATCCATGACAATCATGCACCGTGGATCTACGAAGCTTCAGTGTCGTGGATGCTTCGCTACACTCAGCATGACATTTACAAATGCATTCTACATTGAAACCATCTATGAGATGGCTTCTTGAATTATCGCTAAATAAAATGGTAAATTAAGAGGGTGTGCTACAGCTTTCGTGGATTGATTTGCGATCAAAAGAACAGTATATTGCCAGCAATTGATAAGCGGTTTTCTATAACGCAGTGCAATGTTATTTTATGATCGTCATGAAGTTCGGCGGGACATCTGTCGCGGATGCCCGAGCTATTGACAATGCAATCGCTCTTGTTGCTCGACAAAAGAATCAGCATCCCGTTGTAGTCCTCTCCGCAATTGCCGGCGCTACAGATATCCTCTTGAAGTCGGCCGAATTATCTGTCGCCGAACACCTCGAAGAAGCGACTCTCCTGTTAAACAATCTGCTCGAACGGCATGTTCTCATCGCAGAAAATCTTGTCGATTCCCGTTCTGCTGTTCAGCAGCTCATTTTCCAATTACGAAATCGATTCGAGGAGCTGAAGAACCTTTCCCAAAGCATTGCTATTCTCGGCGAGCTTACAAAACGGTCGCTCGACACGATAGCATCAATGGGCGAGCTGATGTCTTCATTGATCTTCACAGAGGCGATGAAGGCAAAAGGGTACGGCGTTGTGTGGGTCGACGCGCGGACGTTCATGATCACAGACGATCATTTTGGGAACGCAGCACCCCTTTTTAACGAAATCGACCAGAGAGCACACAGCGTTATCACTCCTCATCTCACCAGCAATCAAATTGTCGTCACCCAGGGATATATTGGTTCTACGGCTAGAAGGGTCACAACGACGCTTGGGCGCGGAGGATCAGACTACTCTGCCGCGATCATCGGTGCCGCACTCAACGCGCAGGAAATTCAAATTTGGACGGATGTCGACGGCATCCTTACCGCGGATCCGCAGATCACTCCCATGGCGAAGAAGTTAAAGACCATTTCCTACAAAGAAGCATCGGAGCTGGCGTATTTCGGAGCAAAGGTCTTGCATCCAAGTACGATACGCCCCGCCGTTCAGAAAAATATTCCCGTCATCGTGTTGAATTCGAGACGGCCGAATTCAACCGGGACGCGCGTCGTCGCGCATCCTCCTCAATCGACCGTCTCGGTAAAGTCGATCGCGAACAAAAAGGGCATCACCGTCATCAACGTTCAGGCGACGCGGCTGATTTCTGCGAATCGATTTATGGAATCGATCCTTGACGTCTTCGACAGGCATCACACCTCGGTCGACCTGGTGAACACTTCGGTCGCGTCGGCATCATTGACGATCAGCAACGCAGAATCATTGGACGCAATAGTCCCCGAGCTTGAACAGTTCGCTGACGTTGTCGTGTTCAGGGACAAAGCGATCGTCAGCATTATCGGCGAACGGCTCCACTCTACGGTAGGAGTTGCCGATAGGATATTCCGGTCTCTTGGTGACATTGACGTCATGATGATCAGCCAGGGGGCGTCGGAGCTCAACATCAGCCTCGTCATTGATAACCACAACGTCGTCGAAGCAGTACAGAGGCTGCACAAAGAATTTTTCGAGCCTTTGCCTCAGGAGGCTCTGTTTGAAAACATCGCCACATCGTGAATCACCATTGCCTAGTCGTCCGCATAGCACATCCAACCAGTAACCTATGATACTTCTATGTCACGTTTAAAAACATTTCGCGGAACCGGAACTGCCCTCGTCACCCCGTTCAAAAAAGACGGCACCGTTGACGACGAAGCGCTCCGGAAGTTAGTAGATCATCAAATCGCCGGAGGCGTCGAAGCGATCATACCGATCGGCACCACTGGGGAGAGTCCGAGCATCTCCCCCGATGAACATCGGCGCATTCTGGAAATTGTTATTGCCCGGTCGAACGGCCGCGCAAAAATATTTGCAGGGAGCGGAAGCAATTATACCAATAAAGCGATCGAACTGACGCGCCTGGCGAGAGAACTGGGTGCGGACGCTGCAATCCTGGTTGCGCCTTATTACAACAAACCGACGCAGGAAGGATATTATCAACACTACAAAGCGGTTGCAGACGCAGTTGACATCCCGTTGATCGTGTACAACGTGCCGGGCAGGACGGGCGGCAACATCACTGCTTCGACCACGCTGCGGATGGCGGAGGAGATACCATCGGTGATCGCAGTAAAAGAGGCTTCAGGGAATATTTCGCAGATCATGGAAATTGCCCGGAACAGGCCGAAAAATTTTTCACTCCTCTCCGGCGACGATGCGTTGACGCTGCCGATTCTATCGGTAGGTGGGGATGGATGTATTTCAGTTGTTGCGAACGAGATCCCGCGAGATTTTTCAGAGATGGTAAGAGCTGGCTTGTCCGGAAACTGGAAGAAAGCATTGCGGCTGCATAATAAACTCCTTCCCCTGATGAACGCGAACTTCATTGAGACGAATCCTATTCCCGTCAAGGCCGCTCTTGCGATGATGGGAATGATCAACGAAGTGTACCGGCTTCCGCTGGTTCCGATGGCTGCAAAGAACAGGAAGGTTCTTAAAGAGATCTTACACGATCTTCATCTATTGTAAGAAACAACGGACGTCGAAACAAAAAGCCCCGGCCATGCGGACGGAGCTTATTGCTAAATAAAACGTACCCAAACAGAGTTTGGAAACGAGATTGGTGAATCCGGATCTCGAAACTTAGAGCCTCACCATGTCCTCTCCTCTTTCCACGGATCGGCAGTGTTGCTGTACCCGTTTTGTTCCCAGAAGCCCTGGCGGTCATCACTCAAGAATTCCAGTCCATTGACCCACTTTGCTCCTTTCCATGCATAACGGCGCGGAGTGAAGACCCGCATCGGGCCGCCATGATCGCGCTCAAGCGGCTTACCGTTGACCGTGTGCACGAACATTACATCCTCGTTCAGCATCCATTCCAGCGGCAGATTCGTCGTATAGCCGCCGTAGGCATGCTGCATCACATGTTTCGCTTCAGGCTTTATTTTGAGAGACTTCATCAAATCCGAAAACAGCACGCCTTCCCACTCGTCATCGTACCGGCTCCACGTCGTCACACAATGAAAATCTGCCTTCAACTTTTTCTGCGGCAGTTTCATAAATTCTTCCCAGGTGAACGCAACAATCTCCTCTACGGCTCCCCACACCTTAAATTTCCAATCAGCAATAGAAATTTTCGGAGTGACTCCGTACGTCAGCACAGGAAATTTTTCGGTGGTGTATTGTCCGGGAGGATGCTTCGGTTTGCCGAAATAGTTCAGTTCGTTTGATGCAGTCTCTTTTGAGCGGAATAGCCCCATGCTTTGCGATCTCCGGTTAATGGTCAATGATTCAACACAACCGAATGGAACTTAGTTCGGCAATCGCTTACGATCAATAGAAGTAATAATGACAGGCAATTTGCGGCATGGGGGCGATATCGCCGTTGGAAAAATAGACGAAAACCCCTTCGAGTGAAATATTGACGGCTTGTTGCACATTCAATTCGCCCCCGACTCCCATACCCAATCGAAAAGGTCCTGCGAAGCTGTTGCTGCCGGAGCCGTTGTAGAAGTAACTCGTCGACGGACCGAAGTAGAGACGGGTAGATTTCGCGCGGACAAGATCATACTGAAACTCGGCGCCGATCGAAGCAGAGGTTTGACCTCCGGTCTTGATGATTCCCCCGACGAGCTGATATGAAATTTTTGATGGAAAATGGTCCCGAAAACTGATCCCTATTCCCGATGCCGGTCCCACGGAGATACCAAGGCCGTATACGTTTCGTTCCAGGTCCTCCGCCTTCTGGCTTCCTTGAACACCAACTTGGCAATAGGATGGCGACCACTCAAGAACGCAAAGAAGAAACAGAGTTAATACAATTGATTTCACTCTCGCCTCCGTGAATTCATACATTCGTTGTGAGCCAGCGGTACATTTCTTTTAAGTTCGGACGTTTGCCGGTGAGCAAGATGCCGATCCGAAATACTTTTGCGGCGACCCACATCATTCCTACAATCGTCGCAGAGAGCGTCACGAGCGACAGTGCGATCTCCCACAAATCCGGCGCCTGGATCGACAGCCGAAGAGCCATCATCGTCGGGGTGAGGAGAGGAACCTGCGAAAGCACTTTTACCATCGTCGAATCCGGGTTCTGCATCGCCGGAATCGCGAGCGCGATGGGAAACATGACGAGAATCGTGACGTACGCAGTCATTTGCTGCGCTTCTTGTTCGGTCGAGACCGGGGCTCCCGCGGTGATAAAAATTGCCACGTACAGGAGGTAGCCGAGCACAAAGTACACAAGAAGAAGAGCCAGGTGGTCGAACGACACGAAAGGCGTAGCCATGGAAAGATTAACACCGACCAGGATCAGCAGCCAGAACGATATCGTGGTCAGGCCGAGCAGGGAAAGTCCTAAAATTTTTCCCACCAGCAGCTCTCTCGAAGAGCATGACGACATCAGAACTTCAACGATGCGGTTCGATTTCTCCTCGATGAGGCTTCGGATAAGCATCTGACCGCTTGTCATAACCAGCATGAAGAGCATCATGATGAAAATGTAGCCGGTGAAAAATGTCTCGAGGAAGCCCGACTCTTTTTCTTGGCCCTTTGAGGATACTTTGATCGTCTTCACGTCCACGTCGGTCGAAAGATCGCGAATCGCTTTCGCATTGTATCCCTTGGCTTCCAGCCGCCGCTCAATAATCACGTCTTCGAGAATTTTCGAAAAACGCTCCTGGTCCCGGATGTTGCCGACGTTCTCAGACCGATATTCGATTTTTCCTTTCTCCATCACGTCGGCCGGCAGGAGGAAATATCCTTCGATCTCGTTGTCCAGGATTTTTGCCGTAGCAAGAACTTTGAGATGGTCGCGCGAACGGTCATTGTCAGTGATCTTAACGAGTTCGTAATTTGCGGAACTGTCGGGAAGCTTGAACTTTGCGATGCGCTGGCTGAGATAGGGCAAAAGGGAATCGGTCTCGTCGATGACCCCGATCGTCCGTATCTTTTCGTCAGCCTTAGAAGCGAGCAGGCTTGGTATGACCGTGAAGACCGCAATGATGGTCGGCATCATAAACAAGCCGATTATGAATGCTTTTGTCTTCACACGTTCCAAGAATTCCCATTTGGCGATCAGGATCGATTTATTTTGCATGTACAACCTCCTCCGCACGGCGCTGCAGTTCACCCGCAACTGTTTTCCGAATCCTCAGATATTTGACGAACGAAAAGGCCGATCCTGCAAGCAGCACCTCGGGCAGTTCCCAGGACATGTTCCCTCTTTTCAGCGTAATGACCGATAACACCAGCGTTACGAGAAGGGCGGCGATGAACATGAACTTCGCATTACGCACGCGCTTGTCGCCTTCAACCGTTTCTCTTTTCGTTAGCGGTGCCGGAGCTTTACGGCGCTCCGGTTCATCGTCCGGCATGCCGACGACGTCGAGAAAAATGGAATTCAGCGACGGTTCGACAAATTCAAATTTCCTGATCTCCACCTTCGAAGCGATCGAAAAAAGCAATTCCCTCGACGAGAGGTCCCCGTTCAACTGCAGTTCTGCGTAATTTTCGTAGACCGTCGCTTTTTTCACCTGCGGCAATGCCGGAATAAACGACCCATCTCCCGAAAATTCGACACGAACCGAATTTGTCCCGAATTTCTGTTTTACTTCTTTTATGCCCCCCTCGAGCACGATCTTTCCGTGATTGACAAGGCAGATCTCATCGCACAACTTTTCTGCCGAATCCATTTGATGAGTCGAGAAGATAATCGCTTTCCCCTGCTGCTTCAATTCCTGCAAGATATCCTTCAACACGATCTGGTTCACCGGGTCAAGACCCGAAAACGGTTCATCCAACACTATGTATTCCGGGTCATGAAGAATCGAGGTGATGAACTGCACTTTCTGCTGATTCCCCTTCGAAAGTTCTTCGACTTTCCGTTTCGCGTATGACTCAAGCTCGAATCGTCGAAGCCATTCAAGGGCTTTCGGCTTCGCTTGAGCGCTGTCCATTCCGCGTAAGCTCGCAAAATAGAGAATCGTGTCCAGCAGTTTGTTCTTCTTATACAACCCCCTCTCTTCAGGAAGATATCCGATCTTGTTCTGGATGTTGCGGTCAAAATGCTCGCCGTCGAAAGTGATTGTGCCGTTATCGGGCGTTGTGATATTGAGGATCATCCGAATCGTCGTGGTTTTGCCGGCCCCGTTCGGTCCGATGAGCCCAAAGATTTTGCCCGGCTCCACCTGGAGCGACACGTCATCAACTGCAAGCACGTTTGCGTATTGTTTTCGAAGATGTTCTGCTTTGATCATATACACGTAGAAGTGAATAGATGTTTTACGGAGTCAATCGATAGATCATTCTTGCGAACGGTATGGTTTCCCGCACATGGTCTAGTCCGCAGATCCAGGAGACCGTTCGCTCCACTCCGAGGCCGAAACCAGCATGCGGAACCGATCCGTAGCGGCGCAAATCGAGGTACCATTCGAATGCAGACTGCGGAAGATTGTGCTCTTTCAGCCGCGCCACAAGCGTATCGTAATCGTCCTCGCGCTGGCTTCCTCCGATGATCTCTCCGTATCCTTCCGGAGCCAGCACGTCGACGGCAAGCGCGAGTTTATCGTTCTTCGGGTCGCGTTTCATATAGAATGCCTTCACCTGCGACGGGTAGCGATGCACCATCACAGGCCTGTCGAATTGTTCGGAGATCGTGGTTTCGTCAGTTCCGCCGAGGTCATTCCCCCACTCAAATGGGATTCCCTTCTTATGAAGAATTTCCACGGCTTCGTCGTAAGTGATTCGCGGAAGCGGGCGCTTCACATTTTCCAGAAATTTCGTGTTGCGCTCGAGCGTTTTCAGTTCGGGCATACGATTCTTCAGCACGTTTGTTACGATGTGTTCCAGGAACTCTTCCGCCAGGTCCATATCGTCGTCCAGGTCATTGAACGCGACTTCCGGTTCGACCATCCAGAATTCGGCGAGATGCCGGCGCGTCTTCGATTTTTCCGCGCGGAATGTCGGACCGAAGACGTAAACCTTTCCGAACGACATTGCTCCCGCTTCACCGTAGAGCTGGCCGGATTGTGTCAGGTATGCTTTGCCGAGGTCAAAGTAATCGGTCTCGAAAAGCGTGCTTGTCCCCTCGCATGCAGCGGGAGTAAAGATCGGCGCGTCGAGAAGAAGGAAACCGCGGCTGTCGAAAAATTCCCGTATTGAACGGATGATCTCGTGGCGAACCCGGAGGATCGCATGCTGCCGCTCGGATCGCAGCCATAGGTGGCGGCGGTCCATAAGAAATTCGACGCCATGTTCCTTCGGCGTGATCGGATATTCTTTGGCGATCGAAATAATAGCAAGACCCGAAACATCCATCTCGTAGCCGCCGGGGGCGCGGTCTTCCTTGCGGATTGTTCCCGTAAGACTGAGAGAAGATTCCTGTGTTAATTCATCGAACCGATTGAAAACATCTTCAGAAACGTTCGATTTAGCGATAACAGCCTGCATCAATCCGGTGCCGTCGCGGAGAACAATAAACCTGATCTTGCCGCTGGAACGTTTCGTATAGACCCATCCGGAAATGGAAACCGTTTCGCCGATATGATGAGAGAGATTTTCAACGTATATTCGAGAACTCATGAGAAGATCGCTTCCTTTCAAAAAATTACGCAAAAATATACAAAACTTAGGGCACATCTACAAACACGAAATCCCGCACACTGGCGGGACTGTCTAGGGTCACAGATCATTATTTACTGTTTACTTTTTACTCCCTATCCCATCTCCATCATCCGCTGAATCGGCAGGAGCGCGCGCCGGATCAATTCAGGCGTCATCGTGATTTCGGGCGATTTGTTCTTCATGCAGAGATACAATTTCTCCATCGTATTCCGCTTCATGTGCGGGCATTCGTTGCATGCACAGTTTGCATCGGGAGGGGCGGGAATAAACTCCTTTTCCGGTTCGCTCTTTTGCATCTGATGGATGATGCCAACTTCCGTGGCCACGATGAACTTCCTTGCCGGGCTCGACTGAACATACTTCAACATGGCGCTTGTCGATCCGATATAGTCCGCTCGTGCCAAAAGCGACGCTTCGCATTCGGGATGTGCGATGAGTTTAGCGTCCGGGTGTTCCATTTGCAACCCGATGATCTTCCGTTCGCTGAATGTCTCGTGAACGATACAGCTTCCGTTCCATAACAGCATGTTGCGGCCTGTCTTTTTTGCCAGGTATGCACCAAGGTTCTTATCCGGCGAAAAGAGGATCGGTGTATCTTTTGGAATTTGATTGATGATCTTCTCTGCGCTGCTTGATGTGCAGATGATATCGCTGAGCGCTTTCACCTCGGCAGAGCAGTTAATATACGTGATTGCGATATGGTCGGGATGCATCTCACGGAATTCTTTGAAATCCGGCGCGGGGCACCCTTCTGCCAAAGAACAGCCGGCTTCGAGATCGGGGAGCAAAACTAATTTGTGGGGATTGAGAATTTTTGCAGTTTCTGCCATAAAATGAACGCCGGCAAAAACAATAACCTCGGCATCCGTGGACGCAGCTCGCCGCGCTAATTCGAGGCTGTCGCCGACGAAATCGGCCAGATCCTGGATCTCGGATTCCTGGTAATAATGTGCCAGAATAACCGCGTTCAACTCCTTCTTCAATCGATGAATTTCCGGCTCAAGTTCAAGAGGAACTTCAATCCTAGAGATTGGACTATGTTCAGAGCTACTAATCATTCTTTATCACAGTTATCGATTATCAGTAAACAGTAAACAGTTAATGGTTAATAGTGGACAATGATCATTGATAAGTGTTTACTGTTCACTGTTTACTGTTTACTGTTTACTGTTTCATTGCTTTCGTTATTGCAGTTTGCACTTGTTCGATAGTGATCGAGGTAATACGTTTGTCGTCGGCACGTACGCCAATGTGTCTCGGGTGCGGCGGCTTCCAAATCTCGGGGTCGCTCAGCGAATGAAACGAGATTGTCGGCACATGCTGAGACGCAGCGATATGAAGCGTTCCCGTATCGTTGCAGAGGAGCAAATTCATATGTCTCAAGAACGCAGCCATGATCCGCAATGGCATGATTGGAGCCGAATGCAGCTTGTGATGCACCGTTGACAGAATTACTTTTCTTCGTTCAAGCTCATTCGGGCTGGTGATGAGAACCGTTTCGGTGTCATACTTCTCCATCATCCAATCAATAGCAACAGCCAGTTTATCAAGAGGAAAACATTTCGACGGATTCAGCGCTCCGAAATGCACTCCAACCACCTTTTTGCCGGAAGCGATTCCGAGAGATTGATAGATTACTTCCGCATTGTTGACTTCCTCATCTGTTAAAACAAGATCGTACCCCAAATCGTTCTCATCCGCACCTAACGCGCGGACGATATCAAGATTTCGCTGGATTTCATGCTTTTGCTCCGCTGAACGGGGGACGAGAACGTTGTACATCAGTTCAGGCCGCGAAGGATCGAGGAGAAGATGATCGGGGCCTATGATATACTTCGCACCGCTGAGAAGAGCGATAATGTCGGAAGAAAGAGAACGGGAGATCGTGTTGAGCACAATGACGCAATCAAATCCGCTCCTCAAAGCTTTCCAAAACCGGGCCAGCCTCTTCAAGTTCCACCGGCGCAATTTCTCATGGAACACAATTATTTCGTCGACGTATGGATTGCATTCAACAACGGGCGCGGTATATTCGCGAACGACAACGGCAATATATGCCTTCGGGAATTTTCTGCGCACCGCCCGCACAGCGGGTGTGGCAATCAGCAGGTCGCCAAGCTGGTCATGCTGGCGCACAATCAGAATGCGGCTGAAAGAGTCGAGGGGAAGTTGAGATGCAGTATATTGCGTTCCTGAACGGAAGACGGTGATCAGACGGAATAGATATCGCTTGAGGGTAACTTCAAGAGGCTGCATCGATCACGAGCTTTGTCAATGGGTCACTTTTTGTCGGTTATGTCTTCGAAATCCGCATCCTGCACGTTGTCAAACTGCTGTTTTGTTTCTTTTACCCGGATGGACGGACCAGGTTTGCGGGGTTCCTGGAAAAAGGGTCTGATAAATTGCAGGACAACGCCTAAAATTTTCGCAAGGATGTAAACACAAATTATCCAAAGTATGAGCCGAAACATGGTATCGTTTACACTTTCTTTGAGGGAGGATTGTAATACTCGACTGCGGCACGGCTCGGCCGGAGAATCTCATTGTACAGTTCTTCGAAATCGGCCTTGTCGTTCACAAAATCGATCTCTGTAGAATTGACGATAAGCAGCGGAGCGCTCTTGTAACGGAAGAAGAAATAATTGTACGCCTCGTTCAGGTCCTTAATGTACTCCTCGGAAATGTTATCTTCGTATTTTCTCCCGCGGTCCTTGATATTCGTCATCAATCGCTCGACGCTCGATTGCAGGTACACGACGAGATCGGGAACCGGAATATTCTTTTCTATCGAACCGACCAGCGTTTCGTACAGCCGCAACTCGTCGTCCCGCAGGTTGAGATACGCGAAGATCTTATCCTTCTCAAATATATAGTCGGTGACCAGCGCACTGTGAAAAAGATCTGCCTGAAACAATTCCTGCTGTTGTTTATAGCGACTTAGCAAGAAAAATATTTGAGTCTGGAATGCGTAATGGTCCGAGTCTTCATAGAATCGCTCCAGAAACGGATTCTCTTCGAACTGTTCGAGGACAAGCCGGGCATTGAGCCTTTCGGAGACCATTCTGGCAAGAGAAGTTTTTCCCGCGCCGATGACTCCTTCTATCGCAATATATCGAACGTCCGCATGTTGAACCGGCAAAGTTACTCCTGCAGGGTTGTGAAAAGCGATCGGGTCAGCTCCGCCGAAAGGTTGACGGCGTTTGTATCGATACACACGACGAGCAATTCCTTTATGGTCTTATGCTCGAGCGGGTGAATTGTTTCAGGGGCGATTTCCGCAAAAGGCTGAAGCACAAACTTGCGATTCACCATTTCTTTGTGCGGCACGACAATTGCATCGCCATTCATGACATGGCTCCCATACAGCAAAACATCGATGTCGATCTCGCGAGGTCCCCAGCGGACTCTTTCCACACGTCCCATCTCTTTTTCGATCATCTTCATCCGGGAATGAAAAGCTGCCAATTCAATGGGCGTCTGGACCCATACAACGGCATTAAGAAACGCGTCTTGATTCTTCACACCAACAGGTTCAGTTTCATATACGCTCGAGATCTTCACGACGCGCGTTGCCGTAAGCCCTCCCACCTTTCGCACCGCCTCGGCAAGAAAATGAACTCTGTCGCCGACGTTTGAACCGATTCCAAGAAAAACATTTTCCATGTGAGTGTTCAGCCCGGCACGTCTCTGCCGGACTCTATCTCCACTTCAACATGGTCAATAATACCGTGGACCGCCGCTCCTGGCTTCCGAATCCGAATCGTCGTCTTGAGAACTTGAGGGAATTCTTTCAGAATGCCCGAGGCGATCGCCTGAGCGAGGGCTTCAATAAGAAAGAACTTCTTCCCGATGACGGTTTGTTTCATGACGCCGTACACTTTTTCGTAATTTACCGTCTGGTGCAGAGTATCCTTTTCCTTCGCCGCCGAAAGGTCGCAATGAAGTTCGACATCGACCTCGAATTTTCCGCCGAGGTTTTGCTCATCCGACATAACCCCGTGGTAGGCATAGAACACCGCATTATGAAGGCGGATGATGTCCAGTTTTTTCATGCGATCTTCGTTGAGTAATGGCGACGGGCGGCTCGTCTACGTCTTATTTATTTTTTCCCACGTATCCCTCAGCGTCACAGCCCTGTTGAACACAATCGCGCCCTTCGTCGAATCCGAGTCCACACAAAAATATCCAAGGCGTTCGAATTGGAAGCGATCCCGAGGAGCTGCGGATGCAAGGCCCGGCTCAATTTTGCAGGATTTCAATACCTCGAGCGAATTCGGATTGATGCACTCCTTCCATTTTTCGCTGTCAGGATATTCCTCAAGGAAGAGCCGGTCGTACAGGCGGGTTTCCGCATCGATAGCATGAGGAGCGGAGACCCAATGAATAGTCCCCTTTACTTTCCGTGTACTCTGCGGAGAACCGCTTCGCGTCTCGGGATCATACGAGCATCTCAATTCAAGGATTTCACCGGTCTTTTCATCCTTTACAACACCGGTACACTTAATGATGTATGCGTAGCGCAAACGGACTTCCGTCCCCAGCGAGAGTCGGAAAAATTTTTTCGGAGGGTTTTCGCGGAAATCATCATGCTCGATGTAGATAACCTTGGAGAATGGAATCTTCCTTGCTCCCATCGCAGGATCCTCGGGATTGTTCACTGCCTCAAGGTCTTCGACAATTCCCTCGGGATAGTTTTCGATAACGACTTTGAGCGGCCGGAGAACCGCCATAACCCTGGGAGCGCGCTTGTTCAAATCATTGCGGAGGCAATCTTCGAGCCACAAGGCGTCGGAAGTATTTTCCCGTCGTGCGACACCGACACGATCGGCAAATGCGCGGAGAGATTCCGGGGTAAACCCGCGCCGGCGAAGGCCGGAAATCGTCGGCATCCGGGGATCGTCCCAGCTGTTGACGTGGCCTTCCTCGACGAGCTGTAAAAGCTTCCGTTTGCTCATAACCGTGTACGTCATGTTCAGCCGCGCAAACTCGATCTGCTGCGGATGATGAAGGCCCAGCTCTTCGAGAAACCAATCATACAACGGGCGATGATTTTCAAACTCGAGCGTGCAGATGGAGTGCGTGATCCCTTCGATCGAATCGCTCTGTCCGTGCGCCCAGTCGTACATTGGATAGATACACCATTTGTCTCCCGTGCGGTGATGCGTCGCGAAAAGAATACGGTACATCACCGGGTCGCGCATATTGATGTTCGGCGAAGCCATGTCAATTTTCGCGCGGAGAGTACGGGACCCATTGGGAAATTCTCCGCTGCGCATCCGAGTGAAGAGGTCAAGATTCTCTTCAACTGTTCTAGTACGGTACGGACTTTCCTTTCCCGGTTCCGTCAATGTTCCTCTGTATTCGCGAATCTCGTCGGCCGTAAGATCGCACACGTACGCTTTGCCTTTTTTTATGAGGCGGACGGCAAATTCGTGGAGCTGTTCAAAGTAGTCCGAGGCATAATAGAGCCTGTCCTCCCAATCGAATCCCAGCCATCGCACGTCCTCCTTGATCGATTCGACGTATTCTTGCTCCTCCTTTGCCGGATTCGTATCGTCGAACCGCAAATTACAGAAGCCGCCGTAATCTTTGGCCAACCCGAAATTGAGGCAGATCGATTTTGCATGACCGATATGAAGATATCCGTTCGGTTCGGGGGGAAAACGGGTATGCACCTTTCCGCCGAATTTGTTCGTTTTCAGGTCATCGTCAATAATTTCACGGACAAAGTTCTTTCGTTCGGGCAGTTCGCCGTTCGTCTTATTTTCCTCAAACTGTTTTTGCTTCTCGATCATTGTCATTGTAATCTTTCAATTGCTGATGTAATTCTCTTCATCGTTTCATCTTTACCGAGGATGAAAAGAATATCAAATAATCCGGGTCCTGAACCAACTCCCGAAACGGCCAGCCGCAGAGGATGAATAAGATCGCTGTTGCTGATCTTCATGGACTCGGCGGAACGGTGCAGCACGTTTTCAAAGTCCTCCTTGCCCGTCTGCTCCATCCGGGAAAAATGTCCGGCCAGCTCGCGCAATTGCGCGGGCGATTCCCGTTTCCATCGTTTCTTCACTCCATCTTCCTCATACTGCAAGGGAGCCTGGAAAAAATACGGACTCTTTTCGACGAAATCTTTTACGAACGTCACCCGTTCACGCATCGCGGCGATGACCTTGAGTAAATATCCGTCATCGAAATCCATTTTCCTGAATTGCGACACCGCCAACTGCTCCTTCAGATTCTGGAGGAGTTCAGTATCGGATTTTCTGCGCAGGTATTCAAAGTTCAGCCAATCGAGTTTTTCGATGTTGAAAACGGCACCCGAATTGCCGACGCGCTCGAGAGAAAATTCCTTGGAAAGTTCCTCCAGAGAGAAAAGTTCCCTTTCGTCTCCCGGGTTCCAGCCAAGGAAGGCGACAAAGTTGACAAGAGCCTCTTTCAGATAACCCTTCCGCCGGTAATCCTCGACTGCGACGTCTCCCTGACGCTTACTCAATTTCGACTTATCAGGATTCAGAAGGAGCGGCAGGTGAGCAAACTGCGGCACTTCCCATCCAAAATGCCCGAATAAGATCACATGTTTCGGCGTGCTTGAAAGCCACTCTTCGCCGCGAATGACATGTGTGATCTTCATGAAATGATCGTCGACGACCACGGCAAGATGATACGTCGGATATCCGTCGGATTTGAGAATAACCTGGTCATCTAAAACCTTATGTGCAATGGTAACGCTCCCGCGGATGATGTCCGCGAACGTCAATTCGCCGTCGAGAGGAACTTTCATCCGAATGACATGCTGTTCGCCGCGTTTCAGCTTTTCTGCGACTTCCTCTTGTGGAAGGTGCCTGCAGTGGCGGTCGTAGGATGTTGTGAGCTTTGCGGCAGATTGTTTCTCGCGCACTTCTTTGAGCCGCTCGGGCGAACAAAAGCAAAAGTACGCTTTGCGCTCTTCTACCAATTGGTTTGCGTATTTCTGGTAGAGGTTTATCCGCTGCGATTGAATGTAGGGCCCGTAATCCCCCTCGCGTCCCGGACCTTCATCATACCGGATCCCGGCCCATGCGAGAGTATCGGTGATGTTTTCTACCGCTCCATCCACTTTTCGGGACTGGTCAGTGTCTTCGATTCGAAGAATGAACTCGCCGCCTTCTTTCTTCGCCAGCAAATAATTGTATAAAGCCGTTCGCAATCCCCCGACATGCAAAAAGCCCGTCGGGCTTGGAGCGAATCGCGTACGTACCTTTCCCATAAAGGAACCCGACACCTTATCAACGCAAATCAGTCACACGGCAGGGCACGATGCTATCGATAGAGCACACGCGCGTTACCGTAAATCATTGAATACCGCACCTGAAGTCCGCCATCGCGAATTTACGACGCGCCTCAGAAATAACCGGTAATAAAAAAGATAGCAAACTTTTGATGGGAACGCAAACCATCAGCGAATCCCGGATAACAATCTTTACTCTTTTGATTTCGCTTGCTGCATGAGAAACGTCATCAACCGCGAGGCGGGCACGCGGGGATTGAAAGCAGTATTATCGCTGAGGTACGATATAAATTTCCCCTCGCGATACAACGAAGGCGGACTTGGACAACTCTTGTTGAACGGACTGAACACTCCGCGTAATCCGCCGTATGGACAATTCGGATTAAAAATGCTTGTCGGAGAGCCTTCAAATCCATATTGCCCCAAGGGATTGACAATAGAGTGAGGATGCGATGTGTCGGCCCACACCAATCCGAGATATGCACCGTCGGAGGCGATAATGCGGCAGCCCAGAAACTGGAAAAGGTCTTCGTTTAGCACGCGGCCCTCCGACGTATCAGGCTGGACATATTCTGCCTGCACGCCGGAATCAGAAGATTCGGGCTTCATCTCCATCGAGTATTTCTCGTAAATATATTTTTCCAAAGTCTTTGGTTCATTCACCTGGTCAAAAACAATCCATTCCTTTTTATTTCCATTGCGGTCAAATTTGTACACGTTTTTGAACGGACGATCTTTTTCGACACCAGATTCCTCTACGAGGTCTCCCCTTCTGTCATATTTATAGACGGCGCTGTAGTTGACCCGGCCATCAGCTGAGTACTCAGTTTCGGCTGCCATATTCCCCTTCACATCGTACTGAAACGTCGACCTTGCCTTGATACTGCTGTCCGGCCTGTATACGTATTCGGCCGCCAGATCCTCGAGATTGTTGTACACAAACGCAATTCTGTCGGCAACATTATACACTGCTGAATCGAGATTGTTAAAATCTCTTATGTACTTTGTTATTCCGATCATGTTGCCGTCAGCGTCATAGGCATATGAAAACCGGGAAACGCTGTTCAAGAGCTGGATCACGTTGCCGGTCGAGTCGTAGGTATATAATTCTTTCGAAAACAGCCTGCCGTCTTCGAGGTAGCCGAGGCTCTCAATGAGATTATTGTCGCCGTCGTAAACGTAGACTCCTTTTCGGTCGACGGTTCCATCCTGCTTGTATGAAACCATTTCTTTCTTATTGCCCGTGGAGTCGTAACGATAAATCGCCTTCGTTTTGGAATCCCCCTTTGTTGTGACTTCCTCAGTGAGGTTTCCATCTTCGTTATAACGATATTCGCTCTTCAAGACAATCGACGCGTCATTCGGATTGTAGATAGTTTCCTCTACTTTGTAGCCGTTCCTATTATACCGGACAGATGAGAGTTGGATCCCCTTCTTTTCGGGCTTGCCGAAGCTATAATTGTACTTCCATGTAGACATGGAATAGAGCCCCGAGGATCTGATCCGGTTGAGTTCCTTCTGCTCAAGGCGTTTTTCTTTTAAGGCTTCCCTTTTGCTCTTTTGAGATAGTCCTCCCTCAGCCATTCCTTCCTTTGAAAAGAGAAGGACGGACAGCAAAAGGACAAGGCTGGTGAGCAAACGTGGTTTACTATTCATTCAAAAAGTTGCGGATTCTTAAAAAGTCAAACGCGGGTTTCAAATCAACCGAATTCTGGCCTTGAACGAGAATTTCATGGCTGGCTCTTAAGGTACTAAGCAGATAGTTACTATTCAACTCTATTTTTGACCGAGCTGAAATGAAAGAATGCCGCAGCACTGGAATTAACCACGCTCCGCCACGATCGCTTTTCAGGCTGAAATGGATATAGGACAATGGAAGGGCACGCTGTTACGTAGGTCAAACGCCCGACAGAGGATAAAAATGACGAATAATGACCAATAAATGCAGTCTGTATCCCGTTCTTTTGGCTCAGCACTAGGTCGTTGCTGCCATCAATGCAATAATTTCACTTGGCGCGTAGTAGGGTCTTTTGTCCGCCATCCGCGATGTTCACCCTGATCGAAGCCGCGATGACGTCCTTCTCCCGAAGGGATGGCTTCGCCAGACGCGCTACGCTTGCTCTGGATGCGCCCCCTCGGCATCGACCGCCGAAATTAATGACGGAAGTCTACTAGAGAGTCTTTTTTCCGGTGGAACCTGCCACAAAACAATTATGAGTATGGAAAGATCTCAGATCACGAGCCCTAGGTCTTTGCCTCTGTAAGTTTTTTAAGCTGCCGGACTTTCTCGTAGAATTGCGGTAATGACATATCCGTAAGAAAGATCATCCCGCGGGCTCCGCGAAGCCTGGGATGAGGATTTTGCTGAAAGAATTCCTTACCCAGGCATGTTCGAACCATCGAGTACTGCTGAACCTGGATTTTTTGTGCAAGCTCGGAAAACGGTCCGTCATGTTCGTAACTCGGGAATGATGCCGCGCTTTGCGAACCGAAACAATTCATGAACGATGTGTGAAGGAGCGACATTGTATTGAGGGAAACCGGAACCATCGTATCGGCTGCCGCGGGAGTAAACCTGTACCAAATATTCCGATAGCCCCAAATCCTGAGGTTCGAATCTCCGCTTTCTTGCTGATATAGCCGGACTGCCTCCGCAGTTGCCTGCAAGACTTTGTAGTGCGTATCAGGACCGCTTCCCTCCGGGTCGAAAGCAACGGTAATGACGTTCGGTTTTATTTTTTTTATCAAATCAAAAATTGGCACCACATCGCGGCTCACTTCCGGCTCTTCGGAGAAAAGGTCGCCGCGGTAAAATCCCAGACGCAATGGGAATACAGACGACGGCTTTATTCCGAAGTATGCCCAGAGCAGTTCTACTTCCCACTCGCGAAGCATTCCTTTGAGAATCTGTATGTCTGCCGGGTCTTTAGCTCCAGGGTATTGATCCCCAAAATAGCGTTCAAGCTCTGCCACCTTCTGCTTCAGAACGTCGAAATCGTTTGTTCCGTACACTTCCACGAAATTTCTGCACACCCTGCGGGCTTCTGCTTCATCCTTGATCTCCTGCGATTTCGCGGCAACGCCGTCGAGAAACATGTAGACTTCTTCTGCTCTTTTTGTCTGATTCGCCGGGTCGAAATACCCGGAACTGCGAAGGTCCGCGAATGAGGATTGGCTCAAATTCCTGTGTAATTTCTTGACGATAGAAAGATAGTAGTGGTTTGAGACAGCGGTAAACCCCGACGTCATGTTGGCGAAATAATGCTCGTTGCTCGGGTCACGCACGAGATGATAGAGGTAGGAGAGATACCCCAGGGTGATGTCATCATGATGAGGTTCCGTATGAAGGAACGTGGTCTTCAGCAGCGGATCGAGCCCTCGGGAAATTTTTTTCTGGAGAGAGGCTTTTACCGCGGCGACAACATCCGCCGGACGCTCTTTAGAACGCCGCAAGAGCTCGTGCGTGAACTTGTTCGAGTCAAATTCCTCTGTTGTCAGGTCATCCAGCTTTTTCCCTTCCTTGAGCGCCAGTGAAATCACAACATCATCCCTGTGAACATCGCTGAAGACCGGGAGGGCGCAAAAATCAATATAGCGCCGTTCGGTGAGCAGGCTCGCCGCACCTTTCGTCAAATAGAATTTGGCATTACGGAGATCCTGCAATGCCGAAGCGGGATTTTTCGGATTCCTGGATTCTTCGACGGCTTCACGGACGATCGGTGCTTTCGCATCGCCCGCGGCGATAATGATCGCCGTCGCCGATTGATTGTACGTGATCGTGGCAAGACCGATCGTAATCACAAGACGGCTTCGCGAGATCTCGATACCGCCAAGGTCGGTTGCGGCGGCGGCCTGCGTTTCATAATTCGTACCGGTCAGCCGCGTCACCGAATAAAAACTCGAACCCCGCACGTTGAACGCAATGTGTCCGTCCGGCCCGATACCCCCGAGGAAGAATCCTATTCCCCCCATCTCGCGGATCTTCCGCTCGTATTCCATACAAAACCAATCGACGCGGTTGATGGTGTCCCGCTGTAACGCCTCCAGTTCCGTCCGCGTTTGACGGACACGAAGCGAGAGATCGACAACACCGCCCGGGAAGACATCGTGCATTGTTTTTCCGGGAAGAACTCCGAGAGACGTTGAATCGATCAAGTGCGCTCTCTCCGGCGATAAGCCGAACCCGTCGATATAGTATTTCCGGACGTAATAATTGAAACTATTGTGCTGCTGAGAATCCATCGGATAAAATTCATCGATTTGAACGAACGAGAGGTCTTTCATCTGCGGCCGTTTAGCGGTCTCAATGCCGTAGTCGTGCAGCATCGACTGTATCTCCGGCTTCTCCCATCTGTCAAGGATGCGGCCCACCCACTTGATAAAATGTTCGGGCGTTTTACCGGTGGGGAGGGAAATAACGCCGCCCGGATTTTTCAGAACCCATTCGATGAACCGGAGCGCAGAGAGCTTTCCCAGGAGGGGGAAGTTCTCGACTTCGACCACTTCGATCTTTTCTATCGGGCTGTACCGGAGCTTTCTTCCAATCTTTGCAAGTTCAACCTCTTCTACAGAGGAGGTTCCATCATACACCATACGCTTTTTCTGTTCCTTTCTTTTGATATTCACCAGCGGCCGGTTTTTCTCTTCCCATCGTTACCACGACTTCATGGAACGAACCGAGCTTTTCCGTTGATATCGCCCCGCTTACTTCTTTTCCATCTACTAATATCGTGCGCACTCCCTTTTCCACTCCATCCGGGTTGTTGACGGTGATCTTAAATGTCGCGCCGCGCCATTTTCGGGTCACCTCAAAACCTCTCCATTCTTTCGGGATACACGGGTCGATGATCAGTCTGTCAAAATCTGGGCGAATCCCCAGGATCCATTTCGTCGCTGCAGTGTAGGCCCAGCCGGCGCTTCCGGTCAGCCACGGATGCCGCGACCTGCCGTACGCCGTGTGATCTTTCCCCATGATGAATTGACAATAGGAGTACGGCTCGGATTCGCGAACTTCGATCATGTCGTTTTGATTGTACGGCAGGATCGCATCATACAGCTTCATCGCCGCTGTGCCTCTGCCGAGCTTGCACTCCGCGATCATCGCCCACGGATTCGGGTGGCTGAAGATCGCTCCATTTTCCTTGATGCCCTTATAGACGCGAGTCAAGTACCCGATATCGTCGTTCGGCTCCGAATAGGTCGGCCAGCAGAGGTGAATGCCGTACGGCGATGCAAGATACTTGTGGACCGCATCCATGCACTTTTTCCCTCGGTCCGGCGATGCTGCACCCGAAAGAACTGCCCAACTGTTGCTCTCCAGAAATATTTTCCCTTCTTCATTCTTCCCCGTCCCGATCTTGAGCCCTTTCTTCGTGACGCCGCGAATGTACCATTCTCCATCCCACAATTCCCTCTCACACGCCTCGCGAACTTTCTCCGCCATTGCTGAATAGTGCCTGGCATCGGCAGACCGGCCAAGATGTTCGGCAGCGGCCACAAATTCCTGCAAAGCCCAATAGTGCATAAAGGAGACCATTGCACTTTGTCCCCCGCCGAGATTCAGACAGTCGTTCCAATCGGCGCGAAGTCCAAGGCAGATTCCGTTTGCCGCAGTCTGTTCCGCGGAAAAATCGAGCGATCGTTTCATGTGCTCGTACACCGTCGCTTCTCCCGAGTCGGCAAAAGGAACGATCCGGTCGAAGAAGCCGGCATCGCCGGTTTCCTTGACGAACTCGCAGATCGACGCAATAATCCACAGCGCGTCGTCGGAACAGACATCTTCCATCCCATGAATGATATCGGCCGGTTCCGGAGTCGGGACCACGGTCGGAAGCTTCACGCCGGGGAGTCTTTGCTTTTGCGGTGAAAATACTTCCGGGTCGAAAAGATGAAGGCCGTATCCCCTGCTTACTTGTCCATGAAGCAGCTGGAGAATGCGTTCTTTCACTTTTTCGGGATTGGAATGCGGAACCGCCATCACATCCTGCGACGTATCGCGATACCCCAATCCCGTGCGTCCGCCAACCTCAACGAACGAAGCGAAGCGGGACCAGACAACGCATGTCTCCGCCTGAAAGAGGGTCCATGTGTTGATCATTGTATCTAATCCCTCACTCGGCGTCGAGCATTTGAAGAGCGATTGTTTCCTCCGCCAGTACGTGGCAAGTTCGAGGAATGCATCGTCCACATTTTTCAGGACCGAATATTTTTCTCGGATCTTTTTTCCCTCTGCCCGGGGGCCAACGCCGAGCATAAAGACGAGACGTGTTTCCTCGCCGGGGGCGAGGGTCAGCTTTTTATGGAGCGCACCGCAGTGATTCCCGCCAAGTTCAGTACTATTGCCGCAGTTTCCTTGCTCTACCGCGAACGGGTTGGTTTCTGTCCGGTAGGATCCAAGGAAACGGTCTCGGACACAATCGAAACTGTCCGGCTTGACGCTGGCTGTGAAGTAATGGTATGTCCACGGTTCATAGAAGAAATCGTATTCAATGATGCCGTCGTTATAGTTCGAACCGCTGGCATACAAAGACATTTGGAGGTTCTGATTATCTATTTCGATGTGGTGAAAAGAAAACTCCACATACGAAAAGATGCTGAGGTTCTTCGGCTTGCCGTTGCTATTCTTGATCTTAACATCCCACAACTCGACGTCGTCGCCAATAGGAATGAAGAGAACTTGTTCAGCGCGGATGCCTTTGACCTCACTGATAAATTTCGAATACGAGAGACCGTGCCGGCATTGATATTTCGCTTTCGAGAGGTCTTTTCCGACCGGCTGCCATGAAATGGACCAGTATTCGCCCGTATCGTCATCTCGGATGTAAACGTAGTGTCCGGGACGGTCCAACGGAACACCGTTCTGACGGAACCGGGTGATCCGATGATGCTCTGCGGTCTTATAGAACGAATATCCGCCGGCGTTGTGAGAAATGACGGTACAGAGATCCTTCACGCCGAGATAGTTGGTCCAAGAGACAGGCACATCGGGGCGTTCGATGACATATTCAAAATTTTCGTTATCAAAATATCCGTATCGCATTGCGGTCCTTTTTATTTTGATGCGGGATAGGAAGAAAAAACCGTGTCGAGAGCATCCGTAAGCGGCGTCTTCCCATCCTCCAAATAATCGCCGGTGATCTCCCAGATGATGACCCCACGCGCTTTATGGCCGACGACATATTCGGCCTTCAGCTTTATTGATTGTGCGTCGTCGAAAGAGACAAGCGTTTTTGTCTCAGGAAGGATGAGGTACGGAACTTCTGATATCTCATCCCAATGGCGGTACTTGTCGAGGTACTGCACAATGGAGTAATAATTGACGTCGCCACCGGGAAATAGAGTCGTATCACTTCCGTGTGCCTCTCCGTTCAACGCTGAACACTGAGCAAACGAGTGGCCATAAAAGGGGATACCGAGATTGATCTTTGAAGCCGGGACATGAAGTTCCTGCGTAAAAAGTTTGAACGTTGCATCAATGCAATAGCCGCTGTCAGCAGTCGCTGAAGCATACAGCGGCGAATTATGGCCGCTTCGGGGAGACCATGAACCATTGTAATCGTACGTCATGATGTTGAACATGTCGAGCAAAGCCGCAAGCTTCCCAACATCATAGCCCGTAAGATGATCCGCCGTCGCGGAAAGCGCGGCTGAGAGGAGAAGTTGTTTGTGACTCCGTCGTCCGCATGCATCGAGACTGTCCCGGAGTACATGGAGCAGTGCAGTTGAGTTGGCGAAGTCGGCGGGCGTCCCGTTATGCTCGGCGAACCCTGGATACTCCCAATCGATGTCGATTCCATCGAAATCGAATTTCCTGATCGCATCGGCGCATGCATGCGCGAAAACCGTCCGGCGCTGTTCTGTAGAAGCTACTTTCGGAAAGTTCTGTGAATCTTCCCACCCTCCGATCGACAGCATCACCTTCACTTTATTTTCATGAGCAAGTGCTACCAGCGATGGCTTCCCAATTCTCCCAAACAAGATCAGACTGTCACCCGTCGGGTTGATCCCCTCAATCGTGCCGTCCAGAAGAGGATGCCAGAATGCATAATCGATGATGGTCAGTTTCTTAAAAGGGATCTTGTCATAGGTCATGCGGGAGTTTTTGTGCTGCCAGTTCCATGATGGAAAGTAACCAACAACTTCCTTGCGCTGACCCATGCCAGCAGCAGACACTACAATTGTCAATAGTATTAAAGTGGACAATATTTTTTTAGTGTTCATTTCTTTATGAGTTTGAATGACGTTTCATTCAACTGTTTACTTATTACTCTGTGCTTGTTCAATCTCCCTGAATGGAACAAACCACGTCGCCAAAAATGACGGGATCGTCGCAATGATCACCCACAGGAAGAAATCTTTATATCCCAAAAGATCGCTCAAGAATCCGCTGAGCATCGACGGGATATTGAAGCCGAGCGCCATCAGCGCCGTTGCGAATGCATAGTGTGCCATTTTATATTTTCCGGGGGCGATCTGCTGCATCATGAAGAGCGTCAAACCGATGAATCCAAACCCGTATCCGAAATATTCAAAGACGACAGCGGACTCGATCACATAAAAGTTCGAAGGCTGGGCAATGGCGAGAAAAGTATAAACGGCGAAAGGTATATTGAAGAAACAACAAAGGATGAAGAGCGACTTGCGTAATCCGCGATTTGCTGTGAAATATCCCGACAACACGGAGCCGAGAATAAATGCGAGCGGCGGAAAGAATCCGTACAGCAAACCGATCTCTTCAGTCGAAAGCCCCAGCCCGCCGTGCGTCCGCGCAGCCCTCATAAAGAGCGGGACGATTTTAATCGCTTGACCCTCGGCGAAACGGTACAACACCAAAAAAACAATTCCCCACCAAATATATTTTTTTTCGAAAAATGTTTTCACGACATCTTTGAACGTTGCGAACGCTTCGTTCGTTGTCTGCACATGCCCCGATGCGCCACCTGTCGGTAGAACCTTGGCATGGTAGACGCTGAAGATTACGAGGATCGCTCCGAACATTCCCATCACAATCCCCCACGCGGGAACAATTCCGATGCTCGTTTCAAGTTTTCCGGCGATAATGACAAAAACGCCCTGCGAAAGTATTTTGCCTACGTTATAGAACGCGCCCTGCCATCCCACATACTGCGATTGCTGCTTGTCTGAAAGAACGTTGACGTACACGCCGTCGGCTGCGATGTCGTGCGTGGCAAAATTGAACGCGATGATGGCAAAGAGCACGAGAGACCATTGGAAGAAACTCGGGAGCTGCAGCGTGAGCGCAAGTAATCCAAATAACACTCCGCCAACAAACTGCGTTGCAATGACAAAATACTTTTTCGTCTTGAACATTTCGAGAACAGGCCCCCAAAGGGGCTTCAGCATCCACGGCAGAGCTACAAGGGTTGTAAAAAATGCGATCTCTCCGTCCGTTCTTCCCATACTCTTGTACATCAGAACAGAAACAACATTCACGGCCACAAACGGCAACCCCTCCGCGGTGTAGAGGGTCGGTACCCAGAGCGCCGGATGCCGCAGTTTTAATTCGTTGTTGTTCTGCATTGAGTATTCCTATCGCAAGGCGATTGTACCATCATCATTGTATCAACATCATTGTTTTTGTTTGAACAAAAGACCCGGCCTGAATCCGGTAAAAGTAGACGCCGCTGGCTGCGTTGTGCTGCAATGCATCGAACCGAACGCTGCCGACGCCCGCATCACGCCGCTCGTCGAGCAGCGTCGCCGTCTTACGCCCGAGCACGTCGAAGACTGTTATCGTCACGCGCGAGGCAACGGGTAATTCAAATTGAATGATCGTCGACGGGTTGAACGGATTTGGATAATTGTTGTGGAGAACAAAGCCCACGGGAACAACCTTCGGCGCGCGGCCTAGAG